>JACLAA010000821.1_pt1 | contig 10393 bp, 7 predicted proteins | sample 8027891 | NCBI WGS metagenome assembly JACLAA01 (sample SAMN15724900, study PRJNA655200) | protist metagenome | isolation source: fluorescence activated cell sorting (FACS) single amplified genomes of... | place: Spain: Blaines Bay Microbial Observatory, Mediterranean Sea | collected 2016-01-19 | reverse complement strand
CTCCGGGCCCTGCTGCGAGATCGGGGCGTCCAGGGCTTCGCGGACGTCGTCGTCGCGCCGTCGCACGAAGAAGGGCGTAAACTCCTACTCCAAGCGAAGGGCCTGGGGTATTTCCGGCCGAACACCGTGGCGCTGGGCTGGCCCACGGAGACTAAGAGGGACGCTCGAGGTTTCCTGCAGACGGTCGAGGACACGACGGCGATGCTGAAGACTCTACTCGTGTTCGCGGGGGATCGAGATTTCCCCGGCGCCAAGGACCCGCCGCTGCGGGGTCGAGTCGACGTGTGGATGGTCTTCGACCTGTTCCCTGCCGCGGGCCTCTTGCTGCTGATCCCGTTTCTGCTGTTAAGGGATGAAAAATGGAAGCACTGCGAGCTGCGACTCATTATCGTATCACCGAGGACGGACGCGGGGAAGGAGGACGACGGTAAATTGGAGGAGGCCGTCAAGTCTCTGCTCAAAGCGGGTGGTGTTTTAGCGAAGGTGCTAGTGTTGCGCCTGGACAAGCAAGATGCTCCTCGATTCGCTCGAGAAGCGTCCCTATTAACACCTACAACACCTACAAGGCAGCCATCGGTGCGAACGCGCGCACGGCTGACGCGCGGGTCCTCGTTAACTGCTGAAGAAGAATTTATTTTGAGTGAGGAGTTTTCCAGCCAGCCACTGCCTCCGGAGCCGCCCTCCCCGATCTCGCCGCCGTCGCCCATGCGGCGCATCGACTCGACGGGCAAGACGAAGCTCACGGTGCTGTTGAAAGAGCACTCGGGCTCGAGCGAACTCGTGCTGATCCGCCTCCCCCCTCGGAAACACGAGCAGCCGTGCGACGAGTGGATGGTCTCCGTGGATCGCTTGATCGAGGGCCTGCGGCGGGTCATTTTGATTCGCGAGTCGGGGGTGGAGAAGGTGCAGTTCTTCCAGTAGTGTAAGTGTGCATAGACAACCTTACTCCCGCGGTAGCAGGAAGGACGCGATGTCGGAGACGCGATAGAGGCCGAGCTCGTGACGTTTGGATCGCGGGTTGCTCGCGCGGCGGCCAATCACGTGGAACGCGATCCGGAGCCGCCAGTGCGTGCGGAGGCGGACGCGCGGCGGAGGTGGGAGGGGGTCGAACAGGGCATACAGGTCCGACTCGGGATAGGTTCTCCTATGTTTTTGCGCGTATTTCAACGGCGTCCAACGGCCGGTTTCATTGTCAACTTCGGCACCGCGGCTAATGAGCAGCTGCGCGACAGCGGATTTGACTCCCACAACACATTCAGCATGATATTTGCACAACACCGTCAACACCGTCGGGCAAGGGTGTCTCATCCAGCGAGGGTGCTTCGACCAGTTCACGCCCGCTCCACGGTCGAGCAACAGTCGCATCAGATCAAGGTAACCATTATCAGACGCGACCATAAGGGGACTCCGCCCCAACTCGTTATCATCGCAGTCCGTGGAGTCGAGGGAGGCGCCGTACTCGATGAGCAAATCACACAATTGGAGCCTATTTTCTTCGATGAAACGCGTCCCCCCACCACAACACCGCGCCAATGGCGTTGTGTAATCATAGTAACCGCCGCTAACGCCCTTGTTGGGGTCGGCGCCGTGTCTCAAAAGGAATTCCACTACAGACAGTGGGCCAACCAAACACGCCGTCATCAACGGCCTCCCATAAATATGGCTCGAATAGTTGACGTTGTATCCCGCCGTGAGCAGCGCTTTGATGGCGTCTAGGCCTTGGCCTGCCTCTATGGCTTCAATAATTGGGCTTGGCTCATACATTGACTCATAAACTGTTAACATTTGGATTAAATTCGTGCGGTCAGCGAGGATATCAACCCGGTAAATCACTCAGGTCGTGCCGCGGAAGTAGTAGCTAGTTACTGTCGTGCCGCGGCAGTCTTGAAAAACCCGATTTGTTGGCTCACAGACTGCGATCGCGCGACCGTCACGCCGTCGACGTGGGCTGAAAAGGATGCACAACAGTATTTACTCCCGCAGCTTCTGCGTCCGCCAGACCGCTCCACCGGAAGAGTCGGGCGACTCCTCCTCACGACCAAATATCGCCGCCGTCAACTCCAGAAACTCCTCGGGCTTCAACTCTTCCGGCCGCTTCGTCGCGAATTGTTCAGGACACGGCTTCCCGTTCAAGATACTTTTGAGCGACTGGCGCAGCATCTTGCGCCTTTGTCTAAACGCCGTGTTTAAAACGGTCCGGAGTTTCGCGGGCTGCACCGGAAATAATTCTCTATCAGCAGGAAAGTCGACGGTCACGAGCGCCGACGTGACTTTCGGCACGGGATAAAAAGCCGTGTTGGGGATTTTGCACGTTATTCTTGGGTTGGCATATAATTGAAATACTACTGAGAGTATCCCATAGTCTCGCGTCCGCGGCTTCGCAACGAGTCTTTGAGCGACCTCCCACTGCATCGTGACGACCGCTTTTTTGACGGAGGCGTGGTGGTCACAAAGGCAGAACAATATTTGCGACGTAATATAGTAAGGTAGGTTGCCTATGATGGACAACTTGCCACCTCGAGCTGCCGATAGCGCCGAGTAGTCCACCGCCAACACATCGCCCTCCAAAATAGTGATCGGTTCTGGATACCTTTCCCTCAACAACGGTATAGCTCGTTCATCGAGCTCGACCGCGACCATCTCCGGGTATTCTCTGCTCAGTAACTTCGTCAATGCCCCTAGACCCGGTCCTAATTCCACCACACGCTTGCCCCGTTCGGAATCACATTGTAACGCGTCGACGATGCGCGCCGCGTAGTTCGGGTCTTGCAGGTAGTTCTGCCCCAGCGACTGCTTCGGCCGGAACGCGCCCTTGGGGAGCTTCGGGGCGCCTCGTTCCGTTTCGGTGGCGCGGCGCGCCAGGCTGCGCGCGGCGCATCGCCGCGGCAGCACTAAGGCTCGTGCTGCACCGAGTGCGGCGAGCATGCGGAGGCCGGTGCCGCGCGGCATCAATGCCTCGACGCCTCAATGCACGGAGGCAATACCAGCGTCTGAAACGCTCTGAAAGCTGTGCTCTGAACAGCAATAGCACCGCCGCCAGACAGAGTTATCTAGCGCAGTAGGGCTCTAGGATTTTCGGAACAGCTCGTTGCGCGTCCTCTCTCATACTGCCTGGCGTCCAGTGCGTGCCTCTTGCACGAGTCTGCTTTCTGCGGACACCCCGAACCCAAACCACAGTTGAGCCAGTTGCACGAAACTTGTGCCTCTGTTTCGCGTGCCGCCCGAGAGGCTGCATTTTCTGCAGCAATCCGATCTTCTCGCTCTCGCCCACCACAAGCCGGCGCTGCCCACGCCAGTCGGCGCGCTTGCCAGCATGGAGCTCCCAGGAACCGTGAAGCGGCGCGAGCTCGATGGCGAGGGCCTCTGGCGCTGGACGCCGGTGAGTTTCGGCCTGCGTGAGGACGGCATCGTGGCTGCGAAGGACCTGAAACAGTGGAGCGTGATCGTCGACGCGCGGGCGTGGCGCGCGGCCGACGCCGGGGACCCCGGCCCCTGCGGGTTTGATGTCGACACGGTCGGCGGCGGCGCCGAGTCTTATATTGCGGAGAGCGCCGCGGCCGCTGAACAGTGGGTCGCCGCCATTAAGAGAAAGGCGGCGGGCGAGGAGGCGCTTGAGGAACTGGAGCCGGAGGCTCCGCCGCCGCCGCCGCCCGCGCGCCGGACCGTGTCCGAGGCCGAGGAGACGCCCGAGGACGAGCCCGTGGATGAAGAGTCGAAGCGGTCGGCGTCGCCGCCGCCCGCGCCGTCGACCGCCGTTGCGCGCCAGCAGGACCCCGAAGTGGTCGAGGACACCCTCGCGGTCGATACGACGGATGCGGTGGAGCTAGCTAGAGCGCAAGCGGCGGAGGATCGGACGCGGCGGGCCGTCGCGGCCGAAGCCGCGGCCAGGACGCAGGTCGCCGCCGTCCGCGAGGACCTGGCCGCCTTGGCGCTCCAGCGCGCCGGCGACGTCGAATTGAGGTCCCGGGAGCGCTTGAAGGCCAGCGAGGCCGTCGCGAAGCAAAAAACAGAAACCCAAAAGTGGCGCGAGCGCTACGAGGCGTCCGAGCATTCCCGATTGTCGCAGAAGGGCCAGCTCGATGAGTTGAGACGGCTGCAGAAGCAGTGCGCTCGCTTGGAAGGCCGGGCCGAGGCTTTGGAGGAGCGTGTAAAGATCGAGGCGACGCGGCGGCGGAAAGCGGAAGCGGCCTGTGATGCCCACGAGATGCGCGCCGTCCGGTTGCAACAGCAGTTGGACATCGCCCACGACGAGGTCGAATTATTGAGAGGAGCGCAGTCGCGGCAACGGCGCGACCGCGACCGGCTCCTGTCGACGATCAATCGCACGGACGCGATCGTGTATGGGGGCAAGGCCCGGACGCCGCGGCCCTTTTTTGGTTCCAAGGACGTGCCGTCCACGACGCGGTCGCGGACGCGCGCGCGGTCGGACCAGGGCCGCCAGCCGGCGTGGCGGAGCGGCGTCGACTCGGGGCCGCGGTCGCGGCGGAAGCATGTTTCGCGGGCGGATGGTGCTTCTTCGGGGGTGTAATACGTAGTGCGTTTCTTCTTGTGTGAGATACGACTCGTCGCGAATGAGGCGGCGGCTGTACGGGTTTTTCAGCCTTTTGCGACGCGCGCATTGTGGACGGCTGGACACTGAATTGGTACGCTTGGGACTCGTGATCATTGTGGTTCATTGCCTGACGGCCTCGCCTCCTCAAGTCTGGGCCGAGCGCTCGGTCAAAACTGGAGTAAAGGCTGGACAGAGAGAGGTCCCGGACGAGTACTGCTGCCCGATTATGTGCGAATTGATGAAAGAGCCCGTGCTCTGTATGGAAGACGGTCAGACATACGAGCGCTGTGCCATCGAGCAGTGGTTCTCGCGGCCCGGTGCGAAAACGTCGCCCTCGACGGGCGCGACACTAGCCTCGACGACGCTGGCCCCGAACTACGCGCTGAAGAGTCTCATCGCAGGCTGGAAAGCCCAGCGGTCGCGCGCACGGGACTGACTAGCCGCCATGTTGTAACTGTATTAACCTGGGGATGGGGCAAGGGAATAGGGTCTCTTTAGGGCTTCGAGGGTTTCTTCGGCTTCTCTGGGGCGGGCTCGTTAGCGCTCTTCTCCGCCGGTTTTGCTGCGTCCGCCGGCGCGTCCGCGGCCTTCGGCTTCTTCAGGTAGTCGCGCCATCGCTGCCTTACGCGGCCGTACGTCGCCTCGACGGCGTCGATCGGATTCTTCTTCTCCGCCGGCACGGCGCTGGAGAGCGTCTCGGCGGGCGCAACGCCGGCCGCGCGGGCTCCGACGAACAGGAGTATCGCGCAGGCGAGCCTCATAATCTGAAACTGCTGCAGGCTCTTGTTTTTTCTCGCGAGCGCGTCGTCTCCGCGGGCTAACTAATAATTGTCGGCGTAGATCCGTGTGTTAATAAGTCTGATTCTACCGCCGCGCCCACTAAAACTCGCGCGGCTGGCTGTGGAAAATTGGCTGGTTGTCCTAGCGGCCTGTAAGCTTGACATTCTAGCCCGCACTAGCTGGCTCTCATGACGCCGGGGTGCTCTCAGGGGGCATACTCGGCCTCTATTCGGTCGATTGGAGCGCGGATTGGCGGTGCGGGCCCGTCCGTGGTCCCGACCATGGCGCGGGCTGCCGCGTTGCAGTCCGCGGCCGCATTGTCGAGCATGAGCACCCTGAAACCACAGGCTCTCAGAAGCGATACTCTCCCGTTTCGCGAGATGGGCCGTCCGCGGCGCATGCCCGCGCTCCGAGGCCGTCTCATGGATGTGCCCCGAGGCGCCAACCTTCGTTGAGGCCCCAACACCTCATGCCGACCGTCTGCGGTACGTCGCCGACGACACGGTGTCGTACGCGACGGTGAATGGGCAGCAATTGGCGTACCTACGGATGAAGTGCGGCCTCGGCACTTACCACCAGGTTGCCTCGACTCGTCAATTAGGCTCCATGGTAATAGAAAAGTGTGTTTTTGCACTTAAAACGTCGCAGCGCGCGGTGCCGCGCCGGGAGCAGAAACCCCGACTCTTCGGCCGCTCCCACTGCCTCAGGGCAGCCTTCTGGTTCGTGTCGATGGCCCATAGACGGGGCTTTGTGCCTTCGTAGGCTAAGGGTAACAAATGGCTCGCCGGAGTCTGTCCCAAAAAATACCCGTTTAGTAATAATAAGAATTAACATTTTTAGGGGGAAAAGTGACAGATAGAGGGTTTTCCCGAGCAACCAAGCGGTCCGCGCAGTTCCCACGAACCCCGCGGAGGACCGTGCTGACAGGTTTTGGTCGTGGAGCCCGTTTCGCTATTCGTCTACGCCTCGTCGAGCGCACCTCGTTTGACGCCCGCGTTTACAATCAAACCTCATTGCACTACAAAACCCTTTTGGTCAGTCGTTCGTGGGTTCTGGGCGAACGTCATATCGCAAAAGCGCTGAGCAACGACGTCGTGCGGCGACGTACGGAGGTTGCGTGCTTATGGGGCAGTGCCGCACGGCACCGCCGTCGCATCGCCCGGGCGAAAAAAGCCTGCCCCCATCAGCCCTTGGGGCACGGACGGCGGCGCGGCCCTTACGGGGCACCCAGGCAGCCGCACCGCCCACGCCGGCATTTCGGGCCGAATTCGGCCCCAGGTGCCGGCGTGGGAGCTAGTAGGCAGTGCGGGCTAGAATGTCAAGCTGTAAGACACTAGCAAGCCCAACCAAAATTTATCTCGATCACGGGGAGCTGTTCCTGTACAACCGTAGTTCGCCGCTGCGACGGGACCCGCGACTGCTGGAAGACCGACGTTTGTAAAGCAGACGTCTGATCAGGAGCAGGAGTCCAGGATTTCAATTCGGGCAGCCTCCTTGCTCCATCATGGCGCGCCGTCCGAGGCGCAATTGTGCCAAGTATGCGCCGAAGTACCACGGGAGCCCCGCCGGCACCATGGCGCACTGCCTGCGCACACTGGCAGGGTTTCTAAGGCCGCCGCAGACCTATGAGCTATGCCTGACGGCGAAGGCGTTCCACGTCAAGGAGAACGGCGTGCCGCGCGCGACACGAGCGCTGCGCGTCTCGCTGGAAAGAAGTCTCGCGCGCGTGCTCAAGGCGCGCGGAGTACCCGCGGAGGCCGTCGATTTCAAGGCGCTCGTCGACGCGGAGGGCCGGCCGGGAGCGCTGATTTCCGGGTCGACGATGGTGCAGTGCGTGCTGGGCACGGTCTGGTACGGAGACGAAGACCGGGCGGCACCACGCGCGCTAGAATACTGGGGGGATGAGCCGGACGCCTACAAGATCGACGTAGACGTCTTCGCGACGGTCGCGTCGGCGCCGGCAGTGCGGTCAAAACTCTGCGGCTCGGGCCTGACGCTGTCGACCTTAGATAATGACGGTGGAGATTACTGGGCTAAGGACAACGGCAATGGGATGACTGGGAAGAGCCTCGAGTGCCGCGTACATCACACGGAGGGCTACGCGCTGACGCCGGAAGACGGTTATCTTTTCGACGAGTGGGACTCTGAAGATGAAGCCTTTTCGCTGGCGCAAGCGACGGCGTGGGCCCGGGGGCCCGGGCCCTGCGAGCCTACGAGGGTGGCGGCTAATCGCCCGAGCGTTTTCGAGGGCAGGTACGCCTGCGATGACCAGGATTGGGACGCGCCCGAATACCGCATCCGCGCCGCGGCGGACACGGACGCCTTCAGCTACGATTTTCGGCTGGAGAGTGAAAAGCTCGTCGACCTCGTCGTCGCTAAATCTGACGTAGCGGACGCCCGGGACCTGCTTGCATCATTTGACCTGGATATTTGCAAAACAAGTTGGGACGGCCGGGTGTTTCGCATCGAGGATCCGCACCGTGCATTCCGCAGCGAAACACTGCTCGACCCGCGGCGCCTCGAGCTTATGCGAGCGTTCGCGGATAAGCTGTTGGAGAAGGATCCCAAAGAAAATGACACATACTTGCCGCTTGATACGTGGGATACGATCCGCCAGGTGTTGGGCACACCGCAGGAAGGGCATCCCAAGTGGGATCTGGAAATGGCGGCCCGCATCGATGGATTGTCGTTGCAAACAATCGACAGGGAGCCGTGGTACCATCACAACTGGTTCGCAAAGCTATTTATCCGGCAAGCGAAGTACAGAGAACGGGGCGTACGACTGCTCGACGTCCCGCAGAACTTCGCGACCGTCGCGGAGCGAATCGGCGTCGAATACCATTCGATGTAGTGATAGTTCTACGAATAAGTATTGACTCATAAGTTTCCGGAAACCTACTTACCAGACCGGCTCATCCATGTCCACGACCGGCCGCCGCACGTCGGCCCCCAAATCAAGCTCCAACTGACTGGTGAACTCGGCGAGGAACACGGGCGTCGCGTCGCCGGACTCGTCCACCAGTTCGGAGACCGCCCTACAGGCGTCGCGCCACGTCGCGTCCTGTACACCGGTCAAGTTTTCAGAATGGTACTGGCGGAAGGCCTGTCTAGCTGCCGCGAAGGAAAATAATCCGGCGACACCTCGTTGCGCCTCGTCGGGCGGCCGCGGCGCCGGCGCCGGCGGGGGCGGCTTCACAGGAGCCGCAGAAACCAGCACGCCGCGCTTCGGCCTCCTCGGCAGTCGCCGCGCGACCTTCTTCGGCTTCGGCATCCTCGACTTCAGCCAGTCCTCGGCCAATTCCCGCAGCGCGCCGACCGTCTCGGTATCTTCACCGGCCACAATTTCTCTCACGCGGGCCATGGCCGTGTTCTTGAAGGTCGGTTCCAACGGTGTTGTAGAAGACGCTATTTTGAGCTTGTCCACGGCCCGTTGCACGGCCCGCCGCTCCTGTATTTTCTCGGACACTCCCGAATGCGCCTGTTCCACCACGTCACCATTCCGCCTCGATAAGTCGTAGCCGCACTCTTGGAGCACGCGAGCTCGTTCGGTGGGATCGTTGTGCCCTTCCGCGAGCAACCGCACCTTAATTAAATCCGTCCGCAACGGCTCCGGATCCTCGCAACCCCAGGCTTCTAATGAAGCCAATGACGCGACGGACTCCTTCCCTCTGCCAAAGAGCATGTAGCCATCCACGGCCCGCTCCTCAAACGCTTCAATCAAGTCATCATCATAGCCCTTGCGCTTCAGAAAAGCTGCAATGCACAGTTTCGACCAGTGGTGCGGCTTCTTCCCATCGCGGTTGTTCCAGGCGTGGTCCATGGCCTCCTTCGTGCGCGGGGGCGGTCTCCGGATGAAGCCATGGGACCTCGTCGTCGTCTTCGTGCGCTCTACAAACTCAATATCATCAGACGCAAAGACGAGGAACGCCGCCCGGTGGTCGCCGGACTTGGGGACGATCGCACCGTCGCATTTTAACGTGCCTTCACTGCGAGAGATGCGTGCGCGCGCGTCTCCCACCGTGCCGCGCGCATCAACTACTACGACTTCGTCGTTGACTTGCAGCGGCAGGCCCGTCCCTCTCGGTAGAATCCAGTCCAAAAAAGCGCCGACGACGATGCCCTGAGCCTTGCTAGAAGGCCGGAACCTCGCTTCGACGAGTTTCTTCAACGAATCAGGAGCTTGTACACATCCGAAGCGCTCCGATGCCAAAGCGGCGTGGAAGTCCCCAAAGGACAAGGTTTTATTCATTTCACCGTTCACCAAGGGTGCTTCCAAAGCGCTCGCTTTGGATGGTTCTGAACTTTCATCAGCATCAACGAAGCCCGCCCTCCTCAATGCTCGAATGAACGCGTCCGGTACGTTCGAATAGTCCCAATCATCAGCTAATTGCTGCAACGTGTCCGCATCTTCGTTGTCGGCACCTATTGCTGTTGATACATGCGCCGCGAAGGCTTCATTATTCAGAGCGAAGCGGGAGTGTTGTCTTATAGCCTTCGACAGGCCTAGCTCCGCGATGCGCTCGCAGGGCGTCTGCTGTCTCGTCTCCTCATCTTCATTGTGTTTGCCTTCTCCCCTACTACGGGCCGCCGCCGACGAGTCGCGATGCAAATCCAATTTGCCATTCGGTCGCCAGCCCGGCTTCGTATTAGTAGTCACGTGAACGTCGCCACTGACCGCAGACAAAGCATTCATGACGTCAAACGCGGCACAAGACGCCGTCTGGAGGGCCTCATCAACTAATGAGGAGATGGCCTCGGTGTCCAGCGGCTCGTCGCTGCGACACGTCATAAGGGGAGCGAGGTCGGCCCAGACGGCCGTTAACGAAGCGCTCGTCGCCTGCTTGCGACCACTGGGCGGCGCCGTCACCTTCACGGCTTCGGGCGGGCCCCAGACGTGGTCCGGGTCCGTGGACGCCTCCATCGGTTCTTCACTTTCCTCCTCTTCATCCTCAGCAACTTCTTTGCGAGGGAGCTCGATGGGGTCCTTCGGGAACAGGAGCGCCGTCTCGGCGTTTTGGACGCTCCCACAAGCCTTCTTCAGGCGGAGCCAGCCTCTTCCGA
>JACLAA010002034.1_pt1 | contig 10402 bp, 6 predicted proteins | sample 8027891 | NCBI WGS metagenome assembly JACLAA01 (sample SAMN15724900, study PRJNA655200) | protist metagenome | isolation source: fluorescence activated cell sorting (FACS) single amplified genomes of... | place: Spain: Blaines Bay Microbial Observatory, Mediterranean Sea | collected 2016-01-19 | reverse complement strand
GACGCACGCATCATCAATTGGAAGAAGAAGAATTGGAAGAACAAGAACAAGAAGAAAAAAAAGTCGTTAGAAAAAAATCAACGAAAAGCGGTCTGCGGTCCCGGTGATGGAGACGATGGGACTCGCGAGGAGGACGCGCAAAAAAGAAGCGTCGGAAACGCCATCGACGACGTGGTCTTCGCCGGAGGATCTTTGGACGAAGGAAGGGACGCGCTCCCGGTGGAAGCAGAGATCGTTCAAGTCCCTTCGGTTGAAGAAGAAGAATTCGCGTCGGAAACAAAAACTTCTTTGAACGACTACGACGAGTGGCAAAAAAACACCTCGAAAGAAGCGCGGAAAAAATGGAACGACGTGAGCAAACGAAACGGAGAAGAGACGACGTTTAAAGTCGGTCGACAAGATGTAGACGAGAAATTCTTATCGGAAGTGCTTTTGTATTTATTCAAATCGAACGACCAGAAGGTACCAGCGCATTTGTTCTTGAACAAAATAAAACGCTCGATGACGTTGGATGGATATAAAGCGATTTTAGTCGGGTGCGGGAGAGCGAATAAGTGGGAGTTGTGCGAACAGATTATAGATTTCGTCAAGAAAGTGAATAAGGAAGATCAAAAGGACGCGAGTTTAGATGGAATCGTGACGGCGAACTGGTTCGTGGCAATTATCGATGCGAGAATTAAGGAGAAGTCATTCGCAGACGTCGCGTCGTGTTTTGAGAAAATGTTCGAGTTTAAATGTCATCCGTCTGGGGCGGCGATTGAATCGTTTGCGAGATTTACCGATTTCGAATACGAATTTGATGAAGAATTGAAAGAACGAACGAGAGATATTTACGAATGGCTCGTGGATACGGACGCTGGCAAAGCGTTATGGCCAACGTATTTTGGAGAAGCCGGGGTAGATAACTTACCGGGGAAGAATACTGGAAATACAAAGACCATACGAGTGGCAATGGAAGCCTTGGACGTAGATTTAGGCGGCGATATTGAAAAATTGCAAGACAAGTTATCCGATTTCTACTAAATGTCAGAACGAGCAGAAATAAGAAATATTCGAGGTGGCCGTTCTAGGTAGCATAAAAAAGAGCTCGCCATCCCAAGGACACGATGTGGTCTTTAGCCGTTTAGTAATAGTGATTTTTATTAAGAAGTATAGGCAAAAACAACCAATTATCGAGCCGGCGAAAGCTTTTGGCTCGGCATGCCGTCTTCCAATTTTGCGCCTCGGTACAACTCTTCCACAACTTCCGATAACGTCGGGTGCGCCTTCGTCGTAAACTTCAAGTCGTACAACGTCTGTTCGTTGTTAATCGCGTTGGAAATTTCGTGCACTAAGTCCGCCGCGTGTAAACCAAAGATCCACGCGCCGTACATCTTCCCGGATTTCGGATCGTAAATCAATTTGGCCATACCATCTGCCTCTTTCTCCGCCAACGCCTTCGAATTCGCCTTGAACGACGTTTTGCACGTGGCAATGGTAAAACCTTCTTTTTCTGCTCTCTCTCTCGCTTGCTCTTCAGTCAAACCAACGAAGGAAACTTCCGGATGCGTAAAGCACGCGGCTGGAATCGCCTCGTGGTTGACGAAGTTTTCTCTGCCAACCATGTTTTCGACGCACGAGATACCTTGGGTACTCGCGGCGTGCGCCAACATCAACTTGCCGTTCGCGTCACCGATGCACCAAACGCCTTCAACGACGTTCCCTTCCGTATCCAACACTTGGCATTTTTCGTTGGTCGGGACGAATCCTCTTTGTGTCTCGACTTTTAAGTTGTTCAAGTTCAACCCGTCTGTGTATGGAGAGCGACCAGTGGCGACCATGCATGCGTCCACCTCCATGACATCGACGACTTCCTTCGTCGTCGCATCCGTCAATTCAATCGTGACGGGCTTTTCACCCGGTATACCCGGCGTTACTTTCGTCGCGAATTTGTTCGTCACGTAGTCGATATTTCTCGGGCTAATCAAAACTCTCTCCGCCAACTTCGCAATCTCTCGATCAAAACCAGGCATAATAATTGGCATGGCTTCGATGAAAGTGACGTCGGAACCTAACGCGGTGTAAACGTCCGAAAATTCTAATCCAATGTAGCCACTTCCAATAATCGCCACCCAAGGCGGCAACCAATCCAATTTCAAACCGGCGTCCGAGGTGAAGACGGTTTTGTTATCGATTTCAATCCCGGGCGGCACGAACGGCTTGGAACCTGTCGCGATGATGATATGTTTGGCCGTTTTCTTACCACCAGTAATGGTCCCTGGCGAACCACCGTAGGAAATGGTGTGGTTATCCACGAATCCGGCGTTGCCTGTTAAAATATCCACCCCGACGCCTTCCATCGAGCGCGTCAAATTCCCGCGAATAGTTTGCACCAAATCTTCCGCGTGGTCCGCGATACCTTGACGATCGAACGAAACGTTATCGACGGCAATTCCCAAATGTTTTAAGTGGTCTGCGTTTTTCATATCTCTGACTCTCCCAGATGCGGCTAACAACGCTTTCGACGGCACGCACCCTCTATTCACGCACGTCCCACCCATCACGTCGCCTTCAACGATCGCGGTTTTGAGGCCACACTCGGCGGCGTGTATGGCCGCCCCGTGACCGCCAACGCCCGCACCGATGATGATGAGATCGTAATCATAGTTCGCCACCTCTTTGTACCACTTTTCTGATTAAACTTTCGCAAGCTTTTGCGCTTTCGCACGAAACAAATTTATCCATGTGTCGTTGAAACTGTTTCGGCGATAAGTGTAAAGCCCAACTTTCCTCGTCGTCTGCTGCGCCTGGAAAGTAGTTATACGATACCGTGTTTTTACCTAGTTCTAACTTGCATCTCTGTCCAGATTTCGAAAGCGGCATCGAGGCGCTCAAAAGATATAAAACCGTCGCCTTCTTTTCCTTTCGTTTCTTTCTTCTCGCGATAACATCCTCCGTGTTATTCCTACACACGTATTCGCACTGAAGTGGACCAGACTTGTCCAAGGCTCGCTTGATTTCCGCGAAATGTTTCTGTGAAACCACGCTGACAAATGCTTCCACGAAGTTCGACATTTTCGTCTCAATCGCTCGCAACTCGTTTTCACTCACGAAATCCGGAAATTCATCCTTTTCGATACGAGCGTCTTCCTCAATCACTCCACATGCTCGATTGATTGTCGCGCACCAAATCGGTACGGTTTTCGCCAATGCGTCTGGAAACCGTTTCGTTTTACTTTTTGTCGCGTCTACTATAATTGCTTCCGATGTTTCGCATCGACTCGCTTCTAACAACACGTGAGTATTCAAGCGACTTTGCGAAAATTGATGGTTCAGATTATGTCCGTCGATAGATTTGAACGTGCACGTCTTCGCCTTCCGTAAATCCGTATACCACGCCCCGCACCGTAAATTCACAAAAATATTCGTCACTCCGAGCGTTTCTATCGTCTCTTCCACGAACGCGTAATCCACAAAAATGCTTCTCAATCGATTTAAAACGTCCTCGTTCTTCTTACGAATTTCTCGGTACTGCTGATAAAAATTCGGTTTAATCGACCGCTCGATGTCTTCGTCCGCGAGCGCAGCGAACGCAACGGCATCGTCCGCGGAAGAATCAACGATCATCGTCGTTCCAAAGGACGTTTTGGCGTCCTCATCTTCCTCTCTCTCTTCTTCTCGCGACCATTTTCACGCGGGCAAAGCGGCAGAAGAAATGAAGAAAACACAACAGTTTTCTTCACTTTTATTAATCTCTCTTTCTCTTTCTCGGGTGCAGAAGAAACATCATGACAGAAGACGACGGCGACGAGCAGTGGACGACAACGCGCGACGAGAGACGACGGGAACACGAAAAAGACCCCGATGTCGATTCACCTCCTCAAACTCAGTCAATATCGTCTCTTTCCGAGGCTTTGCGCATTGCGTTGTGGTCCTTCGAATCTCGAGCACAAATGTACGCTCGTTTGAAACGCGCGCACGGAAACGTTCTGGATATCCTCGCGAAGAACACAGAGGCGTTAGCCAACGAGGACAGGTCGGTGAGTGCGTCGACGACGACGTCGTCGGAGGAGTACGAAAAAGCTCTGGCCGAATTCTCGTCGGATATGAACGAATTGAATGGGAAGATGAAACGCATTTTAATGTATCTCGACAAAGAAGAGAAAGAAGAAGACGAGAAGCGAGTGTGTTTTCTACTCCTGAAATCCGTTCAAGAACAAGAGAAGGAAAAGTTACGATTGACAACCATACAGATGGCGTTAAAGACGCATTTCGAGATGAAGAAATGGTCGTGGCAACAAGACGGGTACGTCGAAAAGGAAGGAGAAGAGGAAGAACAAGACCGAGAGAACGCAGGCGACGCTTTAAAGCCAACGTGGGCGACGCACATCGACGGCGAGAAGAACGATGCGTACGAAGGACAACAGAAGTGTTGCGAACCACCTCCAGAACCGACCAAAGAGGAATATGAAAATGCGATGAAAGAAACAACAGTTGGTTTGGAAAATTGTATCCGAACGATCAACGACGGGAGAGACGAACTGTTGGAAATCGAGGCGACCTTGGTGTCTCTTTGATTCGAGAAACGCAAAGGAAGGGAACTGGACACGATCAATAGAGCAAAATAGAGCAACGAAAAAAGTAGAGCAGATGAGTCAGTAGTAGTAGTAGGTAGGTGTAGTAAGTAAAAGGTTATATTTATAGTTATATATATAGACTAAGGTAGGACTAAGAATCAAAGCATATTACACGTCGGCTTTCTTTGAATCGTCAAGAGCTGAACGAGGAGTCAAGCGAAACCGCCCAAAACCTTTCTCTTCACTCGTCACTTTCTCTTCAAATTCTCGGTAAGTCTCGACGAAATAACGAACGTGGTCTAAATTAAATTGAATGTATTTCTTTCGTCAAAACGAAAGGAGAATTACTTCAATTCGGACTTAGCACCAGCCTCTTCCAAAGTCTTTTGCGCCGCTTCGCAATCTTCCTTCTTCTTTCCTTCCATCAAAGTAAACGGCAAGTTGGTCACGGCGTCCTTCGCTTCCTTCAAGCCGAGTTCAGACAAGCTTCTGACAACCTTAATGCACGCGATTCTCTTGTCCGCGGCGACTTCAGTGATAACCAAGTCAAACTCCGTCTTCGCTTCGGCACCGGCATCACCAGCAGCTCCCGGGCCAGCGGCCATGACCATGCCGCCGCCCGCAGGCGCGGAGGCGTCGACACCGAACGTTTCTTCGATTTGGGCGACGAGTTCCGAGGCTTCCATGAGGGTGAGCGTTTTCATAGATTCAATGATTTCGTCCGTCTTGGCAGATTTCAAGGCGATGGAGGCACCTCTGGTCGGCTTAGCCTGTTCGTTTCGTTGGTGAAGGGAAGAGAGTAAAGGTGAGCAGGGCACGACGGTGCGCGACGCGAAAAAAGATGCGCGCTTTGAGACGCATCCACCTCTAAATTTGGCTAAGGTTCTCGCTCAAAACCTCTTCCATTTTTGAGGGTTAGATTTTCGTAAAACGAGATCGAGAGATGGGAGATGGACGGTAAACACCGGTACATCCGGTCCGCGTGGACGTAAATACGTCCAAGGCACGCGAATATCCCGACGCGGAGTCACATTCGCATCCGCGATGCGTCGCAGTCCATCGCAGATGACTCGACATTTCAGCCGGCCGTCGCCTCCATCTCTCGTCCCTCGCGCCAAAAAAGGAGGGAAAAAAAAATGGAACGCGTAATAAGAAACGCGACGAACAACCGAGACGCGAACGTCCGCGCCCGTACATTTAAGCCGGTTCTCGCCGTCGTAGCGTTCACGCGAACGGTGGAGCAACTGAGAGTGAAAGACATGATTATACGTTTTTACGAAAGTGCGTTTTTTTGCGTCAAATTGAATGCCGCCAAAAGCTGCTGCGTGTGTGGCAACGTCGTCGTCGTCGTTAACTTTATCTGTTTTGTTTTTCCTCCTCTTTTTGCCAAAAGCCAGAAAAAAAAGAGGAAATAAAATAATTTTTACGACGAAAAAAATTGTCCAAACCAAAGTCCAAAAAGTCTCTCACGTTTTAAAACGAAAAGGACTCTCCTCCATAACTACTACGAGTACGACCTCTCTCTTACATGTCTAGTATATATATTACTATTGAAAAAAACAAACGAAAGAGAGGCCGTCTGATGATGATGATGATGATGAGAAGTCATCAAACTATATCTCTCGTGATTGTTTTCGGCAACTTTTCAAATCCACCCAACATCCCGCTCGATTTGAACGACTGTCCACTTTCTCCCGCCGAAATCTTCGACGGGTCTATGATGACGTGCTTGATGTTCGCCCGCCGCCACGTATACGTCACGTGAACCATGCCGTCGCCGGCTTGTATAATCGCCGGGTAACTAAACTCTAATAACCGCCCTCCACTATCTTCTAAACGCATGACGCGTTCCCACGAGTCTCCGTCGTCGTGAGACACCGCTAACGCTAACACTCCTCTTCCTGCAATCGCGTGTTTGAACGAGTGATTATACACAATCAATAATCGTCCGTCTCGTAATTTTACGACGTCGAAACCAGTATTCGGACACGGAATTTGCGAAAACACCGCGTCAGTCCAAATACGTCCGGTACTATCACCAACGGCGGCAACCGCGAAGCTACTTCTACTCCTCGCAAGCATGCGTATTCCACTCCCCGCACCCCCAGCACTCATGCTCTGTTTCCAAAAAACAGGCTGAATCACTCTCTGTTGCACGTTCGCCACGCCGCCTTTTTCGTTCACCGCGAATCTCGAATACGTCTTAAACTCATCCTCCATCGTCATCGCCTCCACTACAATTTCCCAATCTTTACCTCGCAAACCAAACTCGTTACTACTCGGTAACAAAACAGTTCCATCGTCCAATTCTAACGGTTTATTCTTGGCTGGACCGATAATCCCATTCGGCAATGCCACGGAGGCCGACCAGGTGTTGCCGTTGTCTCTCGATTTTACGTAATATCCTTTCCAGTTCGCCGGGGTTCGTCCGTGTTTATAAAACAAAAATAGATCTCCGTTGGATCTTTTGAACAAAACAGGGTTCCAAGTTGGCACACCCTTCGGGTGAACGATGAGCTCTGGATTGCTCCATTTGCCGTTTTGATATCGAGCGGTGTATATGCCAACATCTGGCTTGCTTTCAAATTGTCCGGCAAACCACGCGACGAGAAACTGCCCGCTGGAAACCTCGCATATCGACGACGCGTGATGCGACGGCTTTGGTTTGTGGTCTCGCATGACGAGCGTTTCGAACGCTATCGATGGGTGTTTAACTTCCGTCGATTGATGGTCCGAACCTTTAGCGTTTATATATGGTTGCGCGAGATGCGACGAATGCGCCGTTGGACGAGTGATTTCCCCGTGCCACCCGATGAACGCGCCGGCGCGATCGCCGCGTAAAAACGCGGTCGCGTGACGACGACTCGCGATGAAAAACAGGAGAGAAAGAAGAACAAAGACGACGCGCATGATCTCTCTCTCTCTCTCTCTCTCTACAAATCGTCTTTTTCGAAGCCGTAAAAACGCGTCGTCCGTATCGTCGCAGCAGCAGCAGCAGCAGCACACAACTCTCTCAAAGGATTACTACGTACTACAAGGGTACCAGTATGGTACTTCAATGTCTTCAACAACAACAAAACACCATGTGTTTTTATATAACAACTACAAGTGTACAGTACGAGAAAAAGTTGAGTTTTTTGAACACAAAAAATCTTACTAAAAAAAAAACGCAGCACCCTAGACGGCACGCTCTAATGCGATTTATCCACAGAAACGACTCGATTGAACCCGGCTAAAGTCGCGTGAAAAACAAAGAACGCGAAGAGCATTAACATGGCGATGAACGCGAGATCGGACGCGTTTTCTGATTGGGGAGAGCGCACGACCTCGACCAAGACGCTGTTCTCGGAAGCGAAGGATTCGGCGTCGTCGACGTCGACGCCTAAGAACCACTCGATGAGATTGGATTCGCTCGTATCGATCAAGTCTCGAGTGTAACCGAGAAGAATATCGATGCCATTTCGACGAAGGACTAGGCCACCGGGTTTGAGATATTGGCTTCGCATTGTTTGTGACGTTTCTGCGCCAGACCAGGCAGAAATACAGTGCGGATATTGCGTATTCTCCGCGCCGCCTTGGATATCAAAGCTCGCGATGTCAAAGATGGCGTTACCATTGATGAAGTCTTCTTGAGCATCGCCATAGTTCATGGGCCACATGGATAAAATTTTCACCGTGGATTGCTCGTTCGGTTTTCGATTCCAAGTCATGACATAATAGCCAGCCAACTGTTTATCGTTCGCTTTAACGGAACTCAAACCGTACGGTAATCCGTGTTCGCGAACGTCAATTTTTGTTTTTTCTTTCAAAGAAATATCACTTCCGCCGGCGTTATCGACGACTACGTCGAAAAGTACCACGCGATAATTCTCTCGATCCGCGACGGCGAGTTCAGTACCATCCATTGATATCGCCAACGCGTGCGGCACGTTTAATTGTTGGTCGTCTCGCATGGATGCATCGCCGACGTATGCGTGCTTGTCGTTGTATATGGCGATGCGGTGGTTGCAATACCCATCCGCGACAAAGAACGACCCATCGGCTAAAATTTCAACAGCCGTCGGCTTACAAAAGCCTTGTTGAGGACTTCGTTGGAATCCCTCCTCTTGATGAGGCACTTTATGAAATGGTTTCATAGCAATTCCAAACTCTCTCAACATTTTACCCGTAACTGCGTCGTACGCGATCACTTGGTGCAACCCACAATCTGTCACCCAAACTTCTTTCGCATCGGGCGATAAGGAAATGCCGTGCGGCATGAAGTGTTTGTCTTTACCGAATTTTCGATCAATCACGCCGGTAACTAAATGAATTCGAAGGATTGTTTCGACGTCGATTGGCGTTCTCGAACCAACGTATTCGTTCGTTTCGTCGTCGAAGCTATACTCGTTCCAAACGATTTTTGGCCCTCTGTGGAACACCCACGCGAATTCTCCACCAGGCTCGACGACCACCCCGCCAACTTGTCCAATCGTAAACGTCGCCTTATCGCGAATGTTTGCTTTCACGACTAACGATGGCTTCGATTTCGAAATCTCTAAATCTGTTGCAAAAGGTCTCGTTGCTAATAGACCCGTTCTTCCTCCTCCTTCAGACGACCCGGTACCGACGGAAATGTAAAACGCTCCTCCTCCGCCTTCGCACGACAAACTCGCCGGCTCGTCCGAATGTACCATGAGATATAAATTACACATCTCGTTCGCATGTCCCCACCCGGCTGATGTTACCGTTGTCCTCGACATGGTGTTAAAGTAACACGTCGTTTTCAACACGTCGCCTGGCGCGATTATCAATTTCTTCTCCGCGATCTGTTCAAACTCTTGTGGCAACTGCGGGTCGCGTTCTAAAAGTAAAACACCTTTATTGTGTCTTTGTCTTCGTCCTGCTCTGTCAGGACCACCGATCATTCTCTCTAAAGTCACTCTTCTCCCTAACTCGTGCGTGTGTACTCGAAACCCAAACGCTTTCAACGCTCTCGGTTGGTCGTATACGCACGTCGTCTCTACCTTGACCTCCTCTTTTCCGGGCGGCAAATTAAATCCAGTCGCCCATACTAACGTCGCCGCCGAGGATATCGGAAACCCCTTTTTTGCGTGTACTATAACCCCACTTTTTCCTTTTCTATTGTTATTGGTACTATCTACTTCACCGTTCGGATCTAAATAATGCACCTCTAATACTAACCTGTTGAACGTATTTCTCTCTTCGCCGCCGCCGATGCGGAACCCGACGTTCTGCGGCATGTGCAAAGGCGCCGCGTTTTTTCCCCACGCGAATAAAACTGCCTCTTGTTCGTTGTTCGCACACACGTCCCCTCTCGGTTCTGCGTTTTTTGTCGCGCTTTCTTCTTTCCCAGTCGAAAACATGCCTCCTCCAACTCGTATTTTTTCGAGCGTTTTCGACGGTTCTTTTTCGCGGCACCCGAATACGAGCATGTGGTGCACGATGGCCATGTCCGCGACTGGTTCGAACGTCGTCACCGAGTGCGGCTCCGAGGGCATGGACAAGCTCGTGTACACGTAACTGCAGAGTATTCCCGAGGACAAGAGCGCATTTGTATTGAGTGACGAGTGCGATTGCGATTGTGGTGGTGATTGTGGTGGTTCGTAAAAGCGCGTGACGAGAGAGAGAGAGAAAAAAAGTTCATCCAGAGATTCAATGCGCGTGCGTTTTTCTGTTACCTGTCCATTTCTTTCGCGTCGGCGTCGCGCACGAGCAGTGCAAACGACGTCTCTCTGACGCCGCCAACGACACCAGGCGAGGCGCATCGCACGCACCACGGACCAAAGAACGACGCAACAAAGAAGAGAGCGAACGTCGTCGTCTTCGTCCTCATCATCTTCCTT
>JACLAA010003324.1_pt1 | contig 10410 bp, 6 predicted proteins | sample 8027891 | NCBI WGS metagenome assembly JACLAA01 (sample SAMN15724900, study PRJNA655200) | protist metagenome | isolation source: fluorescence activated cell sorting (FACS) single amplified genomes of... | place: Spain: Blaines Bay Microbial Observatory, Mediterranean Sea | collected 2016-01-19 | reverse complement strand
GTTAAGAGCCAACAACACCCACCAAGAGTCATTATTAATGAGCTTGGACGATGTGAAGGAATGTCTGTTGGTGATGACAGCTAATGACAGCTAAGTCAAGAGCTCAGGTTGAAGCACTGAAACTTGCCATAGAGAGCGAGCGGCAGCGTGTGAAGAGTGCGAGTGGCACTACACTACGGCATGCTTTCAAAGAGCCAGGATCAACGATCCCGCGAGAGCAACGGCTGCTAGAGGGCCATTTGGGGAAAATTTACGCCTTGCACTGGTCGGGCAACGGGTTAGCATCGGTGACGTAGATATGAGGGGGCCAGAAATATTTATTAGTGCGTGGTAGGCACAACATCGTTAGTGCTTCTCAGGATGGAAAAATTATCATTTGGAACAGTCAAACCACGAAATTATATTTGGGGCCTGCCCACTCTTCTTGGGTGATGACGTGTGCTTTTGAGCAACAGAGAAACGAGATGGTAGCGTGTGGCGGACTGAATAACTTATGTTACATATACAGAACAGATCATGGACAAGTAATGCGTGCCATGTCCGAACTCGCAGGTCACGATGCCTACCTTTCCTGTTGTCGATTCGTAGATGAATGCTCAATCTTGACAACTTCAGGAGATTCCGTTTCGATCTTATGGGACATAGAGCAAGATCAGAGCATAATGCGATTTGTGGATCACACGGGTGATGTCATGAGTGTCGCACTAGATCCAAATTCGCCGAGACTGTTTGTGACTGGTTCCTGTGATTCTACAGCCAAGCTATGGGACTCCAGGGTCCCTGATCTTCCACTTATGACTTTCACGGGCCACGATTCCGACATAAATTCTGTTGCCTTTTTTCCTGATGGTAAGACTGTTGGGACAGGATCTGATGATTCTACTTGTCGAATATTTGACCTGCGCTGCTCGATGAGCATAAACATATTTAGATCGGCAAAAATAGTCTGCGGAATCACTTCAGTTGACTTCTCGCGATCTGGCCGTATCCTTTTTGCTGGGTGCGGTGACTTCAAGACACACTGCTGGGATGTAACGAGTATCGGGTAAGTGTGATATCTACACTACAACGCTATTATCCCTGTGTTACAGGCAACTCCAGCAGCACTGGACTTTGACTGGCCATAGCAATCGTATTTCCTGTTTAGGCGTGAGCCCAACAGGCGAGGCTCTTTGTACCGGATCCTGGGATACATTGCTCAAAGTTTGGTGTTAATTCACACACGGGCCATATTGATACGACCCCGGGGTGGTGCTCAGGCTGTTTGAATTTCCAGAGACTGGGGCTCGGACGTCACAGTTCCCACCTGAAGCCGGGGCTGACGCCTAAGTTGAGCAATTGGGGCGAGTGCATGGGGTGTTACGGAGGTTGTTGCGGTCGTGCCCGGCCCGGGGCCTGGGCTCGGGCGGCAGCCGAGCACTTCAAGTGGGTAGCAATATGAAGGGGTAGCAATATAAAGATAGTAATTGTTGGCGTCGCTTTCTTTCTGGTAGCGACCAAGAAACTGGCTGAATAAATACCATCAAACAGCATGAGTACGGTTCTGTAAGTGCCGTGGGTACCTACGGTACCGTAGGTATCCTCCAGTTCACATACGGCATGAGTTACAAGCTAAAGGCTATGTAACTCGAGGATGATCGAACCGAATCGGTAAGTCGAAATTATGTGTAGTCTTAGAATGTAAGCAACAGGTATGGGCACCCCTTATTGCGTCCCAAATATCATGAATTCCGTACACCGCCCGATTGCTATCAATGTCGCATCAACTCTGACAGAGTGCCAGGTGGCAAGCGTAAGGTAACGCAAGCAGTTGTGGTGGCCTGGGGACACAAGCCGTGGAATGCCAGTGTGTTAGTAACTAGACTATGCAAAAAACAGCTTCCTTAGACTTTGTGAGGAGTGCTACGGAAAATATAAGGATAAGAACAAGCTCAACGATAAGAGGGAACGCATACTAGCGGCAGGATTTGGAGTGCGGAAGGAAGTACTGGAGTCTGGCGATGAGATTCATTATCCAGAAAGATTTGACAAAATTGGCGTTTTGTACGAGATGCGTATCTTGGGGAAGGTTGCGGTAGTAGATTCTACCGCAATGCGAGGTGGCCGGCCTATATGGTTTGAATCGGGTTGCTCTGGGCCGTGCATCCATGTTCAGGTCCTAGGTGCAAATCGCGTGTATCAAGCCTCTGCTTTGGATGTAACCCACAGCACCCGTTTGTCTCCAATGATCTTTGACACACCATAGGTCCCGGATCCATATTGCGCCGTTTATTGGGAGGACAATTTCGCCGGTGCAACGCAGGTTGTTGATGGCACCGTAGAGCCTGTATGGACGGGGGAAACATTTGTCGTGCCTGTTGTGAACCCAGTCACTCATTGGGTCGAACGCGCAGCTCTCAGGGGAAGCAAGCGATCTCACTCGAGTTCAAAGTACATGGAACCTCTTCTTCGTTTTGAAGTCTTTGACCATAATACATTTTTCAAGGATGTTTTCGTGGGGCAGGTGTCACTCTCAGCACAGCAGATTGTCAAGGTGCTAGCAGACTGCGACTCTGAGTCAAGGATTTACCCATTGCGGCCAAGGATGCCAAATGGGACCATGCGTGTCACTGCGGCACAGACTATTCACATTAAGACAGGCATGTCTCATGTCATTATCAAAGTGGAAGCCTGCAAAGAGCTGAGCAGAAGCACAGACGTGTCGCAAAATGATTCATACCTTAGCGCATTCTGGGACAATCGGCCTCTTGGCGAGTCTCCTGTTGCGCGTAATAGCTCGAATCCGCAGTGGGAGAATTGCATTTTCCACTTCCCACTTCCTAATGTTACCAAGGACCGCGGATCCACTAACAATATAGCAAGAAAGCTTAGGAATAAGACTCTCTTGATTCAAGTCCGGGAGTATGATCGAGTTGGCGAACACAGCGTACTAGGCGAAGTTGAGTTCGATGGCACCGCCATTAATCAACTAGTGAAACGGAGCAGTCAAGCGACAAATAGGGGCCCGCCCCGGAAGAATTTGCACAGGACTCTCACGTCAAACGTTGTTCCGCGTACCAAGAAATCACTTAGTATCTTCACTGCAGGCTGCTCGTTTGAGACGCTTCTTTGTGGCTATCACCGAATAGCTATCGGGAGGCCAAAATCGATTTCATCTCAACAGGAGCCCATATACATGCAGCCCAAATTGGCCACATCTAAGTCTGTCTCTGTGAGACACTTGCGGGAGGTTGGTTTTGCCCCGGCACTCGAAGTACCTCTTGGCCTGGGCAATGCGCATAACGGAAGTAAACGGGTTCGAGGTAGTCTGGGCGTCCGGCTTATCTACCATACACGTGGTAAAGTAATCCGAGGAGTTGATGTCGGAGTTCAACAGATGTCTCTCGGAGAGCGAGCTAGGCTCACCGTGCGACCTGATTATGGCTTTGACACAGTAAGACCTGGACCAAAGATTCCGCCAGGTTCAGAACTTGATATTATCGTCGATCTAGTTAGTATTGCTGGCCACACATCATGGATCACCTACGCCCAAAGAGCCCTTAACGGCAAATTTCGCATTTACAAAAATAAATTTAGCCTCCTCTGGGAACATTTCGAAGCCATGTTCCCCAGAATGGGAAAATGTCTTGCTAGACTGGGCCGGATAATTTATAAATGCGAACTTATTATCTTTAAATGCATTTGCTCTCTCTTGCTCTGCGTGTGCCGAGCCGGTATGAAAATCGGTGAGAAGACGCGGAAAGAAAAGAGGGAAAAGATGAAAAGAGAGCGGGAAGCTGCCATTCTTGCTCGTGCCGAATCTAGTGTATCATTCTTACATAGCCATCAAGATGACTTAGAACCTGAGGACACCGCAAGTGAGGATACCGGCGTAAACGACACCCCTCCTGACCTAATGGACATCAATGATAGCCTCACTGAAGCGGAGGAGAAAACCAGACGCCTACACGATTTTGCTAGTGCGCGTAGCTTATTCTCTGGAAAGGCGAAGCGACGTTAGATATTTATATATACGAGTCGCGTGCAAGAGAGCGGACAAGCACAAACAACGACGGCTGAACTAATACTTAGAACTTGGCTCAGGACTATTTAAATTTAAATAAGCAAACAAACGAGGACAGCGATGCAGAGGATGCGGCGATGTTTGTTTGCTTACCGTGGCTCATTTTTTTTTTAAGGCTTCCGTGGTCTTCCTTCAAATCCTCTTCATGATCCCCCCCTATTTGATCTTGAAAGGGGCCGGGCCGATGGTTAGCCCACTGGCAGTCGGAGTTCCCCCCTGTCGGACACCGGTTGATTCTTTGGAGTAACATCCTGCCTTATCTTTCCTTAGCTCTAACTAGAATGAACCAGCCCGGCCTGACTCCGAGGCGGCGACACTTAGGACTCCGGTGCCAGTGGGTCATGCGCCAAGGGCTCCTAGGGAACCCGGGGTCCGACCCTGCTTAAATACCCCCCCCCTTGCAACGTGCTGTTTTTTATTAATCTATCTTGCCCCCCGCCGCAGCCCACTCACCTCCGCCGAGTCACCTCCGAGTCAGGCTTAGCCGGAGTGGGCCCGAGTCTTCACGTCGATCCGGAGCATGCTTCCCCTCATCCCTCGACTCGGGCTAACCTCGGGCGGGTCCGGGTATGGTCCGGCCGCAGCCTCAGGCTGAGCCTGAGGTGCCCGGCGGCGGCCGCGGCGGGGCGGCCCACTCGGGGGTTGAGCCACGGTCCGAGACGACTAGACGTAGTCCGAGTCATCTTCACTGTAACCTGCGTCCGAGTGAGTCTCCTGGAAGTAGATTTGCGCCGATTTCAAGTTGTCCTGAGCTGACATGTTTTTAATGTACCGTATCAATACCTACGGTACCCAGGCATTGCATCAGCCTGAGGCCCGTTACCTCGCGGCGCCATGTTAGGGGCCACAACCTCGCACGCCATTGATTTCGTCGCCGCCATTTCTAATGCAGATTTGTTGTATCAGGCATTAGAGCGTGTGACTGATTTCCCAGCTTCGAATGTGACTGAAAACAACAAAAACATTCTCTTACTCAGGCCGCGAATCTCTTACTCTCCCATCAACTGCAAAACTCCCAGTCCAACACCGAGGCATGCGTTTCCACGGTCCCTATTTGCGACAAGACCGCTCGCGTTCAATTATCCTGTTGGAGATTGCATGGTCACGCATCTATCAAAGCTTATTGATGTCTCTCGTTTTAGACTTGCACGTCAGTGGCAGGGACCATCAACCCGCCATTTTTGCGGTAGAGATCGAGATATTATTGTAGGAAATGCACTTCGCGAGGTGACTCTGGAAGGGATAAAACGCAACTTGCCGATGAAATTCCTCGTGCAAAACAAAAATCACGCTCTTGCGCATGCCAAAGCAGCCACTCTGCTCTGCAGGGTTGCAAATATGAGAGCAGCAAATAGAATATCAAGTACATGGGACCGTTGGATAAAGTTGGTATATGTTTCTAGAGCTAAATCCAAGACCCATGCTGCAAATGAAATCAAAACCTTTGTCCTTTCAGTGTTAAGAGGAGTTGTAATGGATACAAGGTTTTCATTGGTGCCACATATTAATAGAAAACTTGAAATAAGAGTCAAAAACGCTCCAAGACAACTTGTGTGGCATTATGCTAGAATATTTAGAGCCTTTCGGCGTTATAACATGCTGAAAGAGGTGGCAGCTGACCACTTGCGAGAACATGCCACAAAGGGAATCCAGGGACTAGTGCGAAGACGTCGAGATGGTGGCAATATGAAACCACATCACTTTCACATTGGGGCTTTTGCTGCTGGCTCCATCCAGCGTTTACAACGAGGCAACATTTCGCGAGTGCGTGCAAGACAGTCTAAGCATCGTCATAATCAGCGGCTCGTTCTTTCTCGCTATTGCAGCACAAACGCTTCAACAAACTACAATTTTGAGCAGCAAGGTGCGGCGCATAAAATTCAGTGCTGGTTTTTGCTGCAACCCCACCGCAATCGCATAGTTTATGCTAGTAGTTTGCAAATGACAGTTTCTAGAATCCAGAGTGCATTCAGACAGAGGCGGCTGAGAATCAAAGAAAATGCAAAAGTGTGGTTTGCTGCAATAAAAATTACAACTTTTTTGAGACAGCATAATGTACGCACGAGAACAAACTACAAGCTCATAACCACAAACATGAAGGCAACGACGCATTGCAACTGCAGACTTCAGCAGAAGCATAATATTATTCGCCACGACTTGCTGCGAGCTATCCACAAAGAGGATAGATCGCACAAGGCGATAGAACGCCAAATCATTCATATACAGTCATTGCAGCGAGGGCACCTTGCAAGGAAGCTCCCTGGTGCGTCTCGGATAGAGCGCGTGTGATGCAGAGTCATCAATTTTTCATCGGTAAAATAAGTCACTGTGCAGGTAATTCTCACCCAGAAATTTCTCAAACGCTGGATCCAGCATCAACTTGGGAAAAGGGCACGCCATTGTCTGTTGTCCTTGGCATCCTGGACAGCATTGATCGCTATTCTTGATTTCAAACTGAGAATAAAATACGCCACGGACATTGTGGCGTGCTGGCGTAGGTACCGCAGATTTACGCTACACTTCTCAAAATGCAAGTTGATGAATGAAATCGCGTGTGTATTTGCCGACAGTATCAAGCGCAATCTATACTGTCAAAATCATAAAGTAGCAGAAAGACAGCACTATAGAGTAGCAGAAGCACATCTAGCAGGTCGCTCAATGTTCGAGCGTACGCGCGAAACGAAGATTCAGCATCAGATTTTGGTGCAATCTAATGTTTGCAATCGTGATCATAACGCTGAACTTCAGCGAATATTTGTGACATACTGTAGCTATGGTCAAAAGGAAAATACGAGTCTACTAGGAATTGGGAGCTTCTTACGGCTACTAAAAGACTCATCAAACGTAATGTGGCCATCAAACGCCGCTGGCCTGCGACCCTGTGATGTTGAGCTCATGTCTATGAAGAATCGCAATCACAGTAACGCCGGAGCTGTTGATAAGCACTTGCGCTATAGCGAGTTTCTGCAGACGATTCATAGCCTCGCAAGCATTTTCTTCAATTCTTTACTTTTTTGCAGTGATAGGCTCACCGAGCCTGATGCCAAGACCTGTGCCTTCCTACAACAGCATGTATTCCAATCAAAAGTGGCAAAGTATCACACTGATAGTCTGCGCTCGCTGTCCTGTGTGGGTCGTGTGGACTCGCAGTTACATGTCTTCTCACAGAGAATTATTTCATTGTGGCGAATACACCATTCACGCGTGTTGTTTGGCTTGCAAAAGAGCATACAGCTGAGTCACTCAGAAAAAGGACAGCAAATATCCTCTGCAGTTTGTATTCAGCGAGTCTGGCGTGGTGTTTCTAGCCGAGAAGTAACTTATAGTTACGCACGTGGTGTATATGACTTATTTGTGGACTTTGAGTCAGGTTGTGAGTTTTGGTTTAATCGACGCACTCGAGCCTCCCTCTGGACAAAGCCTCAAATACTTGTAAATAAGGACGTCAGGAAGCCCATTTTTATGCCCAGTAAAGGCTCGATATTTGAGGTCTCCTGTTCTGAGTGTTCTGCTAGCTCCGTGTCAACGTACTGCATCGAGTGCAGGAAGCTATATTGCAACCAGTGTAGCGTGTTGCACAGCTGCAATCACAATCTTGTAAGCATTGAAATGTGTGTATACTGTCACTTTCAAATAAGTGCCCTTCCGCGTTTGAAAAAAATGACCAGCAGCAACAAATGTGTACATTAAGTAGGCACAAAGCGTTGTGAAAAATGCAATGATCACTACTGTGACACTTGTTTTGAAGATCAACATTCCATGGGCTCACTCCAATTTCACAGCTACGAGGAAATGGTGCCTTGGACTTACGATGTACTCTCCCTCAAACGTGTATCATAGGTGCCGCACTGTGACAACTGCAGGCAGCATGCTGCTCGCAAGACGGGTGGTTGTTTGCAAAAGAAACAATTTTGCTTACAATGCGCAAATAAAGTCCCAAAGGGAGAATGGGAGCGGCTTGGTGATGTCGCCTACGTGCCCAAAATGACCACGGAGCATCAACAACACAGGAAAAGAAAAATCACTGAACAAACTACGCAACCATTGCGCGACCTGAGAGTCAATATGAAGGGAAATCCCCTGGGCATAGTACAAATACAGCGCATCTGGCGCGGGTCTAGAGGCCGCAGAAGCTCAGCAGTTCATGCCTTTGAACGAAAGCTATGGCTAACACAGCGAGCTGCAGACAATCACCGGCGCAGGAAACGGCGCTATCAAATTGCCTGTTTTTTTGGCAGGGGAAACCTTCTGGAGAGTGACACACCACGTGAGACGGTGATTAAAAAGGTACCATATTGGTCGCGAGTCACTGTGGAGGATATTGTTCACGACCGGTTAATATCCCATGAAGAAAGAAAATAAGATAAAATAGCAAACTATTGATACCCTAGGTGGACTGAATTTGCAGGCTATGTCAAGGAGCAAGATTCTTTTGTAAAAAAACACGGCTCGTTGGGTGCAAGGTCATATATAGACCTTAAACTGACCTGGTTGCATTTGAAAGTAAAAAGCTGGGTTGCGAAAATAAAAGCTGCAAGGGCAAAGCGCGGATTTTACACCACACAAGTTGCATTTCGCAGGTCAAGTCAGTGTTCGACTGCCAATCTGTTCTCATGTCTTAAGGCTTATGTTCAGGTCTCGATCAGCAGACACCGACAGGAAACTGCAGGAAAAGCTGAGGCTGCGCATGCGCGCCAGTCGCCAAGATCTTCAGCAACGCCTGAGGCTTATTGAAATAATCGATCGTGAGCTGAAGGTAGTTCTTAGCCGAAACGCACAGCTGCTAGGACCTCGCAGAATGGAGGTAAGGGTCCGGGAGGCGGTCGTGTGGGGGATGGAATTAGAACATTTCGCTCTTTCAGCTCAGAAAAATAGTCAATATGTAGAGCATGCTCGTTTTGATGCTTTGGCAGTCAGCGCTTCTGACAGGATTCGAATTGGAAGTTCACCGATTAAATATTGTTCTTCAAGAGAGTTAGGATTACTGAACAAACTGATGCTTAAAGTCAGCCCCTCCGTCGCACCTGCACCTAACTTTTGCTTGGGATCAGTAGACCCAGTAAATCACCAGCGTAGTGTATCAGTCGACATGTACCGTCTCGACACAGCTACGGATAATGGAGCTACACAATATATACATAGGCAAGAAATTCGTACAACTCGCATCCTTCTAATTTGACCAAGGCCAGGCTTCATCGGATATGGACCCATGAGGACAATGAATACTTGAAAGTGTACAAGTTGCCCAGAGGACTGTTCTTGAACTCGTTTTTCTCACGTCTTTGTACTCATCTGCGAAGCATCTATTATTCCTCTGCGGTTATCCTCTGACTAGATGCACCATAGGTGAATTTGCTTCTGGGAACTTTCTCACTCAGCTTGTGTTAAAATGGAATATCAGGATGCTGGCTTTTTATCGAGATCAAATCACGCATATATCCACCCGTATGGACTCTGAATCTGCATCAAAAGCGACACTGGAGACGCACGCCACAAAACTACAAAAGAAGGTCATCAAACAAGAACATGATCTCTATCAGCCGTTAAAAAATCAGAAAGCCTTTTGGCATGGGCAAGCTCGGCAATGATTCCATTTTTTCTTATTGCAATAGACGCGTCACTTTAAGGTAGCGTTTTGGAACAGGGCACGACACTCAACAGGCGCCCCCAGCTTGGGTGTCTATTAAAGCATCTAAAATCGCCAAGTGAGGTAAATGCGCCTGGTAGGGGATAGGTGCGATTCTTTGAAATTTCAGGTGAAAGTCCCTGTGCTAGTTTATTGTCAGAACAACGGTGCTGTTGGTGATGGGCACGACAAAACGGTGGAATTGTTGAGATTAATCTCAATTGTCCATTGTCCATTACAAGGATACTTTGAGGCGAACCTCTTGATGTGGATACCCGCGCCGGTACGCATGGATACCCGCGCCACGGATTCCTCTAAAGACCAGCCGGCACGCATGGACACCCGCAGAAGAGGTGTTCGGGGCGCTAAGTGCAGCCCTTAATTTTCAAAGTTGTTAATTTTGGAAAAACCCTTGCCAGAGCAAGGCCAGCCGCCCAGACCTGGTGAAGTTGCCCTCACCTACGCGGCGCTGAGTATCGTCTTGTGGCTAGAGTGGAGGCTACACGCCACCTGCCGTAGTGTGGGTCGCGGCGCCGAGCTAGTAGTTTGGCTTCCGCGCGGCTAGCGTTAAGTCAATTCCGGCGAAGGAGGCTATAGTTATATATATCGCAAACAGGCGGGTCGGGTAAGGGGAGTACACCATGACGGAAACTGAGACTGTCCGCCGGAATCATCTGCCTACTTACAAGTAGTACTACCTTTCTCAGCCGGAAATCGCCCT
>JACLAA010006849.1_pt1 | contig 10421 bp, 10 predicted proteins | sample 8027891 | NCBI WGS metagenome assembly JACLAA01 (sample SAMN15724900, study PRJNA655200) | protist metagenome | isolation source: fluorescence activated cell sorting (FACS) single amplified genomes of... | place: Spain: Blaines Bay Microbial Observatory, Mediterranean Sea | collected 2016-01-19 | reverse complement strand
GATGACTGTAAGAAGTGCGATGACAAAACTCACGTCATCATCGTCGAATACTAATAATAATACTAAGAGAATGATGATGTGGTGCCTTTCCTCTCGTCCTTCGCTCGTCCTCCAACGACGGCGGTTCAAGTTGGAAACGACGCATTTGGATGATGATATTGACGATGAATGTAAGAAGCATAACAGGGCAGAAACTATCGTAAATTACGCTCTGGAAAGCGGGAAAGACGTCGTCGTCGCCGACGTCGGGTGCGGTCACGGACAAATGTCTCTCTTGTTGCACTCTCGAGGCGTGAAGAGGGTTATCGGCATAGATAAGAGCCAAAACGAAGTGAACTACGCGAACGAGTGTTTACGGAGTTTTCAGGAGAAGAGTACGAGTGCGAGCGAGAGTGGTGAGAGTGAAGACGATGATGACGATGAACAGCAAAAAACAAAGAACAAAATAGAATTTCGCATCGGGGATGGGTTGGAGAGCGTGACGGAAGAGAACGTAGACGTGGTCATTTTCGCCGGGATGGGGACGAAACTCATTCGAAAGCTACTCTCTCGCGGGAGAAGCTCGGAAACGAGCAGCAGCGTTCGTACTTTAGTGATAAATCCAACCGCGGGTGAGTTAGTCGAATTTCGCGAGTGGTTGTGGCAAAATAAATGGTGCATAGAGAAGGAGTCTTTGATTATAGAGAACGCGAACGCGCACGTTGTCATGAAGTGCACGAAAAAGACCGGCGAAGAGAAGACGCTTTCGGTGCTCGATTTATGGCTGGGGAAGTTACAAGAAGAGAAAAAGAGCTCAAACGTTAAAGCGTACGCAATCAACCGCCGAGAGTACGCGAAAGAACGAATGGGCGTACTCGAAGGGCTCCAAAGCGAAGGACGACTTCGAGACGAACGAGAGCTCGAACGGTATAGAAACGCGTACGTCGCGCTCGCGAGCTGGTTGGAAGAAGAAAAGACGTAGATAAAACGAATAGATACTCGTAGACTTTATAGATTTTATTATAGATTTTATACATTCGCTAAAGTGCTTGTGTTATACAACAATTGAAAAGAAACCGTTTTTCACGGTCTCTCTTTCTCTTCTTCTTTGCTAAAATACATCTCTGTTGGGATCGCCGAAAGGACTGCCTCCTCCCGGTCCGCCGTTTGGGTTATTTCCGTTGGTGTTATTCATCATCGCCTCTCTCAAGTGCACGCCTAGCGAATAATTATTCCTCTGTGCCGTCGCTAATTGCTCTTCGTACGATTGACACATGCTTTGCAGCTCCGCAACTTGTCTTTTCAGCGTCTGCGCGTCGCCGCTTTGCTTCAATCGTGCGTTTTGAATAGTCACCGCCCTTTTGAGAAGTTCGTTCTGTTTTCGGATCCTTTTGATTTCTATCTCAGCTGGTTCCAGCGTGGATTCCTCGAACGCTCTCAAAACATTCGTCGCCCGATGCTCCGCGTCGTTCACGCTCGAAGCGCTTTGCATTTCTCGGACTAAAGCGGAAACCCACTCGCCGGCGTCTAAGCTCGTCTTGTTGTTACTTCTAAACGCGTCGTTCGCGTTATTCGTGTTATTCGCGCTACGGTGATGATGCTGCGCCCCATTTCCAGATGTCGCTGGTGTCGTTCTGTCTGCCCCATCTGGAATCCTAGCCGTTTCGTACGACAATCTTTGCGGCGATGTCAAATCCTCCTGCGACGTCTTCAACGCCAAATCCCTCGCCTCGGCGACGACCTCGGACTCGCCCCCGTTCGTGTCGTGCGTAGAGCACGCCGCGCCGCCGTATTGGTACTGACTGACAGTTGGCGTGTTTCCACCACCACTCGTCGTCGTTTGTAAGCTCGAAAGTTCCACGATTGCATCGTCGATGGACAAACACTCCTCTAATATTCGCGCGACGGTTGGTTCTAAACTTCTGGGTAAGAGATCTATAAATCTCGCCAAGTCTCCCAGTTGTGAGTGGGACATTTCAAACCCTCTGACGTCGATCAATCGTCGAGCGTACGCGTCCCCGGTTCGTAACCGTTTAAATCCCCCGACTCTTTGCATGGAAGAGGAGGTGGACATGTTCGTTCCTCTTTGTTGTTGTTCGTTCGTATTCGTATTCGTATTCTCGTTCGCATTCGTTGGACAATTATTTTTCTCTTGACGATAATAATTTTCCAAATCCTCGCACTCTCCAAACTCTCTCTTTCTCACTTTTCCTTGTCCTTCTCTTCCTCCGATGGTATTGTTCTCCGCCAGTTTGTTGTTGGTGTTGTTGTTCTCCCCGACCGTCGCCATGATCTTTTTAGTGTTTTTTCTCTTTTACTCTCTCTCTTTCTTCCTCGTGTAATGAAGATTGATTTGATTGACAAGAGCAAAAGCAAAGGAGACTCTCGCTAAAAATCAGACCAAAGGGCAGAAAAAAACAAAAAAAACAAAAAATTAGAGAAAAGAGATGAGTTCTTTCTGTCCCACCTTTTTTACTACTCTCTCTTCAAGTTTGTGTCGTCGTGTCCATCGAAATTCGGTAGAAAACGAGCACACGCGACACGCGAATAAAAAATGTTCTCCGCATCCACGTCTCTCAGAACCGCGCAGGTCGCGAATTTCGTCGGAACTCCGGCGAAATCACGCAGTACCAAGGTATGTTCCTCTCGTTGCCTTTCGCGCGGAAAGTGTTGATTTTTTTCTTTTCTTGTTTTTTTGTGGGCGAAGCGAAAAGGAGTCAAATTTGGTGCCAAATGGAGTGCGTGGTTCATTCGTCGTTTACGGCGCCGCGCATAGGAAAAAAAAATGAACGTGAGATGAATGAACCGTTCGTTTCTGTCCAGAAATATATTCGTCGAGAAAATGTGTGCGAAGAAAGAGATACTTTCGCGCCTCTCTCGCTTCGCGAAGCGGGTTTCCCACGCGCGCGCGAGAGACCAAAAGCTTCGGCTGGAAAGGAAAAAAGCGCGTAAAAACCTCAAAACGGGGCTGTTTTTCTCGTTTTCGCTTATCCATTTCTTCTCTCACAAAAAAAACAAATTTCTCACCAAATTCTCTCTTATGTGTACTCCTTTAAACACAGATTGCAAAGTCCACGGTGTGCATGGCTGAAAACCAAGACTTAGGTAAAAAAGTGAAACGAGTGAAAGGCGAAAAGGCAGTGCAACCAGAATTTTACCAAGAGGCGAAGGTTGTGTGCAACGGACAAGAGGTGATGACCGTCGGCGGTACCCAAGCGGAATACGTCGTGGATATTTGGTCTGGAAACCACCCGTTTTTCCAAGGGAAGAAAGGGGCGATCATGACGGATGTCGGTCAAGTCACTCGATTCGGGGACAAATATGGCGATTTGGGTGATTTGTCGTTCGTTGAAACCATGGATGGTAAGAGCGAAGCGGGTGAAGCGAAGACCATCACGAGAGGAAAGTCGCAAAAGAAGAATTAAAAGAAAGACAACGATATATATAGTAGGAAATTTCTTTTAGCTCATTCCCTTCCTTTGGTGGTGGAACATTAGACTTAATACACACATTTGTAATTTAGAAGAAGAAGAAGAAGAAGATAAGATACTTGGTATATGTGAATATGATTATTTTGCTATGGTATTTTTATAATAGTTGTACTTTTTACTCTGGAGCGGTGTACATCGTATCAGTCCAATCTTTCGTCTCGAGAACACCAGCGGCTCTACCGTGCGCACCCGTAGCCCACTCGTCTGAAGTCGGTTCGTCGTGCGTCAACGGCTTTCCGTGCTCTTTCTTCTCGTGTTTAGCAGCAGTAGGAGCCGTCTTTTCCTTATTATCTGAGAGACGTAATATGGTGAGCGTTCTTCTTCTCAACAACCAAAACAACAACAACGACAACGACAACAAGAACAAACGAACAAACCGAAAAAATTTTACGCACCGTCTCCTTTAACAGATAATTTCTTCACGTCGTCCGCGACTTGTTGACCTGTGGCGTCTGGTTTCATCATCGGAAACAACAAAACTTCCTTGATGGTGTTGTGGTCGGCGAGCATCATCGTCAATCGATCGATGCCCAATCCCCAACCGCCCGTCGGCGGCAAACCGTACTCCAAACTCGTCACGAACATTTCGTCGATAAGCATCGCCTCGTCATCACCGGACGATTTGGCTTTCGCTTGTTCCGCAAATCGGTCTCTTTGATCGATCGGGTCGTTCAACTCCGTGTATGCGTTGCACAACTCTCTCTTGTTCACGAAAAGTTCGAAGCGTTCCGTCATGCCCGGGAGAGATCTGTGGTATTTCGCCAACGGCGACATGATTTGCGGGTGATCGCAAATAAAGCCCGGGTTCACCAATTGCTCCTCCAAATAATCACCGACGAGTTTATCGAGCATGCGTGCCGTGGTATGCGGCAACGGCAAGTCCGTGATGTCCAAATCTTTCAAAGTTTTTTTCAAGAAATCTTCGCACTCTTGAGAGCCAAAGCCTTCCTCCGGGAACTTGATGTTCAAAGCTTCCTCCAAACCAGAAACCATCGAAATGCGTCTAAACGGTGGCGTAAAATCGATCGTCACCGGTTCCTCTTCCGGTCCGTTCGCGTGGTATTGAATGACATAGGATCCCGTCAAGTCTTTAACCATTCCACTAATGATTTCTTCCGTCATCCTCATCAAATCGTCGTAATCAGCGTACGCTTGGTAAAATTCGCAGGTCGTAAATTCCGGGTTGTGCGTCATGTCAATGCCTTCGTTTCTGAATTGACGACCGATTTCATACACGCGCTCCATACCACCGACGACTAATTCTTTCAAGTACAATTCCGGAGCGATGCGCATAAACAATGTCATGTTCAAATCGTTGTGGTGCGTAATAAACGGCTTCGCCGTGGCGCCGCCGGCGATCATGTTCATCATCGGCGTTTCCACTTCAACGAAATCTCTGTCGTCCAAGTACTTTCTCACGTAACGAATGATATTAGATCGCATGATGAACGTATCACGAACATTATTGTTCATGATTAAATCCAAAAAGCGCATGCGGTATCTCGTCTCTTGATCCTTCAACCCGGAACCTTCCGTTCTCGGAAGCATGTGCAAGCACGGCGTCAAAATTTGCGTAAACGACGGAAACAACGATAACTGCCCTTTTCTCGTCTTCCCTGGTTTTCCTCTCACCCCGACAATATCACCTCTTCTCGTTCTCTCGTGCGTCGCCTTGAAGTCTTCCAAACTTTCCGCCGCTTGCGCCTCCGCAGTCACTTGCACCTTCAATCCTTCCGCGCACAAATCGTAAAAGATCAACGAGTTCCCGCTCGCTCTCTTGTTCATAATTCTCCCGGCCAAACTGACTTCTTCGTCCAACTGTTCGCCATCCTTCGTGGCAGATTCGTATTTCGCGATGAAGTCTTTCAATTGCAAAGAGACGTGAAACTTGTGCGGGTACGGATGCCCGCCCGCTTTCTTCTGCGCGAGGACTTGCTTGATTCTATTCTCCGTGTATTGCGTCGGGTCTAAATCAGCCTCGGAATCTTCCGCGGATTTCGTCTTCGTCGGTTGATTCTTTTCTTTCTCCGCCTGTGTGGAATAAGAGAGAGAAAAATGATGTTTATTTTATTCTGAGTCAGTACTTCTTCTTTCCAACAACAACAACACGTGTGCGGCAGCCATGTGGCGCAAAACAGAGAAAACAAAAGTTGAAATTTTTATAAATCGGTCGCAGCAAGGAGGACAAAAAGAGGAGCGTTTTTTGAAAAAAAAAACAAAGAAGGGCTTCAACGCTCTCATCTTTGAATTTGATGAAAGAGCTCTCAAAAGCTTCTGTAATCGCACCTTGGCGGCAGCTTTTGCGGCTTTTTCTTCGTCCGCTTTTTGTCTCTTGAGCATTTTTTTGTACTCGCTGTTTTGTTTTTGTTAGTGTGTGTGAGAGAATATTAGAAAGGTGAGTATTCCTAAAACGGATGTGTAAAAATCCAAAGCGGTGATGATGATGATGATGATGATGATGATGATGATGATGATGACAACGACAACAAGAAACGCAATATACGTACCTCTTGGAGAGCTTTTGCCCGGGAAACTCCGGGTACTCCTTGAGTTCAGGCGCTGGTGCGGCTGCGTCAGCCATTATTAAGTTAATAGTATATTAAGAAGACCGTGTGCGTGTTATGAAGAAGAGAGGAGCTTCTTTTCTCTTTTTTCTTGGGACAAAACTGATGACTGTAAGCAGTCCAACACGTACAAGCTCTTTCTCAGCGGGAGTAGCAGCAGCAGCTTTAGGGAGGAGATAAAGTAAAAGTAAGATACCTGGAAGAGGACGCTATTATTATTATTATTATCTCTTTAATAAAGTTACATCGGGTGGCTAGAGCACTACGGAGGAGTGCGTTATAATAATAATAATAATATAATCAATGAGTATCTCAACGCACGGGTTCGAAGATCTCCTTGTCCGGGATGTTGTTCTCCTTGGACGCGTCTTCGTCTTCGTCGTCTTCGTATTCTTTGAAATCGGGTTGCCCAGTACTCGTCAACATTCTGTGCCACATCCTTCCTTTCGGGTCGACCAATCGCTCTTTCTCGATAATCATCGGGATGGGAAGGTATACGCAGTGCGTGTTTACGTAACCGATGGTGATTCCGGTAAAGCCGGCAAACGCGCCGTGGACTGCGTTTTGACCCAAGACGTTACACATGATGGCATCGTGCGCGTTGGCGACGCAACCGCGAACCATGTACGTTGGATCGATATATTTCACGTCGCATTTCGTTTCTTTTTTGATTTCTTTGCACAACCACGGTCCAATATCACCAAGGAGAGGGTTTCCGCCGGCGTCCGTGCCCGAGACTTTTACGAACTCTTGCCCGGCGCCTTCCGCGATGACGAGGACGCAGTGGCCTTGCTCGTCTAAAAGATCCTTCACGTGCTCGATGATGCCGTTTTCTCCATGGACGTCAAAGTCCACCTCTGGAATCAAACAAATATCTACATCACCGGAGGCTAAAGTGGCGTACATGGAAATAAATCCAGATTGTCTGCCCATGAGTTTCACGACGCCAACCCCTCTCAACGCAGATTGCGCTTCAATCGTAGCCGCTTGAATAGCTTTTTGCGCCTCTTCAACCGCGGTATCGAAACCGAAGGTTTTATCCAAAAGTAAAATATCATTATCGATCGTTTTCGGGACGCCAACGACGGAGACTAAACTTCCTCTTCTCGCGCATTCGGCGGAGATGGCATTCGCGCCGGCGTGGGACCCGTTTCCGCCGATAACAAACAGCATGTTGATCCCTTGTCTTAAAATGCTGTCGACAATCTTATCGACGTCACCACCGCCTCGAGCTGATCCTAAGATACTCCCGCCTTGCTTGTGCGCTTTCCTCACCGCTTTCTTCGATAATTCTATGTTCTCAAAACCCGCTGAACCCGTATCGAATGCCTGAAATCTTTGACACCCCGTAGCCTTCCTCTAAAGTCCCGACGATGGATCGAATGACGTCGTTAATCCCCGGACACAACCCACCGCACGTGACAATCGCCGCGTGCACTTCCTCCGGGGCAAAATACACCTTCTCTCTCGGCCCGGCCCGAACCACCCACTGCGGCGTAAACGTACAACTCGACGCGTTCTCGTACGAAGACGAAGAAGAAGACATTCCTTCGTCCGCTTCCGTCGGCAATTCGCACGTGGAATCCGGCGACAACGACGTCGCGAACGCCAACGAGTGTAAAACCACCCGATCTCCCGGGTCCACGAAGAATTTCACGTTCGATTTCTTATCGCTGCGAAAATACCTCCTCGTGGTCGTTTTATTGTGCCTCGGCAAACACGTCTTCGAATGTGGCGCGCAGAAGGAAGTTTGCAACGGTTTCAAAGGTTTCTCGCCTTTGTATATGTTCATCAGGTGAGGGATTGGAACATCGTTCGGTCCTCCCACTTCCCACTCGTACTGTTCTTCTTCTTCTGTTTCGTAGTCATCCTCATCGTCTTCGTTATCTTTCGACGACGCAGCAGCGCGAACAACCACATCTTGTCCTTCTCCTCCTCGAGAGCTTCTTTGTCTTCTTCTTCTTCCCGAAGATGATGATGATGAAAATGATTTGAAAGAAGCGCTCTTGGAAAACGACTTTTGCGTCGAAGAAGAAGTCTTACCAAAAAACGATTTAGAACGCAACAGAGAGGACGACGACAAGGACGACGAGGAGGAGGAAACAGAGGAGGAGGAAGAACACGTCGTCGTTGATTTCATCATCATCATCGCGTTCACGAGAAGGCAGACAAAGTGTTCTGTGTGTAAGTGTTTTCGTGCGGAAATTCTGACGTGAGAATATTCAAAAACCTGCCCAAAACTCGAAAGACTCCGGACAATTTTCCCTCTTAGGTAGTAGTAGTATTAAAAATGCAAGATGAACAACGCGAGGAGTGTTCGTGTTCGTATTAGTAATATTAATACTATTGCACAACAACAACAACAGAAAAGAGGAGGACGGCGACACAGTTTTCGACGGCGATGTTTCTGTTCTCATCGCAGCAGAAAAGCGTGAGCAGCAATTGCTGTCGTTGTTCTTCTTCTTTCGATGATAAAAAATTAACGACTTTGAACAACAGTTTTTGCCAACGAGGACGAGGACGAGGACGAGGAAGAGCATCAGAGGCGACAAAAACGAGCAGAAGTAGTAATCGAAGAGTGGTGACTGTTTCGTCGTCGTCGGAGTCGTCATCATCGTACGTCACGAAAGAAGAGCTGGATGAAATCGCCCGACTTAAAGGGTTACAGTTATCCACGGAAACGGTTGGACCGTTTTTCAAGATAACCGCACGAAGGAGGAGTGGTGCGAAAAGAATAGAAGTCGTCAACGCGGACGGGGAAGTTTTAGAAAAGGAGAGCGAAGACATGTCCGTCATAGCCACGCACGACGGTTTCATAGCCCCGTTTCCGTTTCGAATCTTACATTTGGATACCATGCGGGTGTATAATTCGCGAATAAACTCGCAGTGTACCGAGGAAGAGAGAAAAATGTTAAAGTCGACGTTCGGCGTGAGCATCTTGCTCGGGTGCGAAAGCTTACGGTTAGGTAGAGATGCAGGGTGCACGAAAGCTGAGTTGTTATCCATCGACGACGGGAACGAATACGCGCCAAAGTTGGTGAAATATTACGAACGCTTAGGATTTAAAATCGTTCGAAAAGTAGGCGACGGGTTAAACACGGATTTGACCGATATGCTCGTCTGGGGCGGGAAAGGCACGCGGATGAACGGAGACGTAAACGAGCTCCTGGAGAAATGGTCAAACGTTTTGCGTAAAACGTCGAAGAGAAATGAAGAGAAATGATACAACAGATAAGTAGTAATACTAATAGGAATGATTATTGCGTATAATAGCAGAGAGAACATTTTCAGATCGATCCAAAGACTCTGCGTGCCTACTTTTCATTTGTTTTTTCCATCATCCTTTTAGTGATATCTCTGACATATCTCGCGTATTGTTCGTCCGTTGGTTCTGGACACCCTTTTTCGAGCAAGTAGTTTAGGCAGTCGGGGTGCTCGTAATACCGAGCGAAAGCGATGTGTTTCCAGTTAGTAAGAGGCACTTTCGCCTCTTCGACTAAGTATTTGATGCAATCGAGTTGGCCGTACCTTGCAGCGCCTGCCCCGAGAAGAGCGATCTTTACTTTATCAGATATGTTTCGTTCTTCGACGAAATATTTCACGATGTCCACGTGACCATTACATGCTGCTTGACCTGCCGCTTCCATTTCCGTACCTTGCGAAGGTTTCACTTTGTCGAAAACAAATCGAACACAGTCATGGTGTCCTCCTCCAGCAGCTTGTTTACACGACTCCTCTTCATCACACGGGCAACCATTAGAGAAGCAGTACTTTAACATCTCGAGATTACCTTCAAATGCTGCCTGAGTAATCGTCTGTTCATCCCACTTGCACTGTTTCACTTCCCTCGCCCACTTGAGGAACTCGAGTTTGTTCGTTGCAGCAACTTCCGTGCAAAACCAGGCTTGATCCATCACCTTTCCTTCGGTATCTTTCTTTCCCCAGGATATGCTACTGCTGGATATGCTACTCCACAACAATTCCAACGTCGAAATGGATGTGCATTCCCAAACAACTACACCTAATTCCGATACGTCTACCCCGGCGTACGCAAGCACACCCCGACTCTCTCTACTCACCTCTGAAAAGAACAACCGATCTGCCCTATTCAATTTCGAAATCACATGCGATACAAAAATATCCTTATGATGCAACACCAATCCCGTCCACAACTTCGTCGGTCCAAGCTTCAACCGCTCCAATTCCGCGGCGAGCTCTTCTTTCTCCCTCTTCTTCTTCCTCTTCTGCGCGCCGGAGAGTTGTTTCTTCTTCCCCATTCTTATTCTCAGTAGTATTATATAAAAGATCGAGAAGACGTTTTTCTTTTCTTTCAGGGAAAATTTATGAAGTGAGCATTCAATCCAATCCATCACAAATTCACGCGCAC
>JACLAA010008020.1_pt1 | contig 10426 bp, 9 predicted proteins | sample 8027891 | NCBI WGS metagenome assembly JACLAA01 (sample SAMN15724900, study PRJNA655200) | protist metagenome | isolation source: fluorescence activated cell sorting (FACS) single amplified genomes of... | place: Spain: Blaines Bay Microbial Observatory, Mediterranean Sea | collected 2016-01-19 | reverse complement strand
TCTTGCGAATTTCCGCCGGCGTCTTCCCTTTGATCATATTCGCGACGGTTTGGCAGCACAAATCGAGCAAATCCTTGATGTCCAAGTAGTTCGCCGCCAAGATGAGCTCAAACAACGTCGCTTGATCGACTTTCACGTACTCCAAATCGAAGTTCTTTTTATCGTCCTCGGATTTGTCTTTACCGTCTTCGCCCTTCGCGTTGGCGTGGTATTCGCAATACGTGATGACTTTCTGTAAAATCGATTTGGCCACGTTCGGTAACGGGATTTCCTTCTCGCCGTCTGTTTGTGATGATTGGTGTTATCGTTAATAATAAGATTTTGGTATAAGAAAAGGAGGTGAGACATCAGTCAGTCGTTATTCTTTTTTTTCTTTGTTGTTGTGTGATGTGTAGAAAATTCTCCCGCCAATTTGACATGACTTTTTCAAAAAAACCGAAAAGAAAAGAGAAGAAGAAGAAACAGAAGACGAAAGAAGCGTTTGAAATGCGTACCACTGATGGCGGTTTTCACGGTCTGCGACATGCTGTTTGGACGTAAAAGAAGGGAGAGAATCGGTCAGTACGTCTCGTAAGAGTTGCGTTCTAGGCGGTTGCGCGCGATCAAAGCTGGAAAGCACTTGAATCGAGAGGGAGAGAAGGAGAGACGGCGATTCCTAGAAGCGCGATCTCGCGCGTTTTTTTTCGAAAGCACCAAGAAATTGAAGAAGACTGTGATGACGTAAAGTAAAACGCACTTGGCGACGTCCGTGGAAACTTCAAATCTCTCTTGCTCCGGTATAGCGGAGATGAGGGTGATCTTATCGTTCGTTGGTCTCGGCATTTTTGATTGATTGATTGATGCGTGTGTGTGTTGTGATACAAAAAGCGCGTTTTTGTAAGAAAAATGAAGAAGTGAAAGTGAACAGACGCGACAAGAAGAAGGCGCAATTTCATCACCAATTTTTTCTTCTCTTTTGCTACGATTGACCATAAGAAGTGGTTGGGGACGACAAGACTGTGAAGAAGGAAAAATAATAGAATACTCGTTTGTTCTTATTCAATCAATTTCAATTAAAACGCACATAGGTATGTATATAATGTAAAGGCTATGGTATATAGGTTAGACAAATAATGTTGTTGTTGTTGTTGTTGTTGTTGTTGTTCTCTACTCTCAACTTTTTAAAAAGCGATAAGATAAAGAAACCTCTTTTACGCCGAACCTTCTTCGGTTTCCGGAGCCGCCTCTTCCGCGGGAGCAGCTTCGGCTTCCGGAGCCGCCTCTTCCGCGGGAGCAGCGGCTTCAGCAGCAGCGGCTTCAGCAGCAGCGGCAGCGGCTTCCTCCTCCTTAGCTTTGGCTTCCGCGGCCGCCTTCGCCTCGGCTTCCGCTTGGAGTCTCTCCTCCTCGGCCTTCGCCTTTGCCTCGATTTCCGCTTGGACTCTCGCCGCCTCCGCCGCCGCGGCTTCCTTCTCGGCAATCAACGCGTTTTGCTTCACTTGCCATCGGCTCAATCCTTCTTTTTTCGCAACAAATCTACTCTTTAATTTCGCGTTCTTACCAACGCGTTCTCTCAAGTAGTACAACTTGGAGCGTCTCGCGATTGGCTTACCCGCGCCTCTGACCTCTTGGAACGAGCACAACGGCGAGTGAATCGGGAAAATTCTCTCAACCCCGAACCCTTGCAAGGATTTTCGGACCGTAATCGTACTCGCAACGCCCGCTCTGTGAATGCCAATAATCAAACCTTCGTACGGCTGCACTCTGCTCTTGTTCCCTTCCGTGACCGTCACGCCAACCTTCACCGTCATTCCTACTCGAAAAGGAATCAAATCATCCTTCATCTGCGGCGAGTTCACCCGCTCGACGAATTGATATAAACCTTTCTTCGTCCCGCTCCCGCTGGCGGAAATGCTAAACGTCGCGACTGAGTCTCTAGATTTGTTCAATGACAAACTGTTCGCGTAAAAAACCTTCGAGTTTCCGTTTGCATGCTTCGCGGATAAGCTCGCAGCGCGCGGCGTCGTCGTCGTCGTCGTCGATTTTGAGGTTCCCGTCGCCGACGAAATTCTCACGTTCGCCATCATCATCGATAACGTTTGAGAAGACATGTTGAGATGTTCTTACTTAAATATATTCACGTCGAATTGAACGAACAATGAAGTGTGCGATATAAATGAATTCTTTTCGATGGGACGCGTAGGTCGCAACAGCTCAAAGAAGTGACGTTGAATTCGCGACCGTTTTGCGTTTTATCCTTTTGGCCGGCGAAAAAAGAGGTTTTTGCCCTCTCTCGTCTCCGTTCCCTCAACCAAAAAAAATATTGCCTTCTTGGCGTCGTCATCATGTCCAAACAGCCTCTTTCTTTTCTTTTTTGAGAGAAAAGAGACAGACGACACAAAAAATTAAAATTATGTTTGCCGCCGCTAACAACATGATGTTGCCGCTGAGAGGCGGAGGAGGAGGAGCAAGAGGGAAACAAAAGAGAAGAGTGGGAGTCGTTCTTCGGGGTCGCACTTTTGCCGCGGAAGAGAGACGACCTTCTCGGTATTCTTCATCATCTTCTTCTTCTTCTTCATCTTCTTCGAGCGACAATAATGAGAATTACGCCGACGATGATTTTAATAACGAACGAGGCGGCGGAGGAAAAAAGAAGAACAGACGACCCCGAGGATGGGATACCGCGGATAAAGCGTACGCAAAATTCGGAACGAAGAAAAGAGAAGAGAATTACGACGACGATGAGAGTGCGAGCTACAACAACAACAACAACAACAACAACAGAGGTAGACAACAACAACAAGAAAGAGCGGTGCCTTTGGACGAATTGGAGCGAAAGCAAATCGCTTTGGAGAGACAAAAACTGCGAGGAGGAAGAAAATACGCCGACGACTTTGAGGAGTACGAAAACACCGAAGAGGACGACGTGGACGATTTAGCCGGATGGTCTCGGTTTGCCAACGAGAGTGGGATCAAGGAAGGAGTTTCGTCGAGCAGCAGCAGCAGCAGCAGCGGCAGCAGAGTTAAAAAGGTGATATCGTCGTCGTCGTCATCGTCTTCGCCGCCAAAAGTCGCGGTCCAATCCAAGTATAAAAGAGGAGGCTTACGGCCGTGGGAGGCGCAAAGAATGGAAAGAGAGAAGAAAAAGGAAGCCGAGCAGCAGCGGCGAGAACCACAGAGAAGAGACTCTTATTACAACCACAATGACGATGATGATGATGATAGTAATGAAAAACAATTATCGGACAACGCGTTTGTCAACGCCGGTTTAGAAGCCATCACGGCGGAAAATTTAAACAAAGCTGGCTTGAAAAGACCAACAGAGATTCAAAAGTTAGCTACGCCAGAACTCATTGAAGGAAACTCTGCGGTGATATTAGCCGAAACTGGTTCTGGGAAGACGTTCGCGTATACTTTACCGCTCATGTCCCAGGTGGCGGCACCGGGAAGGGGAGGCACGAAAGTTAGCGGAAGATGTTGTCCGGCGATGGTCATTCTCGTCCCAAACGTCGAGTTGGCGAGACAAGTCTCAAAAATGGCCGAGTTGTGTTCAATTTGGTGTCAACGAACTGATTTAGAGTTACCGGCGCCGACGGTGTTTTCCATTTTCGGTAAGGAGAAGAAATTGTTGAAACCGACGAGTTTGAAACAACGGAAAAACACAAATAATCGAAATCGAAAATACGTCGCGAGTAAATCTTCGACGACGACGAAAGCTGGAAAGAAAGGGAACAAAATCATTGGCGATTTAGAAGAAGCCATACCAGAATTTCGACGAGCGGACGTTTTGATATGCACGCCAGCTCGCTTATTAGCTTTGGCGAAAGACGAGTGGGTGTTGTTTGGTCGTCTCAAACATTTCGTCGTGGACGAGTGCGACGAGATGCTCTCTAGAGGATTCGCGGACGATGTTAAACATTTAATCGATTTAACGTACGGAGAGAACGCGGATGGTGTCAATAAGTTTGGCGCGAAAGTGCAATACGTGTTTGCAGCCGCGACTTTGAAAGATTCCGAACCGATTTTCGAATCGTTTCAAGGCGATCTGTCTTGGATTTCCACCGGGTATTTCGGAAAGTTGCACCCGCAACTGGAACAAGAGGTTGTAATGATAGAAAGAGAAGAAGAAGAAGAAGAAGAAGAAGAAGAAGAAGAAGAAGAAAAAGAAAAAGAAAAAGAAACAGAGAGTCATGAGAATGAGGATGAGGATGATAATGATGATGATATGGAGAAGGCGCAGCAACGGAAAAGAAGAGAAAATAGTATACGAACGAGGAAAAACAAAGCGTTGGTGGAAGCGTTGCGAAAGCGGAAAGAGTACAAGTCGTTGGTCTTTGCAAACTCGCCGGTAGAGGCGGACGAAATCGTCGAATACTTGAATACTAATACCGATATAAACGGAGAAGAAAACAATAGCAGTGGAATGTATTCTATGGCGTTTCACGGGAAAGCGAAGGAGAGAGGCGTGGTGTTGGACGATTTCATCTCTGGAGAGTTAAAAGTGTGCGTCTGTACGGATTTAGCGGCTCGAGGCATTGACTTCCCGGAGCTCCATCACGTGGTGCATTACTCTTTAGCCGATTCTGCGGCTATGCACATACACAGAACGGGAAGAACTGCCAGAGCCGGTCAGCCTGGACCGTATTATTGCACCGTATTGTACGACAAAGAGGAAATTGTTGTTGAGGATATTGGAGACGACTTGAAAGAGTTGCTCGAATTGAAGAAATCAAAATCATCGCCTCGCAAGCAATATCAACGCGGTGGCAACAACACCATTTAACAACTTCTAGCATTGTAATAGTAATAAGAAACGAGCGCAGAGCAAAAAAAGATCTATAAGCACGACGCTCTAACCAAGCTGAGCTAAAAGGGCGTTCTTCTATGATGAATATGCCCCATACGGGTCTCGATCCCGTGGCCTTCGCGTTTCTAAAACTCTCTCATTTGAAAGAGGCGAATAAAGTGTGCAAAGAGCTCTTTTTATCAGAGCAATTTATGTGAGTGACTAGCTAGCTTAGGGTTTAAGAATAAGAATATAAACTCATTTCAAAACCCAAACCTTAAACGGTCAAAGGAAATGAATTCTCATATATCTTCTTCTTCTTCTTCTTCTTCTTCTTCAGAGAGAGAGAAGATTCACCACCACCACCACTCGGTACTACTACACACATCATATAAGTTAGATTTTTTAATTACTACTACGAGTAGTAGTGGTGGTTACTTGTACTTGTTTTGTGAAAAGAAAAAATGGTGTACCATTCCGCGTTCACGGAATTGCCCGATTCCATCCACGCGTCCTGCGGTGTCCCTTTACTTCCTTTGCGAACGCAAACGAGAGGTCCGGCGCCGAAGACGACCGATTTTGACATCGTCGACGAGGCTATTCAATATTTCCGACCGAACGTTTTGTTCCGGAAATACGCCATTCAATCCGACGCGGACAAGTTGTTGATTTATTTGACTCTCTACATCTCCCAATGCTTGAAGAGACTTCACCAAAACCAAAACCAAGCGTCGTCGTCGTCCTCCTCGCAACAAGGTAATAATAATAGTAAGAAAAATCTGATGACAGAAGGGGCGAAGCTTCTCTTCGCGTTAGCGCACGACCACTTTGACATCACGACTGGGTTAGGAGGGATCATTGATGGCCCGAAAACGTTTCAAGAAGGTGAAACGTTGAAGTCGTATCTCGCGCAGTGTCGCGAAGAAATCGGTTTGCGCCTGGTTGACCACTTATACGTCGACGAAGGCACGAAAATGAACAAGTTTTGGATGGCGTTCGCGAGGAAGAAGTTCATGAACAAAGAGTTACCAGAATATTGATGATTAGCATTTGAGGTAGTGTATCATAGATTTACGTAGATAGAGATTGTAAGCGGCTGTATTTTATTTATTAAAACGATTTATTATTTTCACTATCATCTTTTCGTCGTCCTCGTTTACTTTTATCATTACCATCAAATCGAAGGATTGGAGTTATCGCTATCTTGCTGCATAGCTATATCCATCGCTAACGCCTCTTCTTCTCGAATCATGCGTATACTTTCTAATCGTTGTTTTAAGCGGTTTTGTTTTTCTTCTAAAATTTCCTTTGGCATTTGCTCGGGAGGTTGCATGTTCATGCTCGAGGTGAGCGAGCCTCCGCCATCGGTAAAACCCGTCGAGTTCGTCTCGCTCGTCATAATTGAACTAATATCGTTATTATTATTGTTATCGTTGTTGTTATTATTATTGTGATGATGATGGTGATGATGATGGTGTTTTTGTCGAATCCACGGGTGTTGCAAAGCTTGCGTAGCAGTCATTCTATTCATCACGTCCACCGTGAGCAACTGTCGAACGCAATCCTTCGCACCTTCCGAGATGTATCTCCAAATTCGGTCGTCCATGCAATACACGCCTTCTTTGATATTTTTAAACAGCTGCTCTTCGTCGTCGTGATCGAACGGTGAATAGCCACTCAATAAAATAAACAAAATGACGCCGACGGACCACATGTCCACCGCCGGCGTATACGCCGTGTCCGATAAGTTCATGTCTAAAATTTCAGGCGCGACGTACAAAGGCGAACCACAAATTGTTCTCATCTCGCTTCCGTCTTGCGGTAATCTAGATAATCCAAAATCAATCAATTTCACCGTCGCTTTGGGAGATCGATCGGACATCAAAATATTTTCTAACTTGATGTCTCGGTGAACGACTTTCTTCGAGTGTAAATACTCTACCGCTTTTAAAATCTGAACGATGATCCGTCTCGCGTCCGCCTCGGAATAACTACCTTCCTCGGTTATTCTCTCAAGCAATTCCCCTCCGTGAACTACTTCAGTCACCATGAAGACGTTCTTCTCCGTCACGTACGTGCACCGTAAGTTGATGATATTTTCGTGATAGAGCGTCGACAACACTTGAAACTCTCTCTCGTAACTCTTATCCGTCGGGGCGTACTTTTGCCGGTCCACGATCTTGATCGCGACTTCTACTCCGGTATCTTTCTCGATCGCACGCATGACGGTTGCGAAACCTGTTTATGTTGTCGTGAGAGGAGGGAAAAAAAATTGTTGTCGTCGTCAGTTTTTTTTGGTGAGAAAAGAAAGAGAGTTCGACCCAAAACCAAGCAATTGAAAAAGAGGAAGAAAAAAGGAAACGTTTCCTCCTTCCTGTACGGAATCCGTTTTTTGTGGATGTTGTTGTTGTTGTTTGTTTACTCTCGCGAAGTCGTACCTCCGGTTCCTATCTTCTCCTTGAAATCGTATTTGGAGAGAATCTCGGAGACATCTTGAATGGGGACAATCGCCCGTGGGAAATTTTCTCCTTGTCCTTGTCCTCCTCCAAATGCGATGTTGTTGTTCGTGTTGTTGTTAATGTTGTGTGTGTGCGCTTCTCCTCCTCGATTTTGTGTACTCATGATTTTTTGGTGAATTCTCTCTCACGTTATGTATGCATAAACCACCACCACGACCGCTGATGATGAATAATACGAGTCAGAGAAGAGGAGACGATCCTTCGCCGGTTGTTTTTAAAGTCGTCGCCGTGCAAACAAACGAACGAACAAACAACGAAAGAAGCTTTTTAAATATAACGTAAGTGTGTGTGTGTGTGTGAAGAGAAAGAAAAATTGATTGTTCCGAAGAAAACACGTGTGTGTTCTTCCGCTGCTTCTTTCTTCTGCTCTTGATATTTTTCGTCTCAATTTTTTACCAAAAGGGGCTGCACTTTTTTTCTTTTGTCCTCCTCTTTTGAGCTGCTGCAAAAGCTGCTCTTGCTCTGCTGACTTGAGCACACGCACGAGAGATAGAAAGAAGACCAAGAAATGATCGCATTCATCCTCGGGTGGCTCTCTTTATTCGTCTTCCTCGGCGCCGGGTTAGGGATGAACATGTACATCTTAGTCTGCCTGACCGATTTACAAAACGACTTCATGAACCCTCACGATACGGCAAATCGAATCAACAAATTGGTGAAACCGGAAGTTTTGTTCCACTTAGTGGTGGTTATTATCACGTCTGCGATGAGACGATTTGGATTGTGCGCGATGCACTTACCGGTACTGTTGTATTCTTTGAAGTTATATAGCAAGAAGGAGATTTACGTGGACGTGACGGAGATATTCAACGTGTTAGATCGAGAGAAGAAAATTCGAGGGTGGAAAGTTGTTTTCTTTTCCGTCGTTTTTATAATAACGACGTATCGATTAGTGGAAGAGGTAGTGCACACGATGATGACGGATTCGGGGAGGAAGATTGCGGCGCAAGTTTTGCGAGACGCCGCGAGCTCGAATTTATATCACCTTTAGATTTTAAGCCAAAGAGAGAGCGAAAGCGCTTTTCTCGCGCGTCCTCTGTCGTCGTCGTAGGATAATAATACTAGTAGAGACCTTATTAGCGCAGAAAGATATAATACCAATAATAATTTTAGTAGCGAATAATAATAATATATATTTAAAACACTTGCTTGCATTCATTTCCTATGCGATGATTCTTTTTTCTCTCTTTGACTAACCGGACTTTGAAGTTGGATCGCTTCGCGTTTTAATCAAACCGTAAATCGACGAAAACACTAAAAATCCGCCGACGAAAGGAGTAAACGCCGGGTAGAGCGTATCCGTGATGAACGAATCGACGCTGTCTGGCCAGATTTTAAACGCCGATAACGCGAGAACAACACCAAAAGCAAAGATAATTGCTATGTAAAACCCAAGAAATTTCAAGAAAGCTTCCTCGGACTCCTCGACGACGGTTCTTTCCGACTCGCCTTTCGCCGCCGCGATGGCGGGCGAGTCCACCGCGACCGTCGCGCGTCTCGTAGATTTCCCGTCTCGTCGCCTTCTCTTCTTCGATTTGGAACCAAATTCAAACGGGTCGTCGCTCGAAGCATCCACTGATGATGATGATGATGATGAGTCGTCCTCGTTCGCTTTCGTAATAGTCGCGTTTCTTCTTTGTTGTTGTTGTTCTTTCCTCGTTTTGTTGTTGCTTTCGTTTTTCTTCATCATCGTCGTCGTCGTCAAAGTCGTCTTCGTTTGTACACCACAACGAGCACTGCTCCTCGCGATGCTCCAAGAAGAACGACGCGAAGGAGATGTTGTAAACGTAGCCATCGCGTTTGTCGATCGTTGTTTTGTGGGCTTTCTGATGTTGTTGTTGTTCGCTTTAGGAGTTGTTGTACGAGTTCTCAACATCGACGACGTCGTAGGAGATACGCTCCTTGTTGCTGACATCATCATTTTTCTGCTTTCTCAAAAGCTTTTACGTCTTATTCCTTTTACTCTTACTCCTCTTCTTCTTCAAAATCGCGGGGGAGACGACGATGCTTTCTTGAGTCTTTCTTTCTCTCTTCTTTCGATTGGATGATGTATATATAGTATTATTTATAACCACACACACTCACAGAGAATGCGATAATGTAGATATGAAGCTTGTCTGTGTTTCTTTTTCGAAAACATCAAAAAAACAAAGGAAAGCAGCCTTTGAAAGGAGGGGTTTGATGAAGAGCAGACAGAAGACCCAAAGAAAAACTCTTCTTTTTCCTCAGAGCTCTCGTTTTAAAAAAAACTGACATTCTCATTTCCAATTCACGTCTAACCACAAACGCGCGCACGGACTTCATAAAAAGAAACTTTACGGAGAAAGAACTGTTCAAACGTTGAAAGGAAAGAGTGAGGGACCGTTTGCGCGCGAATTGAATCCAGATCTACCCGTCGAATACTACTTAAAATCCATCAGTCGTCGGGTGGTGTGTATTTTTTTCTGTTTTTCTTTTCGAGAACTTATCTCGTATTTCAACAACTTCAAAGACGCGCAAACAGAAGCGCAAGAATACTCATACTCATACTAACGAATAATGATGGGCGAAAACGAAGAAAAAGAGATCGAGAGAAGAGAGGAGACGGTGGAAAAGAACGAACAAAAGTCTCCCCCGTCCTCGCCGGCGCAACCTTCGAAGGAGGATGAGCCAAGAACGCCTTCACCTTCTCAGAACGACGATGAGGAAAACGACGAGGAAAAAAAGAGCACGGAAGAGAAGAAAAAAGAGGAGGAGGAAAAAAAAGAGAAGAGAAAACAACAGTGCGAACAACTCTACCAATGGCTCTCGAGAATGGCCACGAAACCAGGGAGAATGCTCGTCAATAAAGACGCAATCATCGACGACCAGGTGAAAATGCAAGAGGAGGAACTGGAAAGGAGAAACCGGGCGATGTGTTTGCGGTTCAAGTTGGTCACCGCGGAAGGCGAAGCGCATCAACCGCGAAGAGGCGCGAGAGGGAAGGAGAAGGCGTTTCGAGCGGCTGGTTTGCACGATTTTACGTTAGTAGAGGAGTCGGAGAAGATGTTTTCGTCGCCGATGACGAGAGTGTGGCAACCGGTGAAACCGGCGATTATACGGGTTGGAGACGAGTATCAAGCGCAGGTGCCAGAATTCGACGAAGAGGTGAAAAAAGCCATCGTGG
>JACLAA010006800.1_pt1 | contig 10427 bp, 4 predicted proteins | sample 8027891 | NCBI WGS metagenome assembly JACLAA01 (sample SAMN15724900, study PRJNA655200) | protist metagenome | isolation source: fluorescence activated cell sorting (FACS) single amplified genomes of... | place: Spain: Blaines Bay Microbial Observatory, Mediterranean Sea | collected 2016-01-19 | reverse complement strand
TCTAAAACTAGTCTAACTTATAGGGCAACTCAAAGCGCGCTACGCGGTGCCTCTCATGCCCGATCTTTTTGCGCTCTCCCTTTGTCTCGTTTGGCCATCCTCTCTCGCCAGGTCTCGCGCGAGCCGCCAGCCGTCGACGTGCTCGCCGAGCGACCTTCTTCCTCCCGGCGCTGGCGCCATCTGTCCGCGGGAGTCAGGTCGCTGGTTCGTCTCCAATCGTCAACGGTGTACTTTCTGGCTTTTTTCCCTTGGCGTCTCTGCTCCCACGTCTCGCGCATCGCCGCCAAACTGGCCGAGAGCTTCACGTGGTCCGCCCGCATTTCAGGCACGCTCGCGTTCTCGATCTTCTCAAGCAAATCGTCATCGGCGAACGGGACGCGCGTTCCCGCGATTTTCTTGACCTCTTTCTGCCTCATGGTCCTCTTCTTCTGCGCCTCGCGTTTCGCGCGCAGCGCTTCAAACTCATCCGCGATGTCGTCCTCGAGTTTTACGTCGCGCTTCGCGCGAGCGAGCAGCCCGCCCTTTCTCTCAGTCTTGAATTCGGCTAACATGCTCTTGACGAACAAGATCCACATACCGATGTGAATACTGTACATCAAACACGTGATGAATACGACTCCCATCGCGGGGTAATCTTCCATGTAAAGGATACCCAAGTTGTACGTGAATATAGACGCGAGAAGCCCGAGCGTCTCCAGGCGATGCTGTCGCTCGTTGGCATACGGATGGAAGAAGAGGTGCAGGACGAAACAAGCTTCGAGAAGCCAAACGATCAGATAGCTTCCTAACCGCGCTTGGTCTGAGAAGAGCACCACGAGCGTCACCATTACGTACTTGCGGGCGAAGATCACCGATTCCCACCACCATGTGCTGCCAAGGTCGTGTCCCTTAAAGAGCACGCCGAGGCGGTAACGCATCCCGAGGGACCCGAAATCCTGACCTTCGTATTGGAGCAAGACGTTCATTCCGAGGGGAATACCGATGATATAAAGCACGAGCAGGATGCAAAGAAAGAAGAGCCAGCTTCCATGTGTCAAGTCGTAACACCTGAGGTCCATGTCCGCAATCAGGAATACATCATCACCAGTGTCAAGTCGTCTGCAACGCATTAAACCCGTAAGATACTGGACCAACGTGGGATACATAAGCCAAAGCGCAATCACGACGACCAAGACAGCCTCGTCAAACGCTCCGCTCTCCCAAGATTCACCAAAGTTGGCTCCGTCCATCGCCTGGACTCGAGCCTTACTCTTGAGCGCGTTGGATTTCTTGATCACGCGACTATCGTCTTCGCTTTCACTCGATTCCTCATCCTCCTTGGTTCGTCGCTTATGGGTGATGGTCACGGCGGCCCGCTGGTCCTCAAAAAGCTTGAACACCGAGAAGTAAATGAAGCCCCCGGTGCTGACAATCAGGGGCAGAGAGATGTAAAATCCCGTCGCGGAGAAGTAGTCCCACGCGAGCAGGCACTGCGTCGCTGCTGAACTTAAATTGAACGAGCTGACCTTCTCAAGAGACAACAACAACCCGAACGAGGGAGTTGGCCAGCTCATGTTCAGTTCCTTCGCGATGGATACCGTCTGGAGATACGTGACGAAAGTTTTCACGAGGCAGACAGCGTCTGAACCCGGCCGAGAGTTCATCTTCGTGATAAACGTGACGACCACGATGATGGCGAACCACTGCAATAAGAATATTCCTGCGTTAACGCCATCATTGCCACAATTGACACATCTGGGTGGGAATTTCCCATTAATTGATGGATGCGCGTATCCAGGAAGACAGTTTGCGCAGAGCGTGCCAGTAAAACCACTGTTATTGGCGACGAGACAGGTGTTGTCTACGCCGCCGAGGCAAGCCTCAGGATTCGGACACTCTGTGAACGATGTCGTGTCTCGCCTGGTTCTGTAAAACCCAGGCAACGCCCCGATAGTCTCAACCCCGAGACCGGTACAGTTTCCACCAATGGGGCAAACCTCACACATGGGCTCCACCGGCACGCAATGGGCGGGAACGGTGCAGTTTGGACAGAAAGACTCGGTGCAGTTTGGACAGATAGACTCGCACGAGGGGTCAAGGTCCGTGGAGACGTTCTGGTAATAGCTTTGAAACGGTGGTGCCTCGAGGCGAACCATGCAGTGACAGTCTGTGATCGCAGTCCTTCCCAGGGGTCCTGCGAGTATCTCCCCAGAAGATGACAAGTGAGGTGGGCTGGGCTCTCCGTTTATCCTCGCCGTATCAAAGTGGTCCGCGCACTTTGTGCACGCCTGCGCGCCAGCATTGGGTTTGTAATATCCGTTGGCACACGGAACGCAGATGCCGTATGGGTGCAGTGCACCGAGCCAGTTTCCAGAATCAAACACCACTGGCTTGTACAGATCTAAGGGAGCGACGTTGTAATTATCCAGATCGTCGACGTAGCCTGTCCCGTTAACAGTATCCTCGGTGTATCCTGGCAAACAGTGACAGATCCCCCTCTCGTCTGAAAAACTGTTCGGTTTCACATCCTCACAGGGCCGCAAGGTGAATGGGGCGTAATCGAGAGTCACATTGTGTGTGTGCATCGAAAAGGTCATGGTGTACGGTACACCACGCTCCCCACTAAATCGAAGCGATGTAAAGTTGGCTCGACCGCCAGTAATAGGCGCAACGTTCCCGTGCACTCGCGGGACGCGCGGCGACAGAGTAGCAGATAAAAACGTATTCATCAATGCGCAGAGGTTATCTGCAATATCAAATACTTCGACAGCGGGAGCTGGCTCGATATGAATGTCGTTCTCATTCAATGTAGGTGGCTCTGTCACGAAACGCATGACAGTCGGTGTCCCCGGGATTATCTTTATGATCAGTGTGTCCGGCTCCAAGGTTGGATACTTCACATTACCGCAATACGCAAATTCGCAGACTGAGGTGAATTGAATATGGTACGTACCGGCTCGCGGTAACACAAACTTGAGAGCCGCGTTGTAATGCACGTCTGGCGCTTCACCACTGTAGCTCATTTCGCGGCAAAAGTCCGGAGAGGAATTCTCATAGCTCAAAGAATATTCCATCGCGCCCGTATATGGGTTGAGGGTTTCAACGACAGACGGGTTGATGTCCATTCCGTCCGTGCACCAGCCAGTCGTTCCATCTATGAGCCGCTGCGTGCCTCCAGAGTCTGCAACCAGCGGTGAGACACCACCTGGATACTCGTAGTGTACCGCGCCGTCAGCATCTGTGAAGGAAAACAACTCAACAGTCACGTAGCGCTCCTCCGCGTTCCAGACGTCACCGACAAACACTCTGCCTCCATCAAGTGTTCTCACCTGGAAAGATTTCAGCTTGAACTCAGTCGCCGCGACGTACGTCTCCGGCTCTTCACAGAAGCCAGTCGAATTGTCCCGCACGAGGAATTCGTTCCCATCGCACACGTCCACATACGCTGGATACCCCTGTCCAATTGAGACATCGAAGTCGATGGATTGCAACAGCTCCGTAGAGAATGTCAGCTTGTAAACGCCCTCTGCTGGCACATGGAACACGATGTCGTCGAACAGCATGTATCCTAAACTCGAGTTCTGCGCTGTGTACGTGATGTTTCCAGAATCTGCCGTCACGGTCACATGCACCAACTCGTCAGTCACGTAGTTCAAGCCGCCGTCTAAGACTAGGACCACCAGAGGATTGATCAACGTGCTAACCTGCGTAACATAGTTCGACTTAGGGACCACGCTGATGCCCGACGAAGTGTTAAACTGAGCGGGAATGTATAGGCGCGAGGCAGGGCCTTGGACGACTGTGATGTTGAGTACCACCGAGTTCAGGCCGTCGCTGGAGAAGGTCAAGTTGTAAACCCCAGCCTGTGGCACTCCGAGAACCATGCGGCTGAATTGAACAGTGCCAGTCGCTGCAGGAAGAACTGCGACATTCTCGCCCCTCCTGATATCGAAATCGTGCCTCGGTCCTTCGATCTCACTCGAAAGCACTCGAGTCTGAGGATTGGTCGTGCCGAGGAGATTGTTTCCTGCGTCGACGACGCCCACTTCCACAGACGGTATGGGCGTCTCCGCGTACGCCTCCACCGTGTATTCGGTGTAGTCCACGACTTTCAGGCCCACAGCCTCCAGCCCAACGAGAACGGTGACCGTGAACGACGAAGAAACCTCCAGTCCCGAAAACACGATAACGTGCTCTCCAATCGAGGGACTCGCGAAGTTAAGGTTCGTGAACCTCGCCACACCCGGCTCCTCGCCTTCTTCACAAAATCCTCGCATGCAGGTGATGGCGTAAGAAGTTCCGCCTTGACCATCGCCCTGGGGATAGTCACCGATCGTCGCTGTCTCGCAGCTCACATCAATAACATGCCCACGCGGCTCGGTATCACCAACGAAGTTACCTCCGCCATCGACAATACGCAATACCAAAGTCATGGCAGTAACGGGCGTGGTTATTTTTGTCTGGAAGTCAGATCGGAAATCGTCCTTCGTGATCGCGGGTAACGGGAAAGCCTCGGGCGGAGTTAGCTCGAACGCGTAGCCCTCACCCTCGGTGACGATGATTCCGAAGGTCAAATCTAATAGACCCGACGATCTGAACACCAGCCGATAGCCATCTACGTCGAAGGCAGAGCTAATCGTCGGTGCCATAGCATACATGCCGGAGAACTCCGCGACGCCGTCAACAGCCATCACAGAAAAACTGGTGACTTGCGAACACAGCACGTCGGACATCGAGTAGTCTGAGACGGCGGGTCCCATGCACTCGCAGGTCCCCGACGCGACATCCTCGCGACAGTAATCCACGTGATTATCCGCAAAGGTAACTGTGACTTCCCTTTGCGTTATGTTTTCGTCTGGAAAGGTGTCTTGCTCCAGCACAGGATTCAGGCCGGCGTCGAGTACAAACACCTGAAACGTGTCAAGTGCAGTTTGTGCCGCTGCCTGATACCTGTTACACGTGCAGTCGCTCGATACCGTGCAGAGAGTGTAGTTCGTTTCAGAGTCGATGTACGTAGAGCACAGAGATTGTAGTGCGAGCATCTGCGATCGGCCGATGATGACTTCGATGATCAGCGTAGCAGAGTCCACCGACGGGTCAGACAGCGTCGGCGTGAGCGTCAACTCATAAAATCCAACGGAAGGTCGCAGCAAGTGAAGTCCTGTTTCAAAAAAAAATCAAAAAAAAAAGGAAAAAATAGTCAGCAAAACCATCAACATTGCATATACAGTCAGAGATAAATGGAAATGACGAGATTAAGGAACGCACCAGGAAACTGTGCAACTCCGGATGCAAACGGAGCGGTCAGACTGCCAGAGCGAGGAAATTCGGAAGTTTCGCCCGCGACGAGAACAGCGGATCGATATGTTTCGCTGTTGTTGCCGACAACGAACGGATACAGCTCACGGCTCGTATCGTTCAAGGTCGCTGCGATCGTGCCGAACACACTCGAATCCATAATTGCATTGCAGCCACCGTCGGCGACGTTAAGGGTGAACATATCCAACGGTGTGAGGCGATCCGATGAATACAGAAGGATCTGCGCGCAGCAAAGGGAGTCAAGGGAGCGGGATACGAGTCAGGACAATAAATTCAAACGCCTCGAAGAAGAGCTGCACGAAAGGCGAATAATTCAGCGCGCAACAACGTACCTCTGAGGGAAGAACATTCGCTCCGAACGAAGGAGAGTATTTCGTTTGCGGCGAACCAGCGACGCAAAGTCTTTCGTATGCGCCGATGGTGATGTTGAGCTCGAAAGAATCGCTGAGTAATGACGTGCCGACGTTGGCACCGTTGACGACAGCTTTAGTTTCACCGGCAGTGATGGTATGGATGCCAACCTATGGGAAATCGGAAAAAAAGTCAGTTGAATACTTCTCCTGAATTCAAAGTTTGATAACGAAACCGGGTGCGTTCGCGCCGTACGTACCTTTGGCTCGACCAACGATAGCGCGTTAACATGTACCACGCCGTTTGTCGTCGTTGCGGTAGCACCAGTCAACTCAAGCGTGTCCGATGTGAATGCCAACATACGTGCGACAGCTGAACTCGCATGAGAGCTGCTGAAACGATCAGCACTCCCCATGTCATTTCCACCCGCATCAACAACCTTGACCGTCATAGACTCCAAAGCGACCGTCTGCGCTGATGTGTATGTTCCAGCGAAATCGTCCGGGAGCACTATGACAAGCGCGTATCCTGTTACGCCGAGCGTCACCTCGATGATTTGGTCGACCGAAGCCAGCCAGTGATTCGAGAACCGGAGCGTGTACTCGGTTGTGGTGGTGGCTTCCGCGTACAAGCTGTCGAACGTCCATGTCCCAGTGGTATCGCTCAACTGTACAGAAAGCGCCCCAGACAAACTCAACGCGGGATCAGACGTGCTCGATGCAGTGACATCTCCAAGATTTGTGTCGCTCGCGGCGAGCCTGTGATAAAGGATTCAAGTTATAGTCGGTTAGTAGCGTTCCTGTTGGAATTAGTGAGAGATACAAGGCGCAAAAATTCAAATTGATGCGTGCGTACCAGTTGTTTCCTCCGTCATAGGCACCGATTTCCATTGTTGGAAATAGCATGGTGCTTTCCGTTGCGTCCATCGAGATTACAGCGTACATTGTCGAATTTAGACGAAGATACACTGCCTTTCCGATGTTCACCCTCACGACCGCGTGTGCCACGGCTGACAAGGTTGGGCTGCTAAACTGAATCAAGTACTTTGATTCACTGCCATGCTCTCCTCTAGAGGGAGCGCCGTAAGATATATCCGTCGATGCACCCGGTGTTCGAGTGCCCGAGGGGGCGGTCGACTCCAAGGTCAACAGATAGCCCACTTCGCCTTCGTATGTTTCCCGGGTTGTTGTTCCGCCGAGGACCGCCCCGGTTGAACGGTTGAGATGGAGGACACCAGTGCCATCCAGCTCAGTCGTCACCAGCGATGAGGTTATCGTATGATTGATCAGATCCCGAGTTGTCACTGGATTTCCTCCCGCATCAATCGTATGTATCAGCATGTAGCCCAGATCAACCGACTCTGCTGCGCTCACGTCAATCGTGTCTTCTGGAAAGTCTGGCCCTGTCACATACTGGCCCGAGGAACCTCCAGGTCGCACCAATAATCCTACCGCAGTTCCTGGGGATACCGAGAAATTAAACGCGGTCGTAGCGCTTAGAGCCGTGCATGGAGCAGTAGTACAGTCCGAACCTGTGAATAACACCTCATACACGCCAACTTTGGGGACGAAACTTAGAGCTAATTCAAAAGTCGCAGTTCCTCCTGTTGTCAGCTGCGTGGCCGAAGCGGCCGTCACCGACAGTGTTGCCGCACTGCCACCAGTTGAGCCAGCTTCGTTGATCGCCGCAACAATCGTGAATCCACGGGTATTTCCTCTTCCCATGTCGTTCTCAACGAACGTTCCTTGCACATCGATTAAGTTGACAGTCACCGTGTTGAGGTCCACTTCCCCGTCAGCGTTTGCGTTCGCCGGGTACGCGTACGCCACGTCTCTCGCGTGCGACGCGCTCAAGCCATAAGGCTCGCCGTAGACGTGTAGCACACGGGTAAACGTCTGAGCGGCGGATGAATGATAATCAACACCGTTCATGGTTATCGACACATCGACATCCGTCTTCGGAGCACCGCCGGTTAGCCACGTGAAGGGAATGTACTGTGCCTTGTCAGCCATTCCGTGGGCGCCGCACCGATTTGTCCCTGAGGCGTTTGACACTTCACACATGGGGCAGTGAATCTCGGTGGGGCTCACAAAAGTGGCTGCGATATCGCTTGAGCTGTCCCCATTGAACCGACATGCCAGCCGCGATACGCCACCACTACTACCATCACTGTCAATGAATGTGCTTCCATATATTCGTAGAGTCAAAGGGATGTTATCAGGGTCCTCTCCTGTGTACATTAGTGTCGACTTGAAGGCGCCGCTGGAACCCAGGTCAAAAGCGGAGATAAACGGTTCGTCGTAATAATGCACGACGACGTTGTGACCACTCCAAAGGTTACTCGCGAAATAAGACGACGAGCTTGCATCGGCAGTTGGATAGCCATCGAAAGAAATCTCAACTTCAGCGAACGTCAGGTTGACCGATTGCGAGTCCACCGCAGAAGGCACCTCGCAGAGAATTTCTGTTGAGGAAACGTATTCAGCCGGTTTCCACGCCGTCACCAAAAAGTCATCGTTGCCAGCGAAGGTATGGCCAAATCTACAGCTAATATTCGTAGCTTTATCTACGGAACCATCGCTTGGCACATAAAATCCGGTTCCAGAGATGGTGACCATCGTCCCTGTCGTCTCCGCGTAGACGAACGGAGGGGAAATCCCAGTCACAGAAGCTGTGGAATACTTGGAGTACGTTGTCGAGGCAGATGCGTGACTTGCGGCGAGAATGCCGTTCAAGTCAGGAACATGCACCAAGCCTCCGAGTGGCATGGATTCTAAGTACGTGCCGACTCGTTTGAAACATCCCGTCACGCATGTCATCGCGGTGTCGCTCCCTCCAACCTCAATCTTGACAATTCTGCCCGCAGCGGCATCAGAACGCGACCCGACGGCAAAATACACAAATCCTGAGTTTGAGTCAGTGGCGTCTGGCTGCACCGCAGTCGACCAAACATCTTTCTCGCCAAGACCTCCATCACCGCCATTCAAAACAATAACTGCCGTTGGACTGTCGCCGTCGAGGAAATCGAGACTAAACATAAATATGCATGCTGAGCGATGTTCGCAGCCCTCGCAATTCTCATCACGACCTGACGTGCCCACGTACCCGAAGGCGCCTCGCGTGGCGAGTGCCGTGAAAGAGGTGAATCGCCCTTGGTTGTCGTCAACAACGCCTTCACACGCGAACGGTATCTTCAAAGCTTCGGCCGAACCGTCCAAGTACATCTCAGATCCAGATCCAGCATCACTAACGAAATCTGCTTCGCTTTCCATCGTGCTTCTAAAAAGAGTAGGATACCAGATATCACTTACGGTGTCATTCACGAGCGCAGCACCGGCAAAGACGACGTGGTGAGTTCCGTCGCTTATAGTCGCCGCCGTCGCTGTCTCGAACTTGAACGCATCATGTCTCGTCGCACATGTCGAACATGAAGCGCTGAGCATGTCGGCATCAACCATATATTCTTCCACCTGAGTCGATAGCGTGCGATCCAACATCACCACTTTCGAGCGGGTTACGCCATCGTCAGGGCTATACGAATAAACTACGTGTCCAGTTTCCTGATTTGCCGCCAGCGCGTCGACGACACCCGTTTTCAAAGTGGACCTATGACTCTCAGTCGGCCCGCTGATGTACCTCAAGATGCGAAATTTGGTCGTACCAGTGACAGCTTCCTGCATGTTCTGCGCCGCGAAAACTCCCACCGCCGAGGTATCGAACAGGTCCAGCGATAGACCACGAAACACAGAATACCAACCTCCAGAAGTGCTCGAGTCGGAGGACCCGTCATCTCTTTTATGGTTTCCCGTGCCCGAGTAACCGGGCTCAGGAAGCAAGGTAGTGGTCGTCCGATCTGGACCCGAAGCCGCATCCCAGCCGCGCGTACCTGCTACAGCAACAGACATAGGATCGACTTCTACGATGACGTCTTGCCCACTCGCGTCGCGTGCATATACGTATACCACCTCCCCGTGTGGGTCGAACACCGCGCCTCCAACTTGCATTTCATCGGTAGTCTCGAACCGGTAGCCGTGTGTGCCGTCTCGCCGCCTCTCAAGAGATATTCCAGGAGCTTCAAGAGCACACCCCTCACCCGCCCAGCCACTTTCGCACGCGCACGTACCATCGTCCTGTCGTTTTGGGTTGTAGTGAGAACGTAAAGCGGTCAGCAAGGGAGAAGGAAACGAGCAACAGCTCGGGACGAAGTTAAGGAATGGAATCCAAAGAAAAGTTTGCCGTGCCGACTGCGCACGTACCTGGCACGTCCCGCGCGCGTTGCATTCATCCTTACAGAACGAGAACGACCTCGGAAGCACCGCAGGGATGCTCACCAAGAGCAACCACAGGCACAAACCTAGCGCTCGTCCGCCACAAAGGCCTCGGCCGCCCATCGTGCTGTGAAAACGCCGTCACTTTCGTTTTCACGGGTCGAGCCAACGCACGCGGTCGAACATGGCGTGGTCTGGACTCGTCCTGCACTCCTCAACCCGAGGTCGAAGCTTTTCTCGAAGCCTGCCGCGCCCCGCCCCTCCGTCCGGTCCCTCAGCAACGGGTTATGAAGACTCCTTCCTGTTGTCCGCCGAAAGTTGTTTGAAGCCTGTGCAGGAAGGAACGTTGTCTCCGTGAAACTCGTGCTTGTTTGAAAACCGAGTACCGGTACACTATCTGAGATTCCATAGAGTGTGAGGCAAGCTGCGATTGATTTTTACATTTTTCTCGGAAAGGTGATCGGTGATAAATGCACTTTTTGATTTCGCTTTCAAACGCAGATCGAGGGA
>JACLAA010000719.1_pt1 | contig 10433 bp, 9 predicted proteins | sample 8027891 | NCBI WGS metagenome assembly JACLAA01 (sample SAMN15724900, study PRJNA655200) | protist metagenome | isolation source: fluorescence activated cell sorting (FACS) single amplified genomes of... | place: Spain: Blaines Bay Microbial Observatory, Mediterranean Sea | collected 2016-01-19 | reverse complement strand
TTGGCGACGCTCAACTCTCACGCATTCGTGCACAGGAGCGGACGGAGTGCTCCGATCCGGGCGCCCAGTCCACGTCGCCAGTCCACGCCGTCGGGCAGTCCATTGTGGGCAACATGGGCTGCGCCTCAATTACGCCTCAATGCACGCATCACTTTGCAAGCATCCATCGCAAGTTTTGGCCAGAACTAAGGTACTGGATCGTGGCTGTCAGTCACGCGCAATGGGCTCGCCAGTTCAAGTTGTTTTGGCCGCAAGAATGCATGCCACTGTACCTCGGCTTGCATATGATCGAGGTGGGCCGAGTGGATGTCAAATATACTTCAGCTCATGTCGCGGCCCATGGGCTGTGCTGCTTCTGGCTGCCAGATGGGTCCGAGTTTTGTCTACAGTGCACGGGGTACCGCCTGCAAAGGTGTGTGTCGTGTGTATTTTGACGCGTACTGAGCGATGCCCAACAAGCATGGCAGAAACCACAGCGAAATCTCTTCTCTGCCAACCCTCACGACGTTCTCATCCGATGCTCGGGGCTTTCTTATTTGCCCAAAAGTAAACTGTGAGCAACATAGAGGGAAAGCAGGCCGCAGAAGCATTCAAAGATGGCGACGGCGTAGTGCTCGCCGTGGCAGCCATGCAATTTGTACCACGTGAGTGAGATGATAGCACCCAGCGTAGCAGGAATCAATGAGACATGAAGCGCTTCATGTAAGAAAATATTTGGGTCAATGGCAAGCCAGTTGAGCGGTGCAAATATGCCGCAGCCAAAGAATTGTGTCATGGAACTGAAGGCAACTGCATCGCCCACGAATGATCATGTGATGGTGTCCCAAGCTAGTTCATCGTGTAGAAATTGCTCGAATACGAAACCACGTGTGCTGTATCCTGAAAACAGCTCCATTTGCCGTGGCTTTGATCTGTGTACACTTCGTAGGATGCGAATGCATGCCTTCGTGAATAGATGGTCCGCATTCATCTGGTTCAGGCAAAATGTTTCATCCGTGTCCAACTCACCGAGAAGCACGTCTTCTGGTGCCAACGCACCAGCAATACAAGAGTACATGACATGTACATGTGGATGATGCATCGAGTTGGCCCTGCTCATTCTTTGACACCAGTCAACGACCGACGGCGTTTGGTTCCTTCTTGTGGTCCACAACGAAAGCATCATATCGGTGACAATGATAGCTCGTTCATCATAACACATTGGATTTAGCATTGCAAAAGGAGCTGGTTTTGTTTGTAGGATATAATACAGACGAAAATACCTCATCGACATGGCTGCGATGCAAGGAAGAAACAATTTCTTTGGGCTTTCGTCGCAATGTGTGAGATTATCGGCTCCGTAGAAGTCCAGGTGTGGGTCAAACGCGTATTGTCGAATCGTGGCCAAGCAGAGCGTTACCAGTGAGGAACCGTCACAGGTTGACGTCCAGGGCGATGGAATGCGTGTGTACCATGCAACGCTCATAAACATGCCAGCAAGGCACCCCTCTGCCAGTGCGTCATAGGGAGCATGGTTGCACAGATCGTCCGCTGAAATGAAGTGGCTCGCGGAATGTTTGAGTGCATGCATCTGAAACAACTGAGGGCACTTGGTGGCGCCACGCATAACGAGCTTGTCAGCATGAATTAGCAAGAAACTCCCATGACCGACAGAATGATAGCATTCGATGTGGAATGATGGACTCAACTTCAACTTTCGGCCACATATCTCAGTAGCAAAGCTCCAAAACAAATCATGAGACTTCGGCTGGATCAGCAAAAAGAGTTGCCATACTGCACCATGCAAAAAATCTGGGAGTGGAGACTGGTCAGATAAAAAGATCCGCATTCCTATCTGCTCAAGTGAAACATGGGAATCCCATGCAAGACTCCCTGCCAGAGCACCTGCCAAATGCTGTCTCACATCGCCTAGTTGTCCAAAGATATGCCTTGCACTTGCAAAGCGTACAAATTCATAGTATGACCTATTGGTGCTAATCAAATTTCCAATGATGCACAAGCCAGTTGCATTATACAATAACTTGGATTCACGTGATATGTCTTTGACGGTTGGAACGTTCTTGCCTTCGTAGTGCAAACCTTCTTTTGGTACTGGCTTACCATTTATGAATGGAGACAAAATTTTGTTCAGAGATTCACCATTTTCTCGTTTCCCAACATTCAACTTACATTTAATTCTAAGGTGAGTTGTCCTTTGCTTTGAGTCTGTGGAGAGACCGTATTGGTTGATCAACAGGTGAAGCAGAAAGAACACGAGCATGCTCTTCGCACAAACATACGAAAGAAAACGCACGAACATGTTCGTGGTACCACTAAAATTTAGGTGGGCAGGGCCAGGTCTCCTGATATGCCTTTATGAGTGTTGAGTAGCACAAATATCCCGAAGGATAACAGTGTAAGGGGCGCCTAACCTACTGACGACGCGGGCCGCTCGCCTGCGCGCAGCATGCACACTGTGTGGCTGCACGTTGTGTGACTGCACGTTGTGCGGTGGCGGCGGCGCCTATCGGAGCGCCACAGCGAGCGTCTGCAAGCCCGGGGAACCGATTCAGGTCATAAATCTTGATTTGAGATCAACCGGCGCGACGCTGATCTCAAATCAAAGTGTTTGATTCTGCATGGATCTGTGTTATGCTGCATGATCTGAAATCATCTGTGATGACCTGAGTCTAAGCCGTTGACCTGAGGGAAATGGAATGACCTGAAATTAAAGCGGAGGGTATGATATCAGTAGCACGCGCGGCGCCGCGCCGGCGGCTGTTACGAGAACTTACACGACAATAATTTACACAAATATACATAGTACAAAACACAAACAGCACCGCATAAACACTGGCACCTCCGAATGCAGGCAGAAGCACGGAAGAGGCGATGGCGCCGCCCTCGAGCGACCTGCGCCGCCGCCCGGAGCGTGCGAGCCGCGGCTTGAAGATCAGGCGCGACACGCCCGAAGGCTCGCCGTCAACACCAAGGTCGACTGAGAGAGCGACGCGGCCAGCCGATGCGGCCGAGGCGGAGGCGACAACTGAGCCCGCACGTGAAGGCACGGCGCGCGTCGCGAGTACCCGCTCCGGCTGCGGCTGCAGCTGCTGCGGCATCTGCAGCGGCTGCGGCGGCTGCAGTAGCTGCGATCCTTGCGACGGCTGCGAAGACTGCGACGGCTGCGACCACTGCGACGGCTGCGACCACTGCGACGGCTGCGGCTGTGGTGGCTGGGCCATCGCCAACGTCTGCTGCTCGGCACGAGGATCAGGGCCTACCCACGGCGTCATGATCAGCACACCGTCGTCCTCGCGTACCACCACCTTGGCGAGGCCGAGCGCGCGAGGCGCTGGGGACCGTGGGCGCATGAGCTGGGAGGATGCAAGGGCTCAGCGCGCGCGGCATGTGGAGACGAAGGAGCGCACTCACCGGCACATAAGCACGAGCGTCCATAGTCTCATAGTCTCATAGTCGCGTCGCAATCATAGTCTCATAGTTGGACAAAGACAATTTGCGCATCCACATCCTGCGCGCGCCGACATTGCGAAGGGAGGGTAGTGGGCGCAGAGAGAGAGGAGCCGTCAGCGTGTGGGAAATCGGGCGGAGGCACGGAAAAGCCGTGCACGAGCCGGGTCCGCCGGCTGCGATCGCCGCACCATGAGGACGGACGGCTCGCGTGCCGCCGCTTCTCGTGCTGCCATTCCCTCGCGTGCATGGCGTGAACCCTTGCGTTTTGTCGAGCGCTTTTGTCATCCAAAAAAGGTTTGCGCCTCCATCGCTGTGAATGTAACTTGAGGGACCCGATTCGGGGGGGAGAGCAGTGCATGCGGGCAGAGCAGGGGGGTGGTATGCGTATGTGACTATGTGTGTGTGTGTGTGTGTGTGTGTGACGCCTGTGCAAACGTGTATGTGGGTTGTGGCGACTTGTTGTCACATGGCATGCACCCAGGTCATCGCGCGTTGACATGACATCAATCAACGTTGACTTAGGTCATGATCGTTGAACTGAGCCAATCCGCTGACCCGGGCTTGTACTTTGCCCCCAGGCTACGGTATGTGATTTCAGGGCATTTTTTTAGATCTGAAATCAAAACACGTAACTTCAAATCATCTGTGACTCAAGTTAACACGTTTTGATCTCAGATCAGCATGGTGACTTGAGATCAAGATTTCTGACCTGAATCGCTTCCCCGGGTTTGCAGACGGAGCTATACCTGTGGGGTGTGGGCGCGTCCGGCACATGCTTGGCGGCCATCCTAGACAGGTGGTAAGGTGGAAAATGGCGACTTACGACAGAGCTGTGCTATGTCACCGCGTGTGACATAGAACGCATCGTTTCATAAGTCGCCGCACGAGTCACTTTTTGCAGTCCTACAGTGTAAGTCATTCTGCATGACTTTTGTCCGCGGTGGCGAATCTCAAGTCTTAATTTATGACTTATTTCTCCAAGCCTTGTGTGGTCTGTGTCACTCCACCTGGTCTGCATCACGATCAAAGACTTGTCTCATGCTCGGCGAAAATGAATCGTGGGAAATGGTTTACATCACGGTCGCAGACTTGTCGTGTGCTCGGCAATATGTGTCGTGCGTCGTGACATGTATTTCCATCATGAAATCTATCTCGGGGAAGGGTGAGATATATTGAGTCGAGAGATGAGCAGGAGATCGTGATATAACCTAAGTTTGGTCCAAGTCACCTGTTTCGTGACTTAGCGCGGAAAACCAGGTCTCCAGACGGCTACCCAGAGAGACCCGGCACTGCTGCTTAGACCATGGGGCGCACAACTTCTCAAACCTTGCTTTGCAGTTTCTTCATTTTACTGCAGGCTCGTGAGAAGCTGTCGCACATCTGCCAAGAATGCAGGTCGCAGAACATCGTGCTGCTGTTCTGCATTTTGAACCGAACATTTTGTATTCACATACTCCCTCACTGACGTGAGCAGATGCTAACATTTGTTCATTTATCTCGCTCGAACTGACACTGCGTATGTCGGTCTACCATGACCACCGTGTATCCGTGATCACTGTGACGTCATCAGGTACTGTGGCACGGCACGTTGGACACGTGTGATGATTGGTGGTGAGCCACCGCTGCAAGCAATCCATACAAAATGCATGAGTGCATGGCAATGCAAATGCATCTGCAGGCAAAGCATGCATACAGATAGGGCAACCATCTCCAATGGTTGCGCGTTCAGCATCTCCAACTGCAGCAGGCTCATCATGCTCATCAGCCTGTTCGTCACCCCAGTTCAAATCAGCTTCCTCTTCAGCAGACTCAATGGCTTGTTGCTAGGAATGCTTGACCTCCGTCTGAGTTTGCTTAGCAATGGCATCCACAGTGCGCCATGAATTGCTGAAATGAAGCAAAAACATTTGCATTTGAATATGTGGCTTTCTGTTTGGATGTTGGGCATTGAACAAGAGCATGCGCTTTTCCAAGTCAGACCATGGTCTCCTCGTTGGACAGATCATTAGGGGGCCACGTGCCCCCTCCTCTGCTGACGTCGTGCGTCACGGTGCCTCACTCATGTCGTGCCTCACCGTGCCTCGAGGGCGGCTTGCATTCTTTTGCGGAGCGCACGCTGTCCGTGTGCAATACGACACAACACATGTTTAGAAGAAAACGACGCACGACACGCGACGGCCCACGGTGGCAATGAGCGACGCGGGCTGTACCGTCTACCCTCGAAAGAGGTACGACGTGGGTGCCCGCCGAGCCGATCAGGGATCTCCCTCTTTGCTCTCCATGCCAAACGCTGCGATGTGTTGCATTTTCATGCACAACGCAACAGCTTCTGCTCTCCGCTCTTGGATGCATGCACAAGTGCAGGCGCAAAATCTGCTGACAGACAGTGTGGAATCGTTCCGTTGTGGAATCGTGTGTTTCACTTAGGCCCGCCTCAATTAGAGAGGTGCCCAACGTGCTGGAAGCTGCCATGTCAAGAGTGAAGCGACGCATGGCGAGACGCCGCAGAGCTGCAGTTCTTCGCATGATCAGCATCATCTCAGCTGCAGACGGCGGTCCGCGGGTGCGACGGCACGTGCAGCGGACACGTGGAGGATGGCGATAGATCGCCCCCCCTGGCGTGCACGACCTGTCGTCTCGCGCCACTTTACATATTGCGGACACTACGTTGCTGGGTAGCGTGGGGCTAAAATCCCTACTATGTGATAAACTATGCTAGGCTATGGAAGAGGTAGAAGCATCATCATCGCCAGCCAATCCCGAAGGTAACGACCAAATGGATGAAGCTGAAATGGCAAAGGCACTAGATGAAGATCGTAAACTCGAAGTGCTGGCCTTCATGTCTTGACAATGGCTTTCAGAAAAGAGGAACGGAAGCCGAAGCCGGAGCGCAGGGCAAAATCCTCATTCTAACCCACTACTTACGCCATAAAACGGAAACAAGGAAGAATAGTGTGGAGACAATCTGATAGCAATTCCATCGATGGCTGACGTGCTTGCGAAAACTGAATGATTCATCTCCTTGAGCGAATAAAAGCATTCTTTCAGGACTTCTTTTTCCATGTGGTTCCATTGAGGCGGCGTGTGCACGCAATCACAGCTGGCTCGTGAGTTCGTAGCAACAACGCCTCTCAAGCAAGAAAGCCACCGTTGGTAACGAGTTGCCACGGGGTCTCCTGCAACGACTACTCGAATGCAATCTTCCACATTTGTAATAACCATCCTCGAGTAAAACTCAATGAAGGCGAGTGCAGCTTTTCCAGCCATTGAGGATATGATCGTCAAGGAATTTGCTCGCCGACACCATGAAACCGGAAATTGAAAATTTTTTAGGCATAATCTTGGTTCAAGAGCATGCTCGCACTCAAGGAAGGAAAACAACGATCGATGCAAGTAAAGCGTCTGTGAATGATATACGCCATCAATGCACCAAAGCCTCATCAAAATTCGTGGAGCGAACAAGCATATTCTGATGGCCTTATCAAAGGTATGTATCTGCAATAAGGAACCAAACTGAAGAAGGTGGCAGTGGAAAGATCTGAGATCTGCCATACTTGCTGATGGTAAAGAAACAAGGACAGAACCATGACCTACTCCATGGAAACACTCTGCAAAAAAAGTGAAGATGATAGTTGGCTGCCAGCAGAGAGTTCTGGCTGTTTCCCAAAAGCTGCGATTCGTGTGTGATATCGAAAGAAGTGCGTACCAGACTCCTCCATGCAATTCATCAGCAACCCCAAGAGAAGAAAAGTCAAATAGTGATAAGCATACTTTATGAACCGCTTCATGGTTTTGCAAGGCATTGGCCATGATAAGTTGTCCAACAAGGTGCTTATTCGGGCCAGCGCTGCGACCTACATGACCGGAAAAGCTAGCATGCAATAACTGGGAACGATTTTCTCCAGCAAGTGCTTCAATCTTTTTGCACATCACATTGTCATCAGATAAAGTTCCATTGAGTTCAAAATCAATATATCGTGACAATGATGCAGTTAACTTTTGTTTTGAGCATAACCCAAGGATCAAAATGATAGCTACAGTTGAATGGTGCTTTTCGAGCATACTGTACATAGCTCCCCCGATACCCGGAGGTTTGCAAATCGCACCGCCGAACGATCAAGGACGAAACCGGGACTCTCCTCCCGGACCCGCAAAAGCCCCTACACAGCCGTTACACGACTCAGCGTGCCACGGCTTAACACTATGGTTGCATATTATACCGGCTTTTCTAAAATATTGTCTTTAACCCTTTCACGCACAGATTGCGACTCCTCGGCGAGCGCCCGCGCCACATACGCGCCACACGGCACAATGTGGACGTGTGCGGCTTATCCATATGCCTACTCCACAGTGCACAACCTGTACTTCATGGTCTCAATAAACCCTTCAAGTTGATTGGTGACCGTGCGCGCGCACGGTGAGCGATGCCGTCACCATGCTTGTAGGCAATGAGAAGTGAAAAATCCGTCACATTCGAAGTTTTTCCGGTCGGCGACATGGTTTTACTGGAGGTCCCACCTTTATTTTCCTATTATTTTCCGTGCCTCCTGACCCATAATCACATATCTAGCGAGCCAGTTTTTTTCCCAATCTTTCACACCCTGAGATTTCACACCCCGGTGAGCGTTATGACGTGAAAGGGTTAAGTAGATTACGTTTGAGCATAATTCCAAAAGATGACATAATCCCATACTTAAAGAAAAAGAATGCCACAAGAATTGATAAAGAGCGATACAATGAATATATGAAAAGATATAGATGTAAGCAAAGCATCAATCTACCATCAGTGGCTCTCATGCCTGTATATTTGCGGGACAGAAGCGCAAGTCTGGCGGCCAGCTAGGTGTAAAGTAGGTGTAAAGCGCGGGCCATCATGACGTCGCGCTATGGGCCTGCCTAGGGCCTGCCTGAGAAATGAAGAGTGCTAGGTGTGAATGGTAAGCAAGGTAGGCTAGACAAGGTTATGCCTACTCCTCCCAACGTGACAGCACTGAACGTCACATGCATGAGAGACGCTCCGAGGAACATGCGTGCTGAAAAAAAAGGCAGATGCAGCAAAAAATGGCAACAGGGAATGTGCCCACACTTTGCAGAAAGGACACTGGAAATGGTACCGGCGGTGATAACTGTCTTTCTGGAATGCAAGAGGAGCTGATCAATAGTGACCCCCTTCGAGTGACGCACAAGCTTTGTGTATAGTGGGAAGCACCATCAGCTGCCTGATAAGTCAAAAACCAGATCGCATGCTGTCTTGTAATCCCAGGGATCGATGAAAACTTCGTCGGTCCGTTGAATGCAATGGCCGTGAACGAAGATCGTGCTTTGAAGGTCCAATCCACACATGAGGGTACGGATGCACGATCGTACCAACTGTTGTTCACCATTTCGCCATTCCACTTGGACATACAGACTGGACGATCTGCTGGTGATTTTAGTACGAAGGCCCGAAGCGCATAGTTGGAGTCAAACCCCGCCTCCGAAGTCTTTACGGTCTCAAAGGTGCGTGGTGGTGAAAGAGCGCGTCCCCATGAGAAAGTTTCAGGTGTGCCTGAAAAAAGCAATGCGTGCTGAAATGCAACTTGATGTGCGTGGAACACAACATCATGCAAGCTACCTGACACCGGAAGCAGCCCTGCGTAGACAGTGAAGGAGTCTTGATGAGATGGCACATTGAATGGGAAAACGTCGCAAAACTGACTCTCGCAACTCTGGCCTGGCCCATGAATTCTATGCAGGGAGAGGAACACGTGTGATTGACCATTGGTTGATGCCATGCTATTCAAGATGATTGATATCTGGTACCACCAGCACATCTCACCTGAGCGTCTAGGACGAACATCATTGAGCTCGAGGTCGGCAGAAACTGAACCGGGTACAAATTTCGCCAACCCAGCATAATATTGCCCAAACGAATTGATTCCACCGCCTGCAGAATCAAATTGCCAGTCCCCGTGGTGCTCAATGACTCGCAGACCGTGAAATCCAGAACAGAAGTCGCCTCTTGTACATGGCATGACATGGACGTGGTGTTGATGAATGGGAGGTAGAGGTATTGGTGAAAGTAACGTGTCTACGGGCCCTGTCCAGTGCGCCAGAATGCCCACAGGATACTTTAATTCCTCCAAACCCAGAGCATTCTTCAATGCCAGTTGCCACCAATCATATCCCCCAGTGGAGACAAAAGGTCCCAGTCGTTGTGTCCGAGATGTGCCCAGAGGAGTAGTTGATTCACACGAGTAAACACCAAAAGTGCTATGCTGATCACTGTGAAGCAAGTTTGTAAAATTACGATTATGGTAATGCAAATCACCTTGATACCAGCGAGCATAAAGTGGCAAGACCATGCGTTGATGGGACAAGCACCACTTAAATTGAGCATATAAATCATTGCCGTTCCACTGTAGAGTGTTGAGTGAAGTTTCTGGCATTCACAAATAATTACTGCCCTGATCGGCTACAAAAAGTATAGATAGAGAAGATCATTTCGAAGTAAGCTTCCGCCCGTGGACAGGCCTTAAGGTGGCACGCGCAGGGGCCGAGCATGCCCGCCGGGATGGACAGGACCTCGCCCGCCGAGTACCGATGGTAGCGATCATGGGCCTCGCTCATCCACCCACCCTGGGCCTGGATTCGGCAGGCAATTGCAAGTTCGCGCACAAGTGCGACGCCCTGCTCACGGAGACGGACGCCAATGGGGCGGCTAAGCATTGCCTCAATAAGCAAACAAACAAAGCTGTGCATTTGGGTGAACCAAAAACGAAAAACACAGTCATGACTCTCTCATAGAACCACGATTTCACCTTTCCCATATCATATGCAATGTGAATTCCATGTGCAATGCCAACCACAAAAATTGCATGCAGCAGGAAGTTGGTGTTCAGAGTTGGGAACAAAAGAATGAGCAAAGATTGTGCAACCATTTGTTGGGTACGGTTCTGAGACATACGCAGAAGCACGTTGGAGCTGAATTGAATGACATTCAT
>JACLAA010006686.1_pt1 | contig 10440 bp, 8 predicted proteins | sample 8027891 | NCBI WGS metagenome assembly JACLAA01 (sample SAMN15724900, study PRJNA655200) | protist metagenome | isolation source: fluorescence activated cell sorting (FACS) single amplified genomes of... | place: Spain: Blaines Bay Microbial Observatory, Mediterranean Sea | collected 2016-01-19 | reverse complement strand
AAACTGGCGACGCGCCGCGCGCGCGAAGCTGCACGCGGCGCTGAAGTGGTCGAAGTCGCCGTGGCTCGTCGTGCCGCCGTGCCGCAGCAGATGCCTCCCAAGAGGCGATCGCCTATGAAGAAGTCGCCGCCGAAACGCCGCCAATCGCTGGGCCGCGACCGTGACCTGCCGCCGCCGTCGCCGCCGCCCGCCACGCGGAAAAGTGCGAAGAAGTCGCCGCCGAAACGCCGCCAGTCGCTGGGCCGCGACCTCCCGCCGCCGCCGCCACCGCCGGCGGCACGCTCGGACCGGTCGCCGCTGTCGCCCTCGAACCGGCGCCGCCCGAAGAAGACGCCCCAGAAGGCGACGACGGCGTCAACGGCAACGCAGATGACGCCACAACCTCCTGTCGCGCAGCGCTCCATCTCCTTCGAGTCGCCGCTTCCGACGGCCGACGCGCCGAGCGTGCGCCCGACGCCGCGGGCGTATCCGCCGCCGACCCCGGACTCGCGCATTCACAAGGAGGCCCTCCGCCTCCGGCGCCGGCGCCTCTCGGCCGCGACGCCGCCCCAAAGGACGCGCAAGGTCTTCGTCGATGCGTTCGACCTGACGGAAGAGTCCGCGGCGCGCATGATCCAGTCAAGGTGGCGCTGCCACGATGCCTGCTGGCAATTCTTCCTCGGGCTGGGCGCCGCCGTCGAAATCCAGCGGAGATTCCGAGGAATTTTGGCGCGGTCACCGTCGCGGTCGCCGGCGCGGCGCGGCGCGGCGCGGTCGCCGCTCCGGATAGCGCGGACCGTGTCCGCGCCGGCCGTGGTCCAAAGCACGGTCGTTGTCGTCTTTCCGAACGAGGGCGTCCTGATCACGTGCCAGGCGCTGGTGCGGGGCCGCCGCGTGCGCGCCGCCTCGTACCGCCGGTCGCCGCCGCTCTGGTCCGTGCGGAAGAGGGCAGACGCGGCCGCGAAGAAAGCGACTCCGTCTGCCACGCTGGGCGCGCGCTGCCGGAAGGCACTGACGCTCGTCGAATCCGGTGCGCGGCTCGAGGATGTCCGCGGCGCGTGTGCTGCGTTGGAATCTTCGACTCGACTCTCGCCGTCGTGTTGCGAGGCCCTGGCGGCTTCTGATGGTGCCATAGCGGCCCTTTTGAAATTGGCACGCGCGTGCAACCGTTCTCGACCGCACGTCGACCTGCTGACCCTCATGTTACGAACGTTAGCGAACGTTTCTGAAAGGTCGCCGACTTTGGCGTGCCGCGTCGCCGAGACGGAGCCCTGCGTCGACGTATTATTAGATCTGGTCCAAGTGTTCCGCGATCGGCCGGTGCCGTTCTCAATCGCTACGCAACTCCTCGCCACGCTTACTGCGGCCGACGTCGGCGCGCGAAACGCCTGCTGCTCGCCAGTCGCTACCAAACGACTCGCATCCGTTGCAGCGCTGCTCAAGCTCCGCGACCATCACGCTCAGGGCGCAGCTCTGGCGGCATTCCGCCGGACGCTCGCGACCGCGTGAACCACACCTACGATTAAGTATACCCTCTCCTTGATAGATATTTACACTAGTCAATACACGGCAACTCGTCAAGGCCTTCGTGCACCGGCAACGGGAAAAAAATACGGATCTTGGCGAGCCACCCGCCCGACGCGGGCAGCAATCCCGGCTCGTCGTCCGCACAGGCCTTCCAGAAATACGCGCCCGCGGCGCGGATGCGGCAGCTTCGACCGCCGCGCCCGTTCTCGGAGAGTCGCACCGTGGACTCCACAGCTTCTTGGCGCCAACGCTCGTCGCCGACGGTCCCCGGCAAATGTTCGTACTCAAGCACGAACGGTTCTGACGACGCCGCACGCGCCTCTGCCAGAACGCGTCGTAACTCGAGCGCGGGGAGAGTGTACGGCGTAAATGGATGCGATAGGAACGGGTCGTGGAAAAGCAGCATGACTTCGATCAGGACCCACAACCTCATATATGTCTTAAGATGCGCCGCGTCGTCCAGACAGGTCGATTGCACGCGGTTTCGGAGCGACGCCGGGCACTTAATACCTAATTTCCTCGGCGTCACCGGCTTGAACAGCTTGATGGCTGGCGAGCCCGGGCCGTCGTCGCGGTTTACGGCCGACGTCGGCGTTTCCTTCATTCTATATTGCCGCGTCGTAGCAATTGGGCTCGTTTAACGTGCGGCAGGTCTTGCTCTCTGGCACAGCCTCACGCCGAGGCTCACACTGAGGTCTCACAGGAATTTGAGGAAATTTACTCAGCAAAGTTCGATCGGGCCGGCGTAGGTAGCTCCGCGCGGCCAGTCCTGTTTTCGAGAATCTAATTTGAGCGCGCTCGCTGCAACCGGTCGTCTATCGTGGACCAAGAGACTCCTGAGGAAAGCGATTATCGAAGGCCAGCTAGCGCCCCTTAAGACACTAGCAAGCAGCCGAATCGAGGAGGTGAGAGGCTGCCCCACAGCTGCAGACATGCGGCACCTCCTGCTGCTTGCTGCCCTCACCACTGCGCAGAAGCGCTCCAAGAAGTGCCGCAATGTGGAACCGCTGCCACCGATCCGAGAGCGGCACGATCTGGGCGGATTACTGAGAGCACGCGGTCTGACGGGCCACGGAGTAGAATTAGGCGTGCGCGACGGCCGCTTCACGGCGACGCTGCTGCGCGGCTGGCGGCAGGCCGAGAGCTTCGTGCAGGTCGACGCCTGGCGGCCCCTAGGCGACGGCGCCGGCACGGAGCGCGCGGGCGACAGCGCACAGCGGGCGACGCTCGAGACGCACGCGCGGCACCGGCAACGAGCGAAAGCCGTGCTCGACGCCGCGGTCGCGCTGGGCTACGCAAAGAGCGGCGAGCAGTGCGCGAACCGCACGGAGGACTGCGCCGACTTATATCCGAACGACTACTTCGATTTCGTGTACGTCGACGCGTCCCATGATCGGATCGATGTGTTGATGGATTTACACCTCTGGTGGCCGAAGGTTAAAAATGGTGGCGTCATGGCCGGCCACGACTACACGGAGCACCGCGAGCCGGTGCCGCACGCGTGGGCCTATGGGGCCCCGAGCGACGACGCCTGGCCCGAGCCTTTTGATGGGGACCACGCAGTCTCCGTCTCGATCGATGATAAAGGAGAGCAACCCGTCGAGACGCGGTTCGGCGAGTCTAGGGTTGACGCGGCGCTCCGGTTCCTCGAGGGCCGCGATTTGTCGGGCGCGGGCTGCGCGCGGGGCAACCAGACGTGCATGGCCGAGGCCCTCGTCGCCATGGACTGGGCCTCGCAATATCCCGTACGCGAGTTTCATGAGGGCGGGTACACGGATCCCTGCCTGCCCGCCTTTGGAGTTAACGGCTGCGGCATCGCGTTCGACCCCCACACCGCGGGCGAGGACTGGTCCGAGCACCCGCGGGCGGTCCGCGGCGCCGTCGACGACTTCTTCTCGGGGACGGCGTACGCCGCGCCGGACCTGCAGAAGTGCCCGCGGCAGGTCGTCGTGACGTACCGCGAGCGGGGGTGGAACTCGTGGATGGTGGCTAAGTAGGTGTTTATCAAACACCCCCGGACTGACTACACATAACCCCTTAGGTCCACCCCGCCCCGGGCACCAGCCAGTCCGGCGCCGGCGGCGCGCCGCCACTCTTCTTCGACGCGGCGTCGGATTTTTTGCCACGCGAGGACCGCGACCGCTTGCTCCGCTTCGAGGCTTTGCTCTTCGTCGAGCCGCCGCTCGCCACGGAGCCGTCGTCCGGAGCAACTTTCGCCTTCTTGACCGAGTCGTCGCCCTTCTTCCCCGCGAGGCGCTGTTGGAGTTTCCCGGCCCAGGAGTTGTCGACGACGACCTTCGGCGTGAAGTTGAGCGGCGGCTTCGGCGCGTCGAGGAGCATCTCGGCCATCTCATCCAACGTCAAGACACGCCCGGCCGCACCAAGAGACAGATCTTTCAACTCGCCGGCGAAGCGCTCCTTCATCAAACAGTTCTCGCACTTCTGACCCCCGGTACAGATGATGCACTCCATGTCCTTGCCGCCTCTACCGTATTTATCGTACTCCAGGGCGAACGTCTCCCGTTCCCTCAGGATGTCCGCATTCTGCGCGTCGGACAAGATAGCGCGCTTGTAGACGCGGTTGATGTCCGCCGGGTCCGACAAAGGCCTTATGATGGCCACGGTGCAGTGCTTGCCGCAGACGACCCGAGAACACCGGCCCACGCTTCCTTGCACGCCGATGATCCCAAAAACTTCCAACTGCGCGAAATGGAGGAAGTTGAAGCCTTCGAGCTGCACGCGGATGTACCTCGCCGAGATGTTTTCCGGGACGTGCCACGTCGCGCATCGCTTGTCCCGCGTGATCTGGTGCCGCGCCACACTTTGCCCCAAAGCGTTTATTAATGAAGACCCGCCGACCTCGTCGGAGTAGGGCTTTTGCGACGCCATGATCCAGCACGGGACTAAACGAGAACTGTATTTGTCCCTAGCCATCGTCTGGTCGGGCGGCTCGTCCGTCCTATTCCACAACTTCACGATGTGCAAATTCGCGAAGTCGCCCAGATCGACCTCCCACCAGGCCTGCGGGTCCTGCTGCGTCGAGGTGCAGAGTTCTGGGGAGGAACCGTCGCAGTTCCCGTCGACCGCGACGTGTGCGTCCTGGCCGCCGTAACATGAAGACTGGCGCGCCGGCCGTCCTAGCGCCAAATTCCCAGGTCTTGCATAGATACAAGCTGCCAATGTAGGCTCCGCTAAGAAACGTACCTTCGGGTGCGCCGCACAACAGCCATCATCATTCATGCCCCAACAATATAACTCGCCGTCAGACGTCACGACGCCGCTATGGGCAAATCCGGCAGAAACCTGCACGGCCTGCACACTGGCTAATTCGCCCATGACCCTATCAAAAGCTGGGTGGAACAAACCTAAAACCGAAGCCGAACCGGCCGCGAAGACCTGGCCGCCCTGCTTCTCCTTCATTCGATTCGTTCCTGTCCCGGTCCACACTTCTTCGATGAGAGTAACAGCTAGGGTATGGGCGTTGCCGCAGGAGACGTCTCCTATTTTATGCCCGGCCTCAAATAAAGCATCCACTCGTCGCGGGGACCAGTGCGTCGCCAGACCCTCCCTCCCAAGACCTAGTCTGCCACCATCACCGCAGCCCCAGACGAACAGCTCGCCGTCGGTGGTTGTACATGCCGTATGTGCGGCTCCACACGACACCGTTCTTAGTAAAGGCCGGTTCTTTGGTCTTAATGGCAGGTGGACCGGTAGTGAGGCGTAGCACTCCTCCTCTTTTGCCGCTAGTCCTAACCCGAGCTTGCCGGACGCCGCGGAGCCCCAGACGTATAGGTCCCTCGACGTCGTGACGCAGGCCATGTGCGCGTAGCCGCAGGCCGTTGTCAATACGGGCGTCGAGGCCAAAGCTTGCACGACGGTCGGTCTCGTGGCGTCCGCTCTCGGATCCCCGTTCTCGGTGATGTCCAATCCTAGTCTTCCACCAGACCCGAGGCCCCACGTGTACAACGCTCCAGACTGATGCACGGCCGCAAAATGCTGCGCGCCGCCGGCTATTTGTTTTATCGCAGCATAACCCTGTGCTATTTTATGACCGGCACCCCTTGCCGTGATGCCTCCACTCTCAATCACTATACTATTCCCGCGAGCGGTCCTTTCCGGAGACGTCGCCTCGGCGGCCTCCTTGACCTGCTGGCGCCAGGCCTCGTAGGCGTGCTCCCTCTTAGCAATGTTCTCGACGACCTCGGTCTGCTTCTTTTGTCTATCCCTAGCATCTTCTTCCGCCTGGATTTCCCGCAAAGGCGCCCACATCTTCGTGATGTCCACGACCAGTCGCTTCGCGAGAGCGACCCGTCGCACCTTCTTCAGTTCTCTGATCTCTTCCTCGAGCTCGTGAATCCGCCGATGGGCCCGCTCGCCCAGCACCCGCTTCTCCAACATAATATCTCTATGCAGCAAGTCGCACAACATGAGCTTCGTCATCTCCTCGGGCTGCTTGCCCCGCACTTCTAGGGAGGTGACGATCCTGTGTGGCACGAACACCGTCGCGACATTGTCTCCGTTCACTCACGAGACGCGTAGACTCTCATGCGACCACATCGAGGGCGTCGAGGCGGTGTGGTCTCATGAAGACGCCATCGATGCAACTTGAAGTTCGAAAACGTTCGGAAACAGACGCTGAGTCAGCACCAGTTATAATCGACGTTGGGTAAACATTCGTCCGCATAAAACTTTCTCCTGTCTACATCGGGCGGCGGGGCCGACCACTTGCCGTAGTACGTCAAGACGACTTTGAGAGCTTCGCTGCCATCATTTAACTCTCCTAGTTCGTCGACTTCCGGGGGTGGGGGTTCGGGCTTGAAGCGCGTACCTGTGGGGAAATCAAAATTTTACGGCGCGTTCATCCTCCACGCGCGTGGCGAACACCCGACGCATTGGTTGATTTCCACACAGCCGAGGACCCAGCAGCAACTGTGAGCGAGGTGTGGTGTCGCCGCGCCAGTGCGTCTGCCAGTGGGCGTCGGGCTCGATCTCGTACCACCAGTGGTCCGATCCGCCCTGTGTGGCACGGACGCCGTCGCGAGACGCGTAGACGCGTAGACTCTCATGTGATCACGCGAAGCGGCATCGCGAGGACGCCATCGCCGCGACCACGTCAAGTTGAAGCTCATTCCTCACGCTGAGTCAGCACCCACGTCCAGAGCTCGCCCAGGTCACTTTGCGCGAGGATGACCGTGTCGGAAATCGCCGCGTCATAGACCCGTTTGCCCCACAGCTTCGCCGCGTTCTCCCCGACCACCAAATCGTTGAAGGGTGATGAGGCTAATTCATTCTTCAGCGCCTCGACATCAATAGCGTCTTTTGTTTCCAATGAGTCCATTTTTCGGTCGGGATCGAAGTCGGCCTTACCCGCGGTCACTCGTCGCGTCCACAATTTCTGCACGATTTCGTGCGTCCCGTCCTTCTCGCCTTGCGCGCCGAACTGGCCTCTTGCTCCTCTGCCGAACACATAAATTTGACCGGCCGCATCCAGAGCTTTGCACAACTCTATTTGGGCCCTACGTCTAGCGTGTTTAATATACTCGTTCTTCTGGTCTAGGATAGCTCTCCACGTTCTCCACCGTTCCGCCTCGGCCATGGCCCGCCGCTCCTGCTCCTCCTCCTCATCGAGGCACTTCTCGAGGATCCGTTCGAGCTTCTTGCGAGAAGCGAATTTCGGCACGTCCACGCCTCGGTCGGTCAGTTCCTTCTTCACGTCCGCCACGGCCAACCTGCGTGAGAACGATGACGCGTGGACTCTCTGATGGCCGCGTCGACGCCATCGCCGCGACCGTCTCAAATTGAAGCGCATTTTTCACGCGGAGCCAGCACCAGATCTGCCGGAATTCATCATAATCAATTTCCCCGCTTTGGTCCTTGTCGTACTTCAAGAATAGTCGCTCCTGGTTCGCGTCGGAAACCTCGAGCTTCAGGTACTCCAGCACGAAGTAGAACTCATCTTCGTTAATATTTCCCGACCCGTCTTCGTCGAACATCTCGAACGCATCAATGGGTGTCAACAACGCATTCGGCGCGAACCCGATCGGATTACCATTATTAGGATCACAGGCAAACAGCGCGACGCGAAATTCCTCGAAGTCGATCTGGCCACTGTCGTCGACGTCGCACATCTTGAAGTACTTCACGGCCTTGGCGCTCGACATCTGTATTTTCAGTTTTTTCAACATAACTTTGAACTCTTCCAAGTCTATTTCACCACTCCCGTCCGTGTCGAAGCGCTTAAAAACTTCTTCCGGGGGCATTTTGCTCCAATCAATCCCGTCGTCATCATCTTCCTCTTCTTCTTGTTGTGCCGCTTGTCTTCGTGTACCGGTCGTCTCCGTATTTACCGTTTGATCATCCGCCGCGCCCGGGGCGCCGCCGACCATCTTCTTGCTGCGCCACCAGGAGCGTGGCGCTTCATCGTCGGGGCTCACGCGCCGCCGGCGCCGGGCCATCCGCCTCATGGTCTGTGATGCCAAGGCCTTGGCTGCCCTCACGGCGGCGGCGTCGTCCGGCTGGAGCGTGTGCCAGGGCCTCTGGGCCCCCAAGGACAGCTGCCCTCGGCTGGAGCCCGGCTCCTGGGCGCGTATGAGGCCGTCAAAGGCTGCCCACCGGCCGCGCTGCGTTTGAACCTAGTATGTTTATGCACGCTAGTCGCTCAGGCTGCGCTCGAGCTCAGCGGGAGGCTATTTGGCGTCCACACGGCAAGCCAACGCTCTGAAGACACTCCCCGCGTTGATTCCTGCTGGCGCGCGCAACAATCGCGCGGCGCGCTCCCTGCGCTGTGATTTTATCAAAAAGGCCGCCCCTCGCCGCCTGCCCTGTGCCCGCGCGCGCACTCGCCGCCTGCCCTGTGCCCGCGCGCGCACTCGCGGCCCGCTGTCGCCGGCACCCAAGCCCAACACGCAACGATGCCGCGCTATTTTTGTGATTATTGCGACGTCTACCTCACGCACGACTCCGCGCCGGGTCGCAAGCAGCACATCCGGGGCTGGAAGCATCGGGAAAATGTAAAGCAGTACTACGAGCAGTACATGAAGCAGTTTTATGAACAAAATAGCGGCATGAGCGGCATGATGCCGCCAGGGATGGCGATGGGGTCCCTCGGAGCGTTGACGGCGGGCCGGGCGCCCGTGGGCCTGCTGGGGCATCGGCCCGGCGTCGCCCCACCATTAGCGCTCATGGGCGCGCCCGGCTCGATTCCGCGGCCGCCGCTCGGGTACCCGCGGCCGCCCCTGGGCGTGCCTCCCCCTATGGGGTCGATTTCTGTGCAGAAATCAAATTTACGGCGCGTTCGTCCTGAATAGCCGCGTCGACCTCCACGCCATGGACGCGACGCCTGCTCGATGGCGTGGCGATGTCGGTTCCTAACCGCTCGACGGAGCCAGCGCGGCCACGTCATCGCCGAGAAATGACTTAGTGAAGAATTATCGGGTGCACCCAACACACTGGTTGATTTCCACACAGGTACAATTCGTTACAGTCGACGGATCTGAGGCTCACTCGGTCAAGGTTTCTCTACGCTCCCGCCGATGGGATTAGATTAAAGTCCACGAAGCAAACGAAACGAGGCGGCACGCCCTACGTGAAATACGAGAACAACACGGCGGAATTTGGCGAAGGCGCGTTGTACTACAAGGGTACCGGTTCTAGGATTCTGGGGAATTATTTCGCGTTTAATTCGTTCGAACAGCGGACGGCCTACACGTTGAATAACATGGCCCAGCGGTCGGTCGTCGCATACAACACTTTATTATATAACGGCGACAAGGCGGGCCACTACTCCTGGGCGCGCGGGAATATCCACCACCACAATTTGGTGATAGGGCAGGACTTTTTGGGTCCCCAGTTCGACGCCGCGGTCTTCCACGCGTTGACGGGTGCCCAAGAAGGATTAGTGATAGAGTACAACTGGGTCCTCGGTCCTTCTCTCGTGAGCTTCGCGAGGTTGGACACCGCGCAGTCGACGGAGCCCGAGGACGCCGGGCGCTACACGACCATAAAGCACAACGTGCACATGGGCCTGGGCATGACGACGAAGGGCTACAACCACACCATCGAGCACAATACCGGTAGTAGATTTTTACAAGTTGAAAGTTGGGCGTCCATCGACGACCACAACTTGTATACGGTGGCGAGGTACAACGCCCATTCGGAAGTGAAGAGTCGCGGTTCTACGCTGGAGTTTGATGCCATCCCGGGCTACGCGTCGCTGAATCTCTGTGGCGACCTACGCGTCTGCAACCCGCGCAATTACTCATCGCCTGCTGAGCTCACGAGGCAGCTCCTCCCCTTGACCGACGGCGTCCAGGAGGAGTTAATAAACGGCGCCTGGCCCGCCGTCGACACGTCGGGCGTCGGCGAGGGCGAGGACTCGTTTAACGAGGCTGGGGTGATTGACGGCGACGATCTGCTCGGGTTGTTCGACCCGCACGAGATCGGGACGCCGACGGCCGAGGCCATGGACTTCCGACCGAAGGCCGACGGGAAGCTGGTCTGGAGCTGTGGCGACTGTGCTGGAGACGGGGGTACCTATAACTACGTCGACCAGAAACCGTCGTGGACCGATTTTGATGATTACGCCGGCGCTTATAGTGTAGACGACGAGCTCTGGGTGCCGGGCTGCCACGACTGCGTCACGGGTGGGAAGTACGGGGGCGGCGTTTTTCCGTATGTGCCGCCGGAGTTCGCGCCGACGGCGTCGCCAACGGCGATGCCTACTACTCCCATTCCGACGCCGAAGCCTACGCCGGAGCCGTCCGTACAACCTGGCAATCCCACCGCGGCCCCGATCATCTCGTGGAGCCCGACGCCGCGGCCGGTGCGCGTTCGGCAGACGCCGGCGCCCGTCGCCTTATTCGTTGTGAGCGGCGAGCTCTTCTTCGAGGGCATTACGTGCCAATACGTCGAAGATAATGAAGACGTCTTCGTCGC
>JACLAA010002999.1_pt1 | contig 10446 bp, 8 predicted proteins | sample 8027891 | NCBI WGS metagenome assembly JACLAA01 (sample SAMN15724900, study PRJNA655200) | protist metagenome | isolation source: fluorescence activated cell sorting (FACS) single amplified genomes of... | place: Spain: Blaines Bay Microbial Observatory, Mediterranean Sea | collected 2016-01-19 | reverse complement strand
ATGAGGACGACGAGGACGAGGACGAGGACGACGAAGGAAAAGTAAACGCGAAGAAGAACAAAAGTGCGGCGAATACCTCGGAAAAGCTCAACAAAGCCGCGCGAAATAAACGCGCCCGACATCAACAGTTACAAAAAGAAATCGAAGAGAGAAAGCAATTGAAGAAACAACGACGGGATTTAAGCGAATTGAAATCAATAACGAAAGATATCGCGGAAAAAGAAAAACGCGACGAAATGAAACGGCACAGGCTTCACTTAACGCGAAAAGAGCGCGAGGAAACGCAACCTCGGCGGTTAGGAAAGCACAAATACGAGGAAGATTTACCGGAGGTGTTGTTTACAGAACAAGTCAATGGAAATTTACGAACGCTGCACGGTGCGCACGCGTTATTAAAAGATCGTTTGAAGTCCTATCAGAGAAGAGAATTGATCGAGCCAAGGAAAAGACAGATTAAGAAGAAATCAAAGATGTTGATGAAGTACGAACCAGGCGCGAGAGGCGCGAGAGAGAGCGAGAATCAAAAAGAAATCGATGCTCTGAACGCGCAGATCAAGGAGAAAAAAAAAAAGTTTTCTTCCGTTTAGTTACTTTTTAGTTGTAAAAAAAACGCTTCGTTTTTTCAAGAAAGAAAAAAAAAAGTTCTTTCCTTCTCTTTCACAAAATACGCGCACGATCGATAGATATGCGGCGGCGGCGGCGTTACAGAATCGAAATCCTTGCACATCGAGAAGATCGAATCTTTGCTCCGCAGCGCGATGATGATCTGCAACCGCCCGTCGATATCCCGTTCGCGCCGATCGATAAATATCCCGCGATATCGAATTTACAAACGTGTTGGTCATTTTTTTTCACCTCTTCTTCTTCTTCTTCTTCTTCTTCTTCTTCTTCTTCTTCTTCTTCTTCTTCTTCGAGATCTTTGCCTTCGAGTTGCCTGCTGAAGCAGGCACTGAGCGAGACCTTGAGGTATTTCCCGCTGTCCATGAAAGTGGTGGATTGGCCTGCAATGCCAAGCCTTTCAGGTAGAGAACAATGCGGCGTGTATTGGAAAGAGGTGGACGTGTTATACCATCAGGAGGAAAAGGAGGAAAAGGAGGAGGAGGAGGAGAAAAAGAGAATAATGGAAAGAGTTGAAAGAAAGACGAAACCTTTGAAAATTCCTCGAAGAACGTGCATCGCGGTACAGAAAACGAACGTTCGTTCATTTACTAAGAATAACGAAGAGAAATGGGAAGTTCTGACTTTCTTTGTGAAGCACTACGCGTGCGACGGGGACTCGATGAAGACGTTTCTTTCTTTCTTTTGTCGCATCATCCAAGAGCAAGAAGAGCAACGACAACGACTACAACAAAGAGAATACTTACTTTCTAAGCGACGTTTGAGTGAGATTCACCTGCCAACGAGTAAGCGTTTGGAATACTTTAAACTCTCAAAGAGAGAAGAAATGAAAGTTAAAGAGTACGGCGAGTTTATCGCGTATCCTGAACTCGTCGAACACGGGTGCGTAAAAGTAAAACCGTCTCGAGCGCTTCGCGGTATTTTGGTCGGTGGTCTAAAATTTATCTTTTCGAAAACCACTAGGATTCAAATTAAATTGAGCGAAACCTTCATTCGCAACATGAAAACGAGAACTGCGCAGTTGGCTCCAGTTGAAGATTACGTCGTCGAGGATGATTACGTGAGCTCGAACGACATCGCCACCGCGTTTTGTTGGAAGCTTCTTTCTTTAGTGAACGAGAGGAAGGAGAAGAAGAAGAAGAGCACGAAGAAGAAACCATCTTACGCCAATATTGCAATAAACTATAGAAATTACGGTGTTCTGCCGAGAAACTATTTCGGCAACGCTTCGTTTGCGCATATTATTGCTGTCGATGATGTGTACGCATCTGTTGAAAAACGAGCGAGAGAAATCAGGAGATCCTTGCAGAAATATCGCGAAGGAGACTCGCGCGTGATTGATTCGCGAACAAGAGTCAGACTCGCGCTCGGATCTTTGGATAATATATCGTTTCGCGAACATTTAATTTCATTGCATTCCATGTTGAATTCGCTCGATTTAAGCGCGACGAATTGGATGACGTTCGATTTTTACAATTTGGAGTTTGGGCGCGGCGTGAAAGCGACACAATTTGATGGATACGTAACGCCGCGCGTACCGAATTCGTGCGCCATCCTTCCTACTCGGGCCGGTGATGGATGTACGCTCATGGTGGAAATGAAAAAGAACAAAGTTAAAAAAGCAGTTGAGATTGTTCGAAGGATGTTTACACTCGACGATGCTGATAATAGCTGATGATGATAAATTAAGAAAAAGAAAAAGTGAGTAACAGCGTTCTGGCACCTCTCTCTCTTTATCGAAATGTCTACGCGCAGATGCCATTCCGCGTTCTCAATTCGTTCATCTTGGCCTCGATGCGTTCCTCGACTCGTTTGCGAGCGTATAATTTCGCCTCAATTTTAATTTTTGCAAACTCACGCAACTCCCGCGCCTCTCTTCTTGCCAAGAACCCTCTCGAATGCGCTTGCAAAAGAATAGCCGCGCGTACTCTCTTTTCATTTTCAGCCTCTCTTTTCTCGAGTGCAGCCAGTAACAATCGCGCTTTGCGATCGTTTGCTACCTGTTCTCTCGTTTTTACACCTCGGTAATAACTTTGGATGTGTGTAGCTGCGTGGTCCCGCGCTTTACAAGCTTTAAATTCGCCGTAAACTTTTCGTTGCTGCATACCTTTGAAAGATTTTTGAATAGTTATCGCGCTCTGCCGTTCGACGCGCTCTCGCTCTCGCTTAGCTTCAAGCGCGACGCGCTCTTCTTCTTTTCGTCGAACTTCTTCACGAAGTTCCGCGATGGTTACTCGAGCTTTACTTCCTCGAAATCTCGATTGAATCTTAATTGCCGCTTCCGTTTCTTTTCCTATTCGCTTGACTTCTTCCTTCATTTCTCGGACGACGCCGCTACGCGCTTTGTTTCCTCGAAAACTCGATTGAATCGTCGTCGCCGCGCGTTTTTGGTTTAAAAAGGCTTTGCGCTCGTTCGATCCTTTCCAGTGTTTCTGCACCGCCGTGGCAGCTTCGTTTCGAATTTTGACGAATCTCACCGAACGAGGCGATGAGGCTAATCTTGACGAGCCATCGCTCGAAGTAGTAATATTACGCTCTTCTTTTCTTTCCTCTTCTTCTTTTTCTTTCACTGAATTGTCGTCGTCATCAACTTCGGCGACAATTTGGTCGATTTCGTTGAGCAGCTCATCACTATCGCTACTACTATTACTGCTACTATTGGTCTCATTACTTTTATCATTGATGTTCGCGCCAGTGGACGATACCTCGGCGGCGGCGGCTTCCGCGATAGTTTCAATTTCATCGAGTAAATCTTCCTCTTTTCCGGGTCGTACCTCTGCTTTCTCCATCGTTTCTTTCTCGTCGTCGCTATTATTCTCTTTATCGCTGTTGCCGCTTTCGCTACTTTTCGTCGTCGCCGTCGCAGTAATGCTTTGCACCCACATTCCGATTTTATTCAATCCGGACGTATCGATAGACTTTAACAAACTCGTCGGACTGGAAAAAAGCGACGAAGATGTCGTCGTCGTCCTTGTCTCCTCTTTTGATTCGCTATCCGGCGTTCTCGGTTCATCGCCGTCATCTTTTTCTTCTCGTTTGTTCTCGTCGCTCTTTTCTTCCTCTTCTTCTTCTTCTTGTTGTAGTCGTTCCTCCTCCTCTTCTCTTCTTTTCTCCTCCATCAACTCCTTATCGATGTTTGTCAACGCCGAACCCAAACTGTCCGATATTTTTCTAATCTTTTTCTTATTCTTCGTACTCTTATCGTTGCTACTTATGCTACCGCTTTCGGTCGCCGCGTGATAATCGTCGAGAAACTCTTTATACTCCTCTCTCAACGCGTGCATTCGCATCGAACTTGCCATCGCGAGTTCCACCCTATACGCTCGCAATTCTCGACATTCTTTGTAAAACTTCACGCGATCTTTCGCGTTCAAGTTACCCACGATGATACCGTGCTCGTTTTTAAGGAACAAAGACAAAGCGCGGTTACCGCCGGCGCTCAGCGTGGCCAGTTCGAGCTCCGTTAAAATCGGTTCTCGTTCTTCGCTCAAAGCGTTCTCGTCGTTTTCAACACCACCATCGACGTCTTCGTCGTCGTCTGAATCGTCTTCCAACGCGGACGACGAAGCGGACATCATCATCGGGGAGAACAGCGGCGAAAACTCCTCTTTAACCTGATGGGTAAAAAAAATGCACTTCAGGTACTTCCCGCTTTCTATTTTCAACTGCCCATCCGTTTTGTGTTCCTCCGCGCACGCTCGACACAACAGCGTCCCAAACTTACAGTGCAAATACACGCCCAATTTCTTCTTACAATCGAAACAGAATTTGTTCTCCTCGTCGTTCTCGCTCATCGAAGAAGAAGACAAAGAAGGGGTTTCGGCGTTTGAACAGGAGTTTTGGGAATACACGGACTCGTGTATCGTTTGGAGGATGAAGCAGTTTCGTGGTCCCATGTGCTTTTTTTCCATCATCATCATCATCATCATCATTTCTCTCGGTAAGGTGTCGTCTCTGATGGTTTTTTATAATTCCTCTTCTTCGTATCACAACTCAACGACAACTAAGAAAGAGCGCGCAAAAGAAGAGCGCGTTTCGTCAATACTCTACTGCTCTCTGCGTTTTGAGGAAATAAGGAAATAAATAAAAGAGAGAAGAGGGAAAATCACGCGCAACACGACACCAACTTATTAACGCGTCGTAGTAAAAGTGTTGAAAATGCGTGTAAGTCCTTTTTTTAAAAAGCCTCTTCTTCTCAAAAAGGGTGTTACTTTTTCTTCAGTTTTTTTTCTAAGGGAGTTTTGCGGTTACACTTTCGTTGGTCTCTTTTCTCGATATCTCAACACTCTACTTAAAAGAAGAAGAGAAAAGTCTTCCGGCTAAAAGCCTCTCACACCTCTCTATGTCTCTTTTTCCCATCAGTCGTAAAAGTGACGAATACGAATTCTTTGTTGATTGAGGGCAAAACTTTTTATATTATCTTCTCGTCGGGCTGTGAGAGTACGCGCAACCAACCTCTGGAAGAAACAACATGATGTCTCAAAAGTCTCATCGTCGGGAGGAAAAAGAGAAAAAAGCTTTATACCAGATGAATGAGAAACGAGAGCAACGAAAGAAGAAAGAGACAACGATGAAACCACAAACGATATCGACGAAGAATAAAACGGACGATGATGGTATCGTTAAGAAGACGTTGATCTTTACCACGACGACGACGACGACGACAAAAGCCAAAAGTACCTTCGCCGACGCGGAAGAAGAAGAAGAAGAGGAGGAAAAGGAGGAGATTTTGCTCAAGCCGTTTGGTGTTGAAACCACCAAGGCAACGAAGACGACGCAAACGACTCTCCTCCGAGGAAGAATTTACGACTAAGATGACGCCAGAGATAACGACGCCGCAGCAACGAATACAACGTCCGGCTTTGACCACCGGCGCCGTCTCTCGACCGGCGAACAATCAGCTCTTATATCGCGCAAAGTTCGACTGGTCGCACTATCCTCTCAACGCCTTGGACGAGCATTTTTTACGGACAAAATTACATCGGGAAACAGTCGAATGCGCGTCGGTGTCGTCGGCGTTTTTACAAATCATGTCGGCGATACAAACGGCGGAGAAGAATCGCAAGGACGGCAGGAGAAGAAACGCTTTGAAGTTGTTATCGAAGAATACGAGAAAGACGAAAGTGGTCGCGCTCTCTTCTTCTTCGTGCTCATCTGGTGGCGACGGTAGCGTTCAAAAGAGTAATATCAAAAAGAAGAAAGGTGGAAGTAACAAGGGAGAAGCGGCAGGAGGAAGAGCTGAGCTGACGACGCATCGAGTGCTGCCCGAAGATTTGAAAAAACACGACGGTTTATACGAGAGCGAAGACGGCGTAGAATACGGCACGAATTTGGATCGAAACAGGTACGGAACAGATACTGATTATTTGCACACGTGCATAAAATACAACGTGGCGTCTCTCAATTTATGCGAGAAATTAGTAAACATAGAGATAGTAGATTCCAAGGGAAGTATCACCGCCTCCGCGGCCGCCACTTCAGACGCGAGCGGAGGGAGTAGTAGAAGAAAGAAATTCACGACATCAGCGCCGGCTTCTTCACCACCGTCGAAGTGCGTTCGCATCGTTCGCGAGGGTGAGTGCGAGTGTCGATGCGAGGAGATTAATAAGGAAATCCAGTCGATGATGGAAAGGAAAGAAATTTTTGATTCGACTAAGGAACTCGTTTGGCCTCAGGTTGGAAAAAAACACGGCAACTTAGGAAATAGGAATCGCACGAAGAACAAGAGTAACAACGATAACAACAATGACAACAACGCGACAGGCGCCACGTCAGTACAAACGACTACGACCAATACGACTACTACGACTACTACAACAAACGTAATGACTACTAGTGCGATGGCGGCGATAGCAACGCCAAGAATGCGCGCATCGAGCGAGGATCAGAATGAGAAACGCGGTCAGAGTGGTAAAACCAATAATGACAAATTAGGCGTTCTCCTGGACGCGCTTACGCAAGTTGGAGGAATACAGATTACTCCAAACGGGACGCCTTCACGACCGACGAGGGAACGTAAGATAACGAAAATGGATGATGTGATCTTTGCCGAATACGAAAGCCAACGCGCGGCCTCACCGGTGGCAATCCAACCGGCGAAAGACAAGGCGTTCGGTGGAACTCTACCTCTGGCCATTGAGCAAGCGTTCGCATCAACGCCTCCACGACATAAAACGGCAACAGAAATAGCGTCAAGAGAGGTAGAGGCAGGAGTAGCGACGACAAATAATATCGAGAACGTACAAAATACAGAGGCAATTCGGGAAGCTATCATCGCCGCAACGAAAGAATCGATCGATATGATATCGGAAGAAAATCTTCGCGACGAGTTGCGCAACGCCGTCGTTTGCGCGTACGAACGTCACATACACGCGACCGTTGCAGAAAACAACAGAAGATACGCGGAAATTAACGTCAATTTACTTAGCAAAGAAATCTTGTCCTTGCGAGAAGAGTTGAGATCGATGGCGATGACCAACGCTTCGTTGAGATTGAAGCGCGCCGCAGACGAAACCGCTAAAGCAGGGGTAAAGACAAAGATGCGAAAACAGAAAGAGAGCGCCACAAACGCTTCTTCTCTGAAAGTCGAACAACAAGGTGAATCCAGCGAAGAAGAAGTCACGACGCCGAGAAAAGGCGACGACGCAAACAACAATAACGTTCTCGTCGCGCGTTCTTCCTTACAAGACGACATCGCTCAAGTCAAACGTCGATTGGAACGAGCGCTTGAAAACGACGCCGAGCCGGTCGCGACGAAAGCGTTGTTCTTTCAAGAAGTGCAGGACCATTTGACGACTTTGTTGCGGTTAGTCCACTGCGAGGTCCTTCTCAACGCCTCCTCAGAAGGAAGAGAGTGACGAGTGAATAACTTTTCGTGAAATTTTCACGAGGTTCTCCCTCGGATTCTAGTATACGAAAATAATTAATCGTTCTGATCCTCACTTTATAGTACGTTGTGATCGACAGCTCTCTACCGGCGCAGATAAATACAAACGAATAAACAAACCGCCACTTTAATAAGAAAATGCTCAAAACTAACGCTACAAAAATCGCACTCGATCGCAAAAGTCGTTCCTTTCGCGTCGTCTTTGCCGCTCTGTCTGTGTTCTTCTTTATCTTTTCGGCGGAGGGAGCTTTGGACGAAGAAAACAACATGGGGCGTTCTTTACTTCAGGATCATTCCTCCGCGCACGCGGTATGGCACGGACATTCCATGGACGAGAAAGGGGAATTCTGGGATCGCGTGGGCGGGCATTTCGATCGCAATCGCCGCGAAGAAGAGGAAGATGGCCCGTTGCGGTGAGCGCGTTTCTCTCTTTTTTTTTTCTCTTGTTTACCCTCGTGTATTTTAAACACTCACATCCCTCTCTCTCTTCCTCTCTCTCTTTGTCCATTTTATACACCACTCGCAGATGCTTACTGAACAAGTGTGGCGACCAAACGCGCGATTGCATTCACTCGAAAGCGTGCAGAGACTTCATGAGGTGCACAATCAACTGCGGCCGCGAAGGCCGCCGAACTGAGAGAAAAGATATCGATGGATTATCTTTTAATCCGACAAAGTGCGCGTTCGCGTGTGTCCAAGAACAAAGCGAATCGGATGCTGTGAAGAAGTTTTCTTTGTGTACGATTACGAGCGGATGCTCTTTACCGCTTCAATAAGAAAGAAGTTGCGTTTGAATTACTACTACTACCTAACATTACTACTATAATTATTGCAATTTCATCTATACGAGCGCATCCGGCGCGTCGCCTTTGAACAAATCTTTCATGTGTACGTTTGTCAATTTCATTCTCTCAAAGTTCGGTGCTCGCTTCTTCTTTTTCATCAATTTCTTCTCCGCCTCGAGTTCTTCTCGCGAGACCTTTCGAAACGACCGTTTCGCCGCCGGTTCCATGTTCGCTTTTCGCAACTCCTTATCAAATTCAGCCTCCTCCTCCGGAATCTTCACCTCGGCGTACATCTTCACAAACTCCTCGTCGATTAACTCTTTGTTGACGTTCTCCTCCTCCTCCTCTTCTCCCTCCTTATTATTCGCACCGTCTTCATCCACGACGCTCACCCTCGGATACGTCACCCACTTCCTCGTCTCTGAATTTTGCACTCGCCACACCTTTCCGCTTTCCTCCAACTTCATCGCGTCAACCAACACGCCGTCGTAACTATCGCCTAAATCTTCCTCCAACACCCCATCCGCGTGCTTCACAATCAACCCTAAAAGCTCGTTCTTATTCTGTATGTCGAATTTCGGCTTATACTTCAGTGTATCTCTCTTCTCGTCGTACAAAATCTTCTCGTTCGCTTTCAAAGTCAAAAACAACTCCGACTGCTTATCGAGGTGCGTGTCGAAACCGAGCAAAGCTTTCAACTCGCTGTTCGTCATTTGCTCTCTCGTTCTTTTCAGGCAATCAATGGTCGCTTTTTGTCGCGCGAGCAAAGACGTCGGAACGTGTAGTACTTGTTGCGGTTGATTCCCGCCCGCCTGCGCCTGTAACGCCGCCTCCCTATCTTTCAACAACTTTGCGTTTGCTTTCTTCAATTTCTCCTCCTGTCGTTGCCTCTCCTGCTCCGCTTGTCTCCGTATCCGATCTTGTTGCGCTTCCGATCGCGCGTCCAACGCAGCTCGATCGCGGGCGACGTCAATCATGATCTTCGCCGCCGCTTTCTCGCCTTTGCGGTACTTCTTCAGAGTTTCCTCCAGGGTGGATTTGCCTCCCGATTTTGAAGATTTTTTCTTCCCCGACATGATGATTTGATGATGATGATGATGATGCGTCTCGCTCACAATCCCTCTCTCTTTCAAACAAACAAACAAACAAACAAACAAAGTTGAATTATACTACACTATCGTGCGCGCGAGGAGCACCAAAGCAGAGGAGAGAAAGAACAAAAAGTTTATAATAATACGATTTGCCGATTTTTTGTTGTGACGGGAGAAAGAAAAGTGAGGTTCTGCCCCTCCTTTCGTCCAAGACTTTTTAGTGCTTTTTTCCAAAACGGTACTAGTGATCTTGCGCGTATCGTCGTCGTTTGAGCAGCGCGAAAGAAAGATGCCGCGTTAATAATCGATCGTTAGTATTTAGATTGTTGTTATTCATCAGTTATTAGTGTGTGTGTTTAAAAACTACGTGTTACAAAAATTTCCTCCTTCTCGTCTCTTCTCTCTCTCTTTATTATTATATTTAGTATTCCTTCTTCTTTTTTTTTAAGCGACGGTGTACTCTTCTACGGTTAATTTAGTCTCCCCGCCGTATTTAACCGGCGTATCGTCGGTCGTTCGACTGACGCCGACGATTTTCACGTCGCACAAGGTTGATCGGGCGGAAAAGTTGACTTGGACTGGGAAGAAGAGTTCGCCGTCGCACGCCGGCGTGACGAATTCCATGCTTCCGTTTCGATTCGAATCGTCGATTAAATCAATGGTCCATACCAGTTCGTTTCGTCTAGAGTCAACCGTGAAGTCGCCATCGCAGCTGTTAACGGTTGGTGGTTCCCGAGAGGAAGGCAAAGGGATGACGATGGAGACGTTTTCGTACTCCATGCCGTCCGAGGCTTCGTATTCGATAGAGACGAAGGATTCGCCGCCGGACACAGACGGCCAGCAGTTGATAACAATCGGCACTTTGCTCTCGTCTTTGGTTTGGAAACGCCATTTCAAAATACCAAGCGGGCTACCACACGGAAACGGTCGGTTTGGATCTTTCAATCCCAAAATACCTTCGTTAGCGTGTAATTGCTTGTCAATGTTTGGATGCGTTTTGAATTGGTACCCTTCGTTCGCGCCGGTATCAATCGCAACCTTTACAAACGCGTCGTCTTCGTTTTGG
>JACLAA010003246.1_pt1 | contig 10474 bp, 5 predicted proteins | sample 8027891 | NCBI WGS metagenome assembly JACLAA01 (sample SAMN15724900, study PRJNA655200) | protist metagenome | isolation source: fluorescence activated cell sorting (FACS) single amplified genomes of... | place: Spain: Blaines Bay Microbial Observatory, Mediterranean Sea | collected 2016-01-19 | reverse complement strand
CTGGCTGCGACGCTGCGTCGTCGGCGTCCTGACAACACGGGGTCTTCACTTCGACGACGGCGTTCTCTCCGTCGTGCCCGCTCCGTCGAAGCGCCCCCCTCGACGAGATGTATTGAGCGCCGCGGCGCCTGCGCGAGGAACGCGTCGCGTCGATGGCGTTGGGACGCCGTGGACGATTGAGTCGCGGCGATGGTGTGTTGGTGAATCCGGAGCACTTCGACGCCGCGCGTTGCGGCGACGGCTAGGTCTGGAGGCACTCCCGACGCCTTGAATCGCGGCGACATGCGCCGCGATTATTACGCGCGCCTCTCCACAGTAGCCTTCTCGGCCCCTTCTAGCGCGGCTTTCTCCTTTCCCGCATTGCTAATAGTTTCTAAATCACAGCACGTCACGACCGGCTTGTGGCCCGCGATTGCCTCGAGCCGGTCTTCGTTATCTAGGTTTTTGACGTCCGTCTTGAGCTGCGGACGTTCTGTCCGCTCCATCGCGTGCCCGATGCCTCACGTCGTGGACGAAAGCTGTCGCCGTATCACAACCGCGCCGCGGGGTGCAGCAGCTCCCAGATGCAGCAAGCAGTCTCGGTGGCAGGAGTCTCCCGCGTGCCGGCAGGCGACGCGTCTGCAAACGCACCAATGCCAGCACTATGCTGCCGGTCCACAGGTCCGGAACTCGCACCCACAGGCGCGTAACTATAGGCTGACTGCTGAAGCTTGCTTGCTAGTGTCTTACAGGCCGCTAGTTTTATGGTGCTAGCTGCATGGCTCTCAAGAGCGCGTCCCGTCGAGCAGGACGTACTCGGATCGGTCCTGGACCTCGCGCACCCAGGGCGCTCAAGACTGCAACAAAAACGGAGGGGCCATGGCGTCAGTGATCTCGTCCCGCGTTGGGCCTCCGCACGGAGCGGGCACACAAAAGTCGCCGCGCCACGCGAGCCCGTCTCATATCAAAAGGGCGCACTCCGCCGCGGCCTACGCGCTGCGCACGGCCCCCAAAAGCAGGGCAGCCCCTCCAGACACACCATGGTCTCCGACGACGAGCGCAAGGCGGACGCCAGTCCCGAGCCGCAGCAGACGGCCACGATCGACCTCGGGTCCCGCCTCACGTTGTACCGCGCGGCGCAAGGGGAGAAGCTCGAGAGAATGGAGGCGGCGAGCGTCTCCGCGGACACCATCAACAGTCAGAGGGAGTGGATCACTTACTTGGATAAGGTCATCTACAACGACGACCACGTTGACGCCGCGGATATCCGGCGCATTCAACAGCTCGCTGAGATTCAGCTCGACAGGGCCGGCGACGTCAATAACCTAGATAACGAAGACCGGCTCTACCTCGAGGCAATTGCTGGTCGCGAGCCGATCGTGGCGAGCTGCGATTTGGAATCTATTAGCAATTCGGGAAAGGCGAAAGATGCGTTAGAAGAGGCCGAGAAGGCCATTGCTATAGAGAGGGGCAGAGCTGTGAAGAAATCAGAGGAGGAAGAGGCGGCCTTTAAAGCTCTGGGCGAGAAGCCGGAGGAAGAGGTGCCCTTTAACCCCGGCCAGGGTGGCATCAACATGGCCTCACCTATGATATCCTGCTCGCTCATCATTGGACGGCTCGTCCTGGAGATCCTGAACAACAAGGCCCGCCTCATTTTCGAGGAGATTGTCGTCGAAGGAGAGCCGAGAATGTTTGTTCTCAGGCCGCGGTTATTCGTCGACCGCAAGCCGAGGGGCAAGACCGAGCGAGAAAGGCAGGACGACCGAGTTGGCTTCCGGCCGCAGGACCGCATTTTTGTTGACACCATTAAGCAAGGGCAACAGTGGAGCGTTCGCCACTACGGAATTATTTGCAGAGCCAAGGTTTTGGGGTCTCTCGGTCTCCTGGGCGAACGTTTGCCTAGTGGCTTTTATGAAAAGTGCAAGCCGTCGATGGCGTATTCGCATCGCCACAACGCGCTCCGGAAGGCCATGATCCATCTCGCCGAGCTCTGCGATCGTGGTGATATGGATGACGTGAAGTACGGCGACGAATTAGTTTTTAAGGATTGGTACACAACGAGGATGGCGCGGGTGAAATTCGCGGCCTGGCGGCTCTGTTCAAATGAACCAGGCGCCTCGAGTTTTAGAATGTCAAGCGACGCCAAGGTCATCGCCTCTACCTGGGAGATAGGTGTTCAGGACGCCTCGACGTACAAGAGAAGCCTCGACAGCGTCTGCCAGGTCTCAAAGCTGGTCGTGAACATGGGCTCCATCGTTAAGAAGAATTTCCCGCGGTTTGATGATGAATTGAATACGCGAGAGCGCAGGGCGTTCAAGGTCCCGAGCAGCCTCAACAACGACACGCCGGGCAAGTCCGTGGGCGCGGTCTTTTTCAACTTTTTGGATGAATGCGGCCTTAAAGATCGCGAGACTTTCTTGTCGAAGTCGGTCCTGCTGAATTGCGTCCAGGAGAAGTTCCTCCACTTCAAGCGCGATGGGGATGGGCGCTCCTTTACGACTGCTGATCACCTATTAGACCTGACCTACAACGAGCTCAAGAAGATCCTCCACATCTGCCTCGTTGATGCTGCTGTCACGATGGACAACGTGTTGATGATGTACGGTATCATGTTAGACGACGAGCGCTACGTGGATATGCCCGACGAAGAACGTCATGATATGTCGTTCGACGCCGAGGGCGACTCCGACGCTGAGGAGCAACCTTCGTCGGAGGAAGACGACCCGGAACTCGCGGCGGCCTTGGCTGAGTCGGCCACGGAAGCAGCCGCGGACGCGGACGCCGACCTCGCGCAGGCGCTCGCGGCGTCGATGGCGACTACCTAGACTCGCTCTCTGGCGCCGCTGCCCGTCTGTGCTGTGCGCATAAGTATATATTGTTACAGCAGGAGACCTACGCGTCCTCTTTCAGGTTGTACTTGGGACGTGCAGTGCTCGCGCTTCCTTCCGCCTTCTGAGTAAACCTCGTTCGACGTATTGAGACAGAAAGATAGTGACGCTACTTACCCTTCTTCCGGTTCGTCCTCCGGTAGGCGCGCTCGTCGCGCTCCGATACAGCTGGAGCGGGCACCGCCTGCGCCTCCGCCTCCGCTTGTGCCCCGAGCTCCCGGGCCTTGCCGCGGAACTCCGCCCGCTTCACGGTCACGAGCATTGACGACGCCATCACCAGAAAATTCAGGAGCATCGCGAAGGCGAGAGCGAGTAGCGGCGCGCAGAGCATGATCCCCGCGAAGACGCCCCTTTCATCAAAGTAGTTTTGCGTGGCGAACTTCTCCCAGCGCTTGGCGCACAGTCCGTTCAGCGTCTCCGCTAAAGCAACGCACGCCGCGATGCCGAAAAACAATCCACATTGCACGGGGAAGTTTTTCCGCGTAAAAACGAACAACAACCACAAACTCAGATGCCAGAGCAGCAAACACCGAATCCAGGTCTCGCGCCAGTCCACCGCGGCTATAAACGCGGCGCACTCCTCGCGGAACGTCTGCGGCGCGCCCTTGACGTGGTCCGCGAAGATCTGGTCCTTGAGGCCCTCGACGACGTCGTTTAGCGAGGACGCGGCGGTGGCGTTCTCGTTGTCGTCGTCCGCTTGCGCTGCTGCCGCTATCAGCAGCACGGCTGCGAGCGCCCTCATCATCTTGTATGCAGTGTGGCCGCGCGCCGATGGCGTACGGGTGGGTAGCGGTGCACGAGCCGCAGCAGCGATGCACGGAGCAGCGATGCACGACAAGCAGCGATGCGGCAGTGCAACGCGGATTGTTTCAAGACTGGCTACGCCGCCGGGCTCCCTCGTCGTCGAGTCGTCGATTTGCGCAGCTAGCGGCCTGTAAAGACACTAGGGACGAAACCGCCAAGCAGCTGTGTGAGCACCCTTCGGTTCGCTACTGGTCCAAAGAGATCAATGGGACACGTACGGGGGGGCGAAAAAATTAATTTTTTTAATTCGCGAAATTGACGACGCCGCCACGGCGAGCGCGTCGGTGGAATCCTGTCGATTCGTGGTCCTGAGGTCTCCCCGGGGTCGCTTAGGGTCGGAACTAGACATGGGTAGTCGCCCACGCCGCATGCGCGGGCGCTCCCATCGGTACATACATATAAGCAAGGTCCTTTGCGCTCCAGCGCTCTGGACCATGATTTGCCAAAGATTTCGATCCAGAGCTCTCTGGAGAGCCCCAAGCACCGGCGCATGCGGCGTAGGCGACCACCCGACTCCAGACCTATCCCGGAGGGAGTCCGCGAGCCGATCTACATCCGAAAAAAGTGTGCAATTTGGACCCGATGGCGCCCCGTTCCCGTAAAAAACGTCAATTTCTCTAGGGCCTCAGGAATCGTGATAGCGGTCTCGTCGGACCCCATACTACCCCACCGATAGTCAACTACAAGTATATGACATCTACACCGCGAGAAGGGTACTTTTGGCTGCCCACGCCCGGGACGTGAACATCTTTATCTGGGCCTCGCGCAAGTCGGTCGGTTATGAAACAAATGATCGCGTTATGATCCATGGTGAAGATACACGGGCTGATGGTCGCAGGTCAAGCTCTAAGCCTTGATTTAGCAAGATAGTGGGGTCTCGAGACCGACAAGGCGCGGGAGCATTTGGCAATAGGAAATCAAATGTAGGACACGCTCAGGCCAATTATCTGGACCGTCCCACAACTAAAGCGCCTGAAACGCAAATTTACTTTATAAACCACCGGTCTGGGGTCAATTCAGTGCCCCGCGTACGCACCGTCGTCCGCGGAGAACGGGCAAGTCGGTCGATTGTGAATAGAACAACGGCGTTATGGTCCATCTGGGTGGTGGCGTAGCTGATACTCGCAGGATTTAGTCTTATGCCGTTTTTGAACAAACGCGTGGTCCGCGAAGTTGCTGTTTCGCGCGGCTCTAACGGAATATCTAAAATAGATAGATAAGTGGTCAATCGGCCTAGATGGACTCTACCACTAACAAACGGAAGGAAACGAACATAAACGCGAGAGTTGTCTAGTATAATTCTTCTCCCGCCCTCCGAGCGCGGGCCGTCGGCTCCGGTTCCGTCGAACTTGTATGAAAACTGGGCTGGAGTTGATATAATGTACCATTTGGACGGTAGAAGGCACCGTCAATCGCTGGTGTACTTTGGCGAGCCGTAAGTCTCATTCGCAAATGTCGCGGGCGGTGCCTTCCGGGAGGCGCGAGTGTATGTTCCCAGGCCGCTACTCTGAAATCTTTGGTCGCGGCGAACGACTAGGATGTATTCTGAATCTCGGTCATTCTTTTGACGCTATCGGGGCGTATCTTTGAATTTGCTAGTAAGTCGCTACGCTAGCTAACTCCGGACAGGCACGCGCGCCACCAGCTGGTCATAGCCTGTAACACGAAACTTTCGCATTGCTCGTCGACTGCACTGCTCGTAGCGCCGCAGGTTGCTGCTGACGCGTCGACGTGAGAGCACCCAATTTAAGCATACAGCTGCCGGCCTGACAGACCATCAAACATGACCAGACCGCGCCTCGCGCTATCAGCGGTCCTCGCGCTCGCGCCGCTCTGCTGCGTCTCGTTCAACCCGGTCCAGCGCATCCGCAAGGACTTCCTCGCGCTCACGGTACGGGCGAGTCCGCGGCATTTGATGCGACCGCGGACCGAGCAGGGGCGGCGGGAATGTGCAGCTATCTTAAAATCAATTAAAAACTCGACGGCCAATGGAATGTTCGTTGTCGATGCCTTTGCCGCGGCGGCGACGCAGTACTCGAGCGACGCGGAGACGGCCGCGAGCGGCGGCATACTCGGGGAGATGATCCAGCAGGGTGTCATCCGCTCGAAAGCCCTGGATAGGGCGTGCTTCACGGCGAACTTAGGCGAGGTCGAGGGGCCCGTCGAGAGCGAGTACGGCTGGCACCTCGTGCTCACGCCGGAGCGGATCAACTGCAAAAAGGACAACGGCTACGTGCGCATCAAGCCGAGGACCGACGGCATCTCGACGCCGAAATACGTGAAAGAAGACAACACCGAGCTCGCGATGCAGGGCGAGGCGCTCGGCAAGACGGTCCAGACCGTCGCGTTCTGGGCGCTGTCGTGCGGCTTCATCGCCGAAGGAGCCGCGCTCGTCGGCAACTCGCTCCCGTTGTCCTGAGAGTAGCGGCCTAAGCTTCTTGTGTGTGTCTTCGGTGTACGGACTGCGCGCATGTTACCCGGCGCCTCCTCGGCGCGGCAGGTCTCGCGAGGCCCAGGAACCATGGGGCAAGTAGGATTAATTCACGGAAAGGATGGGATGTTCAGCAGGGGTCGCACGCTCGATCTAGGAAGTGAGTGGGCCGCCTAGATGTAGACGCAGAGCGTGATCTGCTTGCCGTAGGACGAGGCGAGACATGACGAGGCCTGCGAGGCCGCGCTATAAGAGGGGTTCGGAGACCCAGCCGCGCCCCTTTGGCCTCGCGTGAGAGTCCGAGCGCGTCGCGCCCGGTCGTGGAGACATCCTAGGCAATAGATATACGCGTGCGACAAGAGCTGCACAGAACTTTGCGGGCGGCGTGGCCAATAGAAGGGAGGTAAGGTCGAAATTAGGCGCCGGACTGAAACGATTTGCTTGGCAAAATATACGAGCAAGTCTATCCACTCTGAGAAAATCCGGCTTGCTTGCTAGTATCTTACAGCTAGCTGTTGCCGGAAATCCCGGAACCGCGCACCGCAAAAATACCCCGGGACAGCCCACGGAGAGCCCTTGCGCAGGCCCCGAGGAGTCGGTGCTCGGGTTGCGCTCGGGCGCGTCTACGAACGCGCGGGGAATTCACGAAGTTAAGTCGTGATCTCGAAAACCACGCGGCCGCGTGTGCAGTGCAAAAGAATCTTACCCGAGCACCTTCCAGGACAGCTCGTACGCAAACCCCCACGCGCCCCGCCCCGCCGGGCAGACGTGGTGGAGCACCCGCGCCTCGCCCGGGTTCAGGGACGCCGACGCGACCAAAGAACCAGTGTGAGACTGGCAGTTGCGCGACTTGGCCACGTCCACAGTCACCTTCGTCTTTTGCGAGCCGACGTTCTTCACGAGCACGGACGCGCCCGACAGCCGCCGCGCGGCGTAGACCTCGAGGTCGTCGTAGGGGACCATCGTGCCCGTCCGGAGGATGGGCAGCTCCTCGGCGGCCTTGACGATGGATGGTGTGGACGCGACGGGCTTCAGGGAGACCGCGGCGTCGGCGTGCACCGAGACGCCAAGGCCCCGCGCCCCGACGCAAATCAAGCCTTTTGACGTGTGCTCGTATCCCAATCTTTTGAGGATCTCCGTATATGTCGGGTGCGCTGCTAACCACTTTCCCAAGTCTGCTGGCGAGAGACCGTCTCTCTTAACCGCGTGCGCCATCAGCTGCGTGATGTCCGCGATCTTCGTGAGACCACAAGCATTTAACAAGGAGGCGGCCTCGCCGCCCTCGCCGACACTTAACGACCCGGATCCGGAGACGTTGAACCGTGAAAATATCTCATCGGTCGTCGTGCGATACGCGACCGGATCATACGAAGAGGGCCAGGAGTCCGTGAAGTAGTTCGACTTCGGTTTTCGGAGGGAATGTCGTAGACAGTAGGCGCAGACCGTGTACTCGCCGGCGGGCCATTCACTAAGTTCTTTGATATCAGGTGAAAACTGCTGTCTATCGGCAGCTGGGGAACACCCCGTTACGTACTTCCCATCTTTGAGGACCGCAAATCCCACATGGGCGTATTCTGATGGCGCGCCTAATGTCCTCTCGTCTCGTTGATGCACACCGACAACGACGTGGGCCGGCCTCGTTAATTTCAGCGAGTAGCACAGAGCCGGCTCCTCCACCGTCACGGCCCCGCGACACCGCGCCTCAGACCACGGCTTAGATGAAGGCGACCGTTGTAAAGCCACAGAAAACTTGGCGAAGTACCTGACAAAATCTTCGTAGGCCATCCAAAAGGCCCCGTCGCCATCCTTAATGATCTCCGACGCGTCGACGCCGAGCGCCGAAGCGACTCGCTGCTTAAAGTCAGGCGTCCAGCGCGGGTCGGCGTCGGACCAGGCGCCCGCCCACTCGAACTTGCCCCACGGGTTCCGCAGCCAGATCAGTCGGTGGCCGTCCACGTTACGAGCCGCGATCAGCGCGTAGGCGTGGCCCGGCACCAAACCACCATCAGAGGAAGTAGCAGGCGCCAGGCCGTGCTCCGAGAAGCGGTCTTCGCCCGGCGTCGACGCGACGGCCACGCACCGATTCGTGTCGGCATAGACCAAGCGATCGAACAACGCCCCGGACTCGACCTCCTTGACGTGGTCTACATTATTGAATTTGAACCGAAAGGTCGGCAAGCCGGTTAAATCGATCAAACCTTCCGCGGCCAAACCGCCCCGCAACCGCGTGAAATTCCCGGAGGCCTTGGCGTGCGCCTTCTCCAGCAACAACACCCACAATTCTTCATGCTTCGCTCTTGAGTAGACGGGGCCGCCGTGGGCGTCGCAGGGGAAGAAGTCGTCTATGGTCAGAGTGCGCCACGTGCCGCCCAGGCAGAGCTTCACTCTGTATAGTCCATTCGCGTGCTTCGTCCCATCCGGAAACAGCTTCTTGATCAAGGCGGGAAACTCAGCACAAGCAGACAAGGCGCACATGAGCCAGCAGTCGCCGAGACGGCCTTGCCTCACGTCGTCCGGATGAATGTCGTCTCTGAAGACTTGCGGGTTGCTGAAAATATCCGAAGCGCGCTTGTAGACGAGCCTTCCCGGTGGTTTTGAATCTGTGCTCGTTCGTATGCCCGGCACCTCCGTCGGTGGGTAAGTTAAATCTACGTACGTCTCACCTTGTAATTGTGTATTGATCGCCTCCAATGAATCAGTAACATCCACTTGCACACTCTTCATGGCCTCCATGGCGCCCGTTGTTCTCATTTCGACGGCCTTGGCAATTTTCAAAGCTTCTAACCTCGTATTTGTTAATGCAGGTTGCGATGCGGAAGTGACGGTGTTCTTCTGCAGCCGTTCTAGGATCGACGCCTCCTTTGATAAATCGTCATGCCGCGCCTTCAGCTTCTCCATACGATCGCCCGTCGCCCGCCCCAATTCCTGTGATACAACGCCCATCGCTTGAGCTACCGTGCTCGACCGCCGACCCAGCGCGTCCGTCTCGGAGACTGAGCCGGTGCCGTCGTGCTCCCAGGCGTTGATCAGACTCCGTCCTTCGTTCACGACGGCGTGCCACTCGTCCTGCGTCGCGTCGTCGAACGTTCCTAATCCAACAGCAGAAGACGTCTTGCCTGTCCTGAGTTTCACGAGCTGCGCGTCCGCTCTTTTGAGGGCGTTCTGCAAGGCTTTCGAGCGCGCGTCGTGGGCGTCGGATTCCGCCTTCAAAGTGCGTTCTAGTTCCGCGACCGCTGCTTTGAGGGCACACGCGTCACTGCGTAACGTCGCTAACCTCCCGTCCAGGTCACCACTACCACTGACGGAGAAGGCCTCGCCCCCAGCCGTATCGACGACGCTACACAAAGCCTTCTGCTCCTCGCGCTCCGCCGCGTGCTGCCGCGCCATGGCCGTTGCGGTTTGGAGCTCGTGCCGGTACGCGTTGGCCCTTTTTTGCACGGCGTCTTCCGCGTCGGCCTCGTTTTTGACTCGGATAGCCTCGGCCTTACGGACTCGCTCCTTCAGGGCGTCTACTTCCATTTGTTTTTGACGCTTGATCGCCTCTAACTTATCTCTCAGCTCCTCGAGTCTACTTCTCTGAATGTCGGCCTCGGCATCAGACGCGGCCTTGGCCTTGGCTGTCACAGAACGCTTGTGGGCCAGCTCTTCCTCGGGATCGTCGACGCACGACTCCCTGAAAGCTTTCTCTCTTGCATCTAACCGTTGAGTCAAACTCGCGTCTTCTTTTGAATGGCGGTTGCGCGTCTCCTCCAAGCTAAGCTTCGCTAAACGAGCTTTCTCCTCCAACTCTTTCAAACGAGAATCGGCGGCGTCGCGCTCCAAGCGCATCCTCTCGACCTCGTCCCTCAAAGCTAGAGCTTCCGCTTCCGTTTCGAATCCTAACTCGTCGACCATGAACTTGGCGACGATCGGTCCGTTCCGGTGCTTCGAGAAGCCGCTGCTCACGGGATATAGGGTGTCGTCGACATCAAAAATGAGCGTGTCGACCGCGCTGCCGCCCGTCGCCATGGTGCGCGTGAGAGCGCTGCGGCTCGTGGCTAGGCGCAGGAGCGTCGGGAGCGAGCGCATGCAAATGCAGTGGTAGGAGAGCGCTCTCACAAAGCTGTGCAGAGAAGCGATAGCCGTGCAATACTTTGCCTGTAGCTCGGAGCACGACTTGCGCTCGCTGTTTGCAAGCTAGATTGCAGCCCTTACGACGCAGAGACCCAGCACGCGCGTCGCGGCAGGGCTAGCGGCCTGTAAGACACTAGCAAGGCCGACGGGAAGCGGTCGCCCCACCCCTCGCAACAAGCCTCGAGAAAACACTCATTAGAAGGGAGCAACATAGGACGGCCCTACTACTTCCACTCGAGCAGCACGGGGTCGCGGACGA
>JACLAA010003670.1_pt1 | contig 10476 bp, 10 predicted proteins | sample 8027891 | NCBI WGS metagenome assembly JACLAA01 (sample SAMN15724900, study PRJNA655200) | protist metagenome | isolation source: fluorescence activated cell sorting (FACS) single amplified genomes of... | place: Spain: Blaines Bay Microbial Observatory, Mediterranean Sea | collected 2016-01-19 | reverse complement strand
AAGAAACGAGAGCAGCGTGAGGAAATCGAACTCCAAGAACGAGAGCAAAAACGTCTTCGTATGGAGAAGATGGAGCTGGCTAAGAGAGAGAGAGAAATGGCACTGAGCGCGCAGCACGAAGAAAATTTAAGAGCGCGTGCAATTTTAGAAGCGCAAGAGCGAGAGCGTCTTCGCGAGAAGCAGCAGCAACAACAACAGCGAACGACGACAAAGCCTGCGCACAACATGCATCCGTCCTCCTCGCTCGTTAATAATAATAGTTACCAACAACAACGCTCGCAACATCAAAAACAGCACGTCGTTGAAACTACCGCTGATCGCGCTGTAACGGAAAAGAGTAAAAGGCTTTTGGAGAACGCGAGAAACGCCTTGGCGGGCGGTGCAGCGGCGAGTAACATCACACCTTCGAGAAGACACCAGCAGCAAATGATGACACCTTCGAAAATCAAATCTTTCAATGTAACGCCGAGGGGAACACCGTCGAGTCTAGCAAATAACACCAACTACCACGATCGATCCATTCCTAGATCGCACTCGAAGTTTCCGAGTTCGTACGAAATGTCCCCTATGAGAGATGATTCGGACGATAGCGATTCTGAGGACCAGCGAAGAGGGAAGCCGATTCCGCCGTGGGCACACAAAGAGTCCTTGATTCCCATGCTCAAAGCGCAAGCGCGAATGGATCCAGATATGATATTCCCGAATCCTCCCGCGACGTGTTCTTTGTCGCAAATGTTTGGTAAACCAGCGAGCAACGAAGCGAGAAGAGGTTCCTCCGGAAACTGGCAACACGATAGATTACGCATCGACGAAGAATTGAACTATAAGCGAACGATGGGGTATAGGATCATATAAACCAACACTAATTACTATACGACGGATTGATTGATGTCATTGATAAAGAGTACTATAAAGCTAAATAATCGTTCTAATCGTTTCTTGCTCCGCGTGCGTTGTTATCTTTTATTCCTTTACGCTTTCAACTCCTTCAAAATTTTAACCGCTTCTGCAACTTCTGCATCGTCGTTCGTCTTTCCCGATTCTTTCATGGATCGAATGAGGGCACCTTGCGCATCTATCTTCGCTTGAGTTTCGGGACTGTATACCTTCTCAACTTTGGTTTTAGACTTTTTGGCCGGCTTATTGGACGTCGCTGGAGCTTGCGCTTCTTCTTTCATAATTTCCCCGTTTTCATCTAAAGGATCCAGTCTAGGGAAAAGCGCGAGCTTGGAAACGGTCGTTCCCGGTTTCAATCCACCCCATACTAATCGCTTTCCCATAGAATCGCTTACGTTGGCATACAAAGGCAAACCAGCGTGCATTTCCTTTATCTTATTTGGTAAAATCGGTTCTAAAATACACGCCGAGATGCGTAAGGCTTCCAAACATTGATACAACACTGCGCCTAAATTTTCTTGTTCGTTTGGATCCTTCGCCATTCTAAACGGTTCGGTTTCGGTGATGAACAAGTCAACTTTGGTAATTATTCGCATCGCGGCTTGCGTTGCCTTGTTGAGTTCCAAGTTTTCGTACGCGCGAACAGCCTCGGCGGCTTCTTTCTCGCATATCGATTTCCAATCGTACCCTTTGAAGATTTTCGAGGTGTCGTCCGATTTTTCCGGCAAAACTCCATCGAAGTATTTCACACACATCGCTGTTGTTCGGGACGTCGAGTTACCGAACGTGTTGACTAAATCCGTACCGTATACTTCTTGCACTCTCGAAGACGCAAAGTTTGCGTCTTGCGCTCCAATGGGACCTTCCGTCGCCAAGTAGTATCGAAACCCATCTAAACCGTAGTGGGTTGAGAACTTGTTCAAAACGGTCAAATCGACAAAGTTACCCAACGATTTCGACATTTTCCGTCCTTCGCGAATCCAAAATCCATGCGCGTGCACTCTCATTGGAAGAGGCAAATCCAACGCCATCAAAACCGCCGGCCAAATGACGGCGTGAAACCACGAAATCTCCTTCGCCATGACGTGCATGGACGCCGGCCAATACTTTTGTTTGGCTTCACCATCTTTAGCCATACCGATAGCCGTGATGTAATTCATCAACGCATCGATCCACACGTAAATGACGTGCTGTTCGTCTCCTGGCATGGGTATACCCCACGTAAAATTCGTTCGCGAAATTGGCACGTCGTTTAATCCGTCGTTCACGCGTTGTAACAACTCATTCTTTCTTTCTTTTGGCGTCAAAAACGAATCGCTCGTTGCTAATAACTCTTTCACCTTGCTTTCGTATTTCGATAATTTGAAGTAATAATTCTCCTCTTCCATTCGCACCATCGGTTTCCCGGAAATAGGCGACTCGTAATTACACTCCTTCGCTTTTGTCTCGGTGTAATACTCCTCTTGTCCTTCATCGTACCATCCTTCGAATTTCCCTAAATACACGTCTCCCGACTTTAGCAGCTTTTCAACAAACGCTTGCACTTGCGTCGTGTGTCTCTCGTCCGTCGTTCTGATAAAATCATCGAACGAAATCTCGTTCGCTTTCATAACCTCTTGAAACACCAGACTGTTCTCGTCCGCCAACGCTTGCGGCGGGATCTGTCTCTTCTCGGCCGATTGTTCCACTTTTAACCCGTGCTCGTCTGTCCCTGTGAGAAAAAACACGTCCATGTTTTGTAATCGTTTGTATCTCGCGTATATATCCGCCACCGTGGAGGTGTACACGTGACCTATGTGTGGTTTGTCGTTGACGTAATAGATAGGGGTGGTGACCATACACTCTTCTCTCGGTGTTCCTGCATTCGCTTGGATAGAGTACCTTTTCCTCCTTCTTCCGCTCTCGTTGCTACTGTGCACGGTTTCACTCGCGTTCGAGCGAGGAAACGATGCAAACGAAGAAGTGGTGCTGAAAGGAGAAGCGCTCGATAGTAAGGAGCGCCTGGTGGTCGCGGCGACTGTCGCAGCTTTAGAAGTCGAAAACGACGTGTAGCATTTCCCTAAACAAAATCGAGAAGAAGAAGAAGAAGAAGCGCGCAACGAAGCGTTGCTAGAAGATGAAGAAATAATCGCTCTTCCTATGAACGCAGATTTTGACGACGACGTTCTCCCAATGCGCGTGGTCGTTTTCGGTGAAGTGCTTAAAAAGCGTAACATTTTGTTGTCGTCAGTATTCTGAGATAATGAAGAAAATTTTGTCCATGAAGATTGGAGTTTTCTTCAAGAGAGAGAGAAGTCTCAGAGAACGAAGGAGCTTTTGCACAAACAAGCAACACTTAGACTTTAATACACATTACAACACGAGCAACATACACATTAAATAAACATAAAACATAAAACACAGATCAGTTTTGGAATTATTCGCAAATCCATTCCACCGGATCTCGCGGGTCGCTGTACGACTGCGAGTCCGCTTTCTGAAACTGGCCACCGGTGCCGTGCAACTGAGGACTGTCGCCGGCGTGCGAGAAGTTTTGCTTGAACTGACCGGGAAGATTTCGACGTCTCATTTTAGCGTCCCATTCTCGGTTCCATAAATTTGCTCCGCCCTTGATTCCGACGATGTTGAGGTAGCCTAACTCGTCCAAAGTTTCCAACGCTTTAATCGCCCTCGTTCGTCCATCGGAGCACACCACCATCAACTTCTTGTTCTTGTCCGGGTACGCCTTTTGCACTTCGCTGGAAAAGTTAGGATTTAATCCAGTTTGTACGTATACTTTTTCATTCAACTCGAAATCGTATTTTCTTTTCGCGTTGACGAGTGGAATCACTTTCAATCTGTTCCCTTTGTTCGGCTGCGCGGCGATATCGACTCCCAGTGGATTAGGACACTTTTCGTTCGCATCGATTTCATCCAAATCTCTCACGTCTAACACGTCGTACCCATCGTCCCACAAACATCTGCCCTCCTCAACAGAGGCTATTCCTTTCTCGGGGAACTGTTCGATGACATTGGATATGTACACAGCGTCCGGCCATTGCGCTTTAATCGCGAAACGAGTTTTTTGTTTTCTTGTCGGCGTACAAGTATTTCTCCTTGTCATCATCATAATCTGACGACAACCATGAGCGAGACTGCTGCTGGAGGTTAAAGCACCAACGCGAGAAAGAGAAGATGAGTTTAAGGACGATGACGAGGAGAGCATGTTTGTTGTTGTTGTCGTCGTCGTCGTCGTTTGTGTTCTTCTTTGCGTGAAAGAAAAGAGGAAGAGATGAGTGTTGGGAAGTGAAGAAGATATGATTATGAGACCATACTCTTCTGTGGTTCATCAAAAAGAAGGGAAATTTCAAAATCACCACATAATTTAGAATACACATTCAGTGTCTCCTCTTCGTCCTCCTCCTCCTCCCTTGTTGCTGCTGTTCCTTTAAAAATAATAAGAAGAAGAAGAAGGAATACGAAGAGGAACGATAGAATCAATCATCCATGATGAGCAATAAAAGCAAGAAACAGAAAGTCCTCCCGGACGAAGGCGTAAACTTTGCTCTGAAGAAACTGAAAGATGGACAGAAAGGCCGAGACGGTTCCGTGGAAAATGTTTTGAAAAAAGTACAAAAGTTGGAAGCGATTGTCAAGTCGCGGCCGAGTCGGAGGAAGACTCTGAAAGATTTGAACATGGAGGATTTATACAGAGAAGTTTTGGATAGGCCAGAGACGGAAATTGCGGCCGCGATTGAGCAATTGATGTTAGCGGTGGCGAAATCGATTATGGATGGGAACGGGTTCGCCTATCAACTCCCTTCGAGAGGCCAAAACGACCAGGTATACATCGACCAGTTGAATAGAATCGTTTTGAAGAATAAGAGCACATCCGCGGCATTTACGAACATGAGTTCAGTCAGGAAGGTGACAATTTTGACGCGAGTTATGCAGTTAGTCCACGGAGTGTTGAGTAAAGGCATCCACGTGACGAAGAGAGACTTGTTTTATACGGACGTGAAGTTGTTCAAAGACCAGAAAGATTCGGATGCGGTCTTAGACGACATTTCGTGTTTGTTAGGGTGCACGAGAAATTCTTTGCACGTGGTGGCGTCGGAGAAAGGCGTGGTAGTTGGGAGATTGAGGTATAAAGAGGACGGCGACGATATTGATTGCACGAAAATGGGCGTCGGCGGTAAAGCGATTCCGTCCAACGTCGATAAAGTGACGGAGTTACGAACGGACGCGAAGTTTGTTTTGTTGGTGGAGAAAGATGCCGCGTTCATGCGATTGGCCGAGGATAGGTTTTACAACAAGTATCCGTGCATTATAATTACGGCGAAAGGTCAACCGGACGTGGCAACGCGTTTGTTTCTTTCCAAAGTGAAGAGAGAATTGAAGTTGCCGGTGTTGGCGTTGGTGGACGCGGATCCGTACGGATTGAAAATCATTTCTGTATACATGCAAGGTTCTAAGAACATGGCGTTTGACTCTGCGAATTTAACCACTCCGGATATTAAGTGGTTGGGCGTTCGTCCGAGCGATTTAGATAAGTTTAAAATCCCCGAGCAGTGTCGATTGGAAATGACCGCGAAGGATATCGAAACGGGCAATCACATGCTGAAAGAAGATTTCATCCAACAGAACCCGGACTGGGTGAAAGAGGTTGAAATTATGTTGAAAACGAAAACCAAGGCGGAAATTCAGGCGCTGAGTAGTTACGGGTTTCAGTATTTATCCGAGGTCTATTTGCCGTTGAAGTTACAAGAAGGCGATTGGATTTAAAAAGTTGGATTTTACGAGAAAACACTTCACCAACCCACACGTTGTACAATAGAGAGAGATAAAGAAAGAGAAATACACACACACACGCATTCATCATTGCTTTCATATGTTTATAAATATCCAATCTTTGCATTACTATTTTGCTTTCTACCTACAACTACTTCTATGTCCTACTTCCATGCCTCAAAAGCTTCTCATCGCTCACGAAGTGAAATCTAAAAGCAACTGAGGTAATATTCGTTCCAAATGAACTCCAGTCACCGAGCTATCCCCGTCCTCCTCCGCAGCTGCGGCAGCTCTGTGCACGACTTCTCTCAAAAACGAATTCATCACCGCGTTCGACGCGATCAACGCTTCGTCCGTGATGTTCATTTCTTCTGAATCTGAATCTCCATTTTCTTCTTCTTCTTCTTCTTCTTCTTCTTCGTCGTCGTCGTCTCCTCGTATTTTCTCTGCGGGTATTCCTCCTTCGAGTAATCGCTTCTCCCGTTTCTTTTTCGCCGTTTCTTTCGCCCAGGAAATCCGAAAAACTTCGAGAAGTACTTCTGGAGTCATTATTGTTAAAGTAGTAGAGCAGTAGTTGTGACGATGTGTGTTTTAAAGCAGTCTCTCTTTTGTAAAAAAAAGCGAAAAAATCTGCGCGCACTTTGTGCAAAAAAAACGCACAAAATTATAAAAAAGATACACGACGCCGGCTGTTCCTCGTGTCAACACGCGCTCTTTCTTCTGGACAATGGGCGAGAAGCAACAGTCACAGTCCACGGTCATCGCAAAGTTGCAAACGGAGAAGGACATACTTCTGTTTTCGTTTTTCGCGCTCCTGTTCGTACTTTGGGCCGTTCTTAAAAACAACAACAACAACAACAACAACAAGGAAAGAAAAGAGGTGAAAATAATACGCGTTCAAAAACCAACGACGAGGAGCGGAACTATGATGGAACGAGGTGCCAGCACTCTTACGCAAGTTTTTACGCACCAAAGCGATGTTTTTCGCGCACATCTGCTTCCAAAGCTTAACGATGTTGACGTCAAGTTTTTAAACCTGGTTTCGAGAGAGACGAAAGAAGCTATTCACCGAGCCCGTAGGAAAACAAAGAAGAAGTCGAGAATCTCTGATTTTACTTCTATTTCGACTTTACGATACGCCATGGATCGCATTTCAAAGTACGATTGCAATGCACCAAGCGAACAATACGTTTGTTCAGAAGTTGCCGCCACCGGAAGACTCGATATTTTGAAGTGGTTGGTGGGTGCGAAGAGGCTTTCGCTGGACGAAAGAACTCTAGAGCAAGCCGCTGAAAGAGGTCATCTCGAGTGCCTCGTGTACGCGAGAAAAGAACGCGGCTGTCGCTGGACGGAACCTCACGAAGGGGAATATTTTTGTGAAAGTTGCGGTGAATGGCACGAGGACGAGGATTTCGAGCCGAGTGACAGACCGATAGAACTCGCCGCTCTTAACGGTCATATCGAATGCGTAAGATTTTGCCACGAAGAAGAGTGTCCTTATCAAGACGAGCAGTTGGCAATAAATACCGTTCTTTCGCAAAATATTGACCTTCTGGAGTACGTGCACGAAACGATGGAAGTTGAATTGTTTTGCGGTTGGCAAAGTATCGTCGAGGAAGCGGCTGAAATTGGATTCCTCGAAGGATTGAAATACTTGAAAGAACACTCCGAATCCGAATGGGAGGATGTCGACCAAGAAGTAGCGTGTACTCTTGCCGCTGCAAATGGGCATCTCCAATGTCTAAAATATCTTCATGAAAATGAGTTCGTGTGGGACGCAAACGTGTGTAATTCCGCGTACAAAAATGGTCACATGGAATGTTTCGAGTTTGCGAGATCGAAAGGCTGCGCTTTCGACGAGTCTCTTTTGAGAGGTACCTTTTGAGAAATAGAGAGAGAGCTGTTTTTCCGCGTTTATGAGTAAGAGTAGTTCTTTTTCTTGCGATTTTTGATACACACAAATATACTATTGAATTACTTCGATGGCATCGCCGCAACTGAAACAAGATTTATGCAGTATCGATTACCCTTTCTGTCTGGGAGATTATGGCCTAAATGCGTGCCCGTAGTACTTACGGCTTCGCCGCCAGGGACGCAGCGAACGTTGTCCCAAACAACTTCTTCATCGCGAAAAGAGGGCCAACCGTGGGCACGAGATTCCGACTCAAACTCCTCAAAAGTTCTGCCTCTCGGTGCCACGAACAACGGCTTCCCAGTGACGGAGTCATAATACGTCGTCTCTTTCGTCCGATCGACTTCTTTCAAGAAGGACGTCGAAAGGAAATATCCCGCATATTCCGCGTAATGACGATTGAAGTTACAGATTCTATCAGCGGTTTCGTAATCACAGTTCCAACGCAACTCTTTCTGAACGGGAGAGTCTGACGTTCCGTGTGCTTTTTTAGACATGATGGATTCACCCGCCATGATTGGATATGTACTCCCCGCAGGTGCGTCGGCTCCTTTACACCCGTCGGAATCTTCTTTTCCTCCTAACCCGTTCGCCCATTCGATGATGCCCGCTTTGAAGGAGGAGGAAGAGGAGTGTTTTCTTCTACCGGATGATGACGACGACGATGAGGAGGAGGAAGGAGCGTTGCCCATTCTTACTGCGTTTAACGTGAAAGTGCTTCGTAACAAGTTGGCAGCCATTGCTTTTTCGTTCGTGTGTGTTTGTTAGAAAAGAGAATGACGTAATCGGTTTTGGTGAGTGAAATGAGTTGCACGATAGTAAAATTAAAAGAGATATTTTCGTATCCGTTTTATCCACAGACAGAATATCTCGTCAAAATCGCATAATATGTACGCACCATCATCAACAACGACAACGACAACGACATGGATGACAACGAGAATCACGTCATCGGTCGTCTCTTCTGTTCAACGTCGCGTGCAACTGTCGCCGCATAATCCACCGGTTGGAAGAAGAAGAAGACCGAGAAGAGCAGCAGCAGTAGCAGCAGCGACCAATAATAACAACAACAACGAATGCGTCAAGACAAAGCGAGAGATGTTAACGTTGACTGCCGCGATGTCGTTTTTGACTTTTCAACGAGAACAAGCGCGAGCGGATGATGAAGTAGTAGTAGTAGAAGAGGAAGAAGTGGCAACTGCGGAGAAAGAAGAAGAACCTGTTATTGTCATGCGCGATATTCGTACGGTTGTAATCACCGGTTGTAACCACGGTATTGGATTAGACGCCGCGACAAAGTTTGCAAAGACGAACAACTTGCAGGTGATTTTAGCCTGCCGCACGATGGCAAAAGCAAAAGAAGCGAAATATGAAATATTATACGCGATTGCAGCAGAAGGCGGACGAGTGAACGATCCTTCCTTGTTGGTGCCGGCTGAGTGTGACCTCGCGGATTTGGAATCTATCAAGACGTTCGCGACGTCTTTAGGAGATGAACCGATTGATATTCTATGCTTGAACGCGGGCGTTCAATACGCGGGGAGTAAAGAGGTGAACAGAACAAAGGACGGGTTCGAGGTGAGCATGGGTACGGACCATTTGGGTCATTTCTATTTAACAAACTTGTTGTTGAAAAATGTTGAAAGTGCGGCGAGTTCCTCGACGTTAAAACCACGAATTGTTATCACGGCTTCAGAAGTCCACGATCCGGAATCTCCGGGAGGAAAGGTTGGGAGAGGCGCCGGCTTAGGGAATTTTGATGGCATTAAAGAAGATGGGGCGGAATTCGAGTTGATGGATGGTTCTGAGTTCGACGCCGACAAGGCGTATAAGGACAGTAAACTCGCGAACATTCTGTTCGCAAACGAGTTGAACCGACGATTAAGGTTAGCCAACTCGCAAATAAACGTCGTTTCGTTCGGCCCGGGCTTAATCACCCGCTCAAATTTTTTCCAACACCAAAACCCCGTGTTTACTAAAGTTTTCGATTTCGCAGCGAACGATTTATTTCATGTTGCGGAAACTGTATCGGGCGGTGGAGATTGTTTAATTAAAATGGCGTTAGATCCAGAGTTGGAAAATAAAACGGGAGTATATTACAACAATGACCTTGGAGGAGATACCGGTCACATTTTCCATGAGGCGTCGACCAGTAAAGAGAGCATGAACACGGAGGAAGCTGAAGATCTTTGGACTTGGTCGGAAGCGCTCGTCGGTGAAGAGTTTGATGTCTACATCTAATGATAGTGTTTTTGTTATTGCTATGATATGTTATTGCTATGCTTTGTACTTGTAGGTACCCTTGGTAACTAAGTAGGTACTGGTACTTAGATACCAGGTTCCTGAGATACATACTATTTCGTTTTCGCTTTCTTGTTACTCTTTTCTTGTCCCCCAGATTTCTTTTCTTTCCCAGCCGCGTACGCTTCATTCATCCAAGCCATGCACTGTTTCGAAGCTATGGCGTGGTCAACCATCGGTTTCGGGTAATCCACGCCGACAATGCATCCAGCTTTTTTTTGAACTTCCAAAGGTGCCGTCCAAGGTTCGTAAACGTATTTTGAAGGCATGTCCTTGAGCACCGGCAAGAAATGTTTCACGTACGCTCCTTCTTTATCGTATTTCTTGGCGAATGAATGTGGGCCGTAAACGCGAAAGTATTGATAAAAGAACGAGGAGGCCGATAACCACATCCAGTTTCCGTTGTTTAAAGCCCAGTCTGCGTCAACCAGGTCTCTATCGAAGACCCGGGCGCCTTCCTCCCATGAAATGAACAAGTCTCCTCGCGTCAAAAAACACGCCACGGCATGTCTGGCCAGATGATGCATCCAGCCTTCTTCTTTCAACTGCGTCATCGCAGCATCGATCCAAGGGAACCCGGTTTGCGCGTTTTCCCA
>JACLAA010003715.1_pt1 | contig 10479 bp, 4 predicted proteins | sample 8027891 | NCBI WGS metagenome assembly JACLAA01 (sample SAMN15724900, study PRJNA655200) | protist metagenome | isolation source: fluorescence activated cell sorting (FACS) single amplified genomes of... | place: Spain: Blaines Bay Microbial Observatory, Mediterranean Sea | collected 2016-01-19 | reverse complement strand
CAAAATCTCTTCGTGTTCTTATCTTCTTCCGATCGGGGACAGGAAGGGAGCTGTCAGAGATCCGGGCGCAGCCCCTGCGCCCTGGACCTCCACTCACCCGAACCGTCACGTCACCATGTAATATTGTGCATCTCTATGAATTTCTATCTTTTAGCGATTAAACCCTTTATTTGAAGTGGGATGATGTTCTGTGTCTGGCTTGAAAGCATGCATCCATCGAAGATAAAAAGCCTGGCTGGGAGGTAAATTTTCCTTCATGGAGACCTCGTCTTGAGCTTGAGAAACGTGTTTGCAACCTGGGGCGACGTTGATTTCTTCAGTAACGACTATGCTATAGGTCGGCTTTGCTGATGTCACTCCTCGCCCCCGCCCATATCACACCCCCAGCTTGTTGCGGTCCATTATCTGTGTTGGCACGGTGTAAACAAGACGTGTCTCGGGTCGTCCCACGCCGCCGCCGACAAACACTGATGGTGATGATGGGTTAGGTACACGTACGTGTCGAAATATTGAGTGGCACCACTGACGATCCATGCCTGACGAACCTTGCTGTGTGGATGTACTCGAGCATGCTTGGCCGTCTCGCACAGTTTTCGTCGATGATTCAAGCGACTCCGTGTGCGTCTCGTGAGTCGGGAGAGCAGCGTGGTGTCTCGCCGCAAACCACCGAGCGGTCCCGTAACGACGCCGCACAGCGCCACTGGAAGGTTTTTTATGGTACCTCGTTTTGTGGGTGGTTTCTACATGCGGATCTTGTGTCAAATGCATGTTGTGACATATAGTTGTCGTCTCAGCGCTCTGTAGTAGCCGTCGTGGACATATGCATACGATGTCAACCGCGGACGGAAGTGTCGCCAGCCCCTCCTACGGCGACGCGGGCGGCACTTTGGCGGCGCCGCCGACTTTTCGCAGAACCTTTGTGCTTCGCAAGTTGCCTTCAGATGGTATCCTTGCGTCCTGTACAGGCGTGCTTCGCGATACTTTATACTGTTGGAGGCGTAATTGATCACCCGCCCCCGCCCCACTCGTCTTGGAATTGGATGTCGGTGACGGCGGCACTCTCGGCGCTCTCGGTGTTCGGAGCGGCGGGAACGTCTTGGGTGAAGAGCGGGACAGCGACTGGCGGGTAGACGCGTCGGACGTCGATACAGATATTTCTTCACGTCTTAATATGTACAACATATATATTCTTATTCGTACTTGCTTGTTTGCTTGTCTGATGCTGGGTCTTCCTCGCCGCACGCATGCTCCACTTCACTCTCGAGAGCAGGCATGTGGGAGGTGACTCCAAATTCTCTCACTTTTTCCTCTTCCTGGACAAAATTCTTGTGCTTATTTTTTTTTGTGTTTCGGCAATTGCGGGCGGGTCGCGGCCCGTGCTTTCACTTTTTCCGCCGGCGTTTCGCGCGCGTGGCTGTGGAGGTGGACGCACCACGTTCTTCTTCGGACGAGCCCGTGTCTGCGGACCTGCGGATATACATACGACGATGTCAGTTTGGCTGTTGGAGAGGAGTGATCACTCTGAGAAGCAGCGTACCCTTCTTGTTGGATTTGCTTGAACCATTTGCCGGGGTAAGTCTTGCCGGCTTTCTCCAGCTCTTCTTTGGTGGTCGGGAGCTTGCGGCGTCTATCCTGCATCGCCACCCTGAAGTGCTCACCAGCGTCTTCGTCAGCTTTGCAGACTGGGCACCCGGATCGTTTGCTACACTTCTTGAAACACTGCTGCACTCTGTACCACAAGGAGGGATGCGGGGGCATGTCTGGGTCTTTGTGGCATGTCTCGCACATCCACACTCTCGCGTATCCGGGCAGTTCTTCGGGTACGGGTACGCCGACGCACACAGGGTGAAAGTGCTGGTTACACCAAGGACACTTGAGCTTGCCTAGGCTATTCACTTTGCAGCCCTCCAGGCCACAGGGTTTCTCGGTCTGCTCTACCTCTCTGCACACAAGGCCTTGACCTGCTGGGAGTGGGGAGGTGCGGGTGTTTTCGTCTCGTCAGTGCGGAGCGAGGCTCGCGTCGATCGGGTCCGAGTGGCGAATGAATGAAAAATCGAGTCAGGCGGTGTGGAGACTAGCTGGGAAAATGACAGAAACCGCACTGTCCTTCGAATCTTCGAGAGCCTGCTTGAACGCTGCATCTTCCTGCTCATCGTCATTTGACCTCTGGGCCCGAACCCTGGCCGACTGGTTCGCGGCGGTCGCGATCCTCCTATCTTGAATAACCAGTTCGGCACGCTGCATTGCGTCATCAATAAAGGCGCCATCAAATGCGCCGGGAAGTTCTTCACTGCCACCGTTGCCATCCCCAGCAGGTGAACCGAGAGAAGGAGAAGCACCAGTAGCATCACCAGCAGCAAGATCAGCAGCGGGAGCGGCAGAAGCAGTACCACCAGCAGGGGCAGCAGTAGCAGCAGCAGCTGCAGCAGCAGCACAAGCAGCAGAAGCACCAGCGGCACCAGCAGCAGCTGCAGCAGGACCACCACCACCAGCAACAACGGAGCCACCAGCGGCATCAGCAGCAGGAACAAGACCAGCGGTACCACCAACGGTATCAGCATCGGCAGCACCAGTAGGAGCAGACGGAAGAGCTAGCGTGAAGCGGGGAATGTCAATCATCGAACGCTCTCGGCGTGCTCCTTCATCTTGAGGCGAATCTCGTCTAAGCCCCGCCAACATCTGTTGACCCTGGGCGGGAGTCCCCGCGGGCTGGACCGAAGCCCTCCTCGCAGCAGCAGCAGCAACAGCGGCGTTTCTGGCCGTCTGGGCAGATATGGCCTCGTTCTTCTGCTCATCTTTCCACTTTCTCGAGTATTCGATCCTTTTTACGATCTTCCTCTTCCAAAACGCCTCGCAGACTTCTGTATAACCGGGATGTCCACATACGATGTTTTCTTTGGGGTGCGGAAGTGGGTGGGAGTTCTTGTATTCCGTATGAAAGTCAAGAGCCGCCTTTCTCATTTTCCAGATGACCAACTTGACACTATCATCCGGCTGCTGCCCCATAGGCAGGAACGTACCCTTGTTATCGCCATGAAGAAAGACTTTGAGAGAGGCAACGCAGACAGCAGCGAAAATAGCCGTCCATCTGTCCCAAAGACCTTGCTCTGCAGCTGTTGGTTTTCGTCCAGTCGCAGCGGTCGGAGGTGAAGTTGATTGAACAGGTGCGGCAACCTTCTTCAAGAAGCAGTCCAGATGTACAAATCGTGTCCCGTCTTCAGTTGGTGGAAGGCAATCGGCGATGCCTCCTTTGTCGATCCTCACTCGCGGCGTCACACCCTCCGGGCTCAAATCGACGAAGATTTCAAACTCTCCGTCGGGGTATTTGCTTTCGAAGAGCGTGTTCACCTTTCTGTTAAGATCTTCGCCTTGAGAATCTGGACGATAGAGCACATGGTACACGGTGGGATCATCATCGTAGCGAACATTAAGTATCACTTGCGGGGTCGTCATGCGGGAAAGCGCGTGCGCGTCAGCGCAGCTGCGAGCGAGAGAAGAGATGGCGGGAACATACTTTTAACAACCGGGAAAAATATCTCGAATATTCCCATAATAATTGATGAAAACAGGCCGCAGAACGAACGTAGCAAGCAAGGCGGGCAAACGAAGAACGAAAAGAAACGGACGAACGAATCGAGAAACGTCATTATTATTGTGACACCCGTGCGCACGACGACGCCTGGAATGTCGCAAGCATGAATGAAGCGCACACGTCATAATGCGATTCAAGTTTTTCTCTAAATGTGACAAGTGTAACACTTGGGTGCGTAGCAGGAGTAAGTTTTACTCTCTGCATAAGACCTCGAAGTGCGTCTCTCAACGGGATGCTGGGCAAGTTGATGTCGTTATTGACGACACGGAACTTTACGAACTCGGCCAACCTGTGCATGACGACGACGACGAGGATGATCACATGCTCTTACCACCAGTCGAAGAGGGTGAAGTAGCACATGGTCATATGCCATCGTATGGAGAAACCGGCTCTTTTGACGCAAATCTGGCCGTTGAAGGAGAAGACACTGCTCAAGATCATGAAGCTAACGCAAGAGATTTCTGGGTTGGTCCTCAAGGGCAGGAAGAAGATATTGAAGACGAGGAAGAGTACACGGAAGATTTATCAGATGCTGAAAGACACGGAACGGCCGCGTTCAATACGTTGCTAGATGAAGAGCTTATGATGGAAGAGTTTGATAAAGCAACCTCTGACGATCTACTATTAGCCTCATCGCTGGCTGCTGGAAAAGTTTTCCCTAACAAAACTGACGACGAGTGTGACTTGAAAGTGAAGGAGGTGGCGCTGTTCGAGTTGCGGAAAAAGATGGAGATGAAGCTCACGGATGCGGCATTTGAGGATAAGCTTCGGAGCACAAAGTTCTACCTGGATTTACTTGAGCCGAACAACAACTATCCCACAAGTGAACACACGTGCAGGAAGCTGCTGGATGTGGAGGACGTCTGGGAATACTCGGTACATTACTGTTCAAAGTGTTTCACGAGGTACGGTAAATTGAAAAGGAGCGAGTGGCTTCAAAACAAAGATGAGACATGCGATACAGATGGATGTGAAGAACGTCGGTTCGAATGCAGAAAGACTAAGGGGGCTGATGATAAGGTGTATCCCAGGGCGTATTTCATTTACTTCGGTGTCAAGAAAGCAATTTTGTCATCGTACGCTGCCGGGGAACTTCCTGCCCTACGTGCACAACCAAATGCTCGAGTCAGGGACGACATATGGGGCGGCGAATTAGTAAAGCGCATGAATGCCAGTCAATATATCAACGGCCAACTCTTGAAGGAAGAAGATGTGAAGCTCACGGATGGTTCTCGAGCTAAATTGAGAAAGTGTGGTTTGCTGGATGTTGGTTTTGATGGGGCACATTTATGGACTCATAAGCAATACAGCATGGACTTCTTTGTCATGCGATACTGGGATGTTCCTTTCGAGGTGCGCGGAAAATCAGCGTTTACTATGTTGCTCGGATTGTATCCTCAAAGTGTGAAACAGGGAAAGATGCAAGATGTCTTCCTGCAACCGTTTGTGGAAGAGATGCACGAACTTGGAAAAGACGGCGTCGAGGTGTTTGATCCGTACTTACACTGTAGGTACTTATCAAAATGGTTCTTGGGCACAGTCAGCGCTGACACGCCTGCTCGGAATACTGTTGGCAAGTTCTATGGAGTAAGTGGATTCAGGGCTGACTATCGTTCGTTGTTTCAAGGGGCAAAATTCAGCAACATCTCCAGTGACGGAACGTACTTTGCAGGTTACTGCGCAGAGGTCAAGCAACCCATGTTCTTCGGGCACGAAATGATGCTCGCCAACGACCCACGACTGCTACTGACCCATGAAAAATCACTCGAACTCGCGTCATGCGTTCAGAACGGTAAAGTCAAGGATGGGGTGTTGAAGAAAATGCCAGCCAGTGTCGCGGGGCGACATGGAATTCCTCCACTCGCGGAGCTTTCTTACTTTGATTTGCATTTTGGGTATCTGCTCCCATGGATTCACGCTGGTCCATGGGGGGTTTTGAAGAGCTTCTGGAAGTACTTACTTCGGGATTACACTGGTACTCGACCGCCAGCCTTCGCTATTCCGAATGCAGATCGGAAGAAGATGTCTAGTCGCGCAAAATACTTGGTGCTGACATCAGACATGGGGAGACCGTACACTGACATTGTGAGATATAAAGGCACGTGGGTGATGGAAAATTGGTTGCACTGGGCCGAGACTTTTTGTCCAGTCATCGCTCATGACGTGCTGAAAGAAAGCTGTCCCCAAGCTTTTGACGCCTGGATGCATCTTCGACGAGCGTTTCTGCATTATTTGTGTTCGCATGAGTGGTATGATCACTTAGACGCCAGGCAAAAGGAAAAGGCGCGCGTCGAAGCGAAAGTCTCAATGCGCACGTACGCTGAGTTTGTGGAGTCAAAACTTGGGATCCAGTTTTGTACCATCAACCTTCGAATGCTAACAGTGCACTCGTACGAACAAGAGATTCAGACAGGCCCGATCAAGCACACGTTAGAGTTCTGGGTAGAAAGGGCCATCCAGCGGTATAAGAAGTGGGTAAAGGATCGGGTGGTGCTGCAACCGGACATCTTCTTGGGGAATTGTTATCTGCTGGAATGTGCCCTCAACGACGCCGCAGCCGCTGGAAGAGATGTACACGAGATGATTTATCGAGCTCCTCGTCAAGCTTTGAACAGCGAAAATCTCGACGACGTCAAGCTTTACCAGCATCTTGTAGGATCTGGAAAGCAAGTCGAAGTCACGGAAGCGTTCGTTGGAGACAAATTGGACTTGCTCAGAAGGTTCTTACATGGTCGAGGGCAAGAAGTCATGGATTCAGCCTTGGAGAGGGGAGAAGTTTCGGTGCACGTGTTCCTGAGAGCGAAAGTTGATTTAGAAGTGTTCCATTCTGTGGAGTACCTCCGGACAAGGTCGCGATGTTCCCACCATGTCTGTTACCAGCTCAAGGGCGATGACGCGTCCACCAGACGATATGGTCGAGTGCTGAGGTACTACAAGATGCAAGAGAAATGGGCACAAGGAACTTTTCGGTTTTGTGAGATGGATTGTTTTCGGGAAATCACAACTGAAGAAGACAAAGCTCTTGGGTATGGCACTGTTAGCAAAGCTTCACCGGACACGATGTTCGTCGCGCTGGAAGACTTCAGGCGCAAGGTAATCCTGTTCGAGCCCCCAGACTGTAAAGCACGCGACGAAGCGCGCGTGCTGCAGTGCTGGACCAAGGGTCGAATATGATTTTAGCAGCGCCAGCCGAGCGAGCCTAGCGAGCGAGGAGCGAGCGAGCGAGCAGCGAGCGAGCAGCGAGCGAGCAGCGAGCGAGCAGCGAGCGGACAGCGAACGAGCGAGCACTAATATTAGTCCTCGCTCGCGCGCGCGCGCGCTGCTGCTGCGTGCGTGCTGCTGCGTGCTGTGTGCCAATAAAATCTCCTAAAATCGCCCTAAAATCGCCCTAAAATCGCCCTAAAATCCCGCGAATTATCCATCCGGACTAAAAATTGATGCAGCGAGGAAGCGCGAGCGAGCGAGCGAGCGTGTGAAATAATTATCGCCGGGAAACTTATTTTATTTTTAGGGCGATTTTAGGGCCCCTAAAATCGCCCTAAAACGTCTAAATCTTAGGGCGATTTTCGGGCGATCTTAGGACCCTAAAATCGCCCTAAAATCCTCTTATTTTAGGGCGATTTTAGGGATTTCGTTCTCGTAGTGAATATTATTCCGACAGCTAATTAAATAATGTTGTAAAATATTATTGTGCATCCACGTACTCTGCAGGCGATGACGCGTGCATCCATGCGTATTTTTCCTAACTTCCAGCGTAACCCGGAGCACGCTGTATGAAATGTCGATTACAAAACATTCTCCCGACTGTGTCGTTGCCAGATACCCGCCTCCGCTGGGCTGCGCTGATCGTTTGCACCTGCATTCCACTAGTGCTCTTGAATTTCCGCTCACAAGCTCCTGCATTTGTTTTCGAAGAGAACTTTGACGAATGCGAGGCGCTTATCCGTGAAATATTTCCGTCGTACGAGCCCATCTTCGGCTCACATGCGTTGTGGCGTATGCCAGAGTGCGATTTGGCGGTGGTGATGGCGGGCAGCCCGCGGTCAGGAAGCACCTTGTTAACGAAAATTATCGTCGACAGCGTGAAAAGGTTGAGCGCACGTTTCGACGTGAGCTATGCAAATCTTGAATATTGGCGCCTGGATCGGCACATGCTGAGACCGCAGCAGGACGACTTAGCAAACATGACTAAAATGTTGACTAGAATTCAAGCCGGCACTCAAGTAGTCATACTCAAGACGCACGAGTACGATCCTGAAGTTCTCAAGCTGTGCCGGAAGGTGTTGGTGATCACTTCTACCACAGACGTCAGCAAGGCTATGAACTCTTACGTTTCGGCGGGATGGATTCCCAGAACTTGCGACGCGGCTCGTGGCATGTTTTACCGCCATCTGAAACAGCACAGATGCTGGCAAAAACACTCGCGAATGCGACTCGTCTTCAAAGAGTTTGAGTCAGACAAACGTCTCACCGCTATTTCACTCATGGGCAAGATTGTGGAAATGCTAAACATATCGACCGACGCGTACTTAAACAGCACTGGTATCTTGTTCAACTTCTCGTCCGACTACATGCACGAAGAAGCCAACCCTGTGATTCCTGGAACAAGAATGAAGGAGGATATCAAGTGTAAAGTAGAAGGATCTCTCGTTGAAGAGTATTCTGCGGTATATTTAACTGATTCCGGCCGGCGCACAGCGGTCAGTCAGCGAGCTATGAAGTTTATCTTTTTTCACAGTCGCGGGCCGGACGATCGGGCCGGACGTCCGGCCCGAAAAAGCCGTTCGTCCGGCCCGAAAATCGGCCAAACCACCTCGCTCGCGGCGATCGGTTTCAGTTTTCGCACGCGCGCGTCCGAGCGTTTCCCCAGTCAACATGTGGTGCATCGTCGGTTGCGACCCGGACGTCGGAGGCGCGCTCGCCGTCATCACCGGTCACGACGTCGGAAGCATCCAAACGGTGAGGATCTTCGAATGCCCGACGAAGACGGAGATGGTCAACCACAGACAACGCAAATTTTGCTTCATCTCCGAGCGTTACACCCCCGTGCGTCTATCTCGGCGCGCTCGCTCCCTCGCTCGTTCGCTCCCTCACCGCGCGCTCAAGTCGCGTTTCCTGCGACCGCGCGACCTCCATTTGATCCCGCCCCCGCCCGGGGTCGTGCCCCCATCGACCGAGTCGTCGTCGTCCGAGGTACCATCCTCGGACGACTCACCCGCCCCCGAGACGGGGTCGGCTCCCTGCGCGATATCCGCGAGGGTTTCGTCGTCGGAGGAGGGCTGTAGACGCTCCGCACGCGCGGTCGCCCACTTCGCACGCGCGTTGCAGGCCGGACCAACGGTCATGCGTCTTGCGACTGCGCGCGCGGCCAATTGTGACGAGGCGAAGCTGCGCTCGGAAGAGGAATCAGGACGATCAGGACGATCAGGACAGACGGCCGGACGGACGCATTTTTTTCAGACTAAAAAGATACCCTATGCCGCACCAGCTTGTCTTGTGAAAACACGACATAATAGATATTAGTATTATTAAGTGGACTGCTGGCTGGCACAATAATAACATACGAAAGTATTTTCTAGGTGTCAGAGCGCGCGGGCAATTGAAAGCCAGGCCATCACGCGTTTCTTGCCCTTTTCCAGCTCATCTGATAACAAACGCCCTTCATTATGCTGAACAGCGTACCGCGTGCCGTGCACATTCATGTGGTGCCTGACCTCCCATTCGTTCAAGAAGATGCTTCGTCCGGGCGCATACACCTTGGTTATCCAGTCGTCGACCCACCACGCCGAGAAAACTTCCGGGTAGTAAGTGTCAAAAATCTCCAAGTGAGTACGGTGCACCATGTCGTGGGTCATTATCGCCGTGTTTCCCTGCTTACAAATGGGGCCCACAACGCCGACGTTAGGCGGATCGTACGTGCGCAGTGCTTTCACGGCACGCGTGATCCAACCGGGCGTCGAGAATTCCGTATCGTCGTTGATTCGCACCAAGTACTCGGCACCGTCCTCGTATGCGCGTCGCATCATCTCGTTGAACGGGATTTTGTCCATGGGCGTCTCGTAAAAGCCTCGGTGTATGGTCAGCCAAGAAGGGTATTCGAACGTGTCGTGATGCTCCCGCCAGAAGGCATCGTCGTGGTCGATGCCCAAGTACAAGCGAACGTCCCAACGCTCCAACTCGTCCGCGGTGATGGTACGCTCGACTGAGGGAATCAACAGGGTTTGCAAAGTGGTGTCCGCCAAAGAACGCCACTTCTTGAGCGAGCGCGTGCATGTGCAAATGGCGAGGATCAATTTTTCACGCGTCGATTCCGACGCGGCATTTATTCCAACCCGCTTCGGAACTGCCGGCTCTTCAGGCAGGACCACCTCTGCTGCTTGCCCATCTGCTTTCAAAGTGCGTTCGTCGTCGCTCTCTGCGTTCTCCCGCGTTGTGATCCCCGGGCATGCGAACAATCCTGCCTTCATCTTGTCATCCCACGCCGCAGCTGCGCGGTCAGCAGTAGCCAGAACATCCATGTGCTCAAATTTCTCGGGGCCGAACTTGCGCGCGAACAGCTGGTGATATCGTTCCGCACACGTCTTCGTGGTGCAGGTTGTGGGAGGATTCCAGGCCCGCGCCATCTTTTCCATATTTCTCGGCGCAAAGCAGCCGGGCCGGTTTGCTTTGTAATCACCACCTCGCTGTTCCCCGTTGCACTTCGTGTCGCCCTCCCGCCATGAAACCCATCTTTGATTGCCACCGCCAGTGGTCCCGGTAGTGCAAAATTGACTGTTGAACAGCACAGTTTGGAAAAAAGTCTCCTCAGGGCTGAACGAGCTCGCGTACCACTTGTACATGCCTCGAACCGAGGCGCAGTACGCGTCGTCTGCTTCCTTGTCAGCCTC
>JACLAA010002168.1_pt1 | contig 10494 bp, 5 predicted proteins | sample 8027891 | NCBI WGS metagenome assembly JACLAA01 (sample SAMN15724900, study PRJNA655200) | protist metagenome | isolation source: fluorescence activated cell sorting (FACS) single amplified genomes of... | place: Spain: Blaines Bay Microbial Observatory, Mediterranean Sea | collected 2016-01-19 | reverse complement strand
GGGAGCAGGCCGAAAGAACGGCGTCCATAGCCAACAGCGCCAAGGCGCAACGCGAGCGCTTCGAGGCGGCTTTAGCCGCGGCGCGGAAGGGCGTCAAAGAGGACAAAGAGGACAAGAAGAAGAAGGAGAAACGGCTGAAGCAGGCCAAGGAGCGCCAGGACACTAGGCGGAAGCTCGAGGCGAAGTTAGCCAAGGCCCGACGTGATAACGATAGTAGAGAGGTCGAGAAGTACGCGCGACTGGTCGAGGCTTGTAAAGAAAAAGTGATCGAGGAGAAGGTCGCCGCCGATCTGATTCGGCGGAGCGACTGGGAGGACGAGGCGTCGCAGCGCCAGGCGGTGGAAAAAAGATTGGAGAAGTACCGCAAAAGCGTCGAGACGGCCGTCGAAAAAAATGAGAAAGAAAAGGACCTCCAAAAAGCGGAGAAGTGCGAGGCCTGGCTTTCTAAGTTTGATGAAGATGCGAAGAACTATAAATTCAAGGAGGAGGAAGTCGTGCAGGCGAGGTATCGAGGCCGCGAACAGTTCGTGGAGGCTCGAATTGTGAAAGTACGGAAAGATAACAAGGGCACGTATACCTATGATTTAGAATTTGCGGATGTGGATGACGACGATGCGAAGACCTTAGACGTCGACCAGGCCGAGAAGTTAGCCACAAGGGCGAAGCAAGATCACGAGAGTAAACATTTGGTAGCGTACAAGACGCAGGAAAAGGCCAAAAGAGCCGCGGACGACATCACGAAGCTCGTCAATAAGTTATATAGAAGACGGGCTCTACAACTCCACCCCGATAGATGTGGTGGGGGCGAAGAAGCTCGTCTCAAGTTCGAGAAGTTTCAGATTTCTTCTGCTGTCCTCAAGGATCAAGAAAAAAGATTACTGTATGTGGGCGAGATGACGCGGGCGCGCGACACGGCCCTACGGGAGGACATCGACCAAGATCTGGAAGAGAGTGAGAGATATGGCAAATGGCACGATGCGTGGTTGGCCAAGCACAAGGCGTCGCTCGGCTTGGAAGGTGATGCGGAGAAAGTAGCTCAAAAACCATTAAGGTTAGAAGCGGAGGAAGCCTTGCGGACGCCGGCCAAGGTCCAGATCATTTCGAAAGTGCCGGGCAAGGATTGCCTGACGGTGACCGGCGAGGTCTCGTCGCCGAGTGTTCTCGCGGAGCAGTTCGTGGCGGCCGAATGTCGCGTCGAGCAGTCTTGGGGCTATGGTGGCTTCGACAAGCCTCCTGTTACAAAATCGATCAAACTGGAGCCGCATCCCTCGGGAAGACACGTCGCGCAAGTGACATTCAACAGTTTGACGTTTGGCGGCTGGGAGCTGAAGTGGCGCGTCGCCGTCGACAAGAACGGCCACCAGTCCTGGTCGCCCTGGTCTAGTGGTAGTGCTGTTGATGTGATCGACCCTAGGGCCGACGAAAAAGACGCGAAGAGAAAGAAGGCTTCCGAGAAATGCGCCTACGAAGCGTCTTCCTTGGAATCGTTGCTCAAAGATGCCTCCCAGTGGTCGACTTTATCCCAAGAATCGTTGAAGCCCAACGTCGATGCTCTCGAGAGAGCTATTAGTAGGTGCGCGCAATTATGTAGAAACGCCTCGAGGGAGGCCTCCGTGCCTGCGAAACGGGTCGTGGCGAAGGCCATGGAACTCCACGCTTCGTTAGAAGCTCGATTGGTGAGGAGAGAACAGCGGAGCGAGCGTCGACAGTTCGCCCAGCTCGTCCGAAGAAGGGTGTGGTCCGGTGCCTTCGGCGCCTGGATTTCTACTGTGACGAAAGATGATCTAACAAGAGAAAACGGCGACGTCAACCGCTTGTTTCAATCTTTAGTGAGCACGGAGAAGAAGTCGCTAGTCGCAACCAATTGGGCCTCGGACGACGTCTTGGATGCTGCCGCTCAACGGTCGGATCTGTTCTCGAAGAAGAACGTCGACGCTTTGAAGAAGTGCGCGCAACAACTCCGAGATAAACGAAGGAGCGAAGAAGACAAGGAGCGCCAGCGTGAAATAGCGAAGGCCCGCGCGGCGAAGCTGAAGCAGCGGGCGGCGCCACAACAAGACGACGACGACGACTTCGACGATGCGGCCTGGGACCAGTTCATGGCCGCGACGGCTCCTTCAGAGCCGCCGGCGCCGCCGCCAGCCCCTTCCTTCGTATCTCAAGATTCGAGTGTCTCGATCAAGGACCTCGAGTGCCCCATCACCTACGAGTTGTTTGTGGATCCCGTGACGCTGGAAGGCGACGGCATTGTGTATGAGCGCAGCGCCATCGCCCAGTGGCTAAGAAGGGGCCACATGACGTCGCCCGCGACCGGGCTGCCCCTCGCGGCGAACCAGACGCGGCTGATTCCCCACGAGGAGAAAAAGCGGCAGGCGGCGGCGGCGCGGGAGCGGCAGGCGGCGGCGCCGCCGTCGCCTGTGCGGACCCACGTGCCGGTCACCATGCCGGCGGTCGTGTCGCCGCCGACGCCGCCGGCGCCGGCGCCGCCCACGAACGGCAACGGGCCGCTCCAGCCGTGCCTCGCCGAGTTTGTGGCGTCGTTAGGCTTACCGGCGGCGGCCCTGGCGACGCTCGTCGAGCAGCTCGCCGCGGCCGAGATTTACGACCTCGAGACGGCCAACTTCCTCGACGCCAACGACTGGCGCGACGCGGGCCTCAAGGTGGGCACGCGCAAGAAGGTACTCGCGAAATTGGGGAAGGCCTAGCTTAACTATTGTGCTAATGAACTCACACGAGGCTTATCACATTGCTCAGGCGTCCTTCGCCGCATCGGCTGGCGCGGGCGGCGGCGCCGCGGCAGTCGTCGCGTCGGCCGGCGCGGGCGGCGGCGCCTCGAGCGCAGCGACGCGCGCGGCGCGCACCGCGGCCGGCGACGACGCATTTGTACCGCCGAGGGCGCTCCCCTCGTCGTCGCGCGGCCGCTTCCGCGACGCCGCGAGCGACTCGGCGACGGCGGCGAGCGTCTCGAACGGGCGCGGCACCGGCGGCGCGTAGGTGACGAGGCGCACGTCGAGCGGGTAGTCTACAGCTGATAAAGCTTTTTCAATCGCGCGCGCGATCCACGCGAGGCCGTTGCCGAAGACGCCGCCGCCGACGGCCGTCAGGAATACTTTGGAAGAGTGGGGCCGGTCCGCGTGGTCGAGCGCGTTTAGGGCCGCGGCGATGAGCGCCGCCTCGTAGGACGCCTCCAGGACCAACGAGGCGAAGGCCTTCCAGAGGCCGCTGCCGTTTTGGCTGTAGGCCACGGAACAGGCCGACGCGAAGATCTGCGTCACGACGTGGTCCGCGTCCCGCAGCTGGTCGCGGCCCCAGTTCTGGGACGTGACCTGGCAGTCCGCCTGGAGGCCGATGCGTAGTAATGATTTGACCTGATCGCGGCCCGCGTCGTCCAACGACGCCACTTTCGCGGAGAGGTCCCGCAGCGCGGCGTCGTCGGCCATCGTATACCCGCCTCTTACATCAAAACGACCGTCGAGGGGCCCGAGATGCGTGAGGACGTCCCTCAAATTCTCTATTTGTGAGGCGGCCGTCTGCGGCTTCCCATCGATCCCGAAGTAGTTCCGGTATATCGTAGCCGCCCCGCAGGCGATGGCGCAGCAGGGGCCCTGCGTCTTGTCCCAGGCGTAGCCCGTGACGCCGTCCTCGGGCGTGACCGACGGGCCCACGAACTCCAAGCAGTTGAACTGGGAGGCGACTTGGAACGTCGCGCCCGGGAACTCGCCGTGGAGCGCGCCCGCGTCTCCTATGACGTTGGAGAAGGTCGGCGGCTTCTTTTCGTAGGTCCGTGCCTTGAGTTGGGCTCTTAGTTCGCCCAGAGAGGGGGTGGTAAACGCTCCGGCCCTGTAGCGCTGGTTGAGCGCCGGCGCGACGAGGTCCGTGCCTTCTGTGGTTAATAGAGCTTTGATGTCGGCCGCGTCGCGCTCTCGGAAGCCCACGAGGCGCTCGAACCAGTCGCTCATTGTGCTCTTGTCCTGCCGCGGCCGCTGCGGGTCGTCTCTGGTGTGTTGTGGCCTCAGGTGGCGCGCGCGGGCGCACGCGCTCTCCTGGGCTGGCAGGTATTTCCCATGCACTGCTCGCGAAGCTTTTGGCTTCCCTCAGGTGCTGCGCGCCGGTGTCTGGGTTGTGGGGCCGAGTCGAGCGAAGCTAGCATTGTAACATACTAGCGAGCTGCTGGGGGTGCTGCGGTTGTGAGTTTTTACGCCCTACCTGTGGCCCCTCGGCACTGGCATCTTGCCACACACGTTACTCGCAGCGTCCTCTACCCCTCTGAGCCACCCGTCGGGTCGCGAGGCGCGTCGCAAAGCTCCGGCACAGACCGGTCCCTGAACACGCCATGGCTACGGAGTCGCAACCGATCGACATTGACGACGAAAGCGACGTCGTGGACCTGTGCGACAAGAGCTCCGAGGACGACGACGACTCGGTCGTGGACCTGACGGCGGCGTCGCCCGCGTCGCCGAAGCGGCGGCGGTCCGTGATTGATATTGAAGACGAGGCCGTCGCGCGACAGTTAGAATTAGAAGAGCAGCGCGCGGCCAAGCGCCGCAAGAAGGCCGAGGAGCGCGACGCCCGCGTGGCGCGCAAACTCGCGGCCGAGGAGAAGCGCAAGGCCGAGGAGAAAAAGCGAGCCGACGCCGTCAAGCGCAAGAACGCGGCCGAGCGCGCCGCGAAGGAAAAGCGCAAAAGCGTCGACACCGACGAGCTCGCGTCGACGCCGACGGGTTTAGCAGCGATCGTCACGGAGTATACCAGAGATTCGAAGAAGTGGGCCATTGGTCTGGAGCTCAAGAACGCGTGCGCGAATTTTGATTTGGCCGTCAAGTTCTTCGAGAAGCACGCCGCGATGCTCGCGCGCGCGCCCTGCCCGCGGAGCGGGAGGAACAAAGGGACCCGCGCCACACCTTTGGCGATCGTCTACCATGGCACGTCGCGGTCGAATTTTCGAGCGATCATGGAGGGCAACCTGCGGGTGCCCGACGGGCGGCAAGTAAAACACGTCACCGACGACGGCTTCTTCGGGCGCGGGATTTATACCACGACCGATCCTCGACTGGCGTTTGCCTACGCGAAAGACGCGATTGTGTTTGCTTGTTTGGCGTTGCCGGGGCGCCAGTACAAAGCTACCCAGAAGAGGGATAGGGGCGTTCCCAAGAAGCCCGGCTACGACTCTCATTTAGGTTACGAAGGCGACGGCGCGCCGCAGCTCGTATTTTTTGACACGGACCAGGTGCTGCCGTGCTATCTTGTGGACCAGCGGAACCACACGCGGGCCCACGCCGCCCTGGAGCGCGCTGTGAAGTGCGTCGCGGAAAAAACGGGCAATGCGAGACCCTCCGACGGCATCCCCAGAAACCGGTCGGGACGGCGGGCGATGCCCGCGCCCGGCGCCTACGCCGCGGGCGCCGGCGCGCCCGTCGCGCCGGGCGGCGCGCCGCCGCCGCCGACGGGCGGCGTGATGCCGCCTGGCCTCGCCGCGTACATATCGATGATCACGGGCGGCGGCGGCGGCTATGGCGGAGGGCCGCCTCCGGGCTACGGAGGAGGGCCGCCGCCGGGCTACGGCCCGCCGCCGGGATTCTTCGGCGGCGGCGGGTACGGGGGCGCCGACTACTAAGTGCTTGTTATTGTTAGTCAGTCGGTGCGAGGCCCCCGAGGAGCTCGTCGAGCCGCGCCGCCTCGGCGGGGTGTTCGCCACAAACACTCGCTTCGAGCGCCGCCACCGTGCAACAACCGAGCGCGTCGCCGACGACGACGCGGCGGCCGTCTCCAGAGAAAGCGACGGACGTCAACGCGCCCGCCGACAGCTGTTCCGCGGCGCCTATCATCGATCCGGAAGCTGCCGTCCAGAGCCGCACGCACCCGTCGGACGCCGCGGTACACAGTAACGCGGCTCTGGACGGCGACCACGCTAGTGATGCCACGTAGCCGTGGGCACCATGATCTAAGGGCGCGCCCAGCGGTGTAATCCCGACCCGCAACCGGCACGTCCAGTCGACCGATGCGGACGCGAGCAGGTGCCTCCTTAATCCAAGCGTATCACTCGAAGCAGCCGCGCCTTTCCGCGACGCCGGGTGCGCCGCGAGACACGTGACGCGGCCGCGGTGCGCGCCCAACGCGGCGCACGGGTCGCTGCCCCCGAACGTCGCCAGTTGCACCGAACCGGCCTCGCAGCCGACGTACGCCGTACCATCGTCGGCGAAGTCGGCGCAGGACACCGCGACGTTCAACAGCCGCTTCTCGAGGGGCCTTTCTAAGTTTCCCGGCGCCCACAGACAACAAACGCCGTCGCTCGACCCGGTCAATACCGTACCGTCGTCTCGCACCGATAAAGCGCAGATCGACGATGAATGGGGCGCGTGGCGGTCCAAGGGCGATCTAGCGACACAAGTCTGCGTCCTACCATCGAACAACAGGAGTTGGCCCGACGCGGCGCCGCCTAACACTAGCGAAGGGTGCCGCGGGTCGCAGGCGATGGATGTAATGCCGGCCTCGCATCGGAATTGGGAATCGGGCGCTTTCGTCGAGGCGAGGGACCAGACGCACACACAACCCTCTTCTCCGATGTCGCCGTCAAATTCACTTGTAGAGGATGCATAAGACGCCACGAAGGCCTCGGGCCGCTCTCGGATGACGGCGACGCCCGTGCACGCCGCCTCGACGGGCATCGTAAACGTCGTCCGTCCAGATGAAGGGAAGTTCGCAGCACTCTCGTCAACGGCCTCCGTACTCACCGGTGCGAAAAGCGCGTCGAAGACGTCGCGCTCGCCAAGGCACTTCTCGACGAGCTTCGCCCGCGATGATAGCGACGAGAGGTCCACGGGTTTCTTCTCTGTCCTATGAATGCCGGCCGTTTTCTTGCGCGCGCTCTCTGACGATGAATTGCTCCTGTTCTGGAGCGCTCGTTCGGCATTTTCCTGCTCCAGTCGTGCTTGAGCGTCACCGGCCTCGTCGACGTCGTCGTGTGCTTCGGTCTGCGTCGCTGCACTTAACACGTCGACGACCTTTCGTTCGTAGCGCGGCGACGTCGACGCGCGGGGCGCGGCCGGCGGCGGCGGCGGCGGCAGCGGCGTGCCGTTCGGCGTGGAGACGGGCGCCGCCGGCGCCGGCGCCGCGGGCTTCTGCGAGAGGAGGCCGTCGACGTAACTCCTGAGGTTCGCGGCCGCCGACGCGGCGCTCTTCTGGGAGGTCGCGGCCTGGCGCGCGCGCTCGGCCTTCTGGGCTTTGAGGGCCTCTATTCTCCGACGCTTCTCCTCGAGGGCCGCGCGCCGCGCGACGAGCTCGTCGGACGGCATGCTTTTCAGTTTTGGCTCTGCTTTGAATTTGAGCGCTTGTTGCGCCGCGCCGGGCTGCGCGGCGATGTATGCGCGTCCGAGCGCTGCCCAGCTTCCAGCCGTGTGGCCGTAGGCTTGCACGCGCGGAAGTTGGCGCGGGGTGTTTTCGTAGCTAGCGGCCTGTAAGACACTAGCATTTCATGGTTTTGCGGCGTTGCCTGTAGTCTTGGGCACGTGCTCCGATCTGGTGCTGTGGTGTAGAGTGCCGGCAGCCCAATCGAACGTATTGGATAGTGGGCAGCCCCTTTTCGTCGATCGCAACGCGCGGGCAGCCACCAAGAGCATACTTCCACGGGCAGCCCCAACCATGTCCCAGCCCGCCAGCAACCAGTGCTGCGGGAACAGCAAGCGTTGCGCGGGCACGGCCGTCGTCGTCTGCGCCAGCATCGCCACGATCAGCATGACTATTTGCGCTCTTTTCACGTTTGACATACCGCTCTACGCGTGGTTCGGATGGATGAATGTGATTTTAAATGTTACGGTCCTCGTCACGGCGTCGATCTTCGTCTGCCAGTGCTGCGGTGAGGAGGGCTGCAAGCCGCATCTGGTCCAAGGCATCATGATGGCCTATTGCGTCCTCGCGGTGATCAGCTTTATCGTGTGCGCGTCGGGCGCCGACGCCGCGATCCGCCACAACTGCGAGGACACGATCAAGTGCGACTCGGCGGAGCCCTGGACCGCAGTTTTCCAGGGCGACGAATGCGGCCAGAAGACCTCGCGGTTCCAGCTCTGTACGAACCCGAAGACCGGGGGCGGGCACCTCTACTACTCGAAGTGGGGCGACGACTGCCAGCACAGCGGCGGCGACGACGACTATTGCCGCGCCTTCGCGACGGAAAAGGACTGCTGGTACTACTGCAACCCGCACGACGACGACGCCGACGAGCAGTGCGAGGACGTGGACGACCCGAACGACTGCAACGACGGCAGTTCGATCTACGCCCACGCCCACCTCCTCGCCTTCTGGAGCTCCGTCGTGATCGTGCTGCTCCTCGTGCCGAGCGCGATCTGGACGTTTTGTCTGTTTCAGCCGGACCCGCCGAAAAGTGCCGAACCACCTACCGTACAAGCCGTCGAAATGGCCACCGTACAAGTGCGCCACGCCGCGCCGACCGTCGTCGTCGCCCAGCAGCCGCCGCCCCAGGTCATCTACGCGCCGCAGCCGCAGACGGGCCAGGTCATCTACGCGCAGGAGGAGCCCGTGAAGGGGTATAGTGAAGGGGGTGTAGCATTATAAAATAATTCAAAAATTAAACTGTCACTCGTCGAGCCGGATGTCCCCGAGCTCCTCGCCGATCGCCTCGTAGCCCGCCAGCGGAGTGTACGCCTCGTCCGGCGGAATGGGCGCCTCGTCGAACAGGTCCGGCCGCCGCTCGCGCAGGCACGCGTCGATGCGGCGCACGGCGTCGAGCCCGCCGCTCATCACGGATACGACGCGGACGCGGCCCGCCGCGAGCTTGTCCACATCATTATCAGGTAAGGGCAGCTCGGGGTTCACCCTGATTAAGGTGGTCGCCACGGCGTCGACGTTCCTAAACACATGCTCCGACTCGTGCCGGACCGTGGTCACGTTGCCGCCGGCGCCGACCTCGAGAATAACAACCCGGAGCGGATTCGACGCCGAGCGCGTCTCCGTCGCGAGCCAGCGTATTGCTGAAGTCCACTCGCGGTAGCGTCTATCTTGAAGCGCCGAGTCGACCCAGTCGTTGTCCTCGAACATGAGGATCGCTGGCCTTGCCCTTCCTCCGCACCGCGGACATACCGGCCAGTTTTTATCGAAGGTTTTTGCGCGATCATGCAGGGGCGGCGGCATATGTTGCAAAGTGGTAGATGGGTCCCTCTCTGTCCCGCCCGTGTGGCCGATCGTCGCCTTGTCATCCACATCCGTCTTGGCGGCCAACGATGCTGCGCGGGCGCCGTCGTCCGCCAGCATCGTATCGGTGGCGACGGCGTAGGGCGTTAGAGCTCTAGGTGCCCTCCAGACGCTCCGCGAGCACTTCTTCGACATGTACAGCACCTTCGCACCATCCTCGTCCTCGACAACTACTTTACGCCCGCCGCACTGATACAACTCGACATTCCCATGGCACTCCCGGATCTCGCCCGCGTCCAACACATCGTAGAAGTGCCCATCCACATTCGACGTGTAGGCGAAGAAGGCTCCTGGTACTGTGACGTGGTCACCGCTCCACGGCTCCTCCTCATTCTTCAAGTCTTCCAGGGATGTTTGTTTTTCTTGCTCCGCGACCCGCAAACCGATGACCTCCGCCACATCAGAGGTGGAGAACATCGCGTCGCGCCATTTTTTGACGATGTTATATCCGTCGTGGGGCCTCGTCTGCCGGTAATCATTAAAGCACAGGCCCCAGAAGCCCCAGAACAGTGATGGTTCGTCTCGCAGCCACTGCGGCACGCACAGTTCTCTATAAGTCAGGTCTCGTTCCGCATATGCTTTGACGTTGGCTATATCTCTGTAGACAGCTAAGCCGGACTCGGCCGACCAGCCGGCGCCCGTCGCTAATAGTAACACGTCGGCTTCTAAAATGGCGTCGGCCGCCTCGCTACAAGCCTGCGGCACGTTCTTCCGCAGCTCGTCCGCCTCCTCTCGTTCTGGCTTCGTGGGCTGGGCTCCCATTTTGTCCCTCCGCTGGCTTGGTGATTACTCAGCAGCTATATATATGGCAAACGCGACAACCTCGACGCGTGATCAATTTATAGACGAGAATCGAGCGCTGCGTTCAGCACGTCACCGCACGGCTGCGTAGATTCGTATAAGTTGGCTTTGGCGGAGCCTGCTAGTGTCTTACATGACGCTAGCACTGCTTTTTGCACGGAGACCGTGGATAGCGTGTTAGTGCGCGTAAGACCGCAGTATATTGCAGCTACAGCTCTCTGTGCGCTGCCGCAGCGATCCACTGTACGCTGCCGCGGCAATACGGGCAGTGCAGCACTCTCTGCAGTGGCCACCACAGGCTAGCAGCCGTCAACGAGCCGCAGCGATCGACGAGCCGCCGCAGCAGTCGACGAGCCGCCGCAGCGATCGACGAGCTGCCGCAGGAATCGGCACAAAGATGCGCCGAAGCGCGCGCTGGGCCCTCGGCATCCTCGGCGAGCTGCTGTCGAACGCGAAGCCGGGGCGGCGCTACGCCGGGCCGCCTTTGAC
>JACLAA010008128.1_pt1 | contig 10495 bp, 9 predicted proteins | sample 8027891 | NCBI WGS metagenome assembly JACLAA01 (sample SAMN15724900, study PRJNA655200) | protist metagenome | isolation source: fluorescence activated cell sorting (FACS) single amplified genomes of... | place: Spain: Blaines Bay Microbial Observatory, Mediterranean Sea | collected 2016-01-19 | reverse complement strand
AGTGATCCCGGGCACCATAACCCAGGGCAGGCCCCGGGGGCCCCACTGGGGAGCCATAGCCCCCAGATGCACCCGGGGCACCACGTGCCCACACCTTTTGACCAGCACCAGCAGCAGGTTGTTCCAGGGAGGGACCTAAGTCCCTCTGGCATGCTCTCGAACAACCACCCGGGGGGTCACTCCATGTACGCCCACCAGCACCAGCACCAGCAGGGAGGGGCGCCTCGGGCGACCCAGGGGGTCAAGATTCCAGGGGCCAACTCGGTTCACCACCCCGGTACCGGGTTTCCTCACATGAACGGGCACCTGAATGGAGCGTGTCCCCCAGGGGGGCTCCCAGGGGGGCTCCCAGGGGGGCACCCAGGGGGGAGCCTTAGGCGCGTGGCCTCCTCCCCCAACTTTGGCAAGCACCTGGAGCACGCCACCAAGGCCAAGGATCAGCCTGGGCAGGTTGGGCCGGGCGGGCTCATGAACGGACACGCTGTCGTGGGCCAGGGCCAAGGGCCTTTGTCGGGCGCCAACGGACACCCGGGGGACACCAGAGTGAGAATAGGGACGCTCACCTTGGAGGAAAGGAGAGCGAGAATACTGCGGTACAGGCAGAAGAGACACGAGAGGAACTTCAGGAAGAGGATCAAGTACAATTGCAGGAAGACCTTGGCCGACAGCCGGCCCAGGATCAGGGGCCGGTTCGCGAGGAACGACGAGATTGAGGAGCTCCTCAGGCAAAAGAAGCTCGAGGAGGCAAAGAACTCGGGATCCGGGAGCGGCGAGAGCAGCGGGGGAAGCAGCAGCAAGTCGGACGAGAAGCAGGCCTCTGACACCTCGGACAAGGAGGTCAAGTCCAACGACAAGGCCGCGGCCGCCTCTTGATTTGTGCGCACGCTTGCGCAAGCGCCACTCCACCAGCAAGTGTGGAGGACAATGTATTTTTCAAGTGACAATAATTCCTGAAAATAACCCAAGACAAAAGCCAGAAGGCCTAGATTTCTAATGTATCAACTCTGTACGCTAGACTTTGACTTCTTCTCTTTTTTTCTCTACTCTTCTTTCCCCTTCTCTTTTTTTCTCTACTCTTTTTTTCTCTACTCTTCTCTCCTCTTCTCTACTTTCACTCAGCACCCATACCTTCTCCCCCACAACATCCCTCTCCTCTCCTGTCTGGCAAGCCGCAAAAACCTCTCTCTCTCTAGGAGAGGAGTTTGGGTGGGTGCCATCACCAAAAAATTCTCGCTGCCTGCCTGCTGCTGATTCAAAGATTATAAGGGGGCCGAGGGGCGTTCCTAACTCCGAGCTTTTCGTTCCTAACTCGGACTTTTCCATTCCTAAGTCGAGGTCTCCAGTTCCTAAGTCGCGTAGTCTTCCATGATGACGACGCGCCTGGTGGCCTCCTGGTCGACCAGCCTCTCCATAAAGTCCTCCTTGCACACGAGGTTGGGCTCCACCTTGAGCTCCCGCGCCATGCGCACGCCCTGCCGGATGGCCTGGCCCGTCAGGGGCAAAGAGAGCAGGCCGAGGGCGCGCACAACGTTCGACACCAAGCTGATGCTGTAAAGCAAGTGAGCCCCCGCCCCTTTGGCGCTCGCGCTGCCTTCCCTCTTCCTCTTCCCACCGCCAGAGACACCGCCCTCCTCTGTCTTACCAGAGGGTCCAGCCTCCCCATCACCGCCCTCGGCATCGTCCTCGTCGTCCTCGTCCTGGAATCGGCTTTCGGGGTTGTAGTTCACCCCGGAGGAGGAGCACACCCACACGCTGCCGTTGTATCCCAGAACGACCCGAACGTCGTCCTTCCCCTCCCTCGTGGCCTCGGCGTCCTCAGGGCCAAAGGGAATCGAAAGAAAGTTCTGCTTCTGCCGCTTGACGAGGAAGGGAGGAACGGAAACGAGGCGGCCGGACGTGAGCTTCCCGTACTTCGCGCTCCTCGCGTGAAGGGCGACGGTGCCGTCGGCGTGGATGCTCTGGACCTCGCAGCACACGCAGTCCCGCTCCCGGAACACGTTCCGCATGTTGAGCTCGTCCTCCCACGTTCGCCTGCGCTGGACTCCGCCCGGGAGGTTGATGGCCGAGAGGTGGAGGACTGCCTCCGTTCCCTTGCTTCCGGTGCCCTCGTCCGCTCTGAGCCCAACCTTCCACCGCTTCCCGCTTATCTCGGTCACCGTGCCGACCACCACGTCCCCGACCTCGGCTGTGTACTGCGACCGAATGGGGCGAACCGTGATGAGCTTGTTCACCCTCTCGACCGTTCCGCACACTGTCGCGCGCAAGACGCCTTTGCTCGAGTTGGTCGTGTCGACCCTCGTTCCGTGTCCCCTGAGATACGTTCCCTCGAAGCCCCCCACGTCAATCGCGTCGCCGACGCAGACGATCTCCCCGGGTCCCACCGCGCCCGTCCCGGCTATGCCCTCGTAGGAAAGATCCAAGCAGCTCTTCGGCCTCTCGGTTCCCACCGGCTGCACGCTCACCGCCATGCGGGCTGCCATGTCTTGTCGCTGCCTGCCTGCCTGCTGCTTGCGTTCCTCCTCGATGAAGCTGGCCTGTCTTGGCGCCCCGCGATCAGCAGGAGGCCTGGCAGCGAAAATCCCTGTTGAGGGTGTGAAAAACCAAGCTCACTCAATATTAACAGATCAAGAGCCAAGAATGAGTGTCGGATCTCTTTGACCCCAACGGTTTTCTCCAACAACTCATCACCTTTTTGAGACACAGCGGAGACAGCAGGCATTGAGGAGCCACCGAAGACAAGACGAGGACATGAATTGGTCCGAAACAGGCACGACGTAGCGAGGCGAGGCGAGATTCACGACCATGCCGGCGGGAAGCACCTCGACCTTGCTCTTCCGGGAGCTCCTGTCCAAGCTCCAAATTGGAACGCTTCAGGACAAAATCTTCTCCCTGAGGGGCCTCAACTCCATCGTCGCCGTGAACGAGCACACGAGCATCAGGCTCCTGAAGACCAAGGACTTTGCGCACATCGTGTTCCAGCTTTGCAGGCAGCCGGACTCGCCCAAGCTCAGGACGCAGGCGCTCAAGTTTCTTAAGCACCTCGCAAGCGGGACGGTCTGCAGAAAGCTTCTCCTGTCGAGGGGAGCGCTGAACGACCTGGTAAGGGCGCACGACGAAAGCGAGCGAGCGAGCGACCGACCCATCGAAAATCGAGAGTACTGACCACCGCCACCCACTTTTGTTCGTCTCATTCACGCTCGGCGTCCACAGGCTGATCTGGTGATTCACGAGTTCGGCGCCCATGGAGAGGAGTTTCTCGCCGCGGCCTCCGAGTACTTGCTTGAGCTACTTCAGTACGACTCGAATTTGAGCGGTTACGAGCTCACCGACCGCACGCGGGAGAAAGTGCAGCGCACCGTGAGCTTCCTTCGGGAAAACTCCAATGCGCAAGTGCGGCGAATCATGTCAAGGCTCGACAATGCTGACGGGAGGGCGGCGTACGCTGGGTTGCTGACGCGGGAGGCCACCGGGGTCAGCTTGCACGATAGAGTCGCCACTTCACCTTCGCCGAACGTGCTGCAGATAAGCTCGCGCGTGAACTTGGGCGTGGCGGCGAAGAAGGGAAGGGGAGGCGCGGGATCATTCTCAGATTCCTTGACAGATCCCGACCTCTCCTTCAACCGGAGGCTCAAGAACTTGAAATCGACCTTGGGGTCCAAGGAGGGAAAGTTCAAGGCGCTCCCGGCCAAATCTGAGGCCGAGAGCGAGGAAGTCGTTGAAGTTGAAGTTGGCCAGGGACTCGGTGGGTCCGAGGACTCCATGGCCTCCATCTCTGATGACACCACAATGGACACCACAGCGGACACGGAGGCCAACGAGAGGGAACCGGAGGGGGGACCCCTAGGCGACGCAGAGTCGCGGCGTGGGCCCGAGGTCACTCCCGAGGCGCAGTCCACCTCGCAGGAAAGCGAGGAAAGGGACGAGGGCGGTGAGGATGGGGATGGCGATGGTGGCGGCACGGACGAGGGCCAAGGCCGGGGGATTGAAGGTGAGATTGTCGATTCAGGGGCGTCCACGTCCTCCTCTGAGGGCCAAGGTGATAGCGAGGATGATGGCGCGGCAGCCACCACCAAGGGCAGCGTCTCATTCCTCGTGCACATCAAGAGGGGGGCGCTCATGCAGAAGTTCTTCCTTGCCTGGATGCGGGTGGCGCAGAACGAGCTCCTGATGCGGCAACAGATCAAAACCATGCGGCGCCTCTTCAACTACAACAACAGAAACAGGAGGCTCCAAGAAAGCTTTTACGCTTGGAAGTTCAACACGAGGCAGAAGGTAGTGCTGGCCTTGTGCCTGAACAAGTGGCTCAGCATGAGGCTCGTCAACTGCTTTGTGTCTTGGGACTCGGTGGCCCGGGAGCTGCGCAGGAACAACCGAGTGTGCATGGCTTACCACCGCAATCGAATGCATCGGCTGATGGGTCGATCCTTCTCCGAGTGGCGGTGCATGATGAATGCCAAGGTCTTTTCCAACCACCGGGACATGAAGGCCAAGTTCCTTTACTTGGAGGACGAGGTGGAGGACCTGAAGCACTGCAAGGCCGAGGCCACGAGGTTCAGGGACCATCTCTACAACGTTTTGTCCGAAGTGTCTGAGATTGGAGTGAACCTCCTAAAGGTGGAGAATGGTGGGGAGGCGCTGATCGACTGCTGCGCCAGGGTGGAGAACATTCTCAGGCTCAACAGCGCCTACGTGCCCCAGGAGGCCCTGGACTCGGCCATGGCCTCCATCGACTGGGAGGCCATCTCGCCAAAACCAAAGGACAAACCAGCGCCAAAGGCGGAGGAAGGGAAGGAGTAATGGAATCAGCAGGCAATCAAATCGAAATAATCAGTGTACACATCTTTGTTGAGTTAAGATTCACATTCCCTCAATTCCCAGGTCATCCACCAGGTCATCTATCGAGGTGTCATAGACAGTCTTCTGCCCCTCCTCCCCCGGCCCTTCCCCATTTTGCCCCAAAGGCGAGGGCTTGCCACGCAGCGTGGCGTCGGCAGTCTCAGGCGAGGAGAGGGCGAGGAGGTCGTCCTCATCGTGCTGGTAGACGGACAAGAACTCAATCTCGTCGTTCGTCACCCTGATGGCGGGCTTCATCTCAGAAACGGGACTCGCGTCGGTGTCTCCCCCAAACTTTGAGGACATTCCTATGGGATTGAGGTGGCTTGAGACCTCGTTGAAAGCCCCCCCCCTCGGGGGTGAGCGTGTCAAGCCCGTAAGAGTCGCAGTTGGCAATGGCAAAGGCCAAATTCTTCGCCAGGATTTCTCTCACCTCTTGCCTCAGGGACTCCTCCTGCAGCGCGCTCCCTCGGACCTGCAGGAGAGACTCCCAGTAGTTTGGAATCTCGAGGAGGTTCTCGCAGGTGTGGGCTTGGGGCAGGGTCCTGAGGAGGTTCGCGTGGTCCCGGTCCGAAAATGCGAAGAAGGGGAGCTCCACTTTGATCATCTCCGTCCTCGGCAAGGGCAGGCGGTCGCTCCCAGTGACAAACTTGACAAACTGAAGCTTCTGCTCCGTGGGCCAGTCGTCCACCACGTCCCACAGAGCCTCGGAGAGCTGGGACCACTGGTCCTCGAGCTCCTCGTCGTTGTTCACCAAGAAAACCTCTCTCACCGAGAATCCCGCTTGCTCCGTCCCGGAGGGCCCGCAAACCGCCCAACGAAGGCGCTTTGGGTTGTTGAAGTACTCCCTGAGGGGGTCTGCATCGATGACGGAGTGGAAGCCGTTGCAAAGGGCATCGAACTGCCACCTGACTCCGTTCAGCAGAACGGTTTGGATAGACTCGTGAATGAAGTCCTTCCTTGACATTCTCACGTTCTTTCCCTCCAGTCCGAGCATGCTCTCATAGTCCCCCTGCGGCAGCTTCTCGATGTTCCTTATGCTCTTGGCCGCCTCTGGGTCCACCTCCTCCAGGTAATCCATGGTGGGACAAAAGTCCTCCCCGTCCACCAGCCTCAAGAAAATGGGATCCGCAAAGTCGATGCACATTTTGGTTCTGTTGAAGATGCACTGGGCCAGCAGCCACCCCGCAAAGTAGTACTTTTCCATGTGCTCCTCCGTCTTCATGAGCCCCAAATTGAACCAAAACTTTCCCATGGAGCGGCTGTAGGTGAAGAGCGATGGCATGGTCCCGTTCTTCGTCGCGAGCTCCCTCGCCACGAGGTCGAAGAACTCCTTCCGCGGCCCGTGGCCCTCGCCCTTCTCAAACCCCTGGCCCTCCAAACCACCGCCACCGCTGCAGTTGTCGTCAAAGAAGACTGGAAAGACTTTGCACCTGGACTCCCTCACCTCGCTGTGAAGCAAAAAGTCCTCAAAGGAGGTGTCAAAGGCCTGGGTCCTGCGCACGCGCACGCTCAACTTCCTCTCGTCGTAATCCGTGTTGTGCAGAATGTACACCAAAGTGGACAGGGAATCCGCTGTCAGCACGCAGGTCCAGTTCCCTCCCAAGACCAAGCAACTGCAAGATTTCCCCAAACTGCAGCCTGTTCTTGTGAAGGCTGTGAAATGAGAGCTGGGTCACGCTCCTGTTCAGCACGATGGCCACGTAGTTCATGAAGGCGTTGATGCTCGTTGATTGAAAGACCCCTTGATCGCCAAGGGACAGGCCTTCCTCCCCCATTCTATCAAAGTAGTAGCGCACACCACCAAGCGCCAGGCAGGTGATGTACGAGATGTCCTTCATGTCGGCGTCCGGGATGGACTTCCACAAGTGCTCCTGAATCCCCTTAATCGTCGCCGTGGTCCAGTCCAGCCCGTTCCCCCCTCGGTTGCCCTCCAAGGCGTCAAGGAGAATCCTCCAAGCCGTGTCAATGCACTTGAGCAGGACGCCCACCCTCTTTCTCGTTCGATCACCGCCGATGCTCGGTTTCTTCAGGGAGGATTTCGACGCCTCGAGGGCGCACGCCAAGTCCCGCAACGACTTATCGGACTCGCAGGCCGAAAGCAGCGAAACCAGGAGCCCTTCCTTCTCCCTCTCCGCCTGCCTTTTCGAGAAGGGCGTGTTCGTCCCGTCCTGTGCCGAGGTGCTCTCCTTCCCCCCTCCCCCTTGCCTGCGTTCCTCGACCTCGGCGTTCGGAGCGCTGAAGCACCCAAAGCAACCCATGGCGTCGGAATCGATCAATGATCAACCTGTCTCGCCGTCACCGAACCAGATTTTGGGACGGTTGTGGGATCTTGGACGCGGCCAGCGCTCACGCTTCTCGGTTTCCCAAAGCACGGCCGCGGGCCACGGTGTCTCGCCCCCTCGATCTCGTCTCTCGCTTCCAACGGTCACCAGGATTGATCACCTCTCGCTCGCGGGCGCCAAGTGCCTGTCTTGCGTCGCGTCCTCCATCGTCCTTCCTTCCCTTTTGGCCTCCTCTGGGATATTTGCTCCTTTGCATTCAACTCAAACTCTCAAAAAGAGCAGCACTTGCCCCGATCCAAGTCGGGAGGGGATCCCGAAATAATCGATCGCGCGCGATGGGGGGCCTGAGCGAGTACCTGAGCAAGGTGCGGACGGCGGTGACGCGAAGGAACGGGACGCAGGTCGCGGCCCTCCTCGACGTGACGGAGCTCGCGCAGGGAAACGTGGCCGCGAAGCAGGGGGCAGGAAAGAAGAAGAAGGGGAATCTGGTTCTGAAGGATCTGAATGAGCTGAAAAGTCTGAGCGAGGCCCAGGTGGAGGCCAAGTGCGGGGGAGCCCTGGGGTCGCTGGACTCGTCCTTTGGCGACGTGATCCTGGCTTGCGCTCTCTGCGCCAAGCTCCTAAAGTCGGGAGACCCGATCGGGGCCTACGACAGACTCGTCATGGGCGTCCAGCCGTTCATCGATCTGTTTCGAGCGGAGGAGGAGACCTGGGTCGTGAACCCGCTGCACGCCATGGTGGCGAACATAAGGATCGTTGCTGAGGTCGCCGACGAGGCCCTCAAGCTCAAGGGCGAGAAGCCTGAGAAGCTGGAGAACGCGGGCAACCACCTCATGAGCTGCTTCGCTGCTGCGAACCGGCCCCAGGGGAACCCTGACAAGCGGCTCGCCACTCTGCGCATCGTGAACTCCCTGTTTCGAATCTACTTCAAGCTGAACACGTTGCGGAACTGCAAGTACCTCGTTCGCGTCGTGGACACGAAGAAGTTCGTGGCGTTCTCCAACTTTGTGGCGGGCGACCGGGTGACGTACAAGTACTTTGTGGGTCGCTTGGCAGTTTTCGACGAGAACTTTGAGGACGCGGAGCGGCACTTGACTTACGCCTTTGGTCACTGCCACCCCACCCACGTGAAGAACCGCAGGCTGATTCTCAAGTACCTCGTTCCCGTCAAGATCCTGGTCACGCAGAGCCTGCCCTCTGATCTGCTCCTGACCCGGTACGACCTCCAGTCCTGGTACGCTGGGATCAAGCGGGCCATCAAAACGGGGAGCGTGCGGGAGTTTGAGAAGGCGCTCAACGAGCGAATGGAGGACTACGTGGAGGCCGGGATCTTCCTCCTGATTGAGAAGCTCAGGGTGCGGGTCTACAGGCGCCTGCTCAAGCGCACGCAAATCATACACGGCTTGTTCAAGCCAGACAAGGCGGTGCAGGTGCCCCTCAAATACTTTGTGAGGGCACTCCAGTGGGAGGGGTACGCGTGTGACTTGGACGAGGTCGAGTGCATCGTGGCCAATCAGATTTACAACGGATACGTCAAGGGGTACATCTCACACAAGAGCGGCGTGGTCGTTCTGTCAAAGAAGGACCCATTCCCACCCATCGCCATATGACTTGACTTTACAACTACGCGGGACTGGTTATGTAGGTATGGATTTTGATGATGATGTATTGTTTAAAGTTTATGATCCCGGTGCCCCCCACGATGCTGTATTTCGCCCAGCTGCAGCTGAAACAGAATGATGAGTTCCTCCCAAAATATATTTCGCGAAAGGAGTGATCCTCGATCGATCGATCCAGCTCGTGCTCGCGTCTCCTTGGCCTTTAACTGCTGATTCAAAGAGACTATGGGTGACTCACAAGCTTGCTTGTAATGGGATCTTCAACTTAACCTCCTCTCCATCTCTCCTCCTCCCTATCTTTGCCTCTCCCCTTTTCAAAGAACATCTGTCCCCCCCCCATGAGGGGACCGATGATTTTGATAACGCTCGCCAGTCTTTTCGAGGCACTCGCGACAGCCCTCTCGGAGAGCGCGGACCTTCGGCAACGGCGAGCGCCCGGCGACCTTCGAGACGGTCGCGAAGGGAGACCGAGAACAAGAGACGAGGAGCACGCCCACATTCGCGAGCGAGCGTCAGCTTCGCGGTTGGTGCGTCGCGGAGAAGGAAGATGGCGAAACGCAAGGGATCTCCGGCCGCACGCCCCCGGGACAGGTCGAAGGTGGCCAAAGAAGGGAGCGAGGCGAAGAGAGCTTTCGAGAACGAGTGCGCCCAGCTGGAACGCGACATCAGTGCGCTCCAAGATAAGAGCGCTAAGATTTCGGAGAAGAGGCACGAGCTAGAGGAGCAACTTGGGCCACTGAGACGCGAGGAGGAGCAAGTACAGCAGAGCTTGCTCGCGAAGATAAAGCGTCTCGAGGAGGTCAAGAACGCCCAGCGTCTGGACAAGCTCCCGCCGGAGGTGTGGGAGAAGATTCTCGACGACCTCGACGAGAACGACCTCTTTCCTCTGGCTCTGAGCTGCAGGTACTTTCGTCAGAAGCAGAAGGAGCTGGTGGCGCGGTCGAGGGAGAGCGGGCCTGAGAGCGCGAAGCCTCGTCTTACTTTGAAGACGAATCTCTGGTGCAAGCTTGAGAAGCGCCAGCCAGCATCAGCTGATTACCTCTGGCTTTGCAGCGAAGAGAATATACCGGGGACTTCCTTAGATAGAGCTCTAGATGATGTCGATCGAACATGTCTAGATGACAGACCAGAGACTCAAATTAGGTGCCTAGCTGCGTTCCATGGTTACCTGCCTCTGCTGCAGGAACTCATCGAATCTTCAGAAGAGCTTGAGCCGGAGCACTTGTCAGACATTGCAGATTATGCCGGTGAGTCTTCCATCTTGTCAGTCTCTTCTTCTTCTTTGTTATGGCTTCTGACTTTCTCTCTTCACAGCGCGCGGAGGCCAACTGGAGACCTTGAAGTGGCTCAGGAGCGAGGACTACCCTTGGAATGAATGCACATGCTCTAGTGCAGCTGAGGGTGGTCACTTGGATGTGCTGAAGTGGCTCAGGAGCGAGGGTTGCACATGTGATGAAAGCGCATGCGCTGGCGCAGCAATGGGTGGTCACTTAGAGGTATTGAAGTGGCTGAGGAGCGAGGACTGTCCTTGGCATGGAAGCGCATGCGATCGAGCAGCTCAGGGTGGTCACTTGGAGATATTGTAGTGGCTCAGGAGCGAGGTCTTCCCTTGGGATGAATACACATGCTCTGGTGCAGCTGAGGGCGGTCAGTTGGAGACATTGAAGTGGCTGAGGAGCGAGGGCTGCCCTTGGAATGAAGGAGCATGCTGGGAAGCAGCTGCGAATGGTCACTTGGAGTTATTGAAGTGGCTCAGGC
>JACLAA010005884.1_pt1 | contig 10498 bp, 6 predicted proteins | sample 8027891 | NCBI WGS metagenome assembly JACLAA01 (sample SAMN15724900, study PRJNA655200) | protist metagenome | isolation source: fluorescence activated cell sorting (FACS) single amplified genomes of... | place: Spain: Blaines Bay Microbial Observatory, Mediterranean Sea | collected 2016-01-19 | reverse complement strand
TTGGGCAGTTCTACACTAAGGCTGCCGTGTTTGCGCATCCTACCGACGCCACGGGTACCAAGGGGGACTTCGAGGGGGAAATCACTAGCATAGAGGCGAGTTTTGATTTTCACCCCTGAAAACCCGCGAGTTAAGCTAAATACCCGCACGTTAGGTCATTTTGGGCACCTCACCCCATCTCGAGGGGGGCACCTCCGTGGCAAGCTAGTGTCGCCGTGTGCTTAGGATGCCCCTGGGACCAAACGGGCCAAGTTGCGACGTTCGGGCTATCAATTGAAAATCTCACCAATTTGGCGTCAGGCCCCGTAGATTACGCGTTAAAAAACGCGTAAATTACGGCGCATATAGCATCCGGCGGGCCACTGAAGGAGATCCCACTTTAAAAACGGCGTAAAAAACAAGGAATCTAAAACTACTGCTAGCCTGAGGGCTATCCTCAGCTAGAAGGCGGCCCGGCCGGGCGGGGCCCGGGAGGTACGCGACCCCGAACGTCGCTGATGCAGTCTGACGCCAGCTGCTCTCCGCGCCGTCATCCATGCGCGTCACATCCCGTAGCATGGTAGGACTCGGATGAGCCTGAGACTCGCCGGACAACTCAGTTTTGCCCGGGCCAGTGAACTTGAACTTGACTCGGACTCACTGAGGCTGGCAGCCTGCCAGTGAGTGAACCCACTCGGACTCGGAGCCTCTGCTTCGCCGGCTCTCGCCGGCGCTTTGGACGTCGAACTCAACGGCTGAGTATGTCCGGGTGGAGAAAGTAATAATAATACTCGCAGGTTCCAGGCTCCAGATACAATACCCATCATCTCAATAGCTATAGCTAATATAGATACCTACGGTAAGCGAGCCAGCTCGATGAAGCTCAAAAGATTCTTACTGGTAAGGACTATCAATAAAAGATTGAATATTGAATATTGACCAGAGGTACTATCCACCCGGTGTGATCTTGGAATACGAACTTCGCGATAAGAATCGAGAAACAAAAGAGATTGATTTGCTTCATTTAACCCCGGAGTAATTCACGAAAGAGCGATCTCTCCCAAAGTGCAAGGTTGTAGGACCGACGTGCAAGTTCTTGTGAATCAGATAACTTTTGAAGAGCCCCTGATAAGTGAAAGTCGTAAGCCCCAATTACGGCGTTTGATCTACAGTACGTACACTCGGTTCCTTCATCTGATATGTACATTTCACTCATTTAGAACTAATTGAGAAACTCGAGAGCAATGATAGTAGTGATTATTATTTATTTAAGATTCTCCGTGCACATATTCTGCCTTTGACAAATTGTGCCTTCAACAAACAGGGCGACAAATTCATCACCGGGAGCTATGATAGAACTTGCAAAATCTGGCGAACCGAGACTGGAGAAGAGCTATTGACGTTAGAAGGACATCGAAATGTAGTCTATGCGATTGCTTTCAACAACCCCTGGGGTAATAAGATAATCACGGGCTCTTTTGGTACTTTCCCTGGCCTTCCTTACTAGTAAGTTTACTAACTTTACGTAGATAAAACCTGCAAAATTTGGAATGCCGATAACGGGGATCTTTATCATACCTACCGTGGTCACGCCACAGAGATTGTGTGCTTGTCATTCAACCCCAATGGTTCTCTTGTCGCAACTGGCTCGATGGATAATACCGCAAGACTATGGGATGTGGAGTCTGGAGAATGTCTACATACGCTGCTTGGTCATACAGCCGAAATTGTCAGTTTGAACTTTGATACACCCGGTCGAAAAGTCATGACAGGGTCTTTTGACCATACGGTAAAAGTCTGGGATGCCAGGACCGGGCGTTGCATCCATACTCTGGCAGGACACAATGGTGAAATCTCCAGCACTCAGGTCAGTTGCCCCTAGTTTGATGTCAATCAAAAGTACATGCATAGTTCAACTACCAGTCTGACTTATGCATCAGCGGCTCGATCGATAGGACTTGTAAGATATGGGACGTCCCGAGTGGTCGATGTGTCCACACACTGAGAGGACACAACGATGAAATTCTGGATGTTTGCTACAGCGCCACCGGGTCAAGATTGGTGACAGCTTCTGCAGATGGGACATCAAGAGTATTCAACACAATGACAGGGGCTTGTCAATCTATACTCATTGGCCACGAGGGCGAAATTTCGAAAGTAGCATTTAACCCACAAGGCATCCGAATTTTGACAGCAAGCAGTGACAAAACAGCGCGCCTCTGGGATGCCGAGACCGGCGATTGCCTTCAGGTTAGACCATTTATTTTATTCAATTACCGTTCATGGTGCGTAGATACTTGAAGGTCACACAGACGAAATTTTTAGCTGCGCATTTAATTACAGTGGGGACACGATAATAACGGGCTCTAAAGATAACACGTGCCGTATCTGGAAATGTAAGTTGACTTTTAGTAATGCGTCAATAGTTACACTCAATAGTTTAGGCTGAATTGCGAGTGTATCGGCTGAGTCCACAAATCAACATATACTCTGACCTCAGAACGAATGGGGAATTGTTTTCGCTGAGTTTTTGATATTTATTTCCGCGTTTCTTGTGTTGCAAGTGGCCGGCACGGTGTACTCGCGGTGTGACCCCATGCGCCCCATGCGAGAGGAGTCATGGTCCCGGGATCTCTCCTGGCGGCCTTACTTAGACTGTACTAAACCCGGTGGCTTCGAGGGAAACTAAAAATGGATAGGAGGCCACAGTGGTCCCCCCTGGCACCCACTTCCACTGCTCGCCGGCGTATAAAAGTGGTACTATGATTTTTACAATTGCCACGGCTGCATTGCAGGAAGTAGATAAGCAATTACAAGCCGAAAAGGCAAAGATTGCTCAATTACAAGAACAAATGAATGACTCAGGCTCCGAGTTCTAGCTCCGAGTTCTAGCTCCGAGTCACTGTCGGATGCCAGTGTAGAATGCCAGTGTGCTACTACTATGCCTTGGAGAATTATTCAGCATTCACTTATATAATGGGTAATAATTCTAATCTATCGAAATTTAGAAAAGGGGGGTCATTCTAGGCCCCTAGGGTGCAGTTTACGCACGGCGTTTTTACGTGGGATCTCCTGCAGCGGTGCTTTACGCGTAATTTACGCGTTTTTTTTCCACGTAAACTGCACCTTAGCTAGGCCCGGGGGGTCAAACACTTAAAATCTTACGAGACTGAGAATACTGTGTATAGATACCTTACTGCTATTTCGAAGCTCCGGTTGGGCATCCTGACCGAGCGGGGAGAAGGCTCTTAGGAGCTTGTTCCTTTTTTAGGTCTTCCTTAATTAATTAATTTATTTTATTTTATTTATTTAATTGCTACTACTAGTATACTACACTGGCACTAGTCCCCTCTTACTCTCCTCTATAGTCCCACCTTGACGTAATGAAGGTTCACACCCCACTCATTCATAGTGCTAGTATTACACGCCGGCGGGGAGTCACTAGCGCCAAACTCACTCACACCGTTGCAGGGGGTCGGTATACCACCGCACCCCTCATATTTCCTGCAAAAAAGGAGGTATAAAAATCCTTCCGGCGCAGGTGTCAGCTAGCGGCCCTTTAAGACACTACTAGTGGCTGCCCCAAACGCTGTCAGGTCCGAGCCAATTGCTAGTTGCATGCTGTTGCGAGCATGGTGTGCACTCTAGGTGCGCACTTGTGCAATCGTGCTCGTGCTGCTATTGAGCTGTGTGGCTACCAAGTCCCTTTTAGTCGCTCTGGCTGCTCTGGACCGTTTCTCACGTAAAAAACGCCGTGCGTAAATCGCACCCTAGTAAAATTGTTGGTGAAGGATCAGGTTTTATAGCAACAATGGAAGATATGGATGAACTCGACATCCCCGCGGCTGGAATGTACAAGCTTGGAGAAGAAATTGTTCAAGGCTCAGAGAAGCTTGAAGGTGTTGGAGATCTCAGGGAAAGGCCCGGGCGGCTGGGCCCGGACTCTGACTCGGGAGTCAGGCCCGGGCTCGGCCAATGTTGTGCGGGTTAGGGGCAGAAAATCTCAATGAGCCTGGCGTGGGCGATTTCGGGGATTTCTCCGAGAGATAGCAACTGCGGCACCGAGTTTGTCGACGTGCAACTGCACGCCGCCAAGGATCGCTGGCGGAGGCCCCTGATACGTGCAACTGCCCCTGACGCATTTCGCTGGCTATGATACGTGCAACTGCCCCGGCGCGGCCCATTGCCCTCAGATGCCCGCGATAAGTCGAAACGGCGTGACGGAGGCCCAACTTCGGGTGCTGTAGCTCGCGCTGTAGGCGCGCGCTGCCGCGTGCAAACTCACGGCTATCTCACGGCTATACCTTGAGGCACCACCGCCGTAGCTAGCAAAGGCTCAGCCCCTCTAATCTACCTGTAAGTAAATTGTAGGTTGTAAGTCCGTCAGGAACCGATGATAGAGTGCGGCGACTCGCGCGATTCTCTGCATTTGGTTTATTACGTGCCGCGTCACCGTACGATTTATTATGCGGCCGACAGTAGCCAGGCGGATGATTGTGCGCCTCAAGACGTCCTCTTAGATAAATGGCGACGACCTCCATGTTCTCTGTTTCATCGGCTGTCTAGCACGCGTGATTGTTTACACCACGATGTGAACTCAAATATACCAACACGGCGAGTTACTTGTGAAGTCGTAAGTAACAAAATTCAACAGCAATCTAGTGTTTTCTTTCAGCGGGCAGAAGCCGGAACCAAAGCCATCTCTCTTAATTCAGTAACTGGTCTTTTCGACATGATCGGATATTCCATTACTGGTATTGAAGCAACATCTCACTCTCTGTTGGGGGGTTCTCCTGTAGCAGACATGTCTAGTAATGTCGCTTTCAAGAGCGACGAATCTATATTTGAGCTCGCCGGCGACATAGAAAACACAGCTGGGCCATCTCGACTCAACGAATCGCTCACATCGACAAACAGCCATGATGCAGAGAGTGACACAAGTGCCACCAGGACTACTCTGCCTAGCCCAGCCGCAGCAGGTTCCAAATCAGTTACAATAGGCGCTGGTGATCGACCCCTTCTCATTGCGGAACTAATGCCCATGGCCTCTGAGATGCAACCTGCAGTTGCTCCATCCGAGATCGTCCTAGATTGCGTTCACATGGTTTTCAATAACGTTTCACACAGCAATCTCGAGGCTAAGGTCAAGGATATCGCTCCGCTGCTGCACGAGGAACATTTTGGGTGGTTTGCAAATTATTTGGTGGTCAAACGGATCTCCACGCAGCCAAATTTTCACACACTGTACCTGGCCTTTTTGGAGAAGTTAGGTGCAGATGAACCCGAGCAGAAGCTTTTAAAATGCGTCATCAGCGCTGTCTTTCACAATATTGCCAAACTGCTTCGGTCATCGAAAATAACCACATCTACTAGTGAACGATCACTCCTCAAGAATCTTGGTAGCTGGCTAGGACAAATAACCCTGGCGAGGAATCGACCTATTCTTCAACGCCAGCTTGATGTGAAGGAGCTTTTATATCAAGGCTACGAGTCCGGTCGCCTCATTGCAATCTGTCCGTTTGTGGCTAAAATCCTTGAAGGTGCCAAGTCATCTGCTGTGTTCAGACCACCGAATCCTTGGTTGATGGGCCTGATGGCTGTTCTAAGAGATCTTTATGACATCCAGGAACTGAAGATGAACATAAAATTTGAGATCGAGGTTCTCTCGAAGCACCTAGGAATAAAGCTCGACGAGGTCACAGGCCCTGCTACTCTTGCATTTCGATGTCCGCCCGTGAAAGCTCGATCTCCTGATTTTAACATCAAGCGAGCTGCCACAGATCCAATTTCAGAGACCCCGTTTGGCAAAGGACTCTCTTCGAATCCTCCCCACCGAGTAAGTTCCATGTCACAGCAACAAACGCAACAACGTCAACAGGTTCAGTCTGCAGGTTATGCGTTGAAGCGTGAGAACAACGCAGTGCGCACCTTCGCAGCTGGCCAATCTGCCTCGAACATTGCACCAGGGGGGCCTGATTTATTGCAATCACCACTGCCACCGCAAGCACAGCAGCAACCAGGGCTCTCGGAGCAAACTGTGATACCAAACCTTGCATCATACATAACGATTTCTGCGCAAATTGCGTCTGGACCTAGTGGTGCAGCTATGCGCCGTGTGGCACCGGTAGCTGTTGATCGGGCGATTCGAGAAATTATACAGCCTGTTGTGGAACGAAGCGTCACGATCGCGTGCATTACAACGAGGGATCTAGTTGCAAAGGACTTTGCCACTGAACCAGAAGAAAGTCGCATGCGCAAGGCAGCACAGCTCATGGTTTCTAACCTTGCGGGCAGCCTTGCCCTGGTTACATGTAAGGAACCGCTTCGTGTTAGTATTGCTAAACATCTCCGTGCACTACTCCAGCAGCACCCCGGCTCCTTTTCAGGCAGTGACCAGCACGAGCAACACGCAGTACAAACGTGTGCAGCTGAAAATCTAGACTTGGGTTGTATGCTCATCGAGAAGGCGGCAACTGAAAAGGCCATTCGTGACATTGATGAGGCGCTAGCTCCAGCTCTGAATGCGCGACAAAAGCGCTTCGAACAAGGTCGTGGCTACTCCGATATGATAAGCCCTTTTGGCACTGGCGAGGGGCGATATCCTGCAGCTTTGCCTGAGGCCTTGAGACCAAAGGCAACTGGCCTTCTTGCGCATCAATTTTTTGTCTACGAAGCTTTTCAACGAATGCCAAGACAAGCTCACTTCCCGCAGCAAAGCGCCCATCAAGCAGCCAACCAGCAAGCATCTTCGGCCCACATGCAACAGCAACAAAAGCAAAATCAGCAGCAAAATGTTTCGCGAGTGCCTGAAGCTGCATCAAACCAAGCCCAGCTATCAGGTTACTCAAGCCGTTTTCGCAGTGGTGCCCGCGGCGGTGCTGCCACTCTGTCTGCAATTGCCCAGCAAGCAGCTGCTGAGCGTCCATCCATCTCAATAGCCGAATTGATGGACGCATATCGTTCAGCAACAGCAAAACTCGATGCAGAGTTCGCATCACTCACTGCCAAGATGCCAAATGCTGCTGTCGACATCAATTTTGTTCAATTACGGAACCATCCCATTTCTGTGCACGTCGGCGAGTTATTGCTCGCAGCTGCACGGGTTGATCACACCTCTAGAGATGATGCAGCATTAGCAATAGCGCAATCCACTTTCAAGGCGATGTGTGAGCAACGGGCGCTGGAGCCACCTGTCCGACTTGAGACATTAGCAATTGTCCTTGCTGCCGTTGCAGATATTTCAGCGCATCTTGTGCGCGACGAGGTGGCCAACTGGATCGCCTTTCTTCCCGCACATTCTGATGCTGATCGCTTCCTCCATGCTCATGTACTTGTGCGCCTGCTTGGAGTGGAGCTACTAGATGTTGCTGAGCTTGACGCTTATCTTGCGCGGAACATGGATGGAGGTCGGTCCCAACCTTGGCTTGACGTAGCGCTTAACTTTGTCGAGCTGAGTGTCGCAAAATACCATCTTGCAACATTTCCTGCCGACCTTCAGCGAATCGCGCGGGTTCTAGAAGTTGTCGCACGGCAACCACACCCACCACCTGCCCTCAGGCGCCTTGTTGCTGCTCTGTCTGCAGACCAGCAGGGTCGTGCACACCAGCAGAAGTTGCAACAACAGCAGCAGAAGCTCGAAGAACCCAAGCAGCAATCAGCAACACAGCAGCAATTTCAGCATATCAACTCGGGGCTTGACGCTGGACTCAATGCGCTCAACATTACAGTGAGGAGAGCAATTTCGGGCACAAACGATGTGCAGAGCAATGTCGGGCATACCGTGAATGCGACTTCTGCTGCTCGGGAGTTGCGCCTGGCAAGTATAGTACCGGAGGACCCTGCTGGCGCTAGAGAACAAGTCACGGGGTTATTAGAGCAATGGATCCGCGTCTGGAATGAATCACCTGGGTCCGAGAAAGCCTACGCCCAATATCTGACATTGCTGCAACAACATGGTGTACCGAGAAACGAACAATCAACAGAGCGGTTCGTTCGCCTAGCCACAGTCATTTGCGTTGAGTCATGCGTCGAATCGCGAACAGCGGAGGAGGGTGCAAGCGCAGACAGCTTAGGTGTGCTTACCTATTCAGTTGTCGACGCCTATGCCAAGTTATTGATTTTATTAGTCAAGTATGCTATTCCTGACTCAAGCCCCAGCACTGTATTAGCTGGCACACCGCAGCGCTTGGACCTGTTAAATCGCGTCCTCTTGACCTTGACACGCATTCTTGTGTCCAATTACGACAAAACTGTGGAAATGGATAACTTTGACCAAAGACCCTACTTTCGTCTATTTCTAAACCTCCTTCAGGATTTAAATGTGCCAGATCCAGTTCTTGATTCATCTAACCCACGTGTCTTGGCAGCATTTGCTACTGTGCTGCATGCGTTGCAGCCGGCAGTCACGCCTGGTTTTGCCTTCTCTTGGCTTGAGCTTGTCTCGCATCGAATGTTCATGCCTAATCTTCTGCTCGCTAAGAATCAGAAGGGCTGGGCTTTGATGCACCGCTTACTTGTGGATCTATTTGTGTTTCTCGAACCCTACCTTCGACAGGTTCAGCTCTCAGATGCGGCTCGACTCCTGTATAAGGGTGCGTTACGAGTCCTCTTGGTCTTACTGCACGATTTTCCGGAGTTTTTGAGTGACTATCACTTCTCGTTCTGCGATGTCATTCCATCATCATGCATTCAACTTAGAAATCTTTTCTTGTCCGCGTTCCCTCGTTCAATGCGCTTGCCTGATCCCTTTACTCCAAATCTCAAAGTTGATCTGCTTCCTGAGATAAGTCAACCTCCTCGTATCCTATCAAATTGCGTCATCGCTCTGGAGGCCTGTGCCTTACGCGAGCCGCTGGACGAATACCTCCTGACACGCCACCCTATCTCCTTCCTCCTGGACCTCCCGAGGAAGCTCCTGGATGCAAATACAAACAATGATCATGTTATAACCTCATATAATGTGCCCTTGGTAAATTCGCTTGTAGTCCATGTTGGCATGACTGCGATTTCCCAGCTCCATACTAAAAGTGGGAATCTGCAACAGCCGATCGCTCATAGTACACCTATGGATGTCTTCCAGCACCTCATGAACAACTTGGACTCCGAAGGAAGATACTTTCTCCTAAATGCAATTGCGAATCAGCTAAGATATCCAAACAATCATACACATTATTTTTCATGTGTCCTATTATATCTTTTTGCTGAGGCGACTAGCGAATATATTCAAGAACAGGTTACGCGTGTGCTGCTCGAGCGACTGATAGTACATCGGCCGCACCCCTGGGGACTTCTTATCACTTTTATCGAACTCATAAAAAATCCTAGATACTCTTTTTGGTCTCATGGATTTACTCACTGTGCAACAGAAATCGAACGAGTCTTTGAGTCTGTTGCTCGTTGTATCCCGCGTCGTGCTGCAACCCACATTCTTCAGAAATGACTCTCATAGGTTCTTGCATGGGCCCCGGCCACGTATCAAACATTACAGGCGAATCAAAACTTGATCAGAGTCAGTGAGTCTCTACTGGGCCCAGTCGCATGCGTCGGCCAATGGCGTGGGTTGTGGCTGGCTGTTTACTGCTATGGTAAGTCGGTCAACCATCACCACCACCCTAGTGGGTGGGTGACAGTAGAGGGTGACACGGGGCGGATCACCCAGCCCCAAATTTGCCGTATCTCTGTAATTAGACGTCTTAGCCCCGGGGGCCAAATTGAGCATAGATAAGCTGAATTCCACACCGGATTTTTTTTTACAGTAAGATCCTGAGCGATCCTCCCCAAGGTGAATTCGTGCTGAATTACCCTGCGAGACTTAACTTGAATGCTCCGTGAGTACTACAGCTAAATTTGGCTGTTTTACCCCCCCTTTTCAGTGTGAACGGCGCGCTCAAACCTGATGGCCAGTGAATATTGCCACCGTTCGGCACCTTCCGATTCCCGAGGGGCGAAAGCAACCACACTTTGCCATATAATAATGGGGTCTCGCTTCACGTAGGTCCTGTCCGCGTCCTTGGGGGCAGCGCAGAAGCTGAGATCGAACTATTTGCGTGCTATGCGTCGGTGCGATCGACCGCACGGCTGCCGGATGCTGCCAAATTCACGCTCACTCGCTGGTCAGCGTCGGCGCGGGACGCAGCAGAGACTTCCAGGGACTTGTCCAGTGTCCCTGAAATACCCGCACGTTAGGCCCCAGTGCAGTGGCTCTACTCAGGAGCTAAGGTAGATGGGGTGGCCACCCCCGATTTTGGTGGTCGGGCTTGTCGTCATAAATTGGTAAAGTTGCCCCGCCAGGGTAACCAAAGATATGTCTAGTTCCGTTACGTACTAAACTATCAAGTAGTGCAAATGATCCTCGTGTTTTCATGAGTAAATGATCCTCGTGTTTTCATGAGTAAATTTTATTTTAATTTTTAAACATCAAGCATAGTCCGCCCGGCAGTGGCAACTCCGCTTCCCGATGGCCGCTGCAGCTGAAACTCGGCGACCGTAGGCATGCCCATATGAGCTCCTCGGACGCCGA
>JACLAA010004460.1_pt1 | contig 10517 bp, 5 predicted proteins | sample 8027891 | NCBI WGS metagenome assembly JACLAA01 (sample SAMN15724900, study PRJNA655200) | protist metagenome | isolation source: fluorescence activated cell sorting (FACS) single amplified genomes of... | place: Spain: Blaines Bay Microbial Observatory, Mediterranean Sea | collected 2016-01-19 | reverse complement strand
TCTTGTCTTTTTTCATAACCGATGAGAGTTTTGAACGACCATTAGTAACACCTTTTCGAAGCATGATGATTGTGATGACGTTCGTTGTGTGTTTTCGTGCCTCGAACGAATTTTTTTGACTGTCTGGCAAAAAAAAAGTTCATCACTCGAAAAAGCAATTTTTTGCTCCTCAGTTGTTCTTCGAGAAGAGAGTTTTTAAGGAGACACAAAAGCAACTTTGACAACAACTACGAGTATAATAAAAAAAGAACAGAAGACAGAGATGATGATGTCTTTTTACTTCTTCTAAAGCGAGGAGGAAAAGAGCGCAGAAAAGGCGTTTGACGATGAGTGGGGAGAGAAATGTTTTGTGGGATTTGGTCGTGAAGTGCGACGATATTTGTTTCACACACATTCTTCCGAGATTGAATCGAACGGATGTGAAATTCTTGTACGAGGTGAATGGTGAAACGAGAAAGTTGATTAAGAGATCGTCTCGCGCGAGGCATTTGAAGAAGAAGCTTAAAGTGAACGAGATGTCGTCGATATCGACTTTGGAAGTTGCGTGGGAGCATTATCCGTGGGGTACGGTGGGAAAGTACGGCCTAATGCCGGACGGAAGTGGAAGGATGGACGAAAGATCTTTCTGCTCGGAAGTTGCTCGAACGAATAAACTCGAGTTGCTCAAGTGGGCGCGAGAGGAGAAAAAGTGTAAGTGGTATGTAGGGGCGATTTGTGCGGCCGCAGAACAAGGTAATATGGAAATGCTAAAGTATTGCGTTGCAAATCAGTGTCCTATCAATGATTATGCGTGTGCACTTGCTGCCAAAAACGGTGAACTCGAGATGCTCACATACTTACGCGAAGAAGTCAAAGCGCCTTGGAATTATGATACTGCCGCTTGGGCGGCTCAAAATGGTCATCTTCACATACTCGAATATCTTGTCGAGCGTAAGTATGATGAATTTCATTGTGCGTGTGGCAGTGCAGCCGAGTACGGCCAGTTAGACTGTTTGAAGTACTTACACGAAACCGCCAAATTGCCGTTGGATGATTGGAACGACGTACTAGAAGCGCACTAGGAAAACCAAACCGAATGTGTACAATACCTCCTCGACAACAACTGTCCTCTCCCACCTGGTTGGTCTTACGAAGGGGGAATACTAAACACTAACGATCCCGACGACGACTTTGATGATGACGATTCCTTCTTCTCCTCCTCATTATCATCATCTTCGTCGTAAAAAAAGACAGGCGACATTTACAAAATTTTCACCTATTATATAGTACTACCACAGGGAGGAGGCAGGGACAGAGGTGCTACTCGTACTATTTTATAACTACTACTACCAGTACTAATGACGATGACTACTTTCAACTAATATAATAATATGCGAAACATAACAACGCAAAAAACATCAAGTACTACTACTGCGTGTCTTAAAGTTCCTAAACATTTCCACGCACCTCGCGCTGGTCGCGTTCACTTTTACCAGAGCCTCTTCTTCCTCTCGTAGGGAAAAGAAACAACCTCGAAACCTGGAAACGAACCGGTCCGGATGCCAACGAAACATCTCGGAGCGGAGAAGTTTGACCGCACACGACTTGGAGTGATGACTTTTCCGAGGCGCTTCGCAAGAGCACCCGCCTTCGGGTCCACTCACGGAAGACTTTAAAATCCACTCGATGGCGGAACTTTCCGATTGGTCGCCGACGTCGTGTAAGTACGGTAAATCTTTCGCTCGCAAGGTCTTCTTTTCCGCTTTCTTCGAGCATGCTCTCCATATCGCGTAGTACGATTGCGTCGTCGCGATAGGTAACGAACCTCCGTTTCTTTTTCGTAACTCTCTTTCCGTGGGAGATTTAAACCCGTCTCGTTCTTCCTCCTCTGGAATGGTTCGGTGTTTCTCTTCTCCTTTTTTCGCTTCCGTCTCCTCCTCCTTCTTCTTCTTCTTCTTTTTCTCCTTCCTCGCGTCATCATCCACGTATAAACTCCTCTTGTTCATAGTAGCAGCGCTACTATACTTTCCCCTCCTCGTCTCCTCGTCCTCCTCTTTTTCTTCGTCTTCATACTGCCACAACCGCTCGTATAAAAGTTCGTCTCCTTCGTCCTCCTCGTTGGCTTCGCGTAACTTTTCGTTCCATTTCATCTGCTCGCTCTTCCTCTTCTCTTTCAACGCTTTCTCTCGCCGCGCTTCAAACAGCGTCGCTTCTCGCGCTCTCGATTTTTCGTACCTCCTCGTCGCTTTCTCCGCGCACACGCTCAGCGGTGTTTTCTTTTTTAGCATTTGAAACACAAACGGTTCTCTCGAAACGACCGTTTGCTTCGCCGCCAGTTCCAGCGGGATTCTCTTCTTTATTTTCTTTCCATCTCTTCTTCTTTTGCCACCTTTTCTTCTTCCTTTCTGCGAGAGCAACGTTTCGAGGAGGAGACTGTCATCCTCATCCTGTTGTTGGGTGAAGCACTCTTCGAGCATAAACTTCAACGTTTCCAGTGGATTCTTGTACGATTCTTTACACCGAGCGATGACGTGAAACGCGTTCTCTCCTCCTTCTTTATCTCTTCGTTTTCGTTTCCTCTTTTCATTATTACTATTCTCGTTCTTCGTCGTCGTGACGTGATACATCGAACGCGTGAGTGTTTTTATCTTTTCTAAATTCCCTTTTTCAATGGCACTTTTCAACTGTTTAAACATCATCGTCTTCCTTTTTGCTTTGCGTTTACGACGACCATCGCTGCTACTCGAATAACTGCTGCTCGAACTCTCTTCCTCCTCCAACGAGTCAGAAGAAGACGACAAAGAAGAAAGAGAAGATGATGATGATGATGATGAGTCTTTTGTTTTCTTCTTCTTCTTTTTAATGTGTTTCTCCTTCATTCTTTCTGGCGATAAAAATTCCCCTAAAATTTATTAGAGAAAATACCTCACAGTAGTAATAGAGGAACAACACAACCACGCACGCACGCACACAAAGATGTTAACGACGACGACGTTGAGAAGAACATCGAGGAACCTTTTTGTTGCGAGAACTTCTTTTTTTTCTTTTACTTCTTCGACGAAGAGGACGACGTTTTTAGAAACAGAAGAGAAAGACGAGAAAGTTTTCCCCTACTTGAGATTCGTGCGCGAAAATGGTCTCGCCTTTCCATCATCATCATCCAAAGTTGGTGGTGATAGTGTCTCTGGTGATGATGCTATCTCTGATGGTGGCAATACTAATGATGTTTTAATTTCGAGACTGGTCAAAACCTTGGACGCGTTGAAGTACGCGTTGATATCTCCGGAAACGAAAGTTGGGATGTTTCCTCTGATGATGCCGATAGGTATCTCTCCAGACGACGGGAACGCGATTGGGTTTCTCTTGGAACCTTCATTTTTAGCAGCAAAAGAAAATATTCATATCGGCGCAATCGTGAAAGCGCGAGTGAATCAGCGACAGATTGAATTCGTCGCGAAAGATGCGACGACATTTATACGACGCGCGTTATTGGAAGAAGAGGTGAACGCGCTGAAGAGAGGAGGTTTGATGCCAGTGAGAGATTCGATTTTGCGGTCGAGTTCTTCGTCGAGCGGTTTATCGTCGTCGAACGCGGAACACGCGGAGCACGATCGGGAGACGTTGGCGAGATTGGCGACGAGTAAGCACATGTTAAACGCGTACACGACGCAAAACATTGGGTCTTTTCCGGACGTGATTGAGAGTTTGATCTCTAGACACGAATTTGTGAAAAAAGATGAAACGGGCGCGTTGGTCGCGTGCGAGTTTTACATCAACAGAGAAGAGTTTACGAATAAATGGGCGAGACCGTACGCGATTAATGCGAGGACTTTGAGACGATTTGAGAACAGGGAAAGTGAAGCGAGGGATGCGGCGAGGATAGCTTTGAGCGTGGCGCCGTGGTTTACCCTTGGTGGCGGGTACGGCGAGAGTGGCGTTAGCGGTAGTACAACGAGTAGAAATAGCAGCAACAGCGGCAACGGCGGCAGCGGAGATGAAGACGCGATACTCCCGCCGTTAACTGGTGCGACTTTAGAGGATATGAAAAAGTTAGTAAACATGGAGAATATGGACGCGAAGTCCGCAAAGAACATGTTAGAAGGCGTAGGAACTGAAATAGCGAAAGAACACGAGAAAAACGTGCCGGAGATGAGCGAGGAGGCGAAAGCGCTGAAGAGATGTTTTGATGTTCTCGATTACGCGAGTTGGGGCAACGAGGAAGGGTACGAAAGTTGGGACAACATTCGAGAAGAGTTGAGCGAATCCTACGAGAAAGCTGGGATGAAACGGTTCGCCGAGATTGTGAAACCAAGTGGGGGGGTAATGAATTGATATATATACTGGCATAGATTTAGATTGTAAAGTCAGATTGCTTTGTTTGTGCGGGCGCGCGCGCGTGCGTTTTGTTTTTTGTACATTTCTAAACTCTGTGATGTTTGACTAATCTTAAGGTAGCTCTTTTTACTGTTGTTGTTTCAACAACTCTTCGATGTCTCGCGCGGTCAATTTACTCGCCTCTTTACTGTCCACGGGTAAAACTTTTCCTTCACTGCGGCGATTCTCGATGACTTTCATGACATTCTTTTCAATCGAATCTTTTAATACGAACCGATGTATTATGGTTGACTTCGTTTGTCCGATTCTGTCAATTCTTTTAATCGCTTGCGACTCGGCGGAAATATCGAGCGACGGCTCGAGCAAAATCACGTGGTTGGCGCACGTCAAATTGAGTCCCGCTCCAGCTCTTTTCAACGGCAACAGCAAACAACTGACCGGATGCGAGTCGCTGTCGACGAATTCCTTGACACAAACCGCAAATCTACTCCCGGCACGTTTCGTTTTGAGTGACGAACTCGCAGCGGATGTCGGAACGATGGAATTCACGCCGTTCATTTTCAGCGCGTGGTCAACAATCATCAAAACATCTTCCCATTCGCTGAAGATTAAAACCTTCAAGTTCGTATCAAACTTCGACAGATGTTTCACGCGACGAACCACCGCATCGATTTTCGTACCCCATGCGCCTTCAATTTTGATACCGCTTTCATCTCTCGCGTGCGTTTCCGGCGCTCCTAAAGTTTCGAGCATTTTCGAAACGTCCGCGCCGAATCGCGAAAGGTGTAAACTCTCTTCCGCTTTCTTCCGCAATCTCTCTTCTCGCTTCTTTTGCGCCTCTTCGACGTTATCGCGAACGTCCTTATCCTGCGACTTCCATGTGACGTATGAAATTTCTTTGGTCGCGCACTCTTGGCGGCAGGTTGGACATTTTCCGCGCTTGTTGTCGTTGTTATGATTGTGTCGCTCCGGGAGCGGCGATAACGAGTGTAAGAACTGTTTCTTCTTTGAAACCATGTTGGATGGTCGCCCGTAATACGCAAACGAACATTTGACGCATAATTCGTGACCGCACGGTAAGATTGCAAGTTCAGCGCCGTGTAAATTAATATCTTCGTCCTCTTCGTCCTCGTCCTCGTCGTCGTCATCTCCAGCTTTCATTTTTCTCAGCGCGCTCTTGGGAATGACGGCATTCTTCGATTTCGTCTCGTCGAACGTCTCTAAACACAACGGGCAATCAAATTTCTTACGCTCGTTTTTGTTCTTCTGTTTCAGCGTTTGCAAATATCGCAGTTGACCGAACGTTTGTTTCATTTCAAATTCGTGCGTGACTTTCTCGTCGCCGTGTTGTTTGAGCAAGGTGGGTACCTCGACTGGATACACGATTGACGCGCGCAAATACTCCGGCAATTGGTCTTGTCCGTCGATTCGAACCATTTCGTTGGGCGTGCGTAATCGAATACGCGTCGTTGACATGCTCAACTCATCGAGTGCGTACATCTTTTCGCGTTGGTAGTGCATCAGCGCGCGTATTTTCGTGAACTCCTTACGAATCTCTTCGATGACTTCGATGTGCGTTTTCGCGTAGGATTGCACTTCGAGTGCTCCTTTGACTTCGCTTTTCAGCGCTTTCAAAGTTTTTTCCGCGCACGACGGCGCAGTAACGTCGTAATAAATGCGCCTATCCTCATCTTTGACGTTTCTCGTGGACGATTTTACTTTCGCTTTACCGTTTCTCGTCGCATCTCTACCGACACCAAACAAAACGCTTTGTAATTTATTGAAATTTGCATCGCATTTACACACCGCGCATTTCACGCCAACGACCGCGAATTCCATGCCTTTTCTGCACACCGAGCACGAGGCAAATTCAACCACGTCTTGTCTATCCGCGGCTTCTACAATTTTCGTTACTCGATCAGCATCCGCGACGGCTTCGTTGCGACACTCGAATAGGCGATCTATGTCTCTTTGCATGACCATTTTCAGAGCCGCGCCGGTGTTCCAATCTGCTTTGCTACTTTGCCAACGGTTATCAAATTGTTCGAGCAGTTTGCCTACGAAAGCGTCGGTCGTATACGACAAGGCTTCCATCCACCAAAATTCATTTCGACCGAGACTTTTCATTTTCTTGTCGATAATTTTCCGCGACTTTTCGAAATCGTTCGCGGCGATGGATATGTTTCCCCCAACTCGCTCGGCTAAATACGAAATCTTTTCCGTTTCGGCGTCGCTGAGTAATTTCTCATCTCTAAGCGTTCGAGGTATTCGAATGTCTTTGTTTTTATCCACCACTTGCAGAGCTTCGGCTAAATTGTGCAAAGCGTGTAATCTTTGGAAACTATCGAGACGAACGCCGTTGATCTTTGCGTTTGCATCGAGGCGTAAAACTTCGCGATAACATTCAATGACACTCGCGAGATCGTTTTGCGTCCATTTTAATCCAGCGATGGCATTGATCGAAAACGCGACGAGTCTTTGCGCTTCCTCTGCTTCAAGTCGCGCTTTGTCGACCAACCTGTCGTGGATTTCTTCCATGGAAAGAACTTTGCTCTTTTGTTTCTCCTCAGCTTTTTTCGATTGATCGCTGCCGACTACAAGTTCCGCCGCGATATTTTTCAGACGCCTCCACTTACTGATACCGTACGAACCAACCTGCGGGTGATCGCAAGCTTGCCTCAATCTCAGCAGGGGCAGCACGATAGAAGTCACGTCTTGCCTCGATAACTCTATGTCATCGTTGTTATTAGTAGCATTTCTCGATCGCTTCACTCGATCGTAAGTATTTCGCGCTTCCGCGGCGCAGTTTTTGTGCTGCTTTTCGTAGAAATGTTTTTCGATGGGCGAAAACTCTAATTCGGTGACGCACTCATTCTGCGGCGGTAAATCGAGTTCGTCTATAACGTCCTCTCTATCGTTGCGCCACATTATTGGTTTTAGGCTCTCGGTGAGCACAAACTCGCCGTATCCCGCGTACCCGGTTTTCATAGCCGCGCTGATTATTTTCTGCCACCAATTATGCGATGTTGTAAAGTTCATCTCGTGGCCGAATGGACGCGCCCTTAAGAATTTGAACAATCCGAACGCGTCGTCCATGTGCGACTTTTCAGATGATAGCGGCGTCCCAGTCACGCACCAACGATTCACCGCGGGTATTCTCTCCATCATCTGCGACGGCGCCGACGCGCCTCCGCCCACCATCTGTGCTTCGTCCATAATAACGCGCCACCACGTTATCTTTGTCAACGGCGGGGGAATGTGAGGGTATCTTCGAGTTGCATTCCTTCGAGCGCGCAGTGCGCCATCGTTAACATCCGCGTTTGTCGCGTAATCTAGATTGATTTCAGCTCGCAACACATCGTACGTAGTGATAACAATATCGCATTCGGCTAGCTTATGCGAGGTAATGACTTCCTTTGCGTGTACGGCTCTGGATCCCAAGCTCGCGGTTTGCGGCTGTCCTTCGTATACCAAAATATCAAACTTATTGTCTTTATTGTCGGTCTTTCCATCGTCGTCGTTTTTACGGACGTGCTTCAAAACCTCGTCTCGCCATTGTTGCAAAATCGTCGACGGAACGACGATGAGCGTCGTTTTTGAAATGCCCGGGATTTTCTCCCCCGCTTTCGCGGCGTGGCAATGCGGACATATGAAGTCCGGCGCCTCTGTGCAGTTTTGCTTAATGCCGACGCAATACGCGTGCGACCATTTGTGACAAACTTCGCACGATACCCAAAGACCTTTATACTCTGGATCGTCTTCCATTGCACCGCAGACGCATCTCACTTGCTGCATTTCTTCGTTTTCTTCTTCTTTTTTCTCTTTTTCTAGCTTTGTCGTGAAGCCCATATCGTCTCGATTCGTAATCACTTTATCTTCTTCTTCTTTTCCTTCCTCCTTTTCCTCCTCCTTCTCCTCATCTTTCTCGTCTTTTGGTTTCTTGTGCGCCAAACACAACATCAAAAGTTCGACAGTTTTACCTAATCCCATTTCTTCCGCTAACACGCCTCCGCGAACGCCGTCGTCTTCCATTGCCATCGACTTCGACACGTTTTCCATCCACAAGTTTATTTCCTCGTGTTTCTTTTTCATCACATTTGCCTCTATTAACGTCATTTTTGCCGTCGTCGTCGTCGTCGTCGTCTTAAACATCTCGCGCAACACGCTCAACTGTTCCTCTCTTTTAAACGTCACCAACTTCTCAACATCCGCGTGTTGCGTTTTCCCATTCTCCCACCCAACTGGCGCGTTCGGCGCTCTCTCTCTCCCCATCATCCATCCTACCGCTCTCTTCTGATACGGTCGTAAAGTCGGTCGCAACAGGTGCGAAAGGTTTCCTAAAAATTCCGGAGCGTTCGCGTTGTTTGGCTTGCACGCTTTCAACATTCGATTTATGTTTATATTTTTCGCTTTGAAATAACACGACGAAGAAGAAGCGACGACGTTATTATTATACTCGTTGTTCCTATTATCTTCCTCCTCCGCTTCGTCTTCTTCTTCTTCTTCTTCTTCTTCTTCATCATCATCTTCAACAAACATTTCTTCCTCCTGTTGGTCGTCGTCATCAAAATCAACATTTCCTCTGCTGCTCAACATTTTCCTCATCATCATCCCTCCTCTTCTCTCTTCGTCTCTTTGCACGACCATCGGTTCCGGCGGGTCGTCTTTTGTTCTCTTTCGAGGAGGAATCGAGGACTTTTTTCTCTTGTTCTTCTCAGACATCGTCATAATATCATCTCATTGTTTACGCGTAATGATTTCTTCTTGTTCGTTGATGTGTTTTTTTGTGTTTATTAAAAGTGAGTTGAGGAATTTTAAAGTTCAGCTTTTTTAGTGTCTCTCTCTCTCTCTCTCTGCGATCAAACTATCTTCAATCAGTCGCATCGTAGGAGTTCTCCTCCGCAGCTCGCCTTTCTTCGACGAAAGCAGCGTATTCTTCATCCGTTGGTTCTGGGCACCCTTTTATGAGCAAGTAGTTTTCGCACTCGGGGTGCTCGAAGTAACGAGCGCAAGCGATATATTCCCAGGTGTCAAGAGGCCCTTTCGCCTCTTCGACTAAGTATTTGAGGCAATCGAGTTGGCCACACCTTGCAGCGCTGTACACGCACCCGCTCTTTACCTCCTCAGATATCTTTGTTTCTTCGACGAAATATTTCAAGATCTCCACGTGACCAGCGCATGTTGCTGGTATTACCGCTTCTTTTTCCGTCTCTCGCGAAGGTTCCACTTTGTCGAAAAGAAACCGAAGACAGTCGAGGTTTCCTCCTGCAGCAGCATGTTTACACGCCTTTTCTTCATCACGTGGACAATCGTTAGAGAAGCAGTACTTTAACATCTCGAGATTGCCTTTACGTGCTGCCACATTAATCGTCTTTTCATCCCACTGGCACTGTAGCACTTCTCTCGCCCACTTGAGGAACTCGAGTTTGTTCGTAAAAGCAACTTGCCAACAAAACCAGGCTTGATCTATCACACATCCTATATCATCTTTCTCTCCCCAGGGCATGCTATTCCACGTGAATTGCAGAGTTGAAATAGATGTGCATTCGTTAACAGACATACCAATTTTCGATAGGTCTACCCCGGCGTACGCAAGCACATCTCGACTCTCTCTATTCACCTCTGAAAAGAACCACCGATCTGTCCTATTCAATTTCGAAAGCACATGCGAGACGAACACATCCTTGTGATGCAACACCAAACCGTTCCAAAGTGGAGAGGACAACGACGACGACGCAGAAATCGAAAGATTCTCGAGGTGTGCAGTTGTCACCCTCTCTTTCTGCGTCTTTTCTTGCTCGTCCTCCTCTTCAGAAGAAGATGAAGAGTAGTTCAGTGTATCCCATTTTGAATAATCGATGCGAGACATGCGTGTTTTTTTTAACGTTCTCCTTTGTAAAAATTTTGAGGAAACGAACCTTTTCCATAAAAACAACAAAACGAGAAGAAGAAGACAAAGAAGATATAACTGTTTAACTTTTTCTTCAGAAGAAGATGGATATAACTGTTTAAGTTGTTTAACTTTTTCTTCAGAAGAAGATGAAGAGTAGTTCAGTGTATCCCATTTTGAATAATCGATGCGAGACATGCGTGTTTTTTTAACGTTCTCCCCTTTGTTCAAATTTTGAGGAAACAAACCCCCTTTTCCACAAAAACAACAAAACGAGAAGAAGACAAAGAAGATATAACTGTATTAGTAGTAG
>JACLAA010005883.1_pt1 | contig 10526 bp, 5 predicted proteins | sample 8027891 | NCBI WGS metagenome assembly JACLAA01 (sample SAMN15724900, study PRJNA655200) | protist metagenome | isolation source: fluorescence activated cell sorting (FACS) single amplified genomes of... | place: Spain: Blaines Bay Microbial Observatory, Mediterranean Sea | collected 2016-01-19 | reverse complement strand
GCGCAGCCGGTCCGTTTCGGCCGCCTTCGCCTCGGCTTCCGCGGCCATGGCGGCCTGTCTTTCGGCCCGGATCCGTTCGGCCTTGGCCCTGGCGGCCGGCTGCGCCTCGGCCGCGCCCCGCGCTCTGGCCCTCCTTTCTGCCTTGATGGCTCGGTCCATGACGACGTGGGGGTTCAAGCCAGGCTCCTTGCGCGCGATCGCGACCGCGCGCGCCCTCTCCTCGGGCGCGAACCGGCTGAAGATGCGGTCCGTCTCTTCGGCCGCCTTCGCCTCTTTGATCTCCTTCGCGCGACAACATTTTACGAGCAGAATCGCGTAATTCATCGCGGCGTCCTTATCTTTTCGCACCCGAGGCAATATCGCGCGGTTCATTTTCTCCATGTCCTCGCTGGGCATCGAAAGGACCTGTTCCTCGTACTCTCCAATTTTCTCTGGGTTGATGCCGAGCGACTCGGCGAGACTCTCTCGAAGAGATTGGGGCATCACTCTGATCGTGCCCGCGGCCAATTGCTGGTCACCTTCTGCGAGACTGGTCATCATGGACTCTATCCTGCAGCGCCGTTGATCAGTCTCGCCTTTCACCTCGTCGTCCACCGGCGTCTCGGCCGCGGCGTGGCGGAAACGGTCGGCCACCTTGACGACGCGGCGCGTCCGCTGCTTCTCCTCGCTCGCGCGCTGGAAAGAGCCGCCGTCGTGGGGCGAGTCCGGCGGCGTCGGGTCGGGTATCACAATCCCGCTGTCCCGCTCGAACGCCTCCATGAGGTCCATAAATTGTCCCCCTTGTTCGTCTGCCTGCTTCTCCGCGAACTCTATTATCCGGCGGAACCCATCGGGCCCCTCGGGCGGCAGCGAACGCACCCACTCCAGGCACTCGGAAACCTGGTCTTCGCTGAACCCCAAAGGCGCAAACTTATCACGAACATCCATGGGCATAGCTAGCAACTTGGCGCGCCACCCCTCGGGGCTGGCCGGCTCTTTGGCGCCGTGGAGGCGGGTGTTCAAAATGATACATTGCAGTAAGGCTGTAGCAACTCTCCACCGGGCGAACTCCTCCATATCCACCGGTTCCCTCTCATCGTCGTCCAAGTCTTGCTCCGAGTCCGACTCGTCCTCCGACGATGCGGCCTCGACTGTCTCGTCCGCGCTGTCCTCGGAGTTCCACAACCGGTCCGCGAGCGGGCTAGCCATAAAATTGGTACCGCCGAGGACGTAGAGCACGGGCACGCGGCACGGGCGCCCCACGGCGTAGAGCCACATCTCGAAGAACATGAGGTACGCGAGCGCCGCGAAGGCCGCGCCGTAGGTCGGCGGCGCGGCCGTCGGCGCGAGGCGCTTGAACACGATGGAAGCTCCGTACGCCACCTTAACCAGCCGCTCGGCGAGCCTGAGCCAGTCGTTCCCGAGGATCCAGTCGACCCAGCTCATTCCGAGGTATGCCGTGATGAACCGTTCGGGCAGCGACGCCGCGGGGTCCACCTCGTGCCAAAGCTCCGTCGTGACCGCGCCGGCGATGGTGCTCGGCGCCAAGACGAGCGAGAACCAGAAGAGTGAAGGAAGAGTAAAAACTTCCTCTTCTCTCCGTTTCAATTCTAAGCGCACGAGCTCGGCCCAACCGGCCACGACGACGATTTCCACTTTGTAGTAGCACAACAGCGCGTACGGGACAAGGGCGCCTGCGGCAAGCGCCAACGCGAGCCGCCGTTGGCCAGGCCTGACCCTATCAGTGAGCGTAACCGCGATCTTGGAAAAGTAACCCAGCGAGCCAGCGACGAAGTAGATGCACCGCCCGCCCCAACGCACCCAGTCATAGGCGACCGCCCCCCAGCGCCCGACGGGCGGAAGCGTGACGCCGGACCAGGAACTAGCCAGCTCCGTCCCCGCGTCCGACGTCACCGGGGCCGACTCTCCCCCGAGCGCGATGATGGCCACATACGCGGCCACGAACGGGACGCCCACGGCAGCGGCGACGGCTCCCTCGCCTATATTCTGCATGTTTTCGAGCCCGAACATGTTTTCAAGTCGCAGCTTTGCATGCTCGCGGTACATGCGGCGCAGGTCCTTCGCCAGGATGTGTTGGGCCTCAACTTCGCCCGCCGCCGTGACTGGCACAAATATAACGTCGTAGCCAGTGAATACGACTGCAAAGGTAAGTGAGACGTGCGGAGTCCACCAGGACGCCGCCGCACAACCCGTCAGGAGAATCGCGGTCGCGGCAGAACCGTCGTCGCCCAGTTTTCCGTAGGAGAAAAACTCCTTCGCGCAGCCCGTCGCGCTACACAGCACGTAAAGGAATAAGACGCAGAAGCTCATGACGGGAATCCGGGCTGCGATAATCCAGCACGGGATCGCGAGCGTGACAACGGCGGTGGCGAGGGTGGCTACAAACGGCCGCCACCGCCACGCGACGAAGTCTCGGAGCCGGGCGAGGGCGCGGCACAGGTCGCCCGCGAAGCACAGTTCAGGTGCATCCGTTTTGTAAAAGTGAAAGTCATACGCAAACGCCAGCATGCCGCAGATCGCCGCGGAGCGCGGGATGCACCAGCACACGCAGACGGCGACAACTACCACGGATAGCCAGAAGCCCCGTTCCCCTGGCGGCCGACCTTTGGCGAGAGCTCGCCCGACAACACGCGAGATAAGCGCGTGATCCAGGCTACAATAGACCGAATAGTCGATCAGTCCAAAGCCAGGGTGCAGGACGGTCACTACCGCATACGCCGTGGGGAGCAAAAACAAGCACCAGTTCGCGGCGGAGTACGCCCAAGTCCAAGCGCTGGAAGTGAAATCAAGCAAGGGGAAGAGCTCGCAGAGCACGATACCAGAGATGACGGTCGCCACGGTCGCCTTCACGGAGTCATCGACCATCTTGGCCCAACCCTGACCTCAGCACTCACACACGAGGGCAGCCCGCCGTCGGCTCGGACGGGTGCGGAATGTATGCCAGCAGGCCGCGCGCGCAGCGTTCCCAAACGTGGCCCCGCCTCCGGCGACTGGATCCGCCGCGCGCAGAGGCGACCCGGCTCTTGCTAGTGTCTTATGGTCGCTAGCTATTTAAAGAGGGCTCCGCCCACTAGTCCTAGCACCGTAACATGATACGTATATATAAAGAGAACAACTTACTCAAGCCCGCGAAGAAGCATCGCGATACTCCGACACCATCGACCGCACGAGGTTGTTCGGCGTGAGGCCGAGGTGTGCCAGCGGGGCACCGGTCAGCGGAGACGTCTTTTTGCCGCGCGAGAACCAGTCCTCGATGGACGCTCGATCGTACGTGTTGCCGTCCGCCGCCATGACCGGGCACTCCATGAGCTCCATAGATATAGGACAGCACAGGCTTTCCGGGTGGTCGCCTCCGGAGGTCGCCGCCGTCGTGCCGCCGCTCGCCGGCGATGCGGAGGCTGCGGCGACGATTCTGCTGGCGTCGTCGGCCGGAACGCCGACACCACATAAATCATCGACCGTGAGTAGCGGCAGCGCTTCCGCCTCTATCTGTAGGACGACTGGTACTCCGCGATCATACTCTTCACGAGGTGGTTCGGCGTGAGATGCGTGTGAGCGAGCGGCGCGCCCGTTGTAGGCGATGTCGTCTTGCCGCGCGCGAGCCACGCCGCAATGGCATGCCTATCGTACGTGAAGCCGTCGGCCGCGAGGACCGGCTCTCGCATCACGGTCACTTCCCTCGCGACGAGCCGGACGATCGTGCCGTCGTCACCGAGCCCGTCGAGCACGCAGATTCCGGCGAGGGTGGCCACGGTGACAATAAAGGCGATGCGCAAGGACGAGGTATCACTAGTAGATCCGTAGATAAGCGACATGAAAAGGTGCAAGGAAAGCAACGCGTGCATTGCACACCAACCGGCCGATTGAAAGTAAGAGGCAACCCGCCAGGCCGCCGCCAGCGGTCCGCCGAGCTGGTACCACAGGTATGGGTAGCCGCACGCGACCACGGCGGGTATGGGCCAGCCAATGGAGTACCACGCCCCGAACGCCACTAGCCATCCGCAAAAGCAGTTCGACCCCCAGACCGCGTAGCCCCAGGTCCTCGCCAGCAGGGGCCAGAGCGCGAAAGACGGCGGCACGTGCCAGTAGAAGACCGCGGCGGCGACGAACGCACACAGCCACCAGTAGTCGGCGAGGGCGGTCCCCGCAGCTTCTTCGGTCGCCTCCTCGAACGACGCCAACCCCGACCTTTCGCTGCCGCCGAACGCGGGTTCCTCGGACCGCGAGACGTCGTCGGACTCGTCGTCGTCGTCGTCCTGGACGTCGTCGTCGACGGCCTTGCCGAATGCCCGGTCTCCGCGCTTGCACAGGGCGTCTATGCGGGGGCTGACCCACGCGAGCAGTTTGTTGACCGCCTGGGCGGGCCAGAGGACGCCTCGGACGACCGCCGCGAACACGCCGAGGAGGCCGTCGTCGTTGAAATAGCAGTAGACGGACACCAACAGCTCCACCGCTCCCAGAAGACACAGGACGGGATACAGGGGGAAAACGGTGTAGGCCACCATCATGGCGAACCAGGTGATTACAGTGCTGTGCGCCGCTGATCCGTAGTAAAACTCGCGGCTGATGATCCTCGCCGGCCAGGACGCGCCGACGACAGCTAGGCACGCGCGGACGGCGACCATGGCCCAGCCGAGCGTCGAGTTCGGGACAGTCGCGAACGCAAAAAGCTCCATCGCCAGATGTTTCGCGAGCAGGAGTGGATTCGTGTGCGTGGCCAGCAAAGCGGCTCGGAGGAGCAGGCCCACGTCGAAGCGGCGCGTGGGAGACCGCAACTCGCTCCGCAACCGCCGATTGTCATCGAAGTAGTCGTCCATTCCTTTTAAAGGCGCACATAAACGCCCCACCACGAAAGCCAGGTTGCGATAGAAGCCCACGTCGTCCATCCACGTTATCGCGCGCTCAATCCAGCCGCCCCCGAGCGCGCTGAGGCACGTGCCGCCCACGGCGCAGCACACGAGCGTCGCCAGCAGGCCTGTCCAGGTGCGGCAGGCGTCCAGCGCGCGCCGGCGCACGGGACCACTGACCCACCATGCCGCTGACGCCGGGTAGTAGAAGGGCGGTACCGCCCCACACAGGAAAATAAGCGCGAGGTAAGCGTAGGCCAGCCACGAGCCCGCGACCAGGGATATGAGCGCCAGGATCCGGAAGTCGTTCGCTACGACCTGGCGGAACGTGTCCGCGTCCAACATTCGGTGGAATTCGGAGCCCCACCGGTCGACGAAGGCCCGGTAGGTCGGCGACGACGCGTTGAATGGGACCGTCGCGCCGCCGACGAACTTCTGGAGCGCGAGGGCGTCGGCTTCCCAGTCGATCCACGCGTAGAGCTTGCTGTCCTTGTAGTACGAGGCAACGATCGAGCCGTTCGCGTGCGTCACGCGGCCCAGGTCGCGAAACGGGTCGACGGCGGCGGTGGTCCCGTTGAAGTATTCCCTGTACACGGAGCCGTCGTCGTAAAAGTACGCGGTTCCAGTGTTGTCGGTGCGTCGATTTACCAAATCCTTCGTCCGAGGCCCAGGGAAGCGGATACCGGGGTAGTCGTACGTCGACCCGTCCGGCTCCGTCTGGACCCACTTGCCGTCGAGGAGGTTCTCTATCACGGTCCCGTTGACGTACTCGACGCGCAGGGTGCCGTCGTCGCGGTCGTACGACACGGCGACCTTGCGTAGCGTGGCGTCCAGCAGCGGGGTTTCCAACCACACGCGTGGCTCACGCCCCGGCGTCTTGCGGAACAGCAGGATCGTTGCACCGCCAAGCGCCGCGAGCCGTTCATCGCCCGCGAGCTGCCGATTCTTGTGCACGTAGACCAAACGCTGCTCTGCGAGCGGGATCTCCTCCAGCTCGTAGAGCTGGTGCTTGACGTCGTCGATCGTCGTCGCCGCGTCGAGGTCGACGGCGAGGGTCTCGTGCGTGAGGCCGCGCTGGAAGATCGGTCTCGACGCAGCGCCAGCGCGCGCCGCAGCCGCCACGAGCAGCACGGCGCGGATCATCATCGCTGCGTGGTGGCCTTGGCTACAGGTGTGCAGTGGGAAAGCAGGCACTAGTGGCGCGCAGCTTTGATTGGTCTGGCCAGCACAGCGCAGCGCACAGCGCAGCGCTCGAGCAGCGCCGTGTCGCCACGCTTCACCGCTTGCCAAGCGCCAAGCAGATCACGCTGCGCGACCCAGCCCTGCGCTTTGCTAGTGTCTTACAGGCCGCTAGCTCACACGGATCAAACAAAGTTAGCCTTTAGACTCCTGGTACTCCGCGATCATGCTCTTCACGAGGTGGTTCGGCGTCAGCATCGTGTGCGCCAGCGGCGCACCCGTTGTAGGCGATGTCGTCTTCCCGCGCGCGAGCCAGGCTTCGATCGAAGCACGATCGTAGGTGAAGCCGTCCGCGGCAATCACTGGTTGCGCCATCAGCTCCATCGAAATGGGACAACACAGATTTTCGGGGACCTCTGGACCAGGCGGGGCCGGCGGCGCCAGGGCCCCAGCGTGCTCCCTCGTCGCCGCGGCGACCGCGGCCGCCAAAAAGCCGGAAAAGGCTAAGACCAGGCGCATCGCTCTCCGCGCGCGGCGACCGGCCTCCGCCAATACTATTGATTGATATCAATCGCCCTTTGATTCACAAGCCCGCGCAAGCCCTGAGTAACCTCGGTAGAGCCAGGCTCCTGCCTTCCTAGTGTCTTACATGCCGCTAGGTCGTCGAGTCGAGCTCGCGAGCGCCCGGCGTCGCGTGTGCCGCTGCAAGCCGCACAGCAACGCAGCGATGGCAGACGTCGAGCAGGGCTCCGCGACGACGCCGCGCTCGCCCCGCGAAGTAAGACCACCCACGCCGGAGCAAATACGCGCAGCACGCAACAAGTTACCGGAGACGCCCGCCGCGCCGCCGCCGAAAGATCCGAGGAATTTGGACTACGACGAGCACTGCCACTGCTGTTTGAGGGTAGGCGCGACGTGGTTAATTTGCGGTAAAAAACGGGGCCGGTGGCCTTTGCAGTGGTTCGTGGGCCCAGATTGGTGCTGCATGTTGTGCACCTATACGTTGGTATTAGTACCAACAGTAGCATTTATCATTTTCATCGGCGAGCACCACTGGGCGGCGAGATATGGTGCGGTGCTCACGGGTGGCGCTACCCTAGTTGCTTTTTCCTCTGCCGCTTGTAGCGACCCGGGCGTCGTCTATAGAGAAGCAGGGCAGCAAGACACGGGCGACGTCCACAGCTGTCGGAGGTGCGACGTGATCAGGCCGCACGAGGCGCGGCACTGCTACGAGTGCCAGGTGTGTGTTGACGACCTCGACCACCATTGTCCATGGACCGGGAAATGTATAGGGAAACGCACGTTGTTCGCCTTCCACGCGTTCCTCATCTGCCTCTCGGTGCACATTCTGTTCGTGGTCGTCGGGGCGATAGTGGTGTTTGCGGTCAAGTAGTAAGTTGTTTTAAGTCTAGTTTTGACTCGGGCGCGGCGATGGCGTCGGGCGCAGCGATCCCGTCGATGCGGTCGCCGCGGTCGTGGGCATGAGGTCGCAGCCTCTCAGGTCTTCAGCTGCTCCAGGGGTTTGCTGAAAAAAAATTCCATGGAACGGCGGAATGGATGTTGGCATGCGCGACACAACCGGCAAGTTCTTCGTAATTGCAATGCTACGAGGATATAATAATTTTGAATGGCCTTATGGGAAGATGGGTGACGACCCAAGGCGCACGCACTCTGAGTCAGATGGACCGGAGGGCTGTGGTCATTATCAGGAAGAACCGTGCGACGGGCCGGCCGTGGCTCCGTTCGAGCCCGAGGACTCCTACTGCCCCGTCGGCCAGACCTGCGACGTGGCCTGCGCCAAGGGCTTCGCGGGCTTCGACGCCGCGAAGAACTGCAAGAACGCCAACGTCGGATATTGCTGCAACTAAGCCGGCGACGAAGAAGACCCCATCCCCCACGCATAAATAGAATCTACTTAGCCAGTCCCTAGTCCGCGACCGCGGCCACGACCATGCTGTGCTGGCCGCCGCCCGCGACCTGCGTGATGGTCACGGAGATGCCGAACTCCAGTGTTTTGGGAGCGAACTCGTCGCGCGCCCGACCCAGGCCCAGAGCATTCATGTCCCCGTAGCCCCAGGCTTTGACAGAACCTTCCGCGTCCAAAGCCAGGTTGTGGTGGTCGCCGCAGGCTATTGATTTGACATCTTTCAGACCGGGCACGTCGGCCGGCGTTTCTCTCAATGAACCGGCCTTCTCGGCTTCCGATTTGCCGGCCCCGAGCTGTCCGTAGTCCGCGCGGCCCCACGCTTTCACCGTGCCGTCGCCCAATAAACATAGAGTATGATGTTCGCCACCGCACAGTTCGGCGATGGCTCTATCTTCAAGACCCTTCACCAGTACTGGTCTGGTCCTATCTCTGGTAGTACCGTCTCCGAGCTGCCCGTAGTTGTTCAATCCACAACTAAGTAAGCCTAGTTCGGTAGCTGCCAACAAGTGGTACGCACCACACCCCAAAACCTTGACCTTTTCGCCAAAGTCGACCTTTCGCGGCGTGAGATGGTCGTTCCTCAACGCGTCCAAATCATATTCATCATTCACCTTGACGTCCCTCACGCTGCGTCCTAGTTGACCTACTTCCCCAAGGCCCCACGTGAGGCAACTACCATCAGACGTCAACGCGGCGTTGAAGGCCGCGCCCGTGCTTACGTTCGTTATGTTTTTGAGAGTAGGTATGAGTAAAGGAGTGGTCTGCTTGCGCTTCGGCGCGAGGGTACCGGGCGCGTCGAACCACTGCTTGCCCTCCTTGTCCTTGTAGCAGCCCCAGCCGTAGACTTTTCCAGACAATGTGACGGCGAAGGTCTGGGACCCGCCGGCCGCGACGCACGTCACTTTTTCCGGTAGTGATACGGCTCCCGGCATATACAGTAGAGACTCGTCGCCCTCCCTTCCTAGGGAGCCCTCGTCGTTGCAGCCCCACGTAAAACAGACGCCATCTAAGGTAACGGCCACGTTATGTAACCCACCACAGGACAACTGGGCCACGACCTTGTTCGTCAGGGCCTTCACGACCCTGGGTTTGGCGACGACGGTGTCGTTCTCATCTTCGAGGGTCGAGGAATGCGCGAGTTGGCCGCAGTCACCTGAACCAAACGATAATACTTCAGTCCTTTTCGGCAGGAACCGCGCTTCGAGTTGTTCCGCGTACCTCACGTAATCTCTAGCGGCGTCGACGATGGCTTCCTTTGGTGTACTCGTGAGGGCAGTCTCCGCGAACGCACTGAATGACTTGTTCAGCGACGCGATTCTCGTAGCGTAGGCTTCTCTAGCGAGCGGTCTCGAATCTCGCGACGAGAAGGGGGACACGAGGCGCCGTTGGGCTAGCGTGGCCGCGTCAGCCCTCGGGAAGGCGCCGCCTCCTTGCGTAGGCTTGGCTTCCCGTCGCGCGTATTCCGCCTTGGAGATCTGGGCGTCCTCGTTGCGGCGCTTGCCCATTTTTGCGGCGCGGCGATGGCGTCTGGCTCCAGCTGGAGCTCAGGCCCTCAGCGATGGAGGTGGCTGCGCGGCGGCTGCGACAACAGTCTCAGCGATGCGTACGCGACGTGAGTGTTGCAAAGAGGTCCGCAGCGGCTCCAAAAAGCGCGCGCGGCAGTCTGCTCCTTGTGGCCTAGTGTCTTACATGCCGCTAGCTAATGCGCGCTCGGCTTTTGTAGGCTCGCACGCTTAAGGTACCATTTACATCCTAGTGCTCTACCTTCACTAGGCCGTCGGCTAGTAGGTTCGGCTTCTTCTCTGCCTTCCCCCGGACCACTGCCTCCTCTTCTCTTCTCTGTCTTCTCCTGAGAGCTGTGGCTAGTGGCCCTGCTCGTCTCTGTCTTCCCCGCGTCGAAATCTTCTTCCCCCTCTTCTCAACCAGCTACGGAATCCCGGGCTTTTCTGACCCGTGTGATTGCTAGGAACTTTACGATGCACGATGGTTCTTAGCCTCAAGGGATGCGGTGGCCGCGGAGAGACGCCGTGCGGTGCAGGCACTTACCCACTACCAGGCCTACCCCGAGAGACCTCCAGGGACAGATCTACCCCCGAAAAAAGTAGTTTATTTGGGCCCGATAGCACACCGTTCCCGGCAAAAACGTCAATTACCCGAGCGAATGTCGCGGTGGTTCCGGGAGCCGCGAGGGTATTAACTACTCTCTCTTCCGGCAGGAAGCGTCCGACGAACCTCGCGCCGTCGCTAAGATGTCCGTGAGGTCCCTTCTCTCTCTTCTCTCTCTTCACCGTCCACAAATCCTAGTGGGGTCTGCTCTTCTCTCTCTTTCCCACAGCCGTCGGCTAGTAGGAAAGACCCTTCTCTGCCTTCCCCTCAGGTCTCTCTTTCACGGGAAGGGACGGGAAAAATCGGCCCAAAAGCAGAGCAAAACCCGACTTTTTTAGGATGTATGCTATCTTACGCACGCCCGCGCGGCGCCAGTTTTTCGTCTCGTTTCGCCAACGCTGCCTATTTGTGGCGGCCGCGCGCTGAGACCTGTCACCACCCTCGCTCCGGCCTCGGCCGGCAGCCAG
>JACLAA010002820.1_pt1 | contig 10529 bp, 9 predicted proteins | sample 8027891 | NCBI WGS metagenome assembly JACLAA01 (sample SAMN15724900, study PRJNA655200) | protist metagenome | isolation source: fluorescence activated cell sorting (FACS) single amplified genomes of... | place: Spain: Blaines Bay Microbial Observatory, Mediterranean Sea | collected 2016-01-19 | reverse complement strand
TTGGTCTCCCAGGGGGGCTTGGGTACCTATGGCGTGGGGTGGATGCGTAGGCACGGCCGGGTACCCGATGGGCTGCCAGGTAGGTCGCCTGACGCGGCACGAAACGCCACTCGCGCGACCTTCGCAGGCCACTAAAATTTCCAAACCTAATCGTTTCGCTTACCCGTTTCGGTCACGTCCTAGAGGGGTACCCAGCCCCCCCCCGGTTCGATTTGGCCGCGGCCAAGACGTCTAGTTATAGAGATACGGCAAATTTGGGGTTCGGTGTCACCCCCCGTCTACTAGAGGGGGCCCGAGGGGGTCGAGGCCAGTGCGGTATCGAGCGCGTACTTTATTCTGGACACCGCCACTTGAGAACTTGAAATTCCAAGTTATCCATCAAGCTCGGACCGCTCGGGCCTACTACTACTAGCGCCGTGACCGTGCGAGTAATCGTGAAGCTTTATACTTCTAGTAATCTGAAGTTTATGTCAGACCCAAGGGGTGCCTGCGAGTATGTAGAAGAAGCACATGCTAGATTGTAAATACCTGGGCTCAAGTTCACGAAGTCCAAACTCAGTCGGCGAAGTCAATATCCCGGTCATCTTCGTCTGAATCACCGATTTCATAGTCTGAAACAACAATGAGAGGTCTCCGTCGATTGGCTTGTGCATCAGATACAGGCGCAATAAATTCAGGGCGCAGTGGCAATCCCATGAGGGCTTCGAGTCCTTCTCGAGGAGTGCGATCACCACGGAGGATCTCAGCTACACCAAATATGATGGGGAACTTGAGGTCAAGACGATAAGATTTGTGCGATTTCTTGATGAGGCGCTCAAGGGCGAAGGCGGTCTCGACGCCTTCTGCAACTTCACCCATATCGGCGAGAATGTCATCAAGGCGCTCGCCGCGTCCAAGGCGAACGCCAGTATTACGGTTTCGACTTAGTGGACCAAAGCATGTACCAAATGTGTCACCTACACCGGATAGACCGGCAATAGTTGACGCACGGCCGCCCATAGCCAGCGCAATGCGCTGCATCTCATAGAGACCCCGCGTAACAAGCGCGGTAACCGCATTTGTCCCGAGATCCAACCCTTCACACATGCCTGCTGCGAGCGCAAGGACATTCTTGACGGCGCCCCCCACCTCCAGTCCAACAACGTCTGCTGATGTGAAGACACGAAATGATTCGGAAGCAAGAAGGTCACGGAAGTCAAAGGCAACACGGCGGTCTTCCGACGCTACGACGACGGCCGTAGCAAGTCCCTCGGCAATCTCACGTGCGAAGGATGGTCCGCTGAGAAACGCATAGCTCCGGCCTTCACCAAGCTGTGATGGCAAGATTTCGCACATGAGATTAAGGCTCTTCCGGTCAATGCCCTTTGATGTGCAGAGCACAGGTACTCCAGTTGGGACCAACTTGGCAATTTTCCGCAGGTACCGTCGAGAGTGTTGTACTGGAACGCAGTGCACTAGGAAGCTTGCATCTCGCAAAGCCTCTTTTTCATCAGTTGTTGCGCACGTGGGAACAGGTACCTCGATGTCACTCAGGTATCTGGGGTGCCGACGGTTGATGTTTATCGTCTCAGCATCTAACCTATTTCGCATTAGTAGCGTTACAGCAACACCCTTACGGCCAAGCACGTGCGCCATTGCCAAGCCGAATGATCCACCACCTAGAATCACTCCTTTGAGTATTGGGCCACCGCCCGAATCTACAGGACCGTCGTGTGTCGGATACTCAGGAGGTATTCCACTCCCAAGTAAGACTACTCGGCCGCTACTGCGCTTCCGGCAATTTCGCTGTGATACGAGACCAAGATCATTCGACCTTTGTGACACATACGGGGGTACAAGACACTCTGTACCTCCGAGCAATAGGAAATATCTCAACATCTGACCGGTTGTCAACTCCTAGCAAAGCAGCGCACTCACAAAGGTTGATTACGGGTTTTTCAATGCAGGTCCGTGATTTCGGATGTTCGGAAATCCGAACTCCCAAAAACGGCTCAAGCGGAGGCGCTGGGGCGCCCGGACGGGTTAGGCACACGTTGGCAGGGTTAGTGGACGTGGGAGAGGGAGTTGGGGAGACGCGTCGACGTCCCGCGCGAAATTTGGGCGAGAAGGAGCGGGCACTTTTCAATGCCCGCGACCGCTTTACATAGGTCGGAATCTTACCTATCCGTCCCGTGGCACCTTTCAATGCCGCGGGGTCGGGCCCTGGAAGGCCCCACGACACGAACCCGCGTCCCGCGCCCGTGTCTCCTCTTCCCACGGGTCCATTTTTACCCTTCTTCGGAGCTTCGGATCCGAAAATTTTCGCGAACTCGGGCCTTCGGCCCGAGTTCGGATTTTGGGCCTCCGAAATCACGGGTTTTTCACTTCGCCTTGCCGCATGCCGCCGCGTTCGATATTTTCTTCTTGTACTGCAGGTCACGTATGCAGTGTTGACTTCTGGCGGCGGCGGCGGTATGGCTTAATGGTCAACTACTAGTAACTTGAATTAGTCTTTCGATTATAGAGGTCTCGTGCCGTGGGCCGGGGATTCTCTCACTGGCCCTCAGGCATGTGACCTGAGGTCTCTTTGAGGCGTCGGGAGGTGACCTCATCACAAGAAAAACAGATTGATTACTGTCTCTCGGCGACCGCCGCGGTGCGAGAGTAGTTCGTTCGGCAGTAGTCCGGCCCGGCCCATGAGATCGTACCAATCCCCACCAAAAGTTGGTGAGCCCTATTAGGCCCCAAGAGGAGTTCCCACACGAAGTTCCCGGACCCCCGCCCAGGCCCGGGCCCGGCCGGGGTATAAATCTGCCAGTGGACCCGGGCCCGGGCCGTCACGGTCACGGTGACTCGGACCCGGCCCGGCCCGGGGCGACTCGGAGTCCGACTGAAATCAGCCCCCCACCCCCAGAGGCCCGGGACTCGGGTTGGAATCATATATATATAATGTCAAGAGAGGGGTACGCGGGTAAATTTCCCCATGTTCCTGCATACACGTAGCCTTGTCGTAGGCCCAGGCACGGTCTACGCAGTAGTATCTTCAATTGCGTAACGCCTAGACAGAGTATAGCTATGCGCGATCTGCGCACATCCGTCGCAGACCGGGTGCTAGTGAGCCACCGACATACGCGCCGGCGAGCTAACAACTTCGAGGGACATGGGGTCGCTTTTTTCGAGCGTGGAACAATATATGTGGGGGACTTCTTTGGTGGAATGATGCATGGGGTTGGGACCTACACCTGGCCGGACGGAACGAAATTTGTGGGCGAGTTTACACGCAATACTATCACAGGTAAAGGAAAATACATATGGCCCGATGGGTCTTCCTACAAGGGTTCAGTTCTGAACGGACTTTGTCATGGATATGGTGTAATGCATGGCGTGAATCATGGAATCCCTTGCTACAAGGGAGATTGGTGTAACGGGGCCATGCATGGTACAGGAATATTGTATTACAACATAGATAGTTCCTGCTACTACAAAGGCGAATGGAGTTGCAATAAGAGAAGTGGCCATGGCACAATGCAGTATGAAAGCGGCAATTACTATGAGGGGGGGTGGAATCAGGATGTTAAGTGTGGTGCGGGATTAATGCTGTGGCGGCATAGACTGGAATACTATGAGGGTGAGTGGTGTGATGATAAACAAAACGGCAATGGTGAGCATATCTGGATTGATCTGGCTGAAGGACATACAGCCCAATCTGCCCAGCAAGGATGTAATCGTTACCTTGGTCAATGGAAAGATGGCCAAAGGCACGGAATAGGTACCTTTTCTTATGCAAATGGTGCACGTTATTTGGGCGATTGGGTTCAGGGGCAAAAAGAAGGAATGGGAGTAGTTATGCGAGATGATGGCGCCTTGTGTAGTGGCACCTTTCATTCGGATCGGATTTCACAAAGCTTTACAAAATCGGAACCTGAGCTTGCTTCCTGTGCGGCTGAATCTCAAGTATATCTGCATCTTGAAGACCAAGTTGGCAAAGATGCGGCATTGGCTAAGCACGAACAATTGCGGCTTCAGAGAATAGTGCTGCGACACAATTCTGATTTGAGAGGAGCATACTCCAGGTATTCTTTGTTAGAACATGGTAGGCCTGGCGGACATTTACCCACAATGACCTCATCTTCATTTCTGCTTTTCTGCAAAGACACTAAGATCATCCCCACTCTATCTCAAAGTTTAGTCCAGAGCATCCTAAAAAGGCTGTTCCGCCAACACAAAAGCACAGTCGCTTCTGCCATGTTGCAACATAGAAGCGAATGTAAAGATACAGAGCAAAGCGACAGCCCGGGGTGGCGGTGCCCACTCAATGCAGGCACTCTCAGTTCAAGCCATAAGCAAGCAAGAGTGAAACTTGCTGGTCGATCACTATCATACAGGGAGTTTGTTGAAGCAATTGTGCGCATTTCCTTCGTGCTTATTAATTGTCACGCTCCTGCCCTCTCATTATCTGATGCATTGGACTTATTCATCACTTGCTTTGTGTGTCCCATAGGCCACCGGAGCCCACGCGCAAACTTATCGAACGAGCGGAATTATGCAATTAAGAGGCCAAATGGTCCCTGGTGCGCAGAATTGCTCTTTCAAGTAAGTGCTACTCTAAGTTCCGTCACATCGCAGTTAGAGACAGTTGCAATTCGACCTATTCTCACGATTCTTATTTTGCTATACAACCAAGAACCACTGAACTGCCGAAATAAGTGCTTATCTAAAGCGCTAGATATTGTGCTTGATGTCTATGAGCACAGAACTAGGGTGTGGGAGGGTGACAACTTATCAACTGCGGCTGTCGTGCTTCTCTGCAATGCTGAATTGAATATAGCGGAGGTAGCGGAGATATTCATGCGATCAAAAGTGATGCTAAGCCCTTCAGCAAGCGAACTTGAATCAAGCACTGCTGTTCCTTTCAAAAAACAATTGTTGAAGGCTACAAAGCAGGCTCTGGCAATCGAAGCAAATGCCGACTGTCCCTATTTTCCAGGGCGGGCTATACACAAAGTAAATGTTGGTGTGCCAACTCGCCAGGGCGTCCCCACGAGTGGATCTATTTAGGATTCGCGCGCGAGCTACGGCCCGGTGAAGTTGGTTCTCCGTCACGCCGTTTCGGCCTAACGGGGGCACCTGAGGGCAATGGGGCCACGCCGGGCCAGCCCAAGAAACACCATAGCCAGTGGAACGCTCAGGGACAGCCGAGTTAGCCAGATAAGGCGGTGCGCGAGAAATTAGTGGGAGGTGAGAAGCATTATCGGAGAATCAGCCATCTTCTACGGCGAGAAACACGCTGAACTGGACAAGCACGTGAAGCGAGCAGAAGGCAATTCTATGAAAAATTTGATTTTGTCCGGCATTGAAACAGCGCGCAAGGAACTCGTTCAACTTGAAGAAAAATTGAATTGCAAAAACACTAAGTTTGAAAGTTGCTCAGTCGCTTGCATAACGGGGGTGCAGGTTAGGCTAGGCTAGGGTTAGAACCCTAACGGCGAGCTAGGCCCAACCCCAAGTCGGGTAATTTAAGATGTGGAGACACCCTCCATGAGTCCTCTTTAAGCTAAATTACCCTGCGAATCTTAATACTGCGTGGAGACTTCGAAATTCATAGGGGGGTTCGAGCGCAATAGTCGACGTTGATTTTATTTTTGGCGCTCTAAAACAAGGTTGGCAAAACCCATACCGTCTCGACCGCCTAGGCAAAATGAACCATCGATTTTAAAACCCGATATTTTTTTTGGTTTTTTTTAAAGGGTTAATAGCCCGTTTCTTGGGAGGAAGTGAATCCCCGAGCGCCAACTATAGCTATTGATATAAATGATTATGCCCGTGTACTCATCAGGATGGGGGCTGCTCATTTTATTAAAATACTAACAAACGGCTGGGCTTTCTCTCCCAACGAGTGTAGTGTGGACACTCGCGAATGTATAGGATTTCAGAAGGTAATACGGCGGAGTATCTCTCAGGCTTAGGACCGTGGGCCCATAACCTGCGAATAATGCAAGACCAAAGGAGTACGCACCTTTGGGAGTACGGCGGCTGAGATAGTCTGCCGCGGAGCTACCTTAAATACACTAAGTAGTTTTGGTTGAACTGTGTTTATTACGCGTTGCGTGTTCAAGTTGAAGGGCCCGGGTGATGTAAGTGTATAGGAAGGGTATAGGATAGGGGGGGGTATTTCGCCTATTTATCGCAGCCACCGCGGGAATGTTGAATCAATTGAGAGTGACTCGGCGAGCTATGTAACACACATCCCCGGACCATTCCGTGGGGCTGGTGGGGGAGGGGGGTGCTCCTCGTAAATATTTGGTATTATTGCAAACAAAAGCGCAAGCTCGTCAGCGTTAAAAAGTTGTTCTAATAATACTTGGAGGCGAATAGTGGTGTAGTTGATATGTCGATTGTGATTCCGGTGCGCGGTTCCACTAGCACTGTGGAAATCTTCAACGACGAGCTGCCGGACGTGTCCACCGACGTGATCAACCTGTTGCGTGCCGAATTGGCACCCCTGCGCACATGGTGCGAATTCGCGGTGGCCTACCACAACCAGGGCCGCGAAGAACAGTTTCGCGAAGTTTTACTTGGCGTCGTCGAAGCGTTTGATGTGTATGAGATGCAAGACTTTTACCGAAGAGAACCAGGAGTTTTTGAAGCTGGGCGGTTACGTGTGTTAAACTTACTAGCGGCCTCTGCTACCAACAACTTCATACGCGAGTTGCGGACAGATGCACGGGAGGCGAGTCCATCTAATATTTAGTGGGATGAAGGGGGACTTCTATGCATGTAGGCGTGGAGACAAAAAGTTCTTGAATATATTGGGCGCGCTGATAAAATTTCTGACGCGAGCCCACAGACCTGGCTGATAAAATCTATCTTCTGGATATCTGAGTATCATCGTGATGCGCGAGCATTGGAAAATGCGACATATTACGCTGATTCATTACTTCGCAACAGCAACGAGATCTCGTGTAGTGCCAGGCTTGTGAAGGCTGCAATTTTGTTCCATGAAAAGAGATATGCCGATGCACTACAACTATACACGCGTGCTCTGCGCTCCGACCCCAGAGCAGCAGGTTCAAGTGTGCGTATTGGCATTGGGCTTTGTGCTTACCACCTTGGAGATACGAATACTGCCCTCGCTGCGCTTGAACGTGCTGTTGCTCTTTCTCCAAGATGCGTTCCAGCTCTAGTGGCAACTGCGTTTCTGCGACTCATACGTGCAAGTGAACTTGGCATTGGGGAGAACTGCATTAAAAAGTCAGCAGGTTCCCTGCGCCGAGTATGCGATACTTAATATATTCAAAATCAAATAGGCAGTGCTGCAAGATCCGCACCAGAGTAGGCAGGGGGTCTGGAATGAAGCGACACCATTGCTTATTCGCGCACGAGACTTAAATCCTGCATACTCTGTTGCCCTTAATCATCACGCCAACTACATGTTCTGGGAGCACCAAGAAGCCTTGTTCGTTGGCTACGCCCAATCGAATGTTGCATGCATTCTGTCTTACACTGACCCGAGAGCACTGCTCAAGTCTGACGCACATATCAGGGTAGCGTTCGAGCAAAATAACAAACAAGCACTTGAAACCCGAGTTTTGAAAATAACACTGGAACCTGGCTCAAAGAATTGGTGGCGAGTGAAGTTAAGTTCCACATTACCATTGCTTTCAAAAAATGAGATACATAAAGTAGCAATACGAATCATACGCACCCCTGAGATTGAAAAATTGGCAAGCCGAGCATATCACTGTGGTTTCCTGTGTCTACTAGTCCACGACCATGAATATTTCAATCCAGGCACCACGGTGCCTGAAATTCAAGCCGAGGCCTACTTCATTTTGGGTCGTAGCCACCATGCAAGTGGCAACATGAAGGTAGCGATGCCTTACTATACACAAGCCTGCAAATTGTCGCCAAGTTTTGCCTTGGCGCAGTATCGCCTTGCACAAGTAGTACTCGGCGTGATATTTTGCCCTGTCAGTAATTTTGACATGGTGCGCTTGACCTAGGTCCAGGCTGCATTGGGTGATTTGCCAATGGCCCTTGAAGCGGCAGAGACTGCCCTTGCGTTAGCGCCTCACGCACCCGAGGTCCTCCAATTGGCTGGGATTTTGCGTCTCGAATCACACGCTTTCCACACTTCTCACGAAGTCTTAAGTCTTGCTGTTGCCGCAGACGCTGATAACCATCTCACTTGGCTTGCATTGGCTATGTCGTTAGAACGCAGAGTTATAATGGGTAGTCGCGACCCGGCTGTGATTGCAAGAGTTGTTGACGCGTATTGTACTGCTGCCGGCCTTCGGCGTGATCGTGGCATTCCAGTTCCATATCAAGTGTCAAACAACACTGGTGTGCTTCAATTTGAGCTCCATAATATAGTTTCTTCCCAGGCGGCCTTTTTGGCAGCCCTGCGTGATTGCAGCAGACGCACTCACTTCATTGGTGAAGTTCATTATGAAGATATGGAAATTGATCCTAATGTATTACTCGCTGTCGGTCTTGCCAAATCTCCTCGTGAAAACGCAAGGTCGTGTCAAATCTGGAAGTGCGTGGATGGGGAAGCATGGCTAGACTCAGTCGATTGTTGCAAATTGTGGACGACTGGTCATACCGTTCTTGCCTTGCGCATAGGTGAGCGCATTCGCATTGGAAATGGTGATGATGCCTGCATCGTTCGAGTAAGGGGCATCTGCGCACTGGAGATCACCGATGAAATAAAAAACACAAGAGATCTCAGCACCTTGCATTCATGTGGGCAGAGTTTTTCTATTGCACTTTCTGAGCCGTTGCGTCGTTATTCTGGAGCCAAAATACAAAGTATTAAAATTTACCACATTCAAGCACTTGAGCAACATTGTACTGATAAAGCAATTGCGTCTGTATATGCCAACCTTACACAGCTCCATGTCGCAGCTGGTGATGTCATCACTGCTGGCGAGCTCGCCACGAATGCAATACAGATAGTACCTACCAACATTCGCGGGATGCTGTTAGGTGCGAGACTAGCCCTCATTACCAGAAAATTGGATCAATGCCGTATATATCTTGATGAAGTCAATTCACTCGCCTTTGATCACCTTCAAAAATTGAACAACACTGCCTCATCAGGGTTGTTCGAGGGCAGCAACCGAGCGCACATAGTTGATGCACTTGTATTTTCAGGCGGTATTTGGGTCGAATTGAAAGAGTTTGGTAAGGCCCGTAGTTTACTAGGAGACTCTCAAAGACTCTGTGAAGATAATGAAGATAAATTCCTTTCACCACTGTATTCAAATGTTGCTATAAGCAAACTTCACCTTTTCACCAACCCTCATGGGATTGAACTTGCCGTCGATCGTGCCCTCGCAGCCCTGAAAGCCTGTGCCTCATGTGATGTGGTTCTAGAAAATATATCTCAACAGCTAGCGTCGTCTATTTGCGCAACTTTACATCTCATGACCACACTTTTCAGGCTGCGCGAGCCCTTGGAGTTGTATTGATGGGACTTTGTCAGCTTGACGATGCGGCTCATATTTTTGAACGATTGCAAGATGGTGTCACAACACGTACCGTAGATGCAAGAATTAATTTGGGAAATTTCAACTGCACGCGTGGTCGATGGTTAGAAGCGGCAACAGAATATACTGCCAGTACAAACAGCACACCGACAACGCAAGACTCGACTCAGAACAGCCGAGCCGACCTACACTACTTGCTGTCTAGGGCATATTTTGGAGTGAACGACGTAAAAGCGTCACGGTGGACTCTGACAGCAGCAGTTCACTTGAATCCCAATAGTTTGTCCTTTCGTCGGCATTGCCACTAAGACATGGTCAAAGGATACTATTGGAAAATGCCCAGGCTATCATACTATAATCAGAACCATCAACTGTGACCTACAACGAGGTTTGATGACCTTCCCCTTCCAGGAGCACTACCCCCAGCACTCTCAGGCTAGGGCCACCAGATGCCCACTATGTACGATGCGCATGCATTTTATTTATTTATTCAGTATGATAGTGTCGTCCTCCTAGGGCCCATAGGGGAAGAGAAGCCAGACTCGGAGCCCAAGGATTCCTTAGAGTATCCAAAAATGCGCACTTTTGGGGATGAAGGGACCTGGGACTGACACACCTCGGGGTGTTCTAAGGATGCGTCGACACTACTAGTTACTGGGGAAGAGGTCACCGTGACTGTCGAAGTACCCGGGCCGTGACCATATTCTGGCCTGTCATTTTGACCCCCCTTCTTTTTGAGTCTTGTTAAACGTAAAAGTAGATTATCGTAGCTGGCATGTGCCACTGAGAGCGCAACCAGGTCGGGGGGAGTGTTCATGTTTCCTCGTCATGGCGTGTGCGTGCATATTTGTTTTATTACATTTCTAAGCTTACAAGTCTAATGGTCTATGAGCGTAGCGAATACTACAGTACTAGTACGGCTGCCAGTGAAAATGGTCATGGCCCGGGTACCCTATATTGCTCGAAAATGGTGTACACTGGCAATGGTTTGACTCGGACCCGGGCCCTTTATCATCTTGGGCCGCCTCAACTTTTCCGTCGCACTTTAAGAACTACGAG
>JACLAA010008019.1_pt1 | contig 10547 bp, 5 predicted proteins | sample 8027891 | NCBI WGS metagenome assembly JACLAA01 (sample SAMN15724900, study PRJNA655200) | protist metagenome | isolation source: fluorescence activated cell sorting (FACS) single amplified genomes of... | place: Spain: Blaines Bay Microbial Observatory, Mediterranean Sea | collected 2016-01-19 | reverse complement strand
ATTAAGAAGAAGAAGGAGAAGAAGAAGAATACCTGGATGAGGATATTTAAAGAGGCTAAAGCAGAAGCGGCTTCGGTGGCAGGAACTGCTGCTCCAAAAGCGGTGAAAATGTACACGCGGCTGGACGTCGCCGAGCACGACTCGATCGAGAAACGAGTTTGGTGTTCGTATAAAGAAAACGTGTACGACGTGACCGATTTCTTAGATAACCACCCAGGTGGAAGAGATTTACTCTTATTAGCGGCTGGAAAAGATATCGAACCATTTTGGAGGCTGTACCAAGCGCACGTAAACTCGGACGTCGCGATGGAGATGTTGAAGACGTTGAAGATTGGCGAGTTGGATTTAGAGAAGGAACCGAAGGTGGACGTCGATGAAACGGATCCTTACAAAAACGATCCGGAACGGCACCCGGCGTTGAAGTGTCACAGTGCAAAACCGGCAAACATGGAGCCACCACTTTCGCTGCTACGACGAGAGTATTTGACGCCATCGTCTCTGTGGTTTGTGCGAAATCATTCGCCGGTGCCGATAATTGACGCCGCGACGCATGAAATTACCATCGTTTCCGGCGAACAATCCCAAGACAATTTGAATTTATTACGTACGAAAGCTGTTATTAATCTGGAGCATTTGAAGAAAGATTTCGAAAAGAAAACGGTCGTGGCAACCGTCCAATGCGGCGGCAACAGACGAGGCGGCTTGGATTTGATTAAAAAATCCAGTGGCACGGGATGGGGCGAGGGTGCCATTTCCACGGCTAAATTTGCGGGCGCTTCCTTGCGGGACGTGTTGGAAGTTCACGCCGGAATAAATTTACACAATTACGAACGTTTGGGTATAAAACATGTCATTTTCTACGGTGCGGACGATATGCGCGCATCGATTCCAATAGAAAAAGCGTTATCACCTTTCGGGGATGTTTTATTTGCGTACGAAATGAACGATTGCGAAGAACTTCCTCGAGACCACGGGTATCCACTGCGCGTCATCGTGCCCGGACACGTCGGCGTTCGAAACGTCAAATGGCTTTCGAAAATCAAACTGTGCAGCGAAGAAGCCGACGGTCCGTGGAATCGAGGCATCGCTTATAAAGGATTTGGCCCCAGTTATTCCTCCGTCGAAGGCTTGAACATCGACAGCGTTCCGACAATGCAAGAAATGCCTATTCAATCCGACGTCGCTGAAGCTGAAAACATATCACTGAGTCTCGCGACAACATCAAAGAACGACGACGGCGAGAAAAGAACCGTCGTTCAAACTTCCGCCAAAGGCTTCGCCTGGTCCGGCGGCGGCAGAGCTATCATTAGAGTCGACGTTTCCGCGAACAAAGGTTTATCTTGGCAAACCGCAACGCTCAAAGAAGGCTCCGACCAACCGCTTTCCAAAGCCTGGGCGTGGACGTTCTGGGAAATCGACGACTTAGAAATCGACGCTTCAAAGCTCAAACCCGGGGACGAGATCAAAGTTCTCGTCAAAGCCGTCGACGCTTCGTACAACGCCCAACCTGAAGGCGCCGCCGCCATATGGAACCTCAGAGGGTTGAATAACAACAACTGGCACGCGTTCACCGTTAAAGTCGAAGAATAGTGTAATTAGTAGAGTATTACTACTCGTAGTAGTGGTAGAAAGAAAAATGGTACTTGAACTCGTACCACGTCGTGATGTAATAACATATTGTATAATACTGCGTTAAACGCTCTGTTTTTGTCTCTCTTTTGTGTTCTTTTCAAAGGAGCAGTTTCCTCCATAAAAAAACCTCGCGAGTCGGTTCTTTCAGACACAAGAGAGAGTTAAAGAGAGAGAACACAGAGCAGAGAATACAATAATACTAATGTCCTCCACTTCTGTACTGTTCAAAGACTTGTCTTCAAAAACTCGAGCGTTGAGGCTTTACCGTCACTCGTTGAAAACCTGCCTCTCCTGGTGCGTCATGCGAGACATTTTCTACTCCGAACGCGATCGAATCCGCTCGGAGTTTGAATCCAATCGCTCGTTAACGCAATCGCAAGCGATGAAGAAAATCGAGGAAGGCTTCGAAACGCTCGATTCGTACGCGCACCCAGATCCGTACATCGTTCCAACCATGTACGGCGGGTCGAAATACGCGAGAAATCCTCCCGTGCCCGGGAATATCCACGTGATAAGAGATTTCGGGAGAGAGAAGGAAAGTGTTCCAAGGGAAGCGTGAAGACGAAGCGCGGAGAACAATGTTAGTATACTACTAGAATAGCAAACGTATATGTACATCTAAACAACAACAACAACAACAAAACAGACTTTAAAGAATAACGACCCAGATTTATTAAAGGACTGACTTGACAAAAGACTATCTAACAACTATAAAACTATTTCTTTCTTTCATCTGACTACGGCGTACCTGGCGTATTCGCTGCTCTGAAACCGCGCTCTCGGCCCGTCGCTGGCCGGCGTCGCCGCTGGGGAGTACACGTGCACCTGCCTCACGTGCGTATCGCGACCGTTTTGGTGGTTTTGAACGATGCATATTTGAATGAAGAACGCTCTGATCGGAGCTTCGCAGGACTCTTTTTCTAGATATTCCAAACCGCTGTTCTTCAAATGTTTCTTCGATCCGTACTGCGCGTGTATTTCTTTCAATTTCTCTTTATCTAACCTGGTCGTTCGGACGCGTTGCCAACCGTGCGGTTCGTTCAACGTTTTCGTAGCCACGTCTTTCAAATCTCGGTAGCTATTCCCGGCTCGAATGACAATCTTACTCGGCGTGTAACTCTCGTCTTGCTTATAATTCGTATATATCGACACCTCGCACACGTTCGTTTTCTTTTGAAACTGACAATTAATAAAGTGCGGCTGCGCGCCGTCCGATTGCCAATACGTCTTCAAGTTCCCGTCCCGCAACAACTCGACGCCGTTGCCTGGTTTCGAAGACGTCACCGACCACACCGCTTCGTCGCCAATCTCTCGCACGTTCCGTTTCGCCGCGTACGCTTTATCGTGGAACGTATCCGCTCTTTCGTCGCTTTCTTGATTGTTCGTCGCGTCGTGTTGTTGTTGCTGTTGCTGCTGCTGTTGTTGTTGCTGTTGTTGTTGTTGCCGCGCTTCGTCGTCGTTCGTATCGTCTCGGCCAGCAGGTTGTTGATCCTCGTTCGTTCGCACGTCGTTCGCGCCGTCTTCTTCTCGAGTACCACCGTTCGCTTCGTTATTCGCGCCACCACCACCACCTCTTCTGTTGTTGTTGTTACCAACAGTCTCGTCGTCTTCCTCCTCGTCTTCCGCCTCACCCTCATCCTCGTCCTCGTCCTCCTCGTCTTCTGCGGGATGTCGATGTCGCCGTTCCGTTCCTGGAACGTTTATTCCGTGGCCTCCTCGTCTCCTTCTTCTTCCTCGCGTGCCGTCGTTCAAATCGTCGTTCAAGTCGTCGTCGGAATCTTCTTCTTCTTCTTCTTCTTCTTCTTCTTCTTCCTCCGAATCTTCTTCTTCTTCCTCCTCAGAGTCTTCGTCCTCTTCCTCCTCGTCCTCTTCTTCTTCCTCTTCTTCTTCGACGTCGTCTTCGACGTCTTCGATGTCCTCGTCCTCGTCCTCGTTCATTACTTTTATGTTTCGAGAGAGAAAAAATGAGGAAAAATTTCAAAATGTGATGGTCTCGCTGCTATAATTGGATTTTACAAGTATCTATTCTCTCCTTCCTGTTCTTCTTCTCTTTGCTGCGCTTCTTCGCTGACGTGTTGCATGTCTCGCATCTCGCGTTGCGCCCAATCGTACGCGTCTTCTTCTTCTTCTTCTTCTTCTTCTTCTTCTTCTTCTCTCTGCTGCGCTTCTAAATCGCTGACGTGTTGCACGTCTCGCATCTCGCGTTGCACCCAATCGTACGGGTGTTCTTCTTCTTGTTCATCTTCAGCATCTTCTTCCTCGTCGTCGTCGTCGTCGTCTTCTTCTTCTTCACCTTCGTCGTCGTTTACGTCGTCGTCGTCTTCGAATCCGGTGGTTAGGAAATTTTCGCGAACGTAATCGCAATCGACGAGGAGCGTCAACTCTGCTCTTTCCTCATTCGATGACGCCATGAGATATTCCCCGACGCCGTCGTTGACGCGTTTTCTGCAGTTTGGACACGATTGGAACGAGGATTTGAACAGCCACTCTTTCGCACAGGATTCGTGGAAGACGTGATTGCACTCCAACGTGAGCACTCGGTCGTTTTCTTCGAAATCCACCAGGCAAATGGCGCAAACGTTTTTGAGCGTGCTTGGAGTGACTGGACGACCACTGGGTGCAATCGACGCAGGCACTTGGAACGAAGTGACGCGGTTGACGAACTCTGATAACGGAACACGATTGGCGTAAGCGTTGAAACTATCGTCCAAGAGTTTATACGCTTGCATCATGCGGGCTTCCATGACGTTATGGGCAAACATACCCATTCGAATAGCCTCGCGGACGAATACTTGAAAGGGATACTCCGGCGGAAATTTTTCGACCGCGAGATATTTAGCGTCCATGACTAGGCGCCAAACAAGCGCCTGCGGCGTGCAGATTCTATCGCTCATGTCGGCGTGCGCTTTGTGTTTGAGTCTGTGGCGTTTGCTCAGGTCGATGAGTTTCTCTCTCGGCGTCGCAAATATTTCGTTTTGAAGTTCCGCCGCGGTTTCGCGAAGGCTGGCGGATAACAATTCGGACTCAGATTTTGCAACTTCCCAAAATTGGAACCAGTGGTACTCCCGTGTGGCTTGTCTAGGTACTTTTTCGTGCTTGAAAGTGAGAGAAACCCCAGCACGACTAAGATGCACTCGCGCTTGATCGTTGTCTTTGTAATCCACGAAGTCCGCCGAGTAGAAAGTATTAAAAAACATCATCGCATTTGACTCGGGTTCTTCTTCTAACGCAATGCTATCCGCATCACTCATCTCGTTCTCATCGTAATACACGTGACCGCCAAGGCTGTTACCTTGACATTTTGCAATTTCTTCCACGTCGCTTTCAAAGCACGAGAAACCTTTCGGGAATGATAGGAGCCTCGTTGAACCGACCAACGTCTCCAACATACTTCTTTTCATTAGTTCGTACTTTTTAAAGTCTCTCGCATTTTTAACGTGCAGCAGCGCGTCTTTCACACTCGGTAGAATTTCGCGCGACATCGCCCACCGTTTACGCTGGAGATAAAAGTTGACTAGCTTTCTGTTCTGTTTCATTGGTCTAGTGCCATCGATAGTAGTACGTTTCACCTCCTCCTCGATGATCCTCGATCCTCGAAGATCCTCGTCGTCGTAATCTACCGCATCCTTCGCACTCATAAAAGGCAGACCCAACCTCCTAAACGAATTCACCTGCTTCTCTAACGTGCTCTCCACATCTGGAATTGGCGTCCATTTCGCTATTTTTAATTCAAACAAGTTTTGCGTCTCGTTGGCGGGTTCGTAGTGCCCTTCATATCCTCGAATCATTTGTCGAACTTGTCCTCGAATGACGCCGTTTGGAAAGACTTGTCCGTCGCAAAAGGTTTCGTTATCGCGAAATGATATTTTCAAATTATCATTATCTTCACCTTGTTCTTCGGCGTGCAAATAAAACGTCTGCTCGTCTCCTTGCGCCGAGTGCGAACACACCAAAAGTTCTCTCTCTTCGTCCCAAAACAACACGCGAAACGTGTATCTCGATTTCTTCTCGCTCCCGGGAATCCAAATCGTTCCGAACCAAACGCGTCCGGGAATGAAAATAGAGCGCAATCCTCTTCTGTGCTCCGCGGGTACCGCGATTCCGTCTGCGCTCATTCTCCAGTTCTTCGGCACGTTTAGTTCTCGATCTCTTTCTATTTTCTTGTCTTCAACGCGACTTGTCGTTGGTTCATCTTCAAAGTCGCTTTCATCATCATCATCTTCCTCGAATCCAAACGCAATCGTACGTCGCATTTTTACTTTCGCCACGAGCTGGTCGAAACGCTTCCATATTCTCACAGTCTCGTCGTCCGCTTCTTCTTCCGCTTCTTCTTCCGCTTCTTCTACGATTCCGCGATTGACTGCTTCATCTCTCCCTGTCCCGTCGATATATCTTTCGTCTTCGTCCGCGTGAACCGCGCGCTGCACGTCAAAATCACTCTCCACGGCGCCAAGCGGCAGCCCGTTGTCGACAGGCGGCACTTCCTCGCCCACTCCCGCTCTAACGTCTGTATTCGCTAGAAGAGCCTGATGATGAACAAGGGATGCGTTCCGCATAAGCGCTTGCGCCTCCGCGTACGCCAGACGAGCTCCATCGTCCATACTCATACCTGCACTCGTCTCTCCTCCTTGCAAACCGGTGGCATCCGTTGATGGCACCAACCTACTTAAAGCGTTTAGATTTCCCCTCATGCGAGTTATGCCCGCGCGAAGCTCTCTGGCGTCGCCAGGGAGTAAATGCTCCTGCTGCTGTAAATCTCGGAGCTCTGCTGGAAAGCTCTCTCGGAGCTGTGCCGTGTACTCTGCGAGCGCCGCGACGTTTCCGCTGCGTTCGAAACTTTCCACGGCGAGTCGAAATCCATTCATTATCGTGTTGACTTGTTCTACTCCTCCTTCTTCTTCTTCTTCTCTCCTGGACTCGTCGTCTTCGTTTACGTTTACGTTTGCGTCGTCGTCAACACTCGTCGTCGTCGTCGTCGCGTTGAATGCGTCGATGTTTTCTTCTCCTCGCCAAACCCGCCGCTGGCGAAGACCTTCTTCGACAAAGTCCCCTTGGTCTTGCTCTTCGTCTCGTTCGTCCTCCTCTTCCTCGTCCTTTTCCCAATCGTCTTTGTTGTCTTCTTCGGTGGAAGGCATGTTGTATGACCGTTCCGAGAACGGACGAATTTTGTGCAGTTTTAGACGAAGCGAACTCTCTGTGGTGTGACAAAGTTTATTACATTTTTATATAGACACACATTAACATAAAGATAACTTAAAGTTACTTTTGCTGCTGCAAAGTGGAGCTCAACCAGTTCATGCCGTCCCACAAGCCGTCGCCGGTAATCGCGGAGGTTTTGAATATCGCCCAAGGTCTGGTTTTAATGTTGTGCAAATCCAAACCTTCGCTGACTTCGGCTTCGGACAAGGCGCCGGGTAAATCTTGTTTGTTCGCGTAGACTAAAACGGCGGCATCGCGCAACTCCTCCTCGGCTAAGATGGCGTGGAATTCTTCTTTCGTTGTGGCTAGACGTTCGGCGTCGGCGGAGTCGACGACGTAGACGATTGCTTGGGTGTTCGGGTAGTAACATCGCCAGTACGGGCGGATGGAGGTTTGACCGCCGAGGTCCCAGACTTGGAATTTGACGTTGTTGTGGGTGACCGTTTCGACGTTAAAGCCAATGGTGGGGATGGTGGAGACGACCGTGCCGACTTGGAGGCGGTAGAGAATGGTCGTTTTGCCGGCGTTATCCAATCCAAGAACGAGAATTCGAGCTTCTTTCTCGCCAAACATGGAGAAGAGGCGACTGAAAAAGAGACCCATCTTCCGCTATTCTTCTATAATATAAATTTTCTACTTTCTGCGTGTATCTGTTTTTGTTTCGATGCTGCCCTCTGTGCGATGAATTCACAATCCAGGGGGCGACTTCTTCCTTTCTCTTTCTCTTCTTATGTGTGCGCTTCGTGCACCTCAATTCCTCAACGAATAGTGATACTCTCTCGCTCCGCGCTCCTTCGATTTGGCCCCTCGTTCTCTCTCGTACTCGCGTTTGGCTGTATAAAGATAAATGGAGGGAAGGAAGAAACATACAAAGGTTAGGAGGAGGAAAACGGCGCAAAGCAAACAAAAAAGATAGAACGACGTCGCGAAGAGAAATCCTATTCTTCAGTTTCAGTTGCACTTATCGACACTATAATTCCGATCAGGTCTCCAAACGCATGAATCATCATCAGAATACGACAACGCGTCGCAAACGAAAATAAAATGTCGTATTCCCGTCGGCCAAAGGTAGACGAAACGATGTGAGATAAAGCTAATCGTTCCGCTCGCCGGGTCCTTTCATCTACGCAGGGGTTTGGGACGCTCTTTTTCGCGCACTTGAATCAACGCGACGCGTACGGAGAATACCCTGAGATGTGCGAAACAAAACAAAAGACGAAATACTTATACGCTCGAACGCCGCGAAGGAAAGAGAGAGAGAGAGAGAAAAAAAAAGAGAGAAAGAAAGAAACCAAAGACATCCACTGATCGCGTTCTCTCTCTCATTCTCTCTCTCTCTCTCTCTCATCCACGCAGTCCACGCGAATGCATCAGAAGCGCACCGCGCGCGCGTTACGCTGACATTTTTTTCCTCAGTTCTCCAAGGTGATTGTTACTCCCCAAAAGCCGTTCGACGAAGAACAGCTTTACTTCGGTAGAACGAAAGTTGATAATAACGGTTCCTCATCGGAAAAAAATGTACCGCATGCGTGCGTAACGAACTCGTCCCGTGGTGGTGATCTCTCGCGATCTTTGCTTCTCTCGAACCACCATACCCATCAAAACCCGTTCGAAACAAATCTCCAAACAACGGCGGGGAAAATGCATTTCTTCGGATCAAATCGATTCAAACCCCCAAGAAACTTCGCGACGATAAACGACGATAAACAACGAAGAAGAAGACGACGACGACTAAAATGCGATATTGATGTTGTTGTTGTTGTTGCTGTTGCCGTTGTGGCCGCACCTGTTGTTAATAAAAAAGCTTTTCTTTGTCTTCTTCTTTATAATGTTGTTGTTTGTGCGGGATTTTGTACGAGTTTTTGGAAGAAGAAGAACAAAATACAAAAATAAAGGAGAAGTATGACTACGAGTACACGTACGTGTGCATCTTTTCCCTCTGCCGCTGCTGCTGCTATTACTACTGCTACTACGACTACTACCCATCTCTAATAATACGCGATTCTCTGTTCGTCGACGTCTTCGATGCCTTCAATTTCGTGCAACGAGGCCCAATCCTTCACCGTGGCTAACTTGACGCCTTCGCCGGAAACGGAATAGGAGATGCGTAAATCGCAACCGTCGAGAACCATGGTTGGATAATGGACGTGTTTTCCCGGCTCTAAGGAGTCTTCGATGAACAATACGGCTTCTTTCCAGGTTCTGCCGTCGTCGGAGGAGGTGGAGAGCGCGAGTTTACCTCGCGTGACGCCTATTCTTGGGTGTTTCATGAAGGCGTGCGCATTGTGGCAGACGACGATGACGCCGTTTGGAAGCAACACTGCGGAGACTTTCGAGTTTGGGTTTTGTAACGGGGTCGCGTGTGGAGTGTCCCAACTTTCGCCGTTATCCGCGGAATGCGAGACATATATCGCGCCTCGGCTCGTTCGAAAGAACTGCGCGAGTCGACCGTCTCGTAACGGGCCAACGATGGACCCTTCGATGAGCCAATCCGGTTTGCCGTCTTTCATTTTATTCTTCACGTGTTCGATTTTCGCGTCTGTCTCGTGGAACGAGAGGCCGTCGTCTAAAGAATGCAACACGGAGGCGTAATCCGGTGCTTTCCGAGGTTGACATTTGGCATCCGCTCTCGGATGTTCTCTCCAAAATGGAAGAAGGACGACGTTGTTCAATTTTAACGGAGGATTCCCGATGACTTTCGGGATGGTTTCTTCGCTCAGAATCGTCTCTTCCTCGCCAAACGTCCACGGGTCGTCGTTGATATCCCCATCTTCGTCGTCGTTTATCCGAATCGAGACTCGCTTGATGTTCCCGCCAGGTCGCCACCACGGCCCTACGCTCGCCGCTTTCTTTGCTTTCGACACGATGCCTTCTTTACTCTCGTCCCAGTACACGGACACGTCTTCTTCTTCGGACCCGTTTTTCCGTTTCCTCACGATATCCTCGCACTCGCCGCTCTCGCAGTGCCAACACTTCTCGCTCTCCGCGTAAAACAAATACTTCGTTTCACCACCACCACTACCACTTCTGCTACTGCTGCTGCTAAAAAACGTCGGCGCCCACCGAACGCCAAACTTTCTACCGGGCACCACCCTCGCTTTCGTCCACGTCGCGCCGCCGTCCGCGCTTTTGCTCACGAATAAACTCTGGTCGTCCGTGCCTTCCACTTTGTGCGCGCCTTGCCACGCGGCGAGGAGTACCTTCTTCCCGTCGTCGTCGTCGTCGTCCTTTCTTCGCGTCTTCGTCGCCACCGGGTGTATCGACGCCATGTGGACGTAGCCTAATCGTTTCGCGTTCGTTTGGAAAATCCACGATTTTTGCACTCTTCCTTGTTGTTGTTGTTGTCCTCGTTGCGTCTCCTCTTCGTCCGCGTCTTCCTCGTCGTCTTCTCTTCCTCGTCTGAATCGTTGCCTCGAACACTTTCTCAGCAAAGTCTCTCTCATCGTTCCGTCGTTTCCTCTTTCACGAGCGCTCCAAAAGCCGCTGTTCAAAAAATGTGCATCCTCGTCCTCCAAAACCTCCTCGTCGTAGTTTCGAGTGTTCCCGTTGTTGTTAACATCGTCGTCGTCATCCTCGGACGCGCTGCTTTTACCGATGAATACTAAAGAAGAAGGCGGCGAAGATGAAATTCTCGCAAAAACGGCCACCACGGAGAGGAAACAGATGAAGAGCAAGGAGAGAAGAATCGGTCGTTTTTCTTCTCTCGTGGGTCTTTT
>JACLAA010002281.1_pt1 | contig 10577 bp, 7 predicted proteins | sample 8027891 | NCBI WGS metagenome assembly JACLAA01 (sample SAMN15724900, study PRJNA655200) | protist metagenome | isolation source: fluorescence activated cell sorting (FACS) single amplified genomes of... | place: Spain: Blaines Bay Microbial Observatory, Mediterranean Sea | collected 2016-01-19 | reverse complement strand
TGAAAATCAAAATGAGGGCGAAAATGATGAAGACACGACGGCGAATTGTTTGTGCGTGTTTACGGCCATGTCCGATTTGAATGAAACGTTTTCGAAAGTTGGCTTGAACGTCTACGAGGACGTCTTAGATAAGTGCGAACCAGATGCGAGAAAGTTTGGATGGTTTGGTGATGGCACGGACAGGTGCCCGGAAGATAACTTGGAGGAGTTGAGAAAACGCAAAGAGGAGGAAATTCGGGAGCACGAAGAAGCGAGGAAAGAGCGCGAACGTAAAAAGAAGGAAATTTATAGAAGAAACGTAGAGAGAGCGAAGAAACAAGAAGCCATTCGAGTCGAAAACGCATTGAAGAAGTCGGACACGGAACGACAAGCTCGCGAATTACGCAGGAGAGAACGCGAAGAGAATCTAAGGAAAGAGGCGAGACTAGTCACGTGGCGCTTGAAAGAGGCGAAAGCGGCGGAGAAGGCTTTGAAGGAAGCCGAGGCTAAACAGGCGAAGTTTTTTGGCACTGGCGGTGGTATTCAAGACGTCGGATGTTACGAAGAAGGTGAAAAACCTATGAAAGGTCAGAAACCATGTTAGATATTTTTAATATGATGCGCTACTAATTATACACTGTATTTCAATTACACATCCTCGACGGCTTCTTGCGATAGCAAGTGCACACTTGCTTCTCTCTCGCCACTTGTGCGTCCAGCACTACCGCTAGTGTGAGTAGACGTATCCGTTCCTAAAGTGCGATAGTACCGACTTTGCATCAAGATGTACATATCCAAACCGCATGTGCCGAAACTCCCGCATAAGAAGCTCAACGAATGGACGATTTCATCCCACCTAAAATTCTTCATGAAGATTATCGAGATTCCATATGTTACGTTCGCACTAATCGCAAAGAAAAACATCAACATAGACGCGCCTTCGCACGATTTCCGCCTCCTGTTTTTTAAAATCTGAAACACTCTCCCACCTAAATAACACGTCGCCGAAGCGTACCCGATGAATCGACCGAACACTACTCTCGTTTTCGATGACTTACTTATGGCATGATTTAAACATCCGGTTGCGCTTTGTAGCGTTCTCGTGGCACCGCTCATCGAGTTCATCGTTCCAGAACTCGAAAATGACCTGAATGAATACACCGAAACACCCGTGCCTAAAAATCCAGATATGTACATCGACGGCGACACTGGTTTCTTCTTCTTGTTCTTCTTTTGATTTCTATGCTTCGGCGTAGACGGGGGGTGAACGTCATCCCCACAACTATCATTATTCCCTTTGTCTTCGTCATGTATGGTACTTATGTTCTCATCAATCATCGACATCACATCATTCGCGATGGGAGAAGAAGAGTTCGGTTGCACGCCAACATCACGCATCATTTCACCGCCGATATTCAGTCCCCGTCTTCTTCGTAGTTGTCTTTTCGAATACAACACAAACTGGGAAATTAACACCGAATCGCTCATCAAAAAATACACCGCCGTGTAGATTTGTATCGGCGTTTGGTCCCCGGTGAGTAGGCACGCGATCAGATTACAACTATCCCCCGTCGCCCAGAGAAGTAAAAAGTGCATCGACAATCCTTCGCTCGTTTTGAGTCGATAGTTCTTCAAAATTTGGGGGAATTGGCAAACGAACCAAAAGACGACGGAGAAAACGCCGCTGAGAAAACCGATATATTCGATTGGAGCGTACGCGCATACGCGAAAAACCTCCCGGATTATGCCAGAATAGGCGTCCGAATCGCACACGCAATAGTCAGGTGGTGGCGCTGAGCTCATTTTATCATGACTGTGTGTGTTCTCTCTTGGAAGGATTATGAGGACAGAAACGTTTCGACTTATATCTATATTCAACTCGCCAAAATAATTTCATTACAACAAGAATATTCGATTTATGTAAATCGACTTTATGCTTTGCGGTTTCTCTAAACTAATAGTACACTCTTTTTGTAATTACTTACCACCGTCGTTTTCGTTCTCATCCGAACCTTCTTCCTTCTTGTTATCGTTATCGGTGTTGGTATCATTGGAACCGCCGTCAAGCGTAGCGCGTAAGGATTTTTCTAGCGCCAACTTCGCGCGTAAGCCTCCAAGTTGTTCTTCCAAGCCGGATTTCGCGAGGCGTAAGCGATCGAGTAACCCCACTGAACTGGACATGGCCGCAGCCCTGCGAGCGATTAACTTTTCGTTTTCATCCGCAGAGGCGAACGGGACTTCCTGGAAAGCCGCAAAGGAGAGGCGCTCGGCCCGGACCATAGCGGAAGCTCGAGATCTTTTATTTACGTCTGTAGCTGCGATCTTCATCTCTTCTTCGTCGTCTTCTTCGTTCTGTGCCATCGTGAGTGCCGCTGATCGACGCAAACGAGATAAGATGGCATCGTCCAAGGATAATCCAGCTTTATCTTGGTCGCGGTTCATTCGCGCGACGTTTTCCAACTCGATTTTTGCATCGAAGAAGATGCCATCTTCTTCGACCCATTTCACGCTCTCGTGTAAAGAATCAACCTTACCGATAGATTTTGCCCATTTGAGCATCTTTGCTTCTTCGATGGCGAATTTTCGATGTATTTCTGTCGGATAATCCCTTGCAGCTTCCGCTTTCCGAACGACATCGTCAAAGAGCGTTTCTTTGGTCATGTTTGAAACTTCCAATAGACTATCGCCGAACTCGATCACGTAATTCATGAGAAGCTCGACGTCGTCGGCCAATTGCTCGATTTGATTGCGTTCGTCCTCGGTCGGTTGAACGGCAAATTTCGAGTCTGGCGAGTTTACTAACGAATATGTACCGGCGACGTAACCAGCTGGCGTTTCGTTAACGTCCTCAACCATCATTCGCGTTTCACCGACAACCAAAACTCGGTAAGTCTCGCCAAATGTGCCAGAAGATTCACCGTATTCGTCGACGATATCGATAGTAACGCCGTCGTCGAAACCATCGTTGGATAAGATTTTAATCGGTTCGTACTGAATGATTCTTCCTAGAGTACACGTCGCGTTCAATTGTACGGCTTGCGTATCTTCGTCCTCGTCCTCGTCATCTTCTTCGTCCGTACCAAACCCAGATTCGTCGCCGTATCGACTGTTTACTTGCCTTGCAAACTCGCTGAACTTTTCAAACTCTTCCTCGTAGTTGGAAGCGTCCGAATCGGACTCACTGTAAACATCTCCAAACATTTCCAATTTATCATCGCGTTCATTCGGCAACGGCCTTTGGTTTAACTCTTTCTTTTTGTCGTCTTGTTCCGTTCGATCTGCCAATGCATTACTGGTGACATTGCTACTATCTCTACTCTTTTCTTCCTCGTCGTCGTTTCCCTCGTCCAAAACTCTCTTCTTGCTCGTCGTCGTGCTAATCTCGCAACTCGGCGGTATTTGAGAATAGTGCACGAAAGCCATCAATCCACCGTGCGAATCCACGCTATCGTTCAACAAGCTCACAAACCTCGGCTCGTACAAGTGCAGCACCTTCCGTTGTCCGGGAATGATGGGCTCACTTACTGGGAACAAAAGCGACGGGAGCACGTGCGTCGATGGTCCGTTCTCTTCCTCGTGCCTTTTCGTTTTCTCTTGCAGCGATTCGCTCGCTCGTAAATACGTCTCGCCTTCAAACATGTCCCCTTCGTCTACGCTTCCTATGTCTTGTCCTTCTCTGCCGGTCGATGAAGAAGATGACGATGACGAATATTCCTCGTGGTCGTCGTTGTTCCAAGCGGCGTTGCATTTGCATTTTGTCCATCTTTTCCGTGGCAGATTTTGTGCCACACGTCGTCGTGTTATCTTGTTTTTCCTCGACGATTGCACCATCATCGTTCCAAAATCGCCGCGACATCTTCGCGACGACGGCGACGCGACGCGCGTCATTCTTTCCGAGGCCACTGAGGCCATCGTCTCGCGCTTCTTCGCGTGTTTTCCAGACGACGAAAAGAAAAGAAAGAAAGAAAGACAGGGAGACTCTCTGTGTCCCACTTTTTTATGTCCAGCACTTTTGGATGCCTCTCCTTTTGTTTTTGTTCTCTTTTTTTTTTTTTGAGATCCTTCTCACACCGCAAAAATTTAGCTTTTTTGTACACGGGGTTCTGAACCTTAAACATCCATTCCTTTTTTTTGGGGCGGGCGACGGGAGTGTCGTCTTTCATGTGAAAACGCCTTTTATACGAGAGAGACGGAGACGGAACTTTGGATCGAAAAAAAAAAACGAAAAAAAAATCGAAAAAGAGGACGAGAGAGGCGATCGGTCGCGCGCCCGACCACGACGCGAGGTCCCTCAAAGTCGTGGACCAGTATTTATTCGTCGTCTCCTTTCTTTTCCGTTTGAATCTCTTCTTATTTTTTTTTGTACGACGAGAGTCCCGTTTGATTCAAACGCATCTCGTCTCGCGCGCGCGATTCTTCAGTTCTTCGTTGCGCGCGGAATACCAACACCAACACCAACACCACAGGACACACGCGAGCACGCGCGCACCTTTCGTCGTTGGAAAGTCGTTTGGAAAGTCGTCGGAAAGTCGCGGGGAAGTGCGAGAAGAACAAAGAGAAAGAGCGGCAACCGTTCGCGTGTTCGAGAGGAGGAAACGGAGATTCAAACGAAGAAGGTGCACGCATACGCATTGGAAGAGACGAGGAATCGACGAGAAAAATCAACACCAGAGAGGCTTGGAAGAGGACAAAGAACTCGTCGAACAGTAGCAAAGACACACATAGAACAGCACAAACACACGCACGCACACACACACACACACAGAGAGAGAGAGAGAGGGACAGACAACACACAGAGAGAAATAGAATGAGTGCGATAAACATCACGCAAGTCCAAGTGTTGGTAAGTGATTCTCTTTTGTCTTCGATTTTTGAAAATCTCTCGCACCTAATTTTGGTGTCAAAATGACTGGCGACGAGGACGCCGACGACGAAGAAGAAGAAGAAGAGTGACTTCTTCTCGAGATTTTGGTACCGTTTACTTACCGATGCGATGATAAATTCTTTATCCCTTCTTCCGCAAACAACAGGACAACCCACAATATTTCCAAAACCCGTTACAATTTGAAATTCAGTACGAGTGCCTGACCAACCTCCAACACGACTTGGAGTGGAAACTCACATACGTCGGCTCGGCGGAGAGTGATCAACACGACCAAATCTTAGATACAGTTTTAGTCGGTCCAGTTTCGAGAGGAGCGTATAAGTTTGTGTTCCAAGCGAACGCACCGGATGCGACGAAGATTCCGAACAGCGATATCTTAGGCGTGACGGCGTTATTGTTGACGTGCTCGTACCAACAAAACGAGTTCGTGAGAGTCGGGTATTACGTGAATAACGAATACAACGACGAGGAGTTGCGAGAGAACCCACCATCCGTGCCGCAGTTGGATAAGATTGTGAGGAATATTTTAGCGGAGAAACCGAGAGTGACGAGGTTTCCGTGCGAATTTGACGCCGTTTCGATTCCAACTGAAGATGGAGGCAACATGCAGATGATGCAAGAAGAGATTACGACGGAGGGTTTTGGAAACGAGAACGTTGGTTTTGATAATGGGAACGCGGGCATGGCGGCGTTTACGGGGGGATTTGGCGATGATCAACAAGCGGGTGGTTCGTACGAACCGTCTCAGACGCAGTTTCAACAAGGCGGCGGCGAATGTGGCACGGACGTGCAACCACAGCAACAACATCAATCGCAACCGCTTTGGTAAAATACAAAATTGCGAAAGGGAATGTAGGTAAATAAAAAAGATTCGGCTAAATACAATTAAGTTGCAGTGCTCTGATTATTAAATAAAACTTTCAAGGACTAAAACGCTCTTTTATTTCTCTTCCTCTTCTTCTCTCTACAATAATTACGGTTAATTTCAAATGACTCTCACGAACGCTGGGATATCGTAAATACCAGCATCATAGCCGCCCTCGATCCATTGCCCCCCCAAGAAAACCTTCTCACCGTCGAACTCTTTCCATTCCCCTTTCGGCAAATACACTTCTCTTCGCCTCTGCTTATCGTACACGACCGGCGCGACGACGATATCGTCGCCCAAACAAAACTGGTCGTTTATATCGAACGTATTCGTATCTTCCGGCGCGAGCCACCATAGCGGCTTACAAATCGGTTCCAATGTTTTAGAACTTTTGATTGATAAATCTTCGATTAAATCAATTAGTTTCGATCGAACCTTTAACATTTTGTCCGTCGCTTCCGTGACGTCTTTGCCAAACTCCCAAGGTGGGATGGAAAATTGCATAGCGGGCATGAAACAGTTTGCTTGAGTCCATCGCACTAATAACTCTTTTGAAGGATCACCCGCGTATGCGTTACCACCAATCATGTCCGGTAGACACAACGGGTACCCGACAATAGAGGAGGTCAACAAGTGTGGGATTAAACTTCGTAACCCGTTTGATGTAGTCCAGGAACTAAACGTGTCACCGATTCGTGTCCACACGCCAGAATCCGTGGAATGATGACCACTTCGTACTTCGCACAACTCGAACTTTTGTGCAATTTCCGTCGACCATAACTTCGTGTACTCGGACGGATGTTTCATCGGAACTTTCGTTTCAAATTCTTTCGGTAAGAAACATGGCTCGCCGGCGTCGAATTTAAAACCGTCAATGCCGTATCGTGTTTGTAAACCTTTTAACCCGTTCAAGAACCACTCTCGAGCGTTCTTATTAGTTAAATCTATCGCAACTACTGGCGTTGGTTGCCACCACGAAAAGAATCCAGGTTTTGAATGGCCGGGAGTCAATACTTTCGACTTAACGAAGTAGTCGTTCTTTACGCCTTCGTCATACGCTCGCGTACCTTCGGCAACGAACGGCGTAACCCACAAGGTCACTTTGAACCCTTTCAAATGCAACTCATCCACCATGGACTTAACGTCTGGAAACTTTATGGAGTCAAATTCTAACTCGCCGTATTCGGATGACCATCGGTCGTCAATTTCCATGACAGATCTTTCATAATTCAACTCTAAAATCTCATTCGCGAATTTCAAAACTTTCTCTTGGTCCACCGCAGTTCTATATCTTGCCCACGTGGACCATTTGGGCCCTCTGACGAGCGCGGTATCGACTGTTTGCGTGGGTTTTGGCATCGATTCTAACACGTTTTCCGTCGCTTCTCGAACGTTACGTTTGGCGAGCATCGCGACGCGCATAGAGCATGTTCGCGTCTTTACATTTTTTCTTGTCTTTGTTTTATCTTTTGTTTTATCTTTCCCTTCACTTGGTAAGGATAAATTGCCCATCGGGTCGATGTTTTCCGGGAGATACACGTGCGTTTTCTCGCTTTTCCAACCAACGAGAGGGTGTTCATGTGAAAACGCGCCGTATTTAGAGTTGCAAAATCCCGATCGAGACTGCAATCGTAACTTGCCATCACCTTGTCTACTTTGCGAGGTTAACGGTAACGCCGTCGGTCGTAAAATATTCGCCACGCCGGTAAGAAATTTTCGTTTCGAACCGTTCGGAGTTAAAGCTTCGAAGAACGTATTCTCTTTCGGTGCATTCAAGCCGACGTGAAAGAATGACGTTTCCGGGTCTGCGACGATGGCGAAACCCGTAGATGTTACCCAATGATTGGAAACCAGCGTGTTGATTCCGTGTGGACCGAAATCAAATGGATAATGCGGGCCGACTTCTTGACAAGCGCCGTTCAACGGCCACTCTTGCCGAACGAAATGCCCGCCGCCGAACCATTTCCCGCTCGAATCCACATCTGTGATGATTTCTGCCATTTCCACGGAATAATCATTCTCCTGGTTCGTTTGAACGACGTAATTGAGGATGAAACCAGAGGTTAAATTTTCCGTCCACTTTCGCTCGTCTGTACTTAAACATCCTTTCGCTGATAACAGTTTGATAGTCAACGTGGACAATACTTTGTCATTTTTCATACCATCATCGCCTGCTTTTTCTAAAAACTCGACCTTTACTACGTTGTTCAGTTCATTATTCACAATCCTCCCGATGGTATCTGCCCCAGGAGGTATCGTCACCGAACTTCTGCTTGTCAACTCCCACTTCGCTTCTTCTTCGTCATCAAAGTGCGCGTAAAAAAGCGACACTCGACCGTCTGAACAGATCCGCATGCGTGCATCTCCGTCCATCAAAGTCACGATTCGAGATGGGTTCTCTGAGGTCATCGTTCTCTTTGAGTAACGCGATAAGAGTTTTTGTTTCCGTCGTCGTTCGAGTTTATCATTGCTTATCTTTGTCTTCGTCTTCGTTGTCGGTGTTGGCATCGGTGTGGTCTCTGCCAGCTCAGCATTTGCCGGCGCGTCGTTCGCTAACGCGTTCAACGAAGAGCTGCTGCCGTTTTTCTTCTTCAAAGAGGAGGAAGAAGAAGACGAAGAAGAAGACGACGAAGAAGAAGACGTTTGCGACGGGTTGTTGTTTTCGTTCTTTTGCGACGACGCGTTCGAAGTCGTTCGTCGGTGCGTCCTTCGCCGTCGATTTTGCGACGACGCAACTTTGAGAGGCGGCAGTTGACCTCGTCGCACGCCACACGCAGACGTCGTCATCGCGTCGTCGTCGTCGCTCTCTTTCTCTCCCAAGAGTCAACGAGTCTCCTTCGTATCCGCGTCGGTGTATCTCCTCTCGGCGTTCGTCGTTTCTCTAAAAAGACGTCTCGAGCCTTCTCCTCCTCGTCCTCGTCCTCGTCCTCGTCTCCTGCGCTGCTCGCCCTTATCGACAACAGTATTGAATTATTATTCCTCTCAGAGTTTTTTTGTGACTAATATCCCCTGGGTGTGACCACCCAGGTGGGGTCGTCCCTTTTTTTTTTTTTTTTTTTGTGAAAGTCCTCCCCCCCCCGGGATAATGAATGATGAGGACGGAAAAAAAAACCGTTCGGACAAAAAATTTTTGAAGGGTCGCTTTTTTTCTTTCTTTCTTTCTGGGAACGACAAACCGAAGGAGAAGACGACTGATGACTCCCTTTTTTCGGGAGAGACGTCATTTTTTGGAAAAGAAGAGAAGAACAACCAGACAACAACTTTACCGTTAAAAAACAAAAGAAGAACAAGACGACTTTTGATTTCAAAATGAAAAGAAACAATGACGACGATACGGGGATATATATAGTAGTATATAGTGTGAATTTGGTGTGAATTTGGTGGTAGGTTTCAAATAGGCTTAGTTTGTGCGTTTTGAGTAATCTAATGCCATAAACACGAGAATTGGTTTAAAACAGACATACTTTACTATCTCTATCTAGGGTTTAGTATTTAGGGTTTCAAACTCCCTGGTGGAAAACTCACTTTCTTCGTCCTCTCTTCTTTCTCTTTTTCAAGAACTGCTATTCTTTTACGGAGTCGATCTATTGTCTCATCCTTCTCCTTTTTCACGGTTTCCATATGAGTTCTTGCTTTCTCTTTTTCCTCCTCCAATAGGCGTGTTTTCTCTTCTACAAGCACTTCTACCCTTGCTTTATCCTCGGCTACCTTTGCCATAGCGGCATGAAGTGTGGATATCCCCAACATTTTACTAAACGTTTTATCAAAGGAATCCGAACATCGCTTCAACCAGCTCTTTTGTTTATCATTATCTACACTCAACTCTGAGTTCTTTTTGTTCCCTTCTTGTCCCATAATAGATTTACATACTTCTGCATTAAGTGTAATCATCAGTTCCTTTATCTGATTAAGCAACTCTACCTTCTCTTTCGACCATTCTTTCTCTTCTGCAAGTTGTTCCAATCTTTCGTCCCATTCTTTTTTAATATCGTCTAAATATTGTTTTACTCTTGCTTCTGATTTTTTTACTTCTTCTTCCCTATGCATTGCAGCGCGTGTAATTAATCCCATTTGCTTTTCGAATTCCTTACCACCACTACTTGGTAATATTGCATCTAAAACATTAGAGATTTTATTTAATAAGGGATATTTGGTTTCACACAAACCGGACAATCCCTTACTAATATTCAATACCTGCTTATCTTCACTCAACAAAGATTTACATCCCTCGTCATGGAGAGCGGACCTTAATTTTTCAATCCTGGATATTAGTGTATCTCTCTCTTTCGATAATCCCTTTTTTTCTTGTTCCCATTCCTTTTCTTTATTAACAGATTCCAACCTCATTTTTTTATCTCAATTTGATGTTGTTTTCGTATTTTTTCTACCTCCTTCTCTGTCATTTCTTTATAAATTTCTCCCATCTCCCCAACATCTTCACTGCTATGATAGGTTCTATCTGAGCTGTACCCGGATTTATTACCATCGTCGTCGTCGCCATGCCATTCTGCCATAAACCTCATTTTTTCCCGTTCCTCATAAAATTCCTCGTCGTTGTCGCTAAACCACCTCGCTACTACAGTGCCATCTTTTCGGACATTACCAACCTCACGCCGTTCAACTCCGTCGTCATCGTCGTCGTTGTCATTAGTATTCTCCAATCCCATATTTTCAAAGCGTTCCATTATTTTCCCCTCATCATCAACGTATAATGCTTTCTCCTTTAGCTTTGTCAGTTTATCATTTAGTTTTTCTAGTTCCTCATTTATTTCTTGTATTTGTTTCTCTAGACTTTGTATGTCTTCATCAATCTTTTTAAGTTCAACATCGTTGGTTTCCATGACC
>JACLAA010002167.1_pt1 | contig 10625 bp, 9 predicted proteins | sample 8027891 | NCBI WGS metagenome assembly JACLAA01 (sample SAMN15724900, study PRJNA655200) | protist metagenome | isolation source: fluorescence activated cell sorting (FACS) single amplified genomes of... | place: Spain: Blaines Bay Microbial Observatory, Mediterranean Sea | collected 2016-01-19 | reverse complement strand
ACGACGACGAGGTCGAATCAAACGTCGCCGAGGAACTCATCAGGCTCGTGGAAGAGGAGAAGGCGTCCACGCCGCCCGCCGGAGACGGCAAATACGCGATCGGGACCAAGATCGAGGCCCGGTAGAAGGCAGTGTCGAAATCCGCCAGTGAGTCGATGGCGTGGAGGTCGACAGCGAACGCGCCGCGAATTTGATTTTCACCTACCTGTAGGTATAAAGGGAAGAAGAAGTGGTACGCGGGTGAGGTTACGAAGGCCGACGGTGACGTTTACTCGATCACCTATGAGGACGGAGATGTTGAGGACGGCGTCGCCGAGGAGCTCATTCGAGTACTCGAGGAGGCGGCCGCGCCGGCACCGGCCGCTTCAGTCGAGGAGGCCACGAGTGATGGCTTCGAGGTCGGCCAGCAGGTCCTGAGTCGCTACAAGGGGAAGAAGAAATTTTACAGCGGTACCGTCATGAGGAAAAATGGCGATGATTCGTACGACATTCGATACGACGACGGGGATGAGGAGAAGGGCGTCGCGGCCGAGTTTGTCAAGGCCGCCGAAGAAGCTGATAAGGGGTCAAAGACGCAACGCCGACAAGTGGCCGCGCCCGCGCCCGCGCCCGCCGCGGCGGCCGACGAGGAAGACAAGGCCACGAGCGGCGCCTTCGAGGCTGGCACGAAGATCCTCGCTAGATATAAAGGGAAGAAGCGATGGTACGATGGTACGGTAATGAAGCGAAACGACGATGGGTCCTATGAGATCATCTATGACGATGGCGACAAGGAGTCGGGTGTCGCGGCCGACTTCGTCAAGGCCGCCGAAGTGGTCGCGTCGGACGAGGCCGCGCCGTCCGCTGAGGCCCCGACATTCGAAGCCGGCGCCAAGATCGAAGCCTTGTACAAGGGAAAGAAGCATTGGTACACTGGAGCCGTCGATAAGGTCAATGCAGACGGCACGTACGACGTCATCTATGACGACGGCGACACCGAAAAGGGCGTCAAGCCGGAGCACATCCGCGCGGGCGCCGGCGACTCAGAACTGGAGGTCGGGCAACGGATCGAGGCGAAGTATCGCGGCAAGAAGAAGTATTATCCGGGAAAGATCGCGCGGCGCGGCGACAACGGAACGTATGACATCGCCTACGACGACGGCGAGGAGGAGTCGGGCGTCGCCAGGAATCTCATAAGGGAGGCATAGTCTTCGAACCTAGTGGTCGTCCCGTCATCCCGACTCGATATTGTTACGGCGCTAGGACTAGTGGGCGGAGCCCTGGGGGAGACACCGCGCGTGCAGAAATAATTGCTAGTGTCAAAGACAGACTAGAAATGCCACGCTCGCCTCCAACAGGATTTCACAGCCTCGCAACAGCCTCTGTGCAAGCCAATTGCATCGAATACTTGATATATCGCCGTCGTGCATTCCCAGGGAGTTCACGCTTGCAAACTGCTTCTTCTTGCATCACAATCGCTGTCCTGCATTGCATAGCAAAATGATGGCATTGATCGCAGCACTAATGTTGTCCACTGCTGCTGGCTACAGCTCGCCGAGGGCACCCGTCGTAGCAGGCAATTGGAAGATGAATCCCAGCACCTCGGCCGAGGCCATCGCTTTAGCCGAAGCACTCGAAGCCGTCGACGGCCGAGAAGTGGTCGTCTTCCCGCCGACGTGCTACCTCGACTCCGTCGCCGCGAAGGCCAACAAAAATGTGGCATTGGGCGCGCAGGACGTCTGCGTCCTAGCGGAAAGCGGCGCGTACACCGGCGCCGTGTCGCTGCCGATGCTGAAGAGCATGCCGCGCGTCGATTACGTGCTGTGCGGCCACAGCGAGCGGCGATCGCTCTTCTCGGACGACGACGACGCGATCCGCGCGAAGGTGAGGGGCGCTTTAGATGCGGGCTTCGCGGCGATGTTGTGCATCGGGGAAACCCAACAAGAGTACGAGTTGGGGGTCACGGACGATGTGTGTGCCTTGCAGCTCGCCAAGGCGCTCGAGGGCGTCACGGCGGCGGAGATGGCGAATATTGTGGTCGCGTACGAGCCGGTCTGGGCCATCGGCACGGGGCTGGTCTGCCCGGCCGACGTCGCGCAGCGCGTCCACGCGTCGATCCGGCAGCGACTCCGGGCGACCTACGATTCTTCGGTGGCCGACTCGTGCCGAATTTTGTACGGGGGCTCGGTGAACCCGTCGGTCATCGACGGCCTCATGCGCCAGTCCGACATCGACGGCGTCTTGGTGGGCGGCGCGTCGCTCGACGCCGCGACGTTCGGGCAGATCGCGGCCTTCCACACGGGCTGGTGGCGCACGCGCAGTTTCCTGAAGAAGGTTTTCCGGCGTTAAGCACAACACTAGTTACATGAGCCCCTTCCGGAACCCCTCCAACACGTCGGCGCACGACTCGATCGATTCGATGCGGTCGACGCCCTTCCCGGCCTGCCAGATCTCCACACTCTCGTCGAACGCCGCCTTCTTATAGGTTTCCATAGCCTTCTTGAGCCTGCGTGCAAATTGAGCGGTGAGAGACCGGCCCACGCCATCGAGCAGACGTCGCGTCGATGGCGTGGATTCACACGCCGGGGCGGACATCAACGTCCGCGTGAGCGTCTTCGTGTAGCGGTTGCGGAGGAGCCACGCGACGACGGCGTTGACCCGCAGCCCGCCGGCCGCGACCTGCTCCGTCTTGATGACCGACGAGTTCGTCCCCGCCAGCTTGTTCGTCCAGACGATGTCCTCGCCGGTCGCGGCGACGATGGCGTCCTTGTAGGATTGGGTCACTTGCGCTTCGTGCGTCGCTAGGAAGCGCGTCCCCACGCTCGCCCCGGCGTAGCCGAGCTCAAGCGCCCGTCGTAAGTCGGCTCCGTCGGCCACGGCTCCGGCTTGGATCAGGGGCAGGTCGATGCCTCGCAACTCTTCGGCGAACGTCTCCGCTGATCTATTGCCGGTCTGGCCGCCCATGCTATCGTTCAGGCATATCAGACCGTCCACACCACTTGCAGCGACCTTCTCCGCGACTCTAGGCGTGTGCACGTCGTGGTAGATCTTGATGCCCCTTGGTTTCGCGAACGCGACGATGCGGTCCGGCTTGCCGAGGGACGTGAGGAAGAACTTGACGCCTTCGTCGGCCGCTATTTCCATCCACTCGTCCATTTGTTTTTTGTACTTTTTGTTTTCTAGTATGGTGAAATTGACGCCGAAGGGCTTGTCCGTCAAACTTTTGATCAGCTGCAATCCCTCGCGGAAGTCGTGGCCGTAGAGATGCGTCAACGAGATCGGCTGGACGACGCCCAAGCCGCCGGCGGCGCTCACGGCGGCGACCAATTCCGGGTTGCTCCCTGGATACATGGGACCCTTGATGACCGGTACCGCGCACCCGGCGTCGTCGAGGAAGCGCTGCGTCGCCGCGGACAGCGAGCTGAGGCGTCGGGTGCTGCAGCGCAGTGGCGTCGCGGTGAGGCGGCAGCAGACGGCCGGTCGCAGCGATGGCGTCGCGCCGAGCCGCGAGGTGCCATGCAGTGCAGACCGGCCCTGCACGCCGCCGACGCCGGCCCTAGAGAGCAGTTGCGATACGGCCCGCATCAATGCGAAACAGTTAGAGTCCGATGCCACTACAGCGCTTTCAATTGACCTCGTTTGCTTCCCAAGCGGCCAGCGCCAGCTAGCGGCCAGTAAGACACTAGCAAGCACGACCCGGCGCCAGCGCATTGCTCACATAGCTGCTCACAAGCAAGAACACGACTCAATTCCAGCAATGCTGCGATCTCTCGTGCTGTGCTGGGCTGCTCGCGTCGCCTGCGGCTTCGTAACTCCACCCACAACTACAAAGCTGGCACCACTCCGATCAGGCGGCCCGCCAGTCGTCGAACGACCTGCACCTGAAATACTGCTCAGCGCAAGGGATGACCAGACGCAGCAACTAGGCTTCGCGGCCATTTGCGGCGGCATCGCCATGGGGACCGCCGCGTGCGTGGGCGGTCTCAACGGGCTGGAGAGCGTCCTGCCGGACGGCTGGTTCGGGGCGTGGCGCGACTACACGTGGCCCTTGCCGCTGGGCGGCATCTTCGCGGCGGCGGGCGTGGCGCATTTCACGCTAGCGGACGCGTTTATAGCAATCGTACCGCCGAAAGGCACGTGGGGCGGTCTCTGGCAGGTGCCGGCGCCGGGCGCCGAGGAATTGAACCTGAGCTACGCGGAGTACCACTGCTACTGGACGGGCGTCGCCGAATTTTTAGGAGGCGTCGGCCTCGCGGGCGCCGGCCTCGGGCTCCTCCCGCTTCCCGTTCAGCTTCCGGCGTTCGGGCTGTTCTGTCTGGTCGCAGCAGTCACTCCGGCAAATATCTATATGGCGAGTCACTGTGTGGAAATCAACCAGTGAGTTAAGTTGATGCCGACGCGATCGCGGGGACAGCGTCGCGTCTATGGCGTGGGGCGCCCAAAATTTGATTACCACGTAGGCGACTCACGACGCACAAATGGGCCCAGACGTCCCGCCCATTCCTTACCCGAACGGACACATCGGCCGCGGCGTCGCCCAGTGCGTGCTTCTCGCATTCTTTTGGAAGCTTACGTTTCAATAACAAGTTACTATGTACCGCTAGCTCGGAAAGTAGCCGGGGACGGGCTAGGGAACCGCGTCATCGATCAGGCCTCACGGCCCGCCCCCAGAACATCCGCTGCACCTCGGGGCTGTTCACGAACCCTTCGACGTCGGAGAAGCAGTACACCGCGACCAAGCGCTCGCCCTCGACTTCTGAGACGCGATGCAGCGAGGAGCGGCCGGCGAAGATCTGGAGCGTCCCCGGCGCGAAGGGTGCTGCGCGCACGGCCGGGCACGCGGCGCCGGCGGGCTCGACGGCGTAGTCCGAATGGCCGTTAATCACGGCCGCGGTCGTCTCGTAAGCTAGATCGTCGACCGACCGCCGGAGCGGCTCCGTGAACTCAAAAGCCCCACCTTCCACCGCTTGAACCAGCGATAACGTGACCGTAAATTCCGATTCGTCGTAGTGCCAGGCGTGGGCCCAGCCAGATCTAAAGACATTGATAGAGGCCGCTCCTAGCGGATCAGCCAGCCGGTGCACACTTCTACCCGTGATGGCCTTCACGAGCCCGAGCAGCTCGTCGCACGCATATAGAGCTCGGATGGCCCTGCTTTCGTCAAGCTCGTCGCACGCGGTAGATGCAACCCTCGTTCGCATCTGTTGGTTCCTCACGTGTGTCGCCAGCAGCGTCGCGTCGGTGTCAGAGAGCTGGTAGGCGTTGTGCGTGTCGTCCGTGGCGAAGGCAGAAGGCGCCGCGGTCGTGGCTTCCTCGACTGCATCAGCAAGCGCCCTGGGGGCCAGGAAACAAGGAAATGACGCGCAGCCCGTGGCCGCTAAGTCGCGCCGCGCCTTGTCGACGAGCGCGCGGCCGTCGGCGGACGCCAGGTCGCCGATCGGGTACCTTTCAAGGTTGACGAGGTCCCCGAGCCGCCGCGCCGCGGCCAGCGCGACCAGCAGCAGCAGCCTCATAGGGCCTCGTGGGGCTCCGGCCCCGGCGTGAAGACGTCGTTGAGCTCGATCTCGTCCCGGCTTTCGGCGAAGTGCGCCTGCTGCTGCGGCGAGAGCGCGTCCCAGCCGAAGGCCGCGGGGTTCGGCGGCGGCGGCTGCGTGCCGTTGCGGATGGCGCTGATGATCGCTTCGAGGTGCGCGTCCTGCGCCTTACTTAGATGCTCGGGCTCGAAGCCCGTGACGCGCGGCTCGCTCGAGCCGTCGAGGAAGGGCGGCGGCGCGGGGCGGATGCCGATCTTGATTTCCTGCGCTTGTGCAGGAGCTGAGGTCTCCTCTCCGGTCTTTTGCTTTTTCTCTGGTGGCGGCTTGGCTTCAGCAAAGTCTGCCATCGATGCGCCGCGCGCTGGCGGTCACACGAATGCGTGCTGCCACTCAGGGCACCGCTGTCAGCGCCTGGACGCTGCCCTAGTCCTTAGCATAAGCTTCCCCCTGCTTTTTTGCCCTCTCATCGGGCTAGCGGCCGTAAGACACTAGCAAGGACGAGGTTCTCACATCCTCGAAGGCGGGGGGCGGGGGATGCGAGTGCGTCGCGCGGCGGCGCGAGGGCGAGCGAAACTAACCAAAAACCTCTTACGCGACTATGCCGTTTTATACATCATCACTGCGAAGTTGTCCACTTTAAAGGAGCAGAAGTGCCGCGTCTCGTGCGTCGCGAAGGCCCCATATGACCGCCCCACGACGACGTGCCAGTAGGGGCTCCACTTCTCGTCGAACTTCTTTTTGATCCGGCCGACGCTCGCGTTGCCCGCGTCCTCGTCGTCGTAGGACTTGCCTTCCGCCTGGAGCGCCCCCAACTCCTCGTGGAACGTCTGGATCGCGTCCTTGAGGATGTCGTCGGGCATGTCGCAGGGCAGCCGCAGGCGGGCGCCCCACATGTTAGTAAACTCGACGTTCTTCTGGGCGTCGTCGCCCATGGCTGCGGTGGCGCCTCGGCAGCGTGTATGACCTCACCGAGTGGCAGCGTGGATGGCCTCGACGGCGTGGGGCTCGACGGCGCGCTGGACGGCGTTCGAGGCAGCCCCCCATGTAGGCAGCGTACGATAGTTAGCCAACACACGGGGCTCGGCGTCTGTATCGTTCGTGGCACAACGCGGAGCACTGACGCCGGGACTTCACCAGTCTTGGGACCCCTGCAAGCGAATGGGCTCGTTTTGATTTTTGTCTCTGCAAAATGGGGCATTTGATTTATCTGACAGCACTCTCTTTGCGAGGCAACGCGTGCGCGTGGCAACGCGTGCTTTGATTTATCTGACAGCGCGAGCCAACGCGTGCGCGTGACAACGCGTGGGGCAGCTCAGTCCTCGCATACAAGTACACTATGCCTGAGTTTGATGTGCCCCAGGACGCGCTGGCGATTGTCTGCTCGTGCATCAACCTCACCCACTTCGACCTCGCGAGCACGAGGCTGCTCCCGCTGCGCTGCGTGTCGCGGGCGTGGCGCGCCGCGGTCGCGGTCGCGGTCAAGGACCATCCGCACTGTCGCGAATTCTGCCTCAGCGGTAAGAAACTGGCGAAGCGCGAGGTCGTCCTCAGTTACGCGCGCGTTTTCGGTCGAGGCTGCCGGTCCTTGGACTTTTTTGATTCCACCAGTACGTATATGGAGACGTGCACTTTGTTCCTCGACAGCGTGGGCGCGGGGCTCGTATCGCTCTCCATCATGAACGACGATGGCGTGTCCGCGGATCACATCATCGAGCTCTGCCGGCGGTGCCCGGGGCTCAAAAAGCTACAAGCGGCCTACAGTTTGACTGGCATCAAGAAGGCCGATATCCACCTGCTCGCCATTCGCGTGAGCGCCGCCTGTCCCCTGCTCGAAGAAGTGCGGCTCCCCGTTTATGGTTACAGTCCGGCCGAGACGTGGGCGCGGCACTTTCCGAACCTCCTTTGCCTCGATTTCGGACGGGAATATCTCGGCTGCAGTCCGGGCTATCCTCGCTGGGACGAAGGGATGGGCGTGGATTCCCTGGACCTCCCCTTCCTGCTCGATAGGATCGAGCGATCGGCCACGGCCTGTACGAGCGCGACCGCATGCAACTTTGGTGAAGAGACCGTTGTGAACATTGAGTTGGCCGAGAGGCTGGCGCGGACGTCCTTGCGCTCTCGCCTGCAGAGGCTCGACCTTGCGGGGTGTGGGGAAGTGGTCGTCTCGGAGGCCACGATCCTGTACTTCGCGCGAGAGTTCACAAGTCTCGTCGACCTGAGTTTGCCCGTCGGGTTTTGCGGCCGCCTAGACTTCTACGAATCGCTATGTTCGGCTCGACCCGAGCTGGCGCGGCTCAATATCAACTGCGACAGCCGGGCCGACGACGAATGCGTGCGGGTGGTGTGCGAGCGACTTCGCCTGGAGCACCTGGGTCTTGCTGGGCGTTGCTTCATCTCGTCGGATGTTCTTTTCGTAATCCTGGCGAGTCCGTGCGCCCAAACGCTCAAGGAGGCCGACCTCGCTTACATTGACTTCATGAACTCAACCCAGACATTGTTCTTCGTCCTGGGCTGTCCGAATCTAGCCAATCTGGCCTGGGAGGTCCCGGACGAGGCGCCTCTCCGCGTCAACTTCTCGCGGATCGGCGCGGAGGGGCGCATGGACCTGAGCAGCGACTCCGAGGAGGAGTCGCCCGAGGAGCGCCGCGCCGCCTGGTTTCCGGGCAAAATTGAGTATACGGTCGTGTGGGACGACGTGGACACGGAGAACGTCTGGAGCATCGTCCAACTCTCAAGAGCCGCGGCGGCCGGCTCAGTTCCGCTTTCTCCGGTTTGGAGGAATTCGTGAAGCCGCGGGCCGAAATCCCCGGTACGAGTACATTTACGGGGCCATGACTAAGAACAAAGACTAGCGCGGATAGTTACCCAGACTCTGGTACTGCCCGACGCAGTAGGCCCGCTGGATCAGTTCCCGCAAGGTACAAACCTTGCCCGTGTCCGTCTCCGCGCCGCACCGCTCGTCCCAGTGCTTTTGGGCCGTGCCCTGGACCTGCCAGCCGCAGAACGCGAAGTGGTTCGAGGGAGACAAGTGGAGCTCGAAGCGTGAATCAGAAGGATCCCGCAGCGACGCGTTCGCGAGCTTGAGGAGCCACGTGTCGTCGAGGTCGACGACGTCGTCATCGCCCCCGAACATGACGAGGGACGGCGGCGCCACGGACCCCGGCGCCGCCGCGCCGCTCCGCGACGCCTCGGACGCCGCGAGGTGGTCCGCCAGCCCCTCGTCGACGTACGCAAGAGCAGCTCGGTACCTTGCTCGAGGTGCCGCCGGCGCCGTCGCCCTCTCAATGATCGCCTCGTGCTCGACGCGACCCTCCGCCGCGATGCCGTTGCGCGACCGCGGCGGCGCGACGATGCCGGGGTGCGGCCGCGGTTTCACGTCCACATCTCTAAACCATCGTCGATTGACAATGTCGAGCCAATGCACTCGGCCGTCAAAGTACGATTGCGTACCGCCCGTCTCCGTGAAGCCGAACCCGAGGCCACCGAAGGCATAGACGCCCCACGGTGTTAATACGGCAGCTTTTCCTAAAGGCGAGTACGCGCGCGGGTGGTCGGGTTCTGGCGTGAGCTCAGCCCAGGTATTCGTGATCAGGTCGTATCTAAATAGTGTCCGCGTCGGGTTCGGGTCCGTCGCGTTCCTCCCCCCCAATATGAAGAGCTGATCACCCGTGGAGACGCCTAGACTACCAGCTCGCGCCGGCGGTCGCTCCCCTTTGCTATTGTTGACGTGCTCCCATCGATAAGTTCTCTGACAAAGCTCGAGTCTCGTAGTTAATTCCCACTCGGAGATGTTCCAGGTCGCCTTGTTTGGTCCGCCGTGGTCCGTAATGCGCAGCGTCCATTTCCCGTTGGCTACCGCACCCTCAAATTCTGATAAAGAATCGACGGGTCGATACGTACCTCCCGTAGAAAACTTCGCGTGATCTAGATCGTCGATCGCGACCTTCGCCTCATCATCGAACTCCAGCCACTGGGGCTCGTCCCAGGCATGCCTGGTCCTCCCTCCAGTCTCGGGGTCGAACGGGTACTCGCCCAAGGCCGACCCGTGCGCCGCCCAGCCCCATGTATTAAAAACGTCGCCATCTACACTTCGATTGCTGAAGTCCTGCACTCGACCTTTCTCGGGGAGCTGTAGTCTTCTACACGGTGCTTCGTGGTCCGGTGCCAACAACACGACGGGCCAGGAGTTCGCCACAGGTTTGTAGTAATTGGACGACCCGGACGTGGGGCCCGGTCCTAGTAATTCAATGGACAAACTCTCGACGCAGGGGTGCTCCAACCTTATCCTCACGTCCACGTCGCGGACGCACCATTCCTCATCAGCCGTGACGTTCACGTCAAAATGCAGTACATCAGCGTCCGGTAGATCGATGGGCTCGTCCACGGTTGAATAAGCAGGCGTGCCCGCCCAGGTCTGTATCTGCGGTTTGCCCGTATCTAACAACCATAAGTCATCGTAGGCATGTGCCTGATCCGTAAACTCGTCCCTCATACCACCGAACACGGCGATCTTGCCACCCAGCACCGTCGCGACGTGTCGATCCCTAGGTGCTGGCCACGTTTGATTACGTGAAGGTAAGATCAATTCCCACTCGAGCATTCCCGTATCTAAGCGCCACAACTCGTTCGTCTCGCCCTGCCTCCTCACACAATTGTCGTCCGCGCTCTCATACCCAAATCTTTCGCCCAACCGGAACGACGCCCCGACGGCGCCGTCGCACTCGTAGCCGTCGCCCGCGCCGCCGAAAAGGAACGCGGCACCTAATTCATCTAGAGAAATGTTGCCGGCCGCGTACTCTTTTCGACCTCCTAATGTCGTTAGCGTGTGGCCGCCGCGGCCGGAAGGTATTGTAGACTTTGATTGGGACGGCGCGTCGCTCTCGCGCGTCGCATCGTCCGTGAGGTCATCCAGCAAACCGGTCTGGTCGCCTTTCGAGAAGTGCGGCGTGTTCGCAACGGGTGACGCCCGCCCGTAGCCCCCGTCCGCGTAGCGGCGCGGCACGGGGTGCACGCGGGCCCACGCGTCGGCCGGTTCCTTCCTCGTAATAACTTCGACGAACTGACCCGCGTGAGACGTGTCCGTGTGGTTCGCGCCCCGCAAACGAAACCGAT
>JACLAA010002166.1_pt1 | contig 10629 bp, 6 predicted proteins | sample 8027891 | NCBI WGS metagenome assembly JACLAA01 (sample SAMN15724900, study PRJNA655200) | protist metagenome | isolation source: fluorescence activated cell sorting (FACS) single amplified genomes of... | place: Spain: Blaines Bay Microbial Observatory, Mediterranean Sea | collected 2016-01-19 | reverse complement strand
GTCCTTGGCCGTCAAAGCCGCCAGGAGCGAAGAGGGGAAGCGACAGCTCAGCACCGAGAAAATAGACCTGTCGAAGCTCGCCAAGCTGCGGACGCTGAAAGGGCACTCGAAGGAGGACGACAGATATGCTTTCACGAAGGGCGCTGCAGTGATCATCGCTAATACTGATGGCTCCAGCGATGGATGGAACCCCCTTCCAGGTTATCGAGTTGATGTCGAACGCCTAAGTGCTGTTCTCCCGAAAGTGGGCTTTGAACTCTACCGCCGCCCGCAATTCAATTTGACAGCTGAAGAGATGCAGAGCTTCATGCGTGACGTTGGTTCGGCACTCAACAACGATGGTGATGCTTATGATGCAGTGATGGTCGTTTTGCTGAGTCACGGTAAGCAAGACGTCATCTACGGTACTGATGGCGAGGCTGTGCCTTTAGACGATCTCTATGCTTGTGTCAATAAGCCCCATTGCCTTGGATTGGTTAAGAAGCCCAAGCTTTTCATCGTGCAGGCCTGTCGCGGCCATCGATCTGAAGACGCGGACAGTATCCCTGCATCTACTAGCAGCGTGCCCAGGCAGGCCGATTATCTGCATGCGTTTGCCTCCCCGAAAGGATATGTATCCTGGATGAACGACCGAGAGGGTTCATTTTACATTAGAACGTTGGTGGAGTGCCTCGAGGCATCAGATAAGAGCCGCGATCACTTTGCAGACATTTTGATGACGGTAAACCGCAAAATGATGGATTTCGCACGGAGAGAATATCCACAGGTGCCATCCTTCAACAGCCAGCTCAGCAAGAAGTTGTTCCTTTACAGCGCAGATAGGGCCGAACGCTCGGATTCCGAGGCCGAAGCCGAAGCGAAAGCGGCGGCCTACTCCGAGGGTCTGGCGCGGTATAACGAGAAGAAGTGGCCCGAGGCCGTTGCTGCGTTCCGGAGGTTCGTCGCGCTGGATGCGACCCATAGCGATGCGTGGTTCGCGCTCGGAATGGCGTACTACAGCCAGAATGGAAAGAAGAACTGCGAGGCGGAAATCGAGCCGTACCAGCGATGTATTGCGCTTGATCCGAAACACGCGAATGCGCACGGCAACCTCGGCAACGTTTTGTGTAAAGTTCGCAAGGACTACGACGGCGCCGAGACACATTTGCGGAAGGCGATCGAGCTCGACCCGAATGACGCGATCACGCATATCAACCTTGGCAATCTTTTGACGAACGTGCGCAAGGACTTCGACGGCGCCGAGAAGCATTACCGGAAGGCGATAGAGATCGACTCGTCGTTTGTGGAAGCGTATAACGGCCTCGGTGGTCTTCTGCACCAACGAGGAGACTACGACGGTGCGGAACAGATGTACCGCAAGGTGATAGAGCTCGATCCGAAGCACGCGGTGGCGCACAACAACCTTGGCCTTCTTTTGAAGATCGTGCGCAAGGACTACGACGGCGCCGAGCAGCATTATCGGAAGGTGATCGAGCTTGATCCGAACTTGGGCGAGGGGCGCACATGGTGGGGTTTAAGCGAGTGCCTCGAGAACAAGAACGACATCCCCGGCGCCATCGACGCAATCAAAGAGTACATTCGCCGCGGCGACCCCGACAACGACGGCGAGCAGCGCCTCGCAACACTCCGAGAAAAACTATCATTATGATTAGAATAAATGTGAATTAGGAAGCCCCAGGCCGAACCTTACAATAGGGCCTCTTCCCCGAGCCGTCGAGGGATCTCGTAAGGCAGAGGCTAGGTACTCGACGCTAGAACTCGACGCGTCGTGGTGGAGCGACCCTCAGAGGGCCTCCCCCGCCCGCACCAGACCCTACTCCGCGCGGGACGAACGACTAAACCCCGCACGAAAATCGGCAGCTTTTGGCGCTGGGGCAGCCCAAAAAGCAGGCGAGGCAGCCTCTCCAAGACGCAGTCGACGCAGGCACCATGCCCCCGAAGCGCGTCGTCGACACGGCCCGCACGGGCGCCGAGCGCGGCAAAGGCGCCGCCGAGCTCGCGGCGGAGCGCGTGGCGCTGCAGGAGGAGAAGGGCGAGGAGTCGTCGGATGACGAGTTCCTCATGCCCGGCGAGCGCCGGCTCAAGAACCGATTGAAGCTCGAGGTGCCGCGGCAGAGCTGGCAGATGGAGGTGCTCGAGGCGAACCGGCTGGGCGACGTCGAGCGGCTACGCGTGGCTTTTAAGAGGCCCGGCGCCAATGTGAATCTCAGGACGGCGGAGGGCGCATACGGCGGCTTCCGCTACGCGACGTGGGGTACGCATTCATCGTATTTAGGAGGCAATCCCAGCGGAGAGAGCTTGCTGATGCTCGCCGCGAGACCGGACAACGCCCAGTACCCGAACCGAAGGGAAGTGCTCACGATGCTCATCGAGGAGTTCGACGCCGAACGGAACTACAGGAATGGGAATGAAAAGACAGCGCGGGACCTGAACCTGCTGCTCATGGACGAAGTGCACCCGCTCAAGCGGTGGACCGTCGAGGACGCGCACGCCTGGGCCGAGTCGGCGGGCCTGAAGGTGAAGATCGAACATACCTACGACTGGCTCAAGATCTTCGACGCGTACCAGCTCGACGGGCGCGGGCTCGTGGACATCTGGACGAAACAAAAATTCGAGGACTATGTGGACGAGCGATTGGCGGACTTGACGCGGGTCGGCGTGAACACGGACGCCATCGAGGAGGAAACGCCGCGCTGGATCTACTGCCTCGAGCAGCTGAAGCTCGACGCGAAGAATGCGCAAAAAACAAAACGTAGAAGGGAGGCCGCAGCTCGCGCCGAGGCAGAGCGGCGGCAGGCTATAAGAGATGAGCAGCGCCGGGCCAAGCTGCGCGGCAAGCTCGACAAGGGCGCCGCGCACGTCCTCAAGCACGCGAAGAGTCTCGGGGCGTTCGGGTCCATGGGCTCGCTGGCCGCGGCCAAGCGGGAAGCTGCGGAAAAGAAGCGGCGCGAGGAGGAGCGGGCCGCGGCGCTGGCGCGCATTTCCGGTCTGAGCGAGGCCGAGGCCGACGCGCCGGCGCCGGCGCCGGCGCCCGCGTCGTTCCTGCCGCCCGTGAAGGACGCGCTGCCCGCCGAGGCGACGCCTCCGAAGCCGCCACTTGCTGACGAGGCGGCGGCGGCGGGGGAGTAATGTGATGTGTCAACAACAATAATTACCAAAACCACCACCACCTAAAACGCCGCCGCCGCAGCACGAACAGCTTCTCGCAACCCCCAGGAAACGGATCGAGCGCGACCGTCGCCGCGACGTAGTACCGCGCGTCCAACGCGTCGAAGAAGGCGTCCGTGCCGTTCGCGCCGCCGCGCGGCTCGCCCGCGTAGAGCACGACGCGCCCCGCGAACGCGTCGAGTGCATTGACAGCCATGGGCGTCGGCGGCGGGAAGACCAGCAGCAGCGCGGCGTCCGGGCTGGCTCTCACCGCGGCCAAGCCGTCCCCTCTCACAACGGGAAACACGGGGGCCCCGCGACCCGGCAACGCCGAACCGTCGTCGAACGCCTCGACGGCGACGCCCGCGTCCCGGAGCGCCCGCGCCCAGTGGCCCCGGCCCGCGCCGACCTCCACAATTCGTGGGAATTCCGCACAGGCCGCGACGGCCTCCGGCGTGCACCGCGTGCAGCCGTGCCGCGCGTGGTAGTGGCGCATGGCGCCGGGCGTCGTTCCCGGATGCGCCAGCGCGTGCGCCGCGTCCTCGATGGCTCGCCGGGTCTCGGCGCAGCGCTGCGACCGCTCGGCGCCCTTGCAGTGCCGCGCATACAGCTGGAGAGCTTCCGTCTGCACGTATCGCTGCAGTTTTGCCTCGCGTTCCGCGCGGTCCCGCAGCGCCTCCCGCTCCGACGGCGTCGGCCGCGTGCTGCACAGGGCTATTGGCGCCGCGGCGGCTGGCAGCAATGTGGAGGCTCGTCGCAGCGCCATCGATCGCAGGCGTCCTCGTAACCAAGGCTGCAGAGGCCCAAGAAGGTTGGCAGACCGGCTGCGATCGAACACGTGCTCGTGACGGGTCGTGACGAGTGATGCGGTCACGAACGGGCCCAGGAGCCGGCTGTAAGGCCCTCAGCGGCCCAGCACGCGCGCGAGGCAGCTTAGCCGAGCTAGCGCATGTAAGACACTAGCAAAAAAGCAAAGCGGAGGCCGTGCAGCTGCGTGAAGGCCTTTATAAATGGTGATTGGACAATTGGCATTGCTGCAGCATTCCCACGCAGCGCGAACTTGCACGAATTCGGCGCGCGCGTTGCCGAATCCCCTCAAACCTCAAACCAGCAAAAAAGTAGAGTAGAGATGCATTAACATGCCGTCGTCGTCGCTTCAACTCGTGCCGACCGCCAGCGCGGACGACCTGCGCGCCGCGGCGCCGGCCGCACGACGGTCGACCGACGAGGACTCCGACAGCGACGACGAGCCGGACCTCACGCACGAATGCTTCAAACTGATGGTCCTCGTGGGCCTCATCGTCGCGCTCGTGCTGCTGAACAAGGAGGTCGGCGCGGCGCTGCTGACGATGAAGAACTGGCTGCTCAAGCACATCCCGCTCTACGCCTACTTTCTAGGCTACGTGGCCGTCCAGGGCTGCCGGAGATTAATGCCGCCGCTCTACTACGCGATGCCGATTGGCCTGTTGACGATCTTCTACCTGGTCGCGCGGCTCGGGTGGCTGCGGGCCGGCTTCCTGTACCAGGCCTGGCAGATGCTTGATTGTATTTGGTTCGTGGCCATCCGCTACGTCTACACGGATAAGGTCGCGCTCGTGCTCGACAAATCGCGCGAAGGGAAGAAGATCCGGAAATATCTGCCGCGGGACGTCGTCCGGCTGCTGCGCGTGCTGGACAAGGAGTGGAAGCGGCGCATTTCGCAAGGAGAGTACTCCGTCGCGTGGCGCGTCGCGACCGTGGCGTTGCTGGGCAGCGCCTACGGCTGCGACGAGATGGTGACGCTCTACTTCCTCGCGACGCGCTGCGACGCGTCGCTGGCCTTCTTTTCGGTGGCGTGGCTCGCGACGCAGCTCCTGCAGCTGCCGTCGGCGCTCGTGCGGGCCTACACGGTCCAGTCCTTCGTCGGCGCCCTGGCCGAGGACGACTGGGGCATCCTGGGCAGCGCCTTCCGCAAGGCACCCGTCGCATTAGTTGTCGTCTGGGTCGTGGTTGCGGTCGTGGCCACCGTCGCGGTCCACTCGGTGCACTGCAAGTTGCTCTGGGAGCACGCGCCCTCGAGCCCGCGTTCCCCGCGGACGGCTCGCCGCGCGGAGCTCGTATCGCGCCAGCGGCGTGATTTGTCTCCGTAGACGCATGTTGTTGTGACTGTTAATTGTATTACATTACAGGGACCTCGTACCCCAGGCACTCGTAGTCCTGCCGGAGGTACATCAACGCTTTTTGGACTCCGCGGGGGCTCGTCCTCAACAACGTCCGCGTGTCGAAGTTGCCCTCGACGGTGTTCTGCTTCGGCGGCAGCGACGGCTTGAGCGTCTCGTTGCGGGGGTCCAACAGGGGCAGGTCCCGTAACAGCACCTTCAAATCAGCTTCTAAACTTTCGAGCCGCAACACGCGGTCGATCGGCCTATTCAGTAATTCGAGGAACCAGGTCTGCGACATGACGTGGAACCAGAGACAGCCCTCCTTCGGTCGACGTGTCACGAGGCCGTCGCCCTCCCTCCGCAGCAAATCTACAAAGGCCTCGAACTTCTGCGGCTCGCTCATGGTCGTGTTGAAGGGCCAATGAGCGTTCCCGCGAGACGCGCGGTGCCGGACCGTGCCGTAGCCACTGAGAAACCGTTGCAACGGCTCGCGGACGACCGCGAAGCTCCTCCCTATCTCAAAGCGTTTATTTCTCTTGTTCTCCGCAAATGGCCGCCCGAGCCACCGCTTCAGGGTCGTGGAGCCCGTCTTGGGGATCTCCAAAAAGAACACCGGGTCCGAGCCGCCCGCGACGTCGACGAATCTGCCGTAAGGGGCCTTGAGATCACAAACGTAGGCCGGCCGAGCGCTTTTACCACGGATGGCGTCCTCCGTCGTGACGACGCTGTACTCGCCGCGCGCGCCGTAGACCGTCCGACAGCTATGGAGTGCGCGCGGGTCGCCGATCGTCGCCAGCGCTTTGTGAGCCAGGTCCGCAAATTTATTTTTCGACAGGGCCATGCGCGCGAGCGACGAGTCCTTTGACGGCACCGACGTGTTGAAGTGGTCGCGGATGCCGCCGACCTCGCGCTGCACATGCAACACGACGTTGTCCTTCTCGACAAGTACTCCGCAGGCCGGGTGGTCGACCTGGCGCTCGCCCGCGAAGGGGCTGTCCCGGATCTTGACCAAGGGAGACCACGCCCGCCCGTCGGTGGAAAAGGCCGCGTAGATGCCCGCCTCGCGTCTCTCGGGAAACGACACGGGCGCCAGCGCAACTAAAAAATCATCGAACGCGTCCACACAGGCGAAGTAGACGTGGGACTGCGCAAACGAATAGGACGCGAACTCCACCGGCCCCCAGCGAGACCAGGAAAAGTTGCCATTCGAAAATGCCCTCACGTCCACGGACGTGTGCTGCACGGCCCGGAGGCCCATGCGCACGTTCGCTCGCGCGAACAAATGCACGCGCCCCCTGAAAACCGTCGCCGAGAGCCGGCCGTCGAACTCGCACCACATGCCTTTGGACCGGCCCTCGACGCAGCCCGGGACGCGGCCCGAGCCGTCTATAATAGAACGGCCGCCGAAGAGCGGCGTCGCGCTACCCTTCTTCAGAAGATACGCGCGGACGCCGCTCTTCCGCCGGTCGCGCTCCACGCCTTCCGGACACGTGCCCGCTAGCCTTCGGCGGACGTCTTTCTGCGACGAGCGGCCCCCGAGCAGCACTAGGCCCAAACCCGGCACATTCAATGCTGCGACGTTGTGCGCCGCGTCGCCACATAAAAGCACGTCCGGCGCCCGACTGCCGTCGCCCCACAAAACATTGCCTTGCGGACCCCGGCTCCGCGCGACATAACTCCCGCCGGGGAGCGCCGTGAAGTAGCGGTCGCCGTTGTCCGTGCGCCGCGCGTCGTGGAAGGTCCACTTTACGTCCGTCTCGGCGGCGCGCGGGCAGTCGAGCGGCGCGTCGCGGCGCTTCGCGCAGGGCGCGCGGTCGGATGCCGCGGCCGCGGCGACGAGGAGCATCACGCGCATCCAGCACGCCATCAGGGCAGCCCAGTCAGAGTGCGCGCTGCACGCAGGCAGCCCATGGCTGGGAAGTTAGGTGCGCATGGAGGATGAATTCGATCGATCACGCGCGGAGACGCATTTCTCGTGGCGTACGGGCCGATTGAGAGCGCGGCGCAAAACCTGTCCAAAAATCTCGCATGCGCAATTGCAAAAGCGCTGGGCATGGTATGGTACTGAATATGGCGCTCCATGGCCTGACGGGTGCTGGGACAATCTGATGCGGGCGCCTGCGAACCGTTTCGCAGCCATGGGGCAGCCCTGACATGATGCTGCTGTGGCTGCTGCTGCACACGGCGGCCGCCACTCAGAGAGGCTGCCGCGGCGACCGATGCCACGAGGCCACGCCCGCGCCGACGGCGAGCGACCCGCGCGTGCGGCGCGCCGACGCATTAAATCGGTGGTTCGCTACCATAGAACACCTGCCGGCCCGGGCGCGGCCGCTCGAGGGGTGGACCGTGTCACATCGCCGCGATATTCAGGGACGCATGCGCCTGGTCTCGAGGGGCAACGCCAAGCAGGTGCTGCGAGGCACGTATCGCAACCGGTCGGTCATTGTGAAGGGCTCGTCGGCGAACCACACGCGGGATAAACTCGGCGACGCCGTGCACCTGGAGCTCGTCTTCCTGGAATCGTTGCGGGGCGCGCCGGGCGTTCCGGAGTTACTGGGCGCCTGGCGCGAGGGCGAGCACGTCTGGTACGCGGTCGCCGACGGCGGCCGGCCGATAGGTACGGCGGGCCAGCCGGGCAAGGGGGCCAAAGCTACCGAGCTATCGTCTGAGTTTATCGAGCTGGCGCGGCATAAGCCCCTGAAATTAGCAAGGGCGCTGCTGCGGTGCTTCCGGTCGTGGGCTTCCGCTGGCTTTTTGTTGGACGACTTCAAAGCCCAACAGTTCACCCTGGACGGTCGGGGCGATATTTACCTCGTGGACGGCCCGAGTTTACTGAGGGCCTTTCCGGTGGGCGAGGCGGTCTACCGGGCGACGTCGCACCATCTCCTTTTTCGGGGCAAGCTCGCGAAGTACGGGGGCAAGCTCAAAGAAGCGACGGGCGCCGAGGAGCGCCGGAAGTACGCCGCCAAGGTCGCCAAGTTCCGGGCGCAGCTCGACGCTTTGGGCGAGGAGAAGAACAACCTCCCGCCGCCTCCCTCGGACTGTGCGACGAATGCGGACTGTCCCTCGACGAAGGCGCACCACGCCTGTTCTGTGGAAGGAGACTGCGAGGCGGGCGCGCGGGGCGCGCCGGAGAGCGCGGGCCTGTGTCGGGCGGGGGCCTGCGTCGCCGTGGGCCCGTGGACGCACGTTTTTGATACCGCGTCGCAGCCGTGGCTCCTGCCGGGCATTGTGACATATGCGGAGGATGCCTCCGCGAAAAAGGTCCTGGACCGCATCATGGCGAAGGCGCGCCTGGCGGACCCCGCGAAGCGGCCGACGTTCGACGCGATGCTCGCGGAGGTCGAGCGGCATATCATGTGAGTAATGTTAACAGAAACACAACTTAGTCCTCGTCGCTACTACTCGCCCAGTCGTCGCCGCCGACCTTGACGTCCGCCTCGTCCTTGGTGACGTCGCCCCAGGGCGCCGACGCCGTGCTACTCCGCTTCGTCGGTGCGGGCGCCGGCGCGGGCGCCTCCGCCTCGGCCTCGTCACTGGCCGCTTTCGGGGCCTTGGCGCTGCGCTTTTTCGACGACGACGGCGCCTTCGCCTCCTCAGCGGCCGCCTCCTCCTCCTCCCGCTGCCCCATGAGCTCCTGCACGTGAACATCATCCTTCTTCTCGGAGAGCTTCTCCCCCAATTGATCCTCGTCGATCTCGTCGCCCTCCGCCTCCAGGATGTCGTTCAGGAACGACGAGTCTTCCGAGTACTTCAATAAATTCCCCAGACCGAACAATTCCCCATCCCTTTTGCCCTTGACGCCCTTGAAGCGCCTATCAGCATATTCGCCCTTCGTTTGCTTGGCTTCGATGGCCGAGCCCGTAACTTTATTCTTGTAGAGCTGCCTCATCAAGGTCAACTCCTCGATCGTGCCCCGCGACACTAATTTATAGACGCGGACCTCGCGCATCTGGCCGAGGCGGTAGGCTCTATCTTGCCTGCGCGGAGCATCGCGGTCGCTCGACGCGGTCCGAATGGCCTCAAAATCGAAAAAGAAACCACCCACGACCTCCTCTCCTGGAGACGACGTGCGTCGATGGCGCGAAGGCACCGCAGCACCGCGGGACGCCGAGATCGCACGCTTGCGCGTCGAACGTCGGGTTCCAGTTGACGTCGAAGATGACGACGCGATTCGCGGCCTGCAGGTTCAAACCCGTGCCGCCCGCTTTTGTACTGATGTAAGCTAGGAAGACTTGCGGGTCGCTGTTGAATTTGTCCACATTTTTCTGTCTTTGAGCACCTGCTGTGGCACCGTCTATTCTAACAGAATTGGGGTAGACGGTCTTGAACGTGCCTTCTAATATATCTAAAGTTTGTGTGGAAGCGGAGAAGATCAAGACTTTTGCTGGGGGTGATTCCCGGTCGAAGCGATCCAAGAGCCCATGCAACGCCCCAAGCTTACCAGCTTGCGTCTCGTCCCGCAAATCCTTCCAGCGCGTCGTTCGGATGATGGAAGACGGTTCAGAACCATGAGCTAACGTACAGAACTTTTTACAGTCCGCGACCTTGTCCTCGTCGTCTCTGTACTTAGCATCGAGCTTGATCAACTCGGGATGGTTCGCTATTTTACTGAGTTTCGACATGACCGAAAACGTATAGCACTGGGGGCACTTCTCGCAGGGCTTCCCATCACCATTCTTGCAGGACGAAGCGAAGTAGCACCGCGCCTCGAAGTCACCACCGAGTTTTCGCGGTAACAAGTCCGCCCGATGGCAGCACTTGCCCCGCTTCTCGCCCTCCCTCCCGCAGTCGCAGGGCTCCTTCGCGCGCTTCAAGCACTCGACGTCCGGCGACTCGACCACGTTCCTATATAAGGTAGCCTGTAAGGGCGAGAGCTTGCACATGACTATCTTCTCCTCCTTGCCGTGCGTTAATTCTTCGCTCAACTCTTCCTCTTTGGTCCTTCTCAGGATGTACTTGCCCGTGATTCTTTGTAATTGCTGCCTACGTTCTCTGGCTAATCCGCGCGCGTTTCGATCCGCCCCGCGTTGCTCGCCTCGCGCGATCGTGTTCTCGTACGTCTCCTTAAAGTCACCCTTGGCACCGAGCACCGCATCTGTACATAAAGTGAGTAATGCATGTAATTCATCCATGTTGTTCTGCAGCGGCGTGCCCGTTAAACCAAAAAGTACATCCGCCCGCGCTTGAATAGCTCTCAACTCTTCATATCTCTTCGAGGCGGGGTTCTTGTACCCGTGAGCCTCATCCACAATAACGCAGCTCCACCGGTCGGGGCCGCTATCACTCAAGTTCTTGGCTAAAGAGTGGGTCGTCACTAGCACGTCCCTCGCGCCGTGCT
>JACLAA010006588.1_pt1 | contig 10647 bp, 10 predicted proteins | sample 8027891 | NCBI WGS metagenome assembly JACLAA01 (sample SAMN15724900, study PRJNA655200) | protist metagenome | isolation source: fluorescence activated cell sorting (FACS) single amplified genomes of... | place: Spain: Blaines Bay Microbial Observatory, Mediterranean Sea | collected 2016-01-19 | reverse complement strand
TCAAAAGATCGGATTCTGAGTTTAATCGCCTCGGGACGTTTGGCACGCCTTGGAACATTTCTTCTTTACCGAGCATACATATCCCGTCGTCTTCGTTATCTTCATCTAACTCTTCGCCGTATTCGTTCAGTCTCGGAACCGTCTGCGGTGCCGCCGAGTACTGCTTCCTCCACACGTGCTGCCATAAAAGTTTCACTTGTTTCACCGTGACTGGTTTGAGTAAATAATCATCCGCGCCGCTTCGCACGCACTCAAAGACAATTTCCGAGTGTTGATTGGCAGACATCATGATGACGGGTAACTGAGAAAATTGCGAGTGATGTCGCACGTGTTGGAGTAACTTTGGCCCGTCGATATCGGGCATCATCACGTCCGTGAGCAATAAGTTAAACTCAGTGCCTCGACGCAACAACTCGATGGCTTCGGCGCCACTCTCACACGTCGTCACCCGGTATCCACACTTTCTCAGAACCTGTGACGTGACCGCACGACAGATTCTCTCGTCGTCCACGACTAAGACGTGGATCATAGGCATTCCATTACTGTTCGTGTTGTTCATGCGATCATCTTCCGCAGCGATTGTCCTTGTCGTCGTCCTTGTCGTCGTCGTCGTCCTCGGCGTTGTTCTTCCCGTTTCCGCCGACGTCATCACGCGCTGCTGCTGAGAGGACGACATAAATTTTTGCCCTCTTTCCCTTTCGACGACGACGACGACGAGGACTTATTAGGCTGACGTAGTTTGTTCTGAGAATTCCTTTCTTCTTCGCGCCACTTTTTCACCCCGCGTTCTTACTACAACCCGGGCAAGACGAAGGAGAAAATGCGCCTCTTCTTCTTTTCTCTCTCTCTCTCTCTCTCTCTTTACGTACCTTTGTGTGCGCTTTCCACAGTAAGTAAGTGTTCTCTTAAACAACTTTCCAGGGGAGCGTGAAACGACACTCAACAAAATGTGTCGACTTCTCCCTCGCTTTTTTTTGGGTTTGGGGAGACTTTTAAGGGAGAGATTTTGAGGGTTGTGACGTCGTCGAACAGGTGGCAAAAACAACAAGAAATCTCTTTTCCAAAAAGAGAAAAATCTTGAGGTGGAGGTGGAGAGAGGTGAAAAGAAAACAACAGTCACCGGCCGTGATGGTGAAAACATCATCTTTCTCTCTCTTTCTGTATCCACACACACACCGAATTCCTCACTCTTATTTCGCACACAATGGCTACTTTTTCCGCCGCCAAGGTACGCATACAACGCAATTCTTTTCTTCTCGCGCTCGTCTGCTGTTCGCGTCGGAGGTTCCCTCCCGCGTTTTCGCCCGACGCGTTATTTTTCTCCGCTAATCATCGAAAATGGTTGTGTGCCTAAAAAAAAGAAATTTCTCGCTCCCCGCAAAAGGGGAGTAATCGTAAATGATGACAGAAAATTGCGCGCGCGACAAAAGCGCGCGTACGAATTCTCCTCCGTCTCTCTCTCGCGCGAAATTTTAAACGCGACAACTGACCTCAAACTATCTTCTGAAACTCTCACAGACTACCCAACTCACGCAGTTCTCCAAGGCTGCCGGTCAGTTCAAGAACAAGACCGTCGCCAAGGTGTGTTCTTTTTTCCATCGGGCGAGTCTCGTTATCCGCTCTCTCTTCTGGTCTCTGTTTTTTTTTTGTAGAAGGCGGTTGGTGTAGAGGAGGTGAGAGAAGAGGCGAGTCCAGATCAACTTTTGCTCTGCGTATGAGAAAAAGCTCTTCTATTTTCTCTTCTTCTCCTCCTCCTCCTCCTCCTACTGTTGTCGTGGAATCGATCGGGTCTGTGTACTACGTAATAATCCTGTTCCGGTGTATAGTAGAGAAACACGCAGTTGCTCACATATATTTTCGTTTCTTCCCTTCTCACAGGCGTCTGTCAGCAACACTATCGAAGCCAAGGGCAAAACCTGCAAGGTTGCCATCAATGGCTTTGGTCGTATCGGCCGTAACTTTTTGAGATGCTGGCACGGCAGAGGCAAGGACACCTTGCTCGAAGTTGTTGCCATCAACGACTCCGGCGGTGTCAAGCAAGCCTCGCACTTGGTCAAGTACGATTCCGTCTTGGGCACGTTCGAAGCTGACGTCAAGATCGTCGACGACACGCACATGTCCATCGATGGCAAGAGCATCCAAATTGTCTCCTCCAGAGACCCGTTGCAATTGCCGTGGAAGGAATTAGGCATCGACATCGTCATCGAAGGTACTGGTGTCTTCATTGACACCCCGGGTGCTTCCAAGCACTTGACCGCGGGTGCCAAGAAGGTTGTCATCACCGCCCCGGCGAAGGGCGACGACATCCCGACGTACGTTTTGGGCGTCAACGCTGACCAATACAAGAACTCTGACAAGATCATCTCCAACGCGTCTTGCACGACCAACGGCTTGGCGCCGTTCGTCAAGGTCTTGAACGACAAATTCGGTTTGGTCAAGGGTTTGATGACCACCACTCACTCGTACACTGGTGACCAAAAGATTTTGGACGCCTCGCACAGAGACTTGAGACGCGCGAGAGCTGCGGCCTTGAACATTGTGCCGACCTCCACTGGCGCCGCCAAGGCTGTTGCCTTGGTCTTGCCGGAATTGAAGGGTAAGTTGAACGGTATCGCGTTGAGAGTCCCGACCCCGAACGTTTCCGTTGTCGATTTGGTTATCCAAACCTCCAAGAAGGTCACCGCCGAGGAAGTCAACAACGCGTTCCGTGAGTCAGCGGCTGGTCCGTTGAAGGGCATCTTGTCCGTCTGCGACGAACCGTTGGTCTCTGTCGATTTCAGATGCACCGACCAATCCACGACTATCGACTCTGCTTTGACGATGGTCATCGGTGACGACATGTTGAAGGTTGTTGCGTGGTACGACAACGAGTGGGGCTACTCCCAAAGAGTCGTCGATTTGGCTGAACTCACCGCGGCCAACTGGGAATAAGCGATGATGATGGCTTTTCGTTTGCTAAAAACTAAAACAGCTTGTTATACTATCTATATTTACAGCTAATAAAAAACTAATCCATGACGTTAGAATTCTATATATAAGTATATATTGTACCTGGTACGCGCCTCGCATAGATACATTGTATGGATGTAACGCATCGCGACAACTTTTAAAATGAAAACATGCTACGCGTGTCTGTCGGTGAATCATTTGATATTGATATTAAAAGAACAATAGTACTAACATTAATAACAATACTACTTAAAAAAATGTGTTCTTCTCCATCTTTGAATTAATTTTCATTAAATTTCATCTTGAACGTGCGCATCCATCGGCAACTCGCCGGACTTTGTGATCGTGACAGTTTCGCTCGGCGGCGTTCCGTTCAAAGCTTCGATTTTACGAACGACGTCCATACCATCCGTGACTCTTCCAAAAACGACGTGTCGACCGTCCAACCAAGAGGTGACCACGGTGCAAATGAAAAACTGCGACCCGTTCGTGTTCGGGCCGGCGTTGGCCATGGACAACGTTCCTGGACCGGTGTGCTTCAACTTGAAGTTTTCATCCGCGAACTTTTCGCCGTAAATAGACTTGCCTCCCGTGCCATCTCCTTTGGTGAAATCACCACCTTGGATCATAAAGTCTTTGATCACTCTGTGAAAAGTTGAGCCTTCGTAGCCGTAGCCTTTCTCTCCGGTCGCTAACGCTCGGAAGTTTTCGACCGTCTTCGGTACCGTGGCGCCGTACAAACCCATGGTAATTCTTCCCGCGTCTTTCCCTCCGATGGAGACGTCGAAGTAAACGGTGTTTGTAATTTTCGGTCCTTTCTTTGCTTCGACAAAGACGCCGTTGATGCCGATAAAAATGGCCAAGCACGCCAAGGCGAACGTCGCCAGCAACGCTTTGCGTGAATGTTTATTAGAAGAAAAGGAGCTCATCTTTTATATATACGTCTCGTTCTTTCTTATGAAGAAATTCAAGTTTTGAGAATTCGCGATCAAGAAAAATCTCTCTCTTCTTCTTCGTTCGTTGTTTCCTCCAAAAAAAACCATCATCATCATCGAAAAAGCACGACTGCAAGAAAAACAAAAATGAAAAAAAAAGGAGAGACATCAAAAACAACCCACAACAATAAAATAAAAACAAGAAAGGAAGAGAGAGAGAAGAGTACATGTTTCTGCAGCACGGCGGGACCTCGCTCATTAAGCTCACCTCTGTTGTTTCGTGTTATTGCCGTTCGTCTTCCTATTCTCGTTATTATCATCATCTTCATCACTTTAAACGAGGAGGAGGAGGATACAGAGGAGGAGGAGGGAGAAGAATGTATTCGTCCTCGTCACCGACGGCGATAACGAAAGCAAAGAAACAACAACCGAAAGAGGACAAGACGGAAGGAGGAGGAGGAGGGGAGTATAATCCAGAAAAGACTGCCATTGTAGACGGGAAGAAATACCGCAAGTGCGCGTGCGCCATCGTCTTCAACGACTCTGGCTCGCACGTTTTAGTCGGCGAACGCGCCGGGAAGAGTGGGTCCTGGAATTTACCCCAAGGCGGGATGGAACCGAAAGAAACCACCGCCGAGGCGGCGACGAGAGAGCTGTACGAAGAGACTGGGATATCCTTAGATTCCTCGAAGAATAAAAAGAATATCCAAGTAGAGTTATTGTCTGTCTTAGAGAATGACGACGCGTATGCGTACAGCGCAGGTGGGTGGTTAGAAAAGAAAGGGTTGGCCGGACAACGGTTAGAGTTTGCAGTATTTCGATGTAAAACGTCAGCCGATCCCATGGAATTTGTAAACTTGGAAGGGTTGGACGGCGAACCGGCGGAGTTCACGCAGATGAAGTGGATGTCTTTGGATGAGTGCGTTGAGAGCGTGTGGGAGGCGAAGAAGAAAGCGTACGAGAAAATGCGAGTGAACGTCGAACCAATCGTTCGGAAGCATTTTTATTAGTCGCGCTTTCGTTTTGTAGTCACTGTGTGTAGTTTGTTATTCTTATTCTTAATTTGTTTTATTGAAAGAGATTTGCGTTTACTTGGTGATGTTCTTCGCGACGCTTTGCGACTCTTTCCAGTTCACACCCGGCATGATTAATCTCTGGTCAACTCTATCTTTGTAGTCAATCACGGTTTTCATGAGCGTGTCGAGCAATTCATCGCCCAACAAAGTCGGTTCTAATCCCAAGTCTTTCAAGTTGGAGTTTTTCGCGTTGTAGTAGTGCTCTTCCGCTTCGGTTCTCGGGTTCGGTACGCTAATAACTTCCGGACTCAATCCTAATTTCTGACCGGCTTCGGTGATCAAACCAGCGAGTTCGTTCACGGAGAATTGCTGCGTAAACTGGTTGTAAATTGGCATCTTTCCCGGTTCCGCGGGGTTGTCGACGGCAATTTGGATGCATTGCACGGTATCGCGAATGTTCAAGAAACCTCTTGTTTGTCCGCCCTTACCGTACACCGTCATCGGGTGACCAACCGCGGCTTGGATGCAAAATCTGTTCAATGCGGTGCCAAAGACGGCATCATAATCTAATCTGTTGATCAAGTCTGGGTGCATCATCGTTTCGTCCGTTGCGATGCCGTACACGACGCCTTGGTTAATATCCGTGCATCGCAAGTTCCACGCTTTCGTGCAAAACAACATGTTCGCAGAGTCGTGGCATTTCGACAAGTGGTAGAAAGAACCACCTTGTTTCGGGTACGGCAACGTATCTGTTCTACCATTGTGCGTGATGGTCAAGTAACCTTCCTCGATGTCGATGTTCGGAGTACCGTATTCACCCATTGTGCCGAGTTTGACCAAGTGGCAATCCGGCGCGAACTCTTTAATCGCGTACAAGACGTTAATGGTACCCATAACGTTGTTCGTTTGCGTAAAGATGGCACGAGATCTATCCATCATCGAGTACGGTGCAGAGCGCTGCTCGCCAAAGTGTACCGCGGCAGTCGGGTTGAATTTTTCAAACGTTGCGCCCAAAAACTCGTAGTCGCACACGTCGCCGATGAACAACTCAATCTTTCTCCCGGAAACTTCTTCCCACTTGCGAACTCTTTCGTGAATGGATTTAATCGGCGTCAAGGAATTGAAACCGAGCTGATCATCAAACTGACGTCTACACAAGTTATCGACGATGGACACCTCGTAGCCTCTTTGGGACAAGTGCAAAGCCGTCGCCCATCCGCAGTAACCGTCGCCGCCGATGATCATGACGCGTTGGCCTTTGCCCGCGTCCGCGGCATCCGATCGCGGGTTGATCGCTTGAACGACCAAAGACGATTTCTTTCCGTGCCTCGCAGGGATAGAAGAAGATAATCGCAACGCGTTTCTAGTTTTGCTCATTCTTCTCGAGCTCAAGGCTGTATTTTAGTTACAATAATAAAAGAAGAAGAGAAATAATTTGTTGTATTAGTTATACTCTTTTAACATGTGGACAGATGATGAAAAAGAGAAGAAGAAGAAGATGAAAAGAAGATTTTGAAAACAAAGGGAAAAAAGAGAACAAAAACTCAAAAGCTTTTCAGCTCTCTTTTTCTGCTGCTGCTGCTGTGATATTCTTACCCGAAGAGGAGGAAGCGACGACGCGCGTCGTCGTCGTCGGAGCTGTTTAGTTAAAGGAGAAAGAAATCCATCGTTATTTTTAGTTCTTCTTCTGTATCTTTTACGCGCAACAAAAAGCGAGAAATAGCGAATTGGAATTAATATTCCTTTCTCAACATACATCTCTCCTCGTCTCTTCTCGTCCCCGACAGAACCGACCACAAAAACGAGGAGGAAAAGGAATAAAAGAACGAAAGAAAGAGAACTCAAAGAAGGACGACGAACGAGGACACGGGAGAGACAGACACATTTCTGTCTCTGTCTCTCGCGAAGGTGGGATACGAAGGAGGAAACGTACCGAAAGAGATGGCTGATTGTGCGATGGCTGACATATTATCTACTATTATTAGGAGAGCTGCTTTTGTTTTTGTGGTGTCGAAAGAACTCGAAAGAACTTGTGTTTCCTGTTTTTTTGGCGACTTTTGGTCCAAAAAAATTTTTGGAGGAGAGAATTTTTCCGAGAGAGAGACTAATAAAGAGAGAAGTCAACGAGACTTTGAACTCACATTCATCAACCCGCACAATAATAATATAATTATTCGTGAGCACGAGTGTTAAAAAAAGTATATTATGAGACGAGGTGCTGCGGCTTCTTCGCACAACACGTCGTCGTCGAATTCACCTCGCGCCGCCTCCACTTCCGCCGCTACCGCCCCCGCAATCATCCACTCGTCGGGACAAACGATTTTGGAGAACAACACCAACTTGAATAACAACAACAATGCGTTTGAAAATAATATTCGACCGGCGACTCCGGTGGCATCTTCTTCTTCTTCCAGTCAATATCAAACAAAGATGATGAATACTTCGGGAGGTGGAAACATTGGTTCAAACAGGGTATTTCGACAATCGACGGCTTCGAGCACCTCTCATTCGTCGTCCTCTAATAGTAGCACGTTACATCTCTCGGAGCAGCAAATTTCAGTCAAGTTTGGCTCCGTTGCCTGTTTGCTCTCGTTTTGTTTGATTTTGTTCGGAAGCGGTTTAGTCAGAGAATCAAAACTGAAACGACACGAGATACCGGGAGATTTGCACACGAGAGTGTTCGTCGAAAAGTTGAACAAGTGGAATAACGTATACAGAGATGAATTCGAACGCGTGGAGTGGATGTTGATCGACAACAACTTCAACGACGCGCAGCCATCGCCGAATATCGAAACGTTGAGGAGCACAACGGAGGCGACTAATTATCAAGCGCCCAAGTTAGCTGCACCGCAAACTTACAAAGCTTTGAAATTTCAGAGTTCAAATCTGATGGAAATGTACGTTTTACCGAAAATTTATCCGAAATACGCCGAGTACATGCCGTCGATTGACACGTTGCGAGAGGCAGTTCAAAAAGGAAACCCGATACCGGCGACGACGACAACGTTGTTGAACAAAACTAGCGATAAGACTAATTTAAACGACGCCATGAACAACACGGCACTCGTCTCTCGAATGCTCGAGACGCCGCTTTCGCTTTCGCTCGTAGGAAAAGACACGGCTTCAAACCAAATCGTCGCCTCGATCGATTTAGGCGAGCAAATACTGTTTCAAAAAACGATACTTTCCCACGTGAACAATAAGATTTGTAAATATCAAATGGGTGGCTATCATACTAACACACAAAATTGCGAGACATATTCAGCGCTCTTGCGCGCGTGTTTCAAAGTCAGAAAGAGTGGCGTAGAAGAAAATGCGCATTGGGTTTTGGATGATACGTTCGGTAATTTTGGGTGCGAACCGGGGAGCCTAACGAGAGTACGAGGTATTTCTTCGGGTAGTAGTAGCGATAGCAGCAGCAGCAGTAGTAGTAGTAGTAGCAGCAGCAATAGCAAAAGCGGCGATAGTAATACTGGGATCACAAACACCGCAGTGAATGGAAACAGTGATAATGGATCACTTTTGTGGAAACCATCGATACGGAAACGTATCGATGCGCCTCAAATCAAAGCCACCCTTCCGGATGCGAACAAAATTCGCGTCGCTTTCGCCGAGCAAACGGTGACTATTCAACACGCGTTCGATCCCGAACTCTGGCTCAAAAACCAAACGATTTTCAAGAGGAATTACGAAAGACACCGCGCAAAAGTGTCAATAGAAGGAATCGTGCTCATTGTCGTCGGAAGTGCGCTCGGTATTCCCGGCGTTGGTTTGCTCTTGTTGGGATTCATCAAACGCAAACGCACGGTTCGATCCAGACGAGGATACGTTCAGTTACAGTTCCCAGGTCCTGATTACGTGTAAATTAATAATGATTTGCTCCGAACGTATTATAATACAATCATAAAATTCCAACTAACTAACTACTCTATTCGTTTCCATACGTTTCTATACGTTTTAATCGATTTAATCGTCGTCGTCTAACAAGTCGTCTAACATCGCCTCTTCTTCTTTCTTTTTGTTTTTAACTTCTTCTTCTTTTTCTAATGTTTCTTCTTCCTTTGCACTTTTATCGGCATCATCAATTGAAAACTCCCCCAACTCTCTTCTGTATTCCTCGTACTCCTCTTTGCTCCGACATTCGTCCAATGCGAGTATTTTAGACAAAGGTATTGAATGCACGCGTCGTCTTACTTCCATTCTGTTTAATAAAGTTACTTTTTGTGGTGGTGCGTCTCTTGCTCCTCCATTCAAATCGTTTTTCTCCTCCTCCTCTGCCTCTGGCCAAGTGGAGCGCAAAAGACACGGTTTCCTTCGCATCATTGTTATTTATTATATCGCGCTGATACGCGCTGATGAGAGAGCGTTTTTGTGTTGTTTGGACAAAAGTCGTTGATGAATCTGCCTTGAAAAAGTCAAAAAACACTTGGAACAAACACCCCTTGTTTTTTTCTTCATTTTCGTCATCATCTCATCACTTCAAAAACACCACACAGTTAGTTTTACCCCGACGAGTTATTATAAAATGTCGAACAACAACAACAACGAAAAAGAGCGAGAGAAGGCGAAGCAAAAGAACATCGCGGTCATCGAAAACGCGATCGCGGCTAGGAATAAGGTATTAATGTTGTTGTTGTTGTTGTTGTTGTTGTTGTTGTTGTGTTCTTTTCTTTTCGTTTACCTAAATAAATCATCTCATTTTTCAAAAATAAACTTCTCTCTTCTCTGCGTTTGCTTCTCGTTACTGACTCTTCTTCTTCTTCTTCTTCTTCATCACCATCATCAGTATAAATCTATCGCGGACGACCGAGTGAGAGAAATTGCAAAGTTGGAGAAGCAAATCGTCTCGTTAGAAGCGTTGATGGACCCGCGAACGAATAAGGACGGCATGGATGCTTTGAAGATTAAACTGGCCGAATGCGAAGGGACGATAGCGGCGTTACGGTTAGAAATTGCGAGCGTTCGAGGAAAACTCGATAAGAAATCGAAAGCGGCGAGTAGTAGCGACGACGATATCTCTTCGTCAAACGCGTTGAGCAAACTCGCGCAGTTGGCCGGAAGCGCCGCCGGTTCCGCCGGGTTCGGGAGTGGCTTTAACTCGAGAGATTATCTCCTCGGCGTGGTGAGTGGGATGGCACTCCTTGGCGTATTAGTGAGTGTGAACCATCATCGCAGTGGCGGGACGGTTTCGTTGCGTTGGTTCGGGGAGACCGTGAGCGCTTTATTGAAAACATCCACGACGTCTTCCGCCAAGTAATCGATCGTCATTTCACAACAACCGCGTTAATATTATTATTTATTATAGAATTGTCTTGATTTGTATTTTTAGCACACTGACACACACACTGGTACAACACACTATTATATTATCATTGTTACGCGCTACTTTCTACGGTCTACTCTCTTCCTCTCTAAATAAAGCTTCTAGTGTAAAAACTCCTCTCTAATCTTCGCGGCTTCGTGATACGCGTTCACGTCCAAGCCGCTCGCGTTCTGCGCTATCCGAACGCGTAAAACACCGTTTCGTAAAATAGAAAACCGCGTCGAAGTCGACGACGATGGAGAAGAAAACGAACATTTTTCGTACTCCCCAATCAAAAAATATAAACTCTTTAACTTCCACTTAAACGTCGGCGACATTGAAGACGCGTCGAAGGTGAGCGCGAACGCGTCGTCTTTCAAAACACCGACGGAATTTGAAGCGTCGAAACTTTCCAAAGTGCCCAAGACGCGCACGGAGACTTCGT
>JACLAA010004756.1_pt1 | contig 10665 bp, 10 predicted proteins | sample 8027891 | NCBI WGS metagenome assembly JACLAA01 (sample SAMN15724900, study PRJNA655200) | protist metagenome | isolation source: fluorescence activated cell sorting (FACS) single amplified genomes of... | place: Spain: Blaines Bay Microbial Observatory, Mediterranean Sea | collected 2016-01-19 | reverse complement strand
CGGTCCTAGGACCTATTCCTAATGGATCTTTAAAGATCCATTAGGGAGGCGGTCGCTCCCAGCCCCAAACCACCTCTGCGGGGTCGTAATCGACCCGGTGCAGGGCTCTGTACAAAAATACGCGCGAAAAACGCGGCAAGCCGTCCTCCAGGGCCCCCCGTGCCCCTCTAAGGACACAACCCCCCCTCACACCTGTGGGAAACTCAGGGGACGCTGCTCCGCGGGCGTTGCGCTTTGGCTGGAGGCGTTGAAGCGCGGCGAGATCGTGGTCGTTTTTTCATTCGCTCCACAATGGGGGATCGTTCGAAACACCCACCAAAAGCAGCAAAAATAAGCAATCAGTTAAATGCCGCAAACAAAGAAATCAAACGGGCGTCATTTTTAGATCTGAGAACAAGCTCGCGCACAAGCCAAACCAAGACAATCTCGGAAACTCTCTGTCCCTTATCGCTGAACTTATCTCACATATGCACTAAACTACTAAGTATTGTCAGTGAATTAACGCCGGTCGCCTCGCTGACTCACGCCGACCTGAATCGAATCAGACGCACGGAGGCAAGAAATTATGATCTCCTAAATTTGCTGGAGGCCAAGTACCTATTCAACCAGTGCGCCGTGCGGCAACGGAAAGATGTCGTTCCACTCATAAAAGTATCCCAAGTGCTCGAGCATCATATACACTCAAAGCGTTTCAATTGGCTGGTGGCCGATGTGACATCAGGGATTGTTGAATCTGCTCTAGTAATGCGAGCGACGGCTGTGAAATCATTAAACGAACATTTTCACCTCTCAGTCTCCATTGAATACCTGTCCAAACTGAATAAATTCGATTCAGTCTACAACAATCAAAGAAATGCAAGTGTTGCTGATCAGCACTTTTTACAGCACGAGGCATTCTTTCGGCCCCATCAGCATGTGAATATTTGCCCAGAATCAGCACCTTCAATTTGGACCTGTACCAGCGAGAGGAATAAACTATTTTGGATTGAAAGGAGTACTCTCTTTCATGCAGCATTCTGCAGTTCCCGCAGGAATGAAGTTAGACCACCAACATCAAATTTCCCCCTCCAGTATGGGGCAAGCGTATTGCTGGTCTCGTGGTTGTACCGACACACACTCATGACCCTGAGAGTTCAAATTTCAAGGTTGTTTCGGGACCATTCGATAAATTTGCGCCCTGGGTCAGAGACCTGCTTTTGGTGCAGTGCTTCCTTGAATCGCATCGGTGCCTTATTTTCTTCGATGTTGCTGCATTGCATACTGACTAAATCGCGGGAGTCAAGAAGACAATGCTATCTCTCATTTGAGTTGTCAAAAAATTATTCCCAGGCAACGAACGCAATTGCGTTGATTCGCATTAGACAAGACCTCATTAGAGTCATTAATGATATTCTCATGTGTTTTAATCAGCTAAGACTATTCGCGCTGCTGACCATCGAGATGGAGTTGCGACAGTCTACTTTTGATATTTGCAATACTTTTTTGATGTACGTGCAACGCACTCATCGCTTCAATCCAGGGCTAAAGGCGTCTCTTGTCTCATCACTGACGAATATGATGTATTCAGCGACTGCTGGGACAATCAGGACTTGAGGAATTAGCAGCTACTATTGGCCTTCATTGCACGCTCAAGTGCACTACGGTCCCTACAGACCGGGCCTGGTAGTGCACTTTAGCCACAACCGATTTATTTTCCAATTCACTAGCAATTTCAACCGGATTTTTCCAGCACTAGTGGTCACACCATGAGGCACCGTGGCAGTTTGATGATCGTCTGGATGAGTTGGGATGTAGGGTTCTATAGTACTAGAAGTCGTCACGGTCACAGCACCTAGGTGACCTTCAAGTCTCTTCCCTCTTCATGTTCGTGGGACGCCCACCGCCGGGCCAACTTTGCCAGCGGAGAGTTAGTTTTGGGCAACCTGAAGGCTCCAAAAACCCTGGGGCGGCGCATCGCGCTTCTTTTCGGCTACCTCTTCCGCACGGGGCGCATGATCCTGGCGGTAGGCATCATGAACGAGTGCAAGCTCTGCCTCTCGCCACTCCGCTTTCCGCAACACTCCGCACGCGCCGTTGGCTGCTCGCGCATGAGAATTCTACATGAGAATACCAAGGAAGACCTAAAATAGGGAACAAGCGCCGTAGGGAACCAGTGTACCGTCCGAAGTCGGCTCCCAATAGCCGTGTCTCTGGCCATCCAGGCTCCGGTTGCATCAATATCTGGATCGAACCAGAACTCGACGATAACACGCTCCTCGACGGAGGTGTTTTCGCCCGGGCTAAGCTCGTTAATAAAACTTATTGTCAAATAATCTTGCCGCGACCAATTTTGGGGGTGGCGTCCCCGAACGGGACCCGGTCTGACGGCCGAGCGACTCGTGTAATGAAACTTTGACTACGAAGTCCCGGATGATGTCATTTTCAACGGCCAAGTTCTCCGAGTCCGTGTCATTCATTAGAGAGCAAGGACTCCGGATTGTACTAAACCGTTCATGGGATCTCAGGCTTGTTCCATTGTTTGATCCGAGTCTCGGTGACGATTTCAAATTGCTTCGCGACTTCAAGTTCCTTTCTTTCTGTTGCTTTTAACCATCATTACTAACTTTTAAACCTCTTCGTCAGTAGGCGGAACCTTGTGGGCCCCGGGCCGGCCCGGGCCATAACTTGAACCCGGGCAAGCCCGGGGTGTCGAGCAATGCATTCTGCCTGGTCACGGTCCCGGCCTCAGGAGGCCGGGCTACTAGTCACGGTAGGCTGCGACGGGGGCCTGAGCCTGACTCGGAGCCTGAGACACTCAGGCTACTGCCAGTGGTGCTGCCCGTGTCGGCGTGAGTGTTGGAACAACAGTATAGACTCCGATATTAGAAAGTGGGGCAGTGTGGCTAGTGGGGCTGGATGGGAAGATATGGCTTTGACGGTATTTTTGCGTGTAATAATCTTATATCCTGTCCGAGCCCTTGAAATGGCTCTGTGCTCTGAACAAGATATCAAGTGCGAGGGGATGTTGCAAAAAAAGGGTGGGATGAGATGGCAAAAGCGCTATTTTATTTTGTGTCAGAGCGGAACAAAACCAGCGCAACTGACATACTTCAAGGACGAAAAGACCCATCTTAGTGACACCGCCAGAGCAACACTTGTGCTAACTTCGGATACAAAAGTCGACTTGCTCCTTGGCAGGCCGCATGCATTCCAAGTAATCTTGAAAGGTAGTATGAACACAATGTGACGTTACAATGTATGGTAGGCCGCGCGCTTAAAGTGGCCTCGGAGACGCAGGAAAACCGTGACAGGTGGATAAAATGCCTTCGTGATTGCATATCGATAGTTGTTAGCCAAACAATGGTACACGTGTGTATTTTAATCCACCTATCGTATTTACCACAACACCCTCAGTTTTCTGGCACTGATTGGTTTGTTGACCCAAAGTGCAGTCAGTGCCTTCTAATTGGATTACCATTTACATCCGTATAATCTCTTCTCCAGGTATAAACTGTTAAACAAAGTCGGGTCGGGGGCGTATGGATTCGTTGTTGCCGCAGATGATGTAAAAGTTCATGTCTGATTCCTATTCACGTAAACGCCCATAGGTCTTGACCGGCAAAAAAGTTGCAATAAAAAAGGTGGCAAACGCATTCGAGGACATGGTAGATGCAAAGCGCATGCTGCGTGAGGTGCGACTAATGCGTCAATTTAATCATCCGAACGTCGTTAAACTTTATGATATCATGGAACCACCATATATCGAAGGATTCGAAGATTTATATATTGTTACGGAGCTGATGTCAACTGACCTACAGAAAATTTTGTATTCCAAGACAAAACTCACCGGCGAGCAAATGCAGTATCTTGTTTATCAGTTACTTGCTGGTATGAACTACATAAATTCCTCATCTGTACTCCATCGGGATCTTAAGCCATCAAATTTACTGATTGATATTCAAACATGCAACCTACAGATATGTGATTTTGGTTTGGCGCGAGGCACCACTGGTCAACAGGGGGCGATCGATGATAATACGATAACAAAAAGTGATAATGAAGTAGATGGAGTCTTGTCACAAGAATATACCGAATATGTAGTCACTAGATGGTATCGGGCACCTGAAATCATGCTTGGCTTCCATGCGTACGACCAGGCAATCGACATGTGGTCGATTGGATGTATCTTTGGTGAAATGCTTCTTTTACAGCCTATATTTCCTGGAAATGATTACATTCACCAACTGAAGCTCATTGTCAAATTACTGGGCCGCCCACGTAAAGCAGATCTCTGGTTTGTCTCCAATCAAAACGCAATGAATTTTATGCTGCAGCTCCCTGATTATAAGTCCCAAAACTTCCAAATAAAATTTCCCAAAGTTGAAGATGATGATGCTCTGAATCTTCTTGCGCGCATGCTTGTGTTCAACCCAAAAGGTCGCATCTCTCTTCGCGGGGCACTCAAACATAAGTACGTCGAAGACTTTCGTGAGTATGAGCTCGAGCAAGATGCCGGTTTTCATGTTAAGGTTGATGATATCGAGGCAACAAAGCTCAACAAGGCTTGCCTACAGAAAATGCTTTACAATGAAATACGAGCATTCCATCGCAAGGTGCCGCCGGATCATGGGGGTGAGGATGGAACATATTTCTGATGCGGCGAGGTCCCGAGTATTAGATTTCTGTGCTAGAGCAACCGGGTGAGCAATCGGGACCACCTCAAATCAGAAAACTTCAGGGCACTGACTCAGGCTCGGAGTCGAAGTTCACAAGTTCGTACTTCATTGCGAGCGGGGATGCCAGTGTGACTACTAGTATCCTGCCTCGTCACAATGCGCCCGTACTTAAGAGTTGTTTCATGAAACCACAAAAACTACTACTAGGCTATCGGTTTTTTTATCGATGGTTCATTTTGCCGAGACGGTATGGGTTTCGCCGCTTTGCTCGTTCAGGTTATAAATTTTTTTTTGAAATCACTGGCATGATTACTAATTAATTGATTAATTAATTAATTTAGAGGTCAATTAGAGGTCAATGCTGAATTTTTTTCGGTTGGACTTTTTTTGCGCCTGTTTCGAGCTTAGAAGTCGTGATGACCTGTGAGCGTAGCAAATACAGGTCGTGATGACCTCTGGATGCTCGAAAATGGTGTAAAAGGCCACTACCCAAAACGAAATCGTTAGCCCGAGGGAAACCACAGTATGTGGAGATGCTTTTCATCAAACCGAAAGCCCTGCTTAGTGAAAATATCAGAGCCATAGAACCTATATCAATGTAAGTAGTGCGATCTTCTTAAGAACTACAAGCTGAACTCTGCCAGACACTCGTCCAGATTTCCGGCATAGTTTAGTTCGCGTGCTTTTGCTTCGAAATCTTCAATCAGCACTTTTAACACCATGTGACTAGAAGGTGTCCCGCGTTGCTGGGCCTTCAATGCGGCATAAGTTTGAGCTTCTCGCAAAAGAGAGCGGAGAGCATGGAGAAGCAAATGGAATAAATCACCAGCACGAGTGAGATATTTGCGAAATCCACGTTCCAGGGATTTGCGGACTGAGAATTTCTGTGCATTTATAAACGAAGTGAGGAGGACTGATATTGCGGCATCAACGTCATCATCTCGAACATGTTCTCGAAGAGACATCTTTGCCTGCGCGCCATTCGAGATGAGTGACTAGAGACCCCACACACGCACATGTGCCTCCGCCATGCGCATGAGAGACTCAAGATGCCGAACTGCAATGGGCACGCCACCACAAGTGGCAGATTCACGGCGCAGATCGGCGTAGAGGTGCGATATCTTATCCTGGTCAATCGAGTGCAAGCGAGGCTCACAAGAGCCCCGTGCGTGAGTCAAGTATTTGCGTAAAAAATCTTGTGCAAGTGACTGGCCAGCCACAGATGTCTGAAGCACTGACTTTTCCAAACGCATCTGATTTTGCAGGCTCACACTATTTATTTTGTCTAGAAGGCATTCAGCATGACGATGAGAGCCAATAACATGGGAAGCCAATTGTTCATCCATGAGCCTAGGAATGATAATGCAGAAGAAGGACGCATCAAACACAAGCTATGTCACGGGTCAACTATGTCTTGAAGCACACAGAGAACATCGAAACGTTGAAGAATCGGATCCTGAGTTGAGAGGATAACACCACAGTAGAAGAAAGCTACATTCGACACAGATTTTACAGTGAGTTCAACGTTGTCTGCAAACGTTGCACCTGAATCATACCTAAGATACACGACAGACGTGCAACTATCATGTCCGCAGCAGAGCACTCAACGAAGGAATATTACTGTCCTCCTATTGGATTAGCAGCTGCTACGACCGAACATCGAGCGTGAAGTGACGTCACAATGCCTGCCTATAGGCACAAGGCGCCTTAAACGCAGAAATTCCTATTCAAATCAGCTATTTTCACCTTAGAAACCGATATGGATTGCTGCTCCATGGCTTCATGGATCGATGTACGATCCTGTTCGTTCATTTTGTCAAACTCGTCAATACAACACCTAGCAAACTTTCTTCATTTTTTCTTAAATCCAGGAATGCCCCTTCGCCGTAAAACACAGCCCATTGTCTGCGAGTACTAGTGCCCCACCCTCAAGTGTCCATTCTCTGGTGATTGGATCCTTGTGCACACCCGCAGTTAGTCCCACTGCAGATGCACCCTTGCCAGTGGTGTAAATTGCGCGTGAAATCAGGGAACAACAGTATTTGAGAAGTTGTGACCTGCAGTCCAACATCACTTTGCTACTGTAATATATATATTGCACAGCCTGGGTGCTTTGCACAACCTGGATCGCCAAGAAGCATTACGTTAACCTACACAAAGCGACGGTATGTGATCACAGATCCATATTATTACAAACACAATAATTCTATCGACTCAGGTAGACACATCACCGCGAATGCGATGTTTACCGTCAACATTTTTTGAACAGCCACCAAACAAGGCCAATGCCAAAGCAGATTTGACGTGCTTATGGCCGTGAATTGAAGGAGCCAGCGACATGGCCTAGACAACATACTATATCTTTGTAGGATGATTTCTTTCCATAACATACGATTTTATTAACTGCCTTTGGGTCTCGCGCAAATCGCAAGGCATGCCTTTTCTCTTCGCTGTCCATCTGGAAACAGCCATGCTCTGTTGCTAGTGTCCTTTTAGCAACCTATAGATCGATGCATATTGAAGGCCGACTATTTTGTTCGAATACAGAAAATACATGATTTGCTTCTATGGTTGTTGAGAAGATTGGGAATCCTGCCCGACCTGTGTAGTTTCTGTATCTGAATGACTCAATGAACAAGGCACACCCGAGATTCCCGCGTCGTACCTAAGACAAACCCGATGAATGGCAGGGGACAAGTAGTGCAGTGATATTGACGAATGAACGTAGACACCAGTGACATCAACTTCTTCGCCAGGTCTGGCGACGTCTATGAGATCAGCAAGTAGTACGACATCTTTATGACGGGGGACTCGCCCAGGTGGCACCGAACCTAGGATGGTCGTCTCAACAACGATAATGTACTGCGCACGAAGTCACCAGGAGTTTCTTGAATCGCTAGCTTTTGATAGTTTCCATAAACGGTCTGTTCCTGGTTTACCTTAAAAGGTCCATGCCTCTGACAACATGGACACAAGTCAGGCCGGACCTTAACACGCACAATCACTTAGAAAACTAGCATTAAATTGATGGTACCTCTGTAGTATTATTTTGTCTAAATGGTCCGAGATTTACGTCACAACTTAGGCATCTAAAATGCACCACCTTAAGCTGTGGGAACACGACGGATCGTCGTGTCACGACCTGGTACAGTGGCAGAGGGTTGGAAAAAAAATGCAATCTCCACACTGACCACAATACGCCATGAACACGCACAAGCCTATGTGTTAAGAATGTAACAATAATATCATAAATTGATGAGATACTGGCAACGTGTTCGTGCTGGTTGAGGTGGTTTTGACGGAGATCGCGCAGCGTATCAACAATCGGCAATTCGCGGATGCGTACATGAATCTCGTCTTTGATTTTGCCTATTGAAACAAGAATATTTAGAATACTGTTACATCGCTGTTTGGGTGTGTACCATAATCTGGGAAATACTCCGCAGACGTTACTAGCTCATTTGCAACTTCATCGAAAATCCTACATGCGCTAATCAACAAGGCAACTAGAGAAAATAACTAACTCGATAATGTCGCGAGGTGCATCTGCTACCCAAATGGCAAGAATTGGCACGTGTGAGCTGAGGCTTTGATATGAGACTTCAAAACTTGCCTTTGGCTTAAAAGCTACACCAAGTTTGTTTGGACTGGACACTCACGAGGTTGTTTGCACACATAAATTGAATAGCTTGCTTATGGTGTTCATCAGATTCCAAGAAAGTCCGAAACCTGGGCGGGTGATATATGTCTAGCTGGGCAATCAACTCAGATACAGAGATCATGACCGGTGTTTTATTTCACGTCTAGTTCTGTCCTGAGCTATCCACTCACGCAATGGCATGTCCATAGTTTCGAGATTAATGCTTCCCATTGGACCAGTAGTTGCTTCTGTGAATTCATTACTGCTAATGTTGCGACGACGGGTTGTGCGTCCGTGATCGTCTACGATTTCGCTCAAAGATGCTAGGCAAGTTCAACGAACCTTCGTGCCCGAAATCATCCAGCTGATCAGCAACACGAGTTTGATTATTGTTAAGTCGTGCATCTATTTCCGTCTATGTAGTAAAATTAATATCAAATCTTGCAAGCTGCATATAACGTACCTCTGCAGCGCGCCGAGCTTTAGGATCAATTGCTCCATATTCTCTGTGGTCCAGTATGTTTTCGTCGTAATGATCTAGTTCTGGTATAGCGACGTAGTCACTCTCCAAATCTTCCATCAAGTTCTCGCCAGAGTCATCGTCCGACGAATTCGGATTCAAGCTGAACAAATTAGGGCGAGCACGCTTCATAGATTCAATGCAAGCCAACCCGGTCGGGAACCTCGGGCAATTGCGCAGCTCCTGAGCTGCCGGGGGCCAGTCACGGGGGTTACTGTGGTATGCAAAGGGAAGAAAAAACGGTACCTGACTGACGAGCACTCTTCGGCCGCATCGTCTATTCGAAGCGTCTAAAAACGCGGGGATTCTCTGCTTTCCTCCCAGCACGATCTTTAAAAAATCACTTGACCGTGACGCTGAGCCCCGAGCCTCCAGAGCTCGCGCGTTTTCGAGGTCGACAGCGCTATCGGACGGGGTTTTTATCCTACCGCGGCACAGCCGGTCTTTCGACGCGAGGCTGCCCGCACTGCACAAAACTCTGCACAGCCAATTATTTTATCATACAGAACCTGCGCCTCAGCAAAAATTTGCCGCCACCCGGCCGGCGCGTGGCTCTACGCTCATTGCGCCAAAAAATAGAATCAACGTCACGCTAATAGGCTTAGCGCTTGACCCGGTCCGAGTCACGGTGACCCCCCCGCCGGGCCTTAGAAATGTCGAGGTCTCCACAGAGTTCTAAGCGTCGCAGGCGAAGGCAGAATGTTACTCCAACCAACTAACCGATGTCCGGCTAGGGAAGCCAGTCCCACCTTCAAACTTCAAGTTCGACCCCCTCATGGGCTATCATCCGGCGACAGGTGGATACCACCTTCGCCAGTGTACGCACGGAATCTCACCGGTGCGCACTGGCAGTCGGAGCTGTGCTACGGCCGCCGCGGCGACTCCAGTCCGCAGCTCGTGCTAATAAACTACATATCTTTACTGTACTGCGGTAGGTTTATAAGCACCTAACGAGCATATGACCTCCACGACCAAAAAGAATACAATTCATGCCTTATCGAGGTCATGTGCGAGTGGGATTCTTTTTAAATGTATGGCTTTAGGCTCGGTGAGACGAAGGAGGTAGTGAGGTACATGAATTCCACAGATGGCCAGGAAGTCGATGCCCATGACCTATTTCAAACGACGCCCTTAGTTTGGGGAGCACGCAACGGACACGACGAAACGGTGAAGTATCTATCTAGCATCAAGGCTGATGTTAACGCGACAGGCTTCGGCGGTTGGTCAGCGCTGCAGCATGCGGTCAGCTGCTCTTGCGAGACTATGGTCACACTTTTGTTGCGTCACGACGCAAATCCGAACGCTTCGGATGAAACTGGTACCAGAGCCCTCCACGTTGCTGCTGCACGTGGTGCGATCAACATTGTTGCGCGCCTAATTGAATCACATGCGGATGTCAATGCACAAAACGCAGCTGGCATGCGCCCCCTGCACTATGGCGCGCTCTTCGGGCATGTATCGTCTCTGAAAACGCTTGCCGAGCACGGCGCAGATATAAATGCCCAGGACACAGATGGCAACACAGCACTCCATCTCGCTGCCCAAATGGGATTTGAAAATGCAGTCCAATTTCTCTTAAGTGTATGCAACAAGCGAATCGTGAACAAGGAAGGCAAACTGCCCCTAAATATGGCACAAAGCTCTTTGATCAGAAATCTCCTGAAGTAGACTCGGCACCCACAATCTCATAAAGCTTGCGACGCACCCGGTGGGCCAACAGAGCGGAGATTAAGGGGGATTTGACTATTCTGGTATAGTAAACTTTTGAAGAAAATATGAGATGCTTTGGAAACCCAGTACGGATTTCGGGCATCTTTTGAAAACCCAGGAGGTTTTTTGAAAACCAGAAT
>JACLAA010004974.1_pt1 | contig 10669 bp, 12 predicted proteins | sample 8027891 | NCBI WGS metagenome assembly JACLAA01 (sample SAMN15724900, study PRJNA655200) | protist metagenome | isolation source: fluorescence activated cell sorting (FACS) single amplified genomes of... | place: Spain: Blaines Bay Microbial Observatory, Mediterranean Sea | collected 2016-01-19 | reverse complement strand
AAATTAACTCGCTGGAGCGGTCGGGGCTGGACGCTGTCGCAGGTTAGTGGCCTCATTCCCTACTAGCTGAAGCGTCACCGTTTGGGAGCCTGGGGGCGCGGGGCGAAATCGCCGAGCCAAGAGCTGTGATGTGGACCTTCACTTCCTCCGAGTCCCGGTTCGTCCGAATCCTCGATTCTTCAATTGGATTGCTCCAGCAGGCTCTGCTAGCCTGAGGCGGCCGCTGGCGTGATCATTCAAGCTCAAGTCGACCTCGTGCCATCGCACTGGCAGCCTGAGGCTACTAGATATTAATTAACTTCCGAACTTGAAAGGTAGATACCGCAGTCACGGTAGGGACCGTAACCTTGGTCTGGAACTATCTAACCTAGATAGAGTCGTACTGTCACTATCATCGACCCCGGGCCGCCGGGCCTCAGGCTACGGATTTCTTTATTTTATTCATTCATTTATCATAAGATTTATATATATTCATTCTACATTAAATTCTACATATATCAATAATAATAAATTGGCCCAAATAAATTTAGAATCGAGGAACGGACTCGGAGGAGGCAGAGCTTCACATCCGAGTCACGAACTTGAAGCTTCAAGTTAGCGGCCTTCGCCCCGCACCCAAGGCTTCCCAAGAGCGACACTCCAGCTACGGTATGCAGGCCTCCCCATGCATTGCATGAGGAATTCTCGGCGACGTCCTCCCCCTGGGCCTGCCGACCGTGACTAGCCTGAGACTGCGAAATGATTAACTTAGCTATCATTGATGTCAATGATGATAGGATTCTTGTAGAACATTATTATACCACGCACGGCACGCTGGCTCGGCAGTCCTGGGGCTCGATGCAGCCGGAGAATTCGACTGGCGAATCCGAGAGTCCGCCGATACTAGCCTGAGTGCGGCCTGGTCTAGTGTAAGTAAAATGCGGCATCCTGCATGTATCAAGAAACTATCGATCTGACATCATCCTACATCTAATTCATAGTGATATTAGTTCGTCCGCCAGACTCAGGAGGCTCAGATTAATTTGTATTTGCGACGCAATAGGCCACGAGAGCCGTAAAGTCGTGCAACACCAATATATAGAATTCGTCAATTACCAAGGTAAGAGGAAGAGTAACCAAAACGTTGCAGGCACGGAACACATAGTACGATACCCACAAGTGGCTTGCCATAGATGACGACAAGACACCGGCCAGAGTCGCCAGGCAAGCACTAATTGCGAAGAAACTGAAACTTCTCATATTCAAGCTGTATAAATGCACTAGCCCGTATGGAGCTTGGTTGAGCTCGAGGTAAAGAAGTGACGGCTTCACGAGAGCAACGACACGCCACGCTAAAGTCACAAGTGCAGAGTAATGGTTATAAATATGTGTCCATTCGAGATTACTAATGCCTAGCTTGAGTATAAGAAAGCATATTGCCACATCCAACAACGGTAAGCCAACCAAACAAGCGAGTGCCATGCGCAGTCCATCGGCTATGTTTCTAGTTGCGGGTACATATGCAGGTCCAAAGTCGCTGTAGTACCGCTTATACTCGCCGCCGACTTTCAAAAGTTGGTATTTCTCCGAGCTTGGCGAATGTGATTGGACTCCCAGAACGTAGGAATATATGTGCGAATCAGAGATGCGTAGCATGTCGAAGGTAGATATCGGTTTGCAAAGCGACAGTTGCGATGCGAGCGATGTTGTAGAGTAGTTAGAATGTTTCACTTCAAATTCGAGGGCAGAAACTTGAAAGTTGGAACCCTCACCTAAGCAGAGCACCCTGCTCCCAACACGAGGCTCTTCGCTGAGAATACCGGCCAAATAAATGAACAGGTTACTAGAACCAGCATGCCCGATTTTTGAGAAGTATTTAAGAGAAGGTTCTAGCTTCGCAACCAGTTTTTCTGCTTGTTCCTCACCTCTCACAGCATTCGCGAAGTATTTCCGACTATAACTAGCTAGGCCATGGTGAAACGTAAAGAAATCATATTGTCCTAGGCCTTTCTTGTTGTTGGGCCAGGAAGACACCGTCTTGAATATCTCGCTGATCTCTCTATTGTGGTGCAGGAAGAACTCTTTGATATCCGGCATGGCGCGGTAAGGCGACGCGCTACAAGGTCGGATCGAGGTGAAGTTGTGTGACGTCCTGTGCGTAACATGCTTGAGACACAGAGGGGCATCCTTGCATATGAGGGCTGCCGAGCAAGCAGCCCCATTCCACACGCGATCATGCGGCGACGTGTAAACAGCTTTTGTGTGTGAATAGTCTGCGCCGATGCACAGGCCAAGGCGTCCATCCCAAAAGGGTCCCGACATCCAATTGATGACATTACATAACGCGTTCACGCCGCTGTTGCATGCAAACGTGACGTCGGCACCTGCAAGAGTTTCGTTCCCATGAGAGGCGAACAGGCCCGCGACGTATGACATTACCGGCTTAGCACGGTCAACATTGCATGCAGTGCCAACTTGTACCATTCCAATATCATTCCACGATAGTCCTGTTTCATCTATAAATTGCTCGGTGGTGCGCAAAACCATGCTGATTAGATCCGAGTCAGTCCCCAGGACTGTCAACTCCTCGTCTGGGTTTGTGTGGGGCATTTTGCTTTCGAGTATCTTGGTGAGTACGTGCGACATTTTGTGAGGCGGAATGTCGTCTCGTTTAATTTTGTGAGGTGGGACATAGATTGTAATGTGCCGGATGCCGATGTTGTCTGGCTGCACATCGCTATTCGATATGCGTGACATCGCGAACCTTTCGATAATGACCCGGGCGGCCGCGCGGAGTGAAACGTTCGCGACGGCGTCTGAGAGCACCGTGATCGGGCGACGACCCGGAAGGCGACTTCCACAGCACCACCACCTTGAGGGGACTCCATTGTCCCCTTTGTTTACACTACGGATACCGTATTCATAGACCTACTTTATCCGGGTATTCAAGTAAAGTTGAAATAACTAGGATAGTGAAGCTAAGATAAAGTTGGGAGATTTATGAGTGGAAAAGAGGCCGTTGCCACAACGGACGCCAACCCCCGGGGCCCCCGGTCCACGCGGCGGCGCCCCCGGCCCGCGCCAAGAATGTTTTATTATAAACTGGTTTACACTGTAGCGCCGATAGACACCCAGCGTATAGACTCAAATTTAGAGAGTGGGAGATACATATCTAGGGTAGGAAGGGCTAGAGGGTTTCTCTCTCTCTACCTCCGTACAAGTACGGTACCTACGGTACCGTAGATAGGGCTCACAGGGTACAATGGAGTCCCCTCGAGCCCAAGGCATCTGGCTCGGAAGTAGACTTCGCGATCTGCACCGCGCACGACGCCGCAGCGCCACTAGGCCGCGCCCGCGATCATCCACCTTCACTACACCGCCACCAGACCAGCAAACATGGTCCGGCGCTCCAAGGAGATTGGGGCTGCTCCGGCATCGCGAGTCGCCTCGGAACTCGCTCCGACACCGGATCCTACACGGGGCTCCGCTAATGGCTCGCCCAAGGGCATACCAAGGGGTTCCGCATCTCCAAATACAAACTATTGCCAGTACCTGGGCAGTCTCGTCACCAAGCTCGACCATGTCGCGCGCGTTCCGATATTTATCGTCGAAAGCGCGGCTAGTTGTGTACTTAGCTCATCCAAAACCGAACAGACTGCGCGCTTGAAATGTGTTTCAAGCAAATATGCCAAAGCTACTCTTGTGCTTATCGGTTTGGTGGTAATTTCTACCTGCGTTCTTCCGATGCACCAGACACCTCTTGCGATTCTTATTAAATTGTTCCCTACAAAAAGCAATCAATTACGGCGGTTTTATACAAAAGTCGCAAATCAAAATATTATCTCGGGAGTGCCACTACCACTTGATTTGTTATCGCAATTGGACGCAACCCCCAATATTAGTGTGAAAGATTTCGATGCCAACAAGCCCGTGGACGTCAGCAGCGATGCTGTAGGACAGTATAAATTAATCAATGCGACCGCCCACCTTTGGTCTCTGAGGAAAGCAGTAGATCTGCACGAAACAGGTCAGTCAGCCCCGATCTTCAAAGCCCTCGATTCTTTGCTTATAAGTCTTCTTCCTCACATTCGACGAGATCAATTATCAGTTGCATTGCAAGAACTTGTCTATTTTGATATGTTCTATGAGCGTGGAGCCTACTTCCCTCTAGTCCATACGGATGGAAACTGGCTCCAATTCCCGGGGGCGGATGGCTTTCAAGTGTGGTATATGATGGAGGAGAATGACAACGACGGAGGGAACATGTTCATGGCTCATACGAACGACTTGCATAAAGATGATCTTCCTGTAATTTATGTGCAGTCCGACGACGGCACTATCATGAAGAGAATTAATGACTTTGATCGATCTTTGGATAATGATATCCCAGTGAAGACCTTCTCAAGTTTTAATGAAACCGGGCTAGAGTTTCGATACTTGGACATGCATGCAGGCGATTGCCTGATCTTCAGCAAACGCACTTTACACGTGAGCGACCCCAGACCTTTCCTTGCTGGCCTCTCGGTCAAGCGCCGCGCCCTGAACGTCAGAATTGTTCTTCGGGACAAGGGCAAAGACACCATTCCGGTTTTTCCGTTTTACCAAAACTTGTTTCCGGTACATTCGTGGTTGAAGCACAAGGCTCAGAAACAAGCTAGAGACACCAAACAAATCGTGAAAAACATCGTCCATGTACCAATTTCCCGCTTTGACATGCTCGACCTCTTTCGACCACCGTGGTGATTATCTGCAAAAACTTGCTGGGCGTCCGAGTCTCGTGCACGATGGCTACTGATCTCAGAAAAATTAAATGAAAAATATGTTCGAGTCAAATCCTGAAAACGCACGCCGAACATATAGTCTATGCCAATGCGACGAAGGCTACAGTGCAAACTTGAACTCGTCTCGTTGTCATTAAAGGCACGGTGGAAATGGCACACGGAACTTACCGCGTGTTGTAGCAACCTTAGATTTCCAACCAAAAATATATATCTTCCCCTTCTTTGAGACCTACGCAACGCAGAGCCCGACGGCTGGCTACTCCCCACGAGGGTTTCACGTTCCACGAGGTGCGATGAGCAATTGCGACATGGGGGACCCGCCGCGTATAACCCTTCCCTTGCTTTCCCGTGGTAACTCCGAGTTGACTCAAGCAGTTCCATTCCTCACTCCCATCACACATAATAAATTTGAGTATCACGGTCGCTCTTAGGAAGATAGTAGGGCGGTGTCCGTTTTGTCACTCCCCCGGGCCGGGCCCAAATCATTCGGCCTGAGTCGCAACAGAACAGAGCACCCCTGACCTAAGAGACTGAAATCCTTTGTTATTCCCCTATTCCCCTTGATGATTGCCTGGTCAAGTGCCTGGTCCCGAGTGGACATCGCCAGTGGGGAAGCCTAGGGCGCCCAAGCGCTGCGATGTGGATCGCCGTGCCATCTGCCCTCGGTTCCCTATTTATTAGTTGGTATTCATGACTAAGTGTTCATAGTTACTCTGAGCCTCCTCAATCAGATCTTGGATCCGCGCCGCCGTACTGGCCCAGATTGATGGTGTGGCCCGAGCCGGAACCACCCGCATCGCAAGTGCCTACCTATTGACTACTCGTCTGTTCGGCCCAGCGAGAAGTATTGGCGACTTCGGGATACTCGGCGTCCTTCGCGCTCTGCAGCAACGAAACAAGAGTTGCCGCAATTTGGCGCACGGATTCCTCATGCGTGATGCAGTCGACATGAGAGCAATCAAGATGCGTCGCTGCTAAGCCGGGATTACCGAGGGGATGACTCCATCCATAAACACCATCGGGGTGGTGAACACTGTCGTAACCCACTGCTTCAAAGAATTCTGGCTTTGCTTTCAAGAAAGCACACGGACCAGAATATATATCACGTGTGGGAGCAAGATCACGCGTCGAGAGTTCTGCACCCAGGGTCAGCATGGTATCGACCATGCGTGAGAGTTCGCTTGCAATGCGCCTAGATGAGGCAGAGACGACATAATGTTCGAGATCAGACACGCATGCAATGTCGTTCGAGCTGACCGCTTTCATACACATTGCTTCCTTGCGAAGCATGCTGCCCAAAAAGAGGTCGTAACATTGGGCTCGGTGCATTAAAAAGCTCATTGCACTCTTCGGTTGCGGGCAATATGGAACTGGATCTACGAGACAGAGTGATCCACACCGTAGGGGACTATCATTTAAACATAGCGCCAATTCAAATGAAAGTGCACCACTAAACGAGTATCCAACCAGGTGAATCGTCTGATTGTGGCCATATAACTCATCGACAAGTAAGTTCCGATAAGAAACAGCACGCTCAAATAGGCTGTCGACCGGACAGTCTCTAACCAACTCGGGTGCTTGGAGTGAGATGACCGGCAAGTCGTTGGGGAGGTGACGTATCATTTTTGCTCCGATTGGTGTTCCCCAAACAGCATGAAGAAAAACAAGGGCTGGTTTTGATGGATCACCTTTTTGCAACCACACGACGGCCCCATGATTGGCATCGGGGTTGATGAACAGAAAGTTCTTCTGTTATTGGGAGGAGCTGTGTTGCATGGTCCTGTTATCAATGGGTGATTCTATGTGCGCCAAATAATTGACGAGGTCGCCAATTGTAGGATGGTCAAATAATATAGTTGGCTCTATTTCAGTGTTGAGCTCATGTCCAAGCGTCGAAACAAGCTCAACGGCAGAGAGGGAATCAATTCCAACATCCACGAGTGCTTCGTTTCCTGAGACATTTGTCCCAGTCAATGTCTCTACAGTCTTCTTTACAATTCCGGCCACATCCATGACTTTCCTTGCAGGAGCTCGAACTGTATCTATGTCTGGCAAAGATTGCGAAGACTCGGCAGTTCGACAACTTCTTTGCACCAACCAAATGGATCGTTGCGCAGAGTGAATGGGAATCTTGATGCAGCGACCTCTGTAAAGCGATGGCTATTTCGTTGTACTACTATGAGGGCGCGCCACTTTCTTGGCGCCAAATGCGCCGTGGGCAATGGTTCCACTAAATCCAAACGAGCTCAGTCGCGAGCCGCTCGATGCTATAGTACGCGGAACCACGTCGACGGGCATCTGGAACGGCTTCGACGCCACGATCGACGACAGGTGCGCGTTCAGCCTACATAGGATAGTAACATGAATATATAAATAAAAAAATCAAACCCAGCACACATACCCGCGCAGCTGCGCATTGACTGCAACAACTGATGCTAATAGTGGTCCCACGACGAGCGAGGCGAGGCCGCCAGCCGCAGCAGATGCCTCGAGGTGGCCCATATTGGATTTTAGAGAAGTACACTGGACTGCTGATGTATCGTCGTGCTGTGTTGGGCTACACAACGCCCTGGAAGCAGCACCCACCTAAAATCACGAAAAAATATAAACAACTAGCACGAATAAATAACAAGTACACACCTCAATTGGGTCCCCAAGCGCCGTGCCCGTGCCATGCGCTTCCAGTGATGGTATTTTCCCAGCTCGGACCGTCTCGATCAGCCGCTGCTGCGACGATCCGTTTGGCGCCGTGAGGCTCGCGCTTGGTCCGTCTTGCTGGACACGAGTGCCGAGAACTGTTGAGAGCCCATCACCACTTACGGTAGACGAATCGAGCAAAAATGCATTAACACTTTCGCCACGGCAGTACCCATCTGCTCTCGAGTCAAATGTATGACAACGGCCGCGTAATGACAGCATGCCGGCAGCTGAAAATGCAATAAATGCTGCGGGCTCCAAGAAGCCAACACCGATAGGTAGCGCCCGAGAGCATTCTGAAAGCTTCAGTGCAGAGACTGCAAGATGTACTGCCACCAGCGTCGACGAGCACGCGGTATCCGTCGAGAGACAAGGCCCTGTCAGTCCTTGCATGAACGAGATTCGTCCGGAAGCCACAGAAAGCATCGAAGAAGTTCCACTGTACGTTGAGATGCTGCTAGATGTCCCTGTCTGAGGACCGCCCACCATTCCTGATGGTAGTGCTCCAATGCCCGCCATTCCAACATAAACTCCAGTATGCCTATCGCGTATATTATTGTCTAATAGCATTGCTGCTTCCTCGAGGAGCATCAGTTGCTACGGATCGACAGAACTTGCTTCGCGGGGTGAGAGTCCACACGAGTGAAGTTCGATCGTACGGAATGAACCATAAGACGCGGATGCGTTTAGTTTATACGCGCTAGCGTCCCATCGAGATAGGGGCACAGACATAGGCATCGACTGGCCGCGCATGACTGTTTCCCGCAGCGAACTTGAGCTTCTTAGACAGAACGGCATCTTGAAGGACATACCCGCGATTCGGACATCTCTACTTGTCCTGTCAGTCGATGCTACGTCACGTGGCACGGCTGCAACGGCAGTGGGGGCCACCGGTTGTATCTTTTCCTACACCAACGCCGCTATAGCATTCACCGTAGGGTAATCGAAGACGAGCGTGGCCGGAACTTCGAAAGAAAATGCACTCTTCATTCGTCTCCCGACTTTGAGAGCCCCGAGCGACGTCAGGCCCGACTGCATCAGGGGCATGTCTGGCTCGACGTGAACGCCAGCTACTTCGTCAATGATGATTTGCAATTCTTCGACTATTTTGTCTAGTTCCATCGCAGGAGCATTATTGGACTGACTGGTAATTGCAGATACGATGTTGCTTGCTTTTCCAGTCTCAGGCATGTTCCTTGGCTGGGTCACCTTGGAAATTACCCTTCTGATTGCCTCGAGGGACTCTGGGTTTCTGAGCGACGAGATATCACCCACATCACGCCCTTGGACAATTTTCTGCACAATTCGACGCATGTATTTGCCAGTCAATGTTTCGGGGATGTCGTCGACAACGATAAACTCCGAGGGTATAGCGTATTCCCCAATGTCCTTAGAACAATTCTGCTCCAATCTACGCTGATCAGCTGGTAAGAGCTTGCTTCCTGGCATCAGAGTGAGGAACGCCCACGGAGTCTGGCCGGTCATCTCGTCCTCAACGCCAACTATGATGCAGTTTCCAATTGGCGAGTCTGGACGCAGCTTATCGCGCAAAATACTCGCCTCGATCTGTCCGGTCCCGACGCGGTGACCATTCACATTCAGCACGTCGTCAGACCTACCGTGCAAAGAGAAACGACCATCCGGATACGAAACGGCGACGTCGCCCTGGAAGAATACCGGCTGGTTAAAGCGGCTAAAGTACGTGCTCTTGAATCGTTCGATGTCACCCATCCAGCTTGAATGGCCGATCCTGGACGCATCTCCCCAAGTCGTCCTCGCCATGTACGGCCACGGCGCTGTGATCACCGCTTCCCCCGGGTCGTCCTGGCCGGTGACCTGGCGGTGAGCGCTTCCTGACTCCTCGTCATCTGTAGAAATCCAGGCTTGGAACGCAATCCAGGGGTAGTTGTACATTGTCGTATCCGGCTTGAGCGGCTGGTCTACGTTTCCGTAGGAGCAACTCAGGACCATACCGCCATGTTCAGTTCCCCAATACGAATTAATGTAGTGAGGAGTGATATGCTGCATGGCGAAGAGCTGTACCACCGGGGAGGATGGCTCCGCACAAAATGTTCCGACCTTGAGCGAAGATAAGTTATATTTGCTCAGCTCTTCTATTCCCTTGTGTTATGACATAACATATTTGAGGAATGCCACGCCGCCCTTGAGAATGGACACATTGAACCTCTGTATAATCGCAGCGAATCGGGCCACGTAGGGCGAGACCGGATTTGCTTGGGTGATTACGGTCGTCACGCGATTTGCCAAGCAGCCGGCGATCATGTACGACTGGCCGGTGATCCACCCAAAGGACGCTAAGACAAGCGCAACGTCTCTACCAGGCACTGCATCGAAGCTGGACTGCATGGTCATCATCACGCCGCCAAGGTATCCGTGCGCGTGCACAATACCCTTGGGTTTTCCCGTCGTTCCACTCGTGTAGATGATAAAGAGTGGAAAGTTTGCCTCGACTGGAACCAGAGACTTGAGGCACAAGGGCTCGCAAAGGGTGCCCGGCACGGCCAGGTTACTCATTAAGTCTTCATCGGATATCACTCGAACACGAGTACCAATTATGCACGATGCGATATTCCCGTCAAAGAGCACATTTGGAACGACTTGCTGAAGAAACTCGGAAGAGACCGTGATATGACCCTCCAGTGCTGCTTTTAGTCTCCGAGCATCTTATTCACTTAAGCCCATGACATCTAGCCGGTTAAGCAAATCAAATACGCTGTAATAGTCGGACGTGACTTGCGTTCCCAGTGATGAGCCAGAATTCCCACTCACGATGAGGAGCTTGGCCCCAGTATCTTCGATGCGGTCGGCGAGAGACTGGGCGGGCAGGCTTGGTGGCATGCACGCGTAGATGATACCGAGCCTCTTGCACGCCTCGATCACGTAAATGCCTTCTAGAGTCGTGGGTAGAATCATCACTACTCGATCGCCAGTGACCAATCCCATGGAGGTGAGAGCCTCCGCTACGAAGACCGACTACTCAAGGAGGTCTTGATATGTCGCCCGCCTCGAAAGTGAGCTCTCGTTGCCGCTCTGATCTTCGATGATTGCTGCCGCCGGCCCAAAGCCGTCCATCACGTGTCGGTCGATCTCGTTGGCTGCGGCGTTTGTCGCCGCGCCCGAATACCACCGTTGATTGTCGAGTTCACCGTATAGAGTCCAAACACTTTTTGAAGATTCCTCAGAGTCGGCAG
>JACLAA010007461.1_pt1 | contig 10670 bp, 14 predicted proteins | sample 8027891 | NCBI WGS metagenome assembly JACLAA01 (sample SAMN15724900, study PRJNA655200) | protist metagenome | isolation source: fluorescence activated cell sorting (FACS) single amplified genomes of... | place: Spain: Blaines Bay Microbial Observatory, Mediterranean Sea | collected 2016-01-19 | reverse complement strand
GGACGCGCAAGCGGATTTGGACGCGCAAAGGAGCGGGAAAGCGGTGGTTTTGAAAACAACCACCAGACAGACTATCTTTCTCCCGATAGCTGGGTTAGTAGACGCGAAGGATTTGAAACCGAGCGACTTAGTCGGCGTGAATAAGGATTCGTATTTGATCTTGGACACGCTTCCGGCGGAGTACGACTCGAGGGTGAAAGCGATGGAGGTGGACGAGAAACCAGTCGAGGATTACTCCGACGTCGGGGGGTTAGATAAGCAGATTCAAGAGATGAGAGAGGCGATTGTTTTGCCGATGACGCACAGAGAACACTTCGTAAAACTTGGCATACGAGCGCCAAAAGGATGTTTGTTATACGGCCCGCCGGGAACGGGGAAAACGCTGTTGGCGCGAGCGTGCGCGGCGCAAACGAACGCTTGTTATTTGAAGTTAGCTGGGCCTTTGTTGGTGCAAATGTTCATCGGAGACGGGGCGAAATTAGTTCGAGACGCGTTCGAGTTGGCGAAAGAGAAAGCGCCGGCGATTATATTCATCGATGAAATCGACGCCATCGGTACGAAACGTTTCGATTCCGATACCAACGGCGATCGCGAGGTGCAAAGAACTATGTTAGAATTGTTGAACCAATTAGATGGTTTTAGTTCGGACGATCGAGTGAAAATTATCGCCGCGACCAACCGAGCGGACATTTTAGATCCCGCGTTGTTGCGCTCTGGACGTTTAGATCGAAAAATCGAGTTCCCTCACCCGAACGAAGACGCTCGTTCGCACATCTTACAAATCCACGCGCGCAAAATGAACGTCTCCCCGGACGTAAATTACGACGAATTGGCCCGAGGCACGGACGATTTCAACGGCGCGCAATTAAAAGCCGTCTGCGTGGAAGCTGGGATGTTAGCGTTGCGAAGAGACGGGACGACGGTCAACCACGAAGATTTCGTCGAAGGCATCGTACAAGTCCAAGCGAAGAAGAAGAGCGACTTGGCGTACTTCGCATAATATAGAAGAAGTCAAAGAAGAACAAAAGGAAAAAGAAGAGCACAACAAAACGCGTGATACTAGCACTACTATTTTTAGAGAAGAAAGGCATATAATTATACACATAAAGTGTGCCTTACTCTTGCGCAAAGTGAACCTATAAAGTTCCTCCTCCTAAAATGTCGATTTTCCTCTCTTTTCCTCTGTGTCAGAAGTCAAAAATTGGGGCTTATGTCCTCAGATTAACACGCACTTTGAACACAACAACACGATCAAAAATGGCGATCGCAGAACCTCAGACGACTTCAAAGAAAGAGGACGATGAAATCTCTCTGGCGGATTCCGACGACATGGGCGTCGACGACGACGCGGCGTTCGCGTTACCGCCGACCAAAATCGAAATCGACCCTTCCACGGGGATCAAAACGGTCACGGAGTACCGAGTGAAAGAAGACGGATCGAAAGTTCGGTCGATCAAACGAGTGAAAGTGCACAAAGTGTCCAAAACGGTGACGAAGGAAATGCTGGAGAGGAAAAACTGGGCACGGTTTGGCGACGCGGCGAGGTATAAAACAGGAGACGAATCCATGACGGCGGTGTCTTTAGAGGAGATTTTCTTGGAGCGAGCGAGGTTGCAACCGAAATCGGAGTTGGAGAAAGCGAACGATCCGTTGAAGGCGATGGCGAGCAGTCAAACGTCTCTGTTAGTGTGTAGAATTTGCGGGAAGAAAGGGGATCACTGGACGACGAAGTGTCCGTATAAAGATTTGGCGGCGATGGGCGACAAACCGCCGGGAAGCGACGGACCGGGCGGCGATAAAGCCGGCGCCGGCGCCGGCGGGTACGTGCCGCCGTCGAGAAGAGCCGGGGCGAGTGCTGGTGAAGGTGACTCCATGAACAGACGAAGAGAAGAAAATTCGGTCCGAGTATCCAACTTATCCGAAGACACGAGAGAGCAAGATTTACAAGAGTTGTTCAGACCGTTTGGTCCCGTGACTAGAATCTACGTCGCGTTCAACCGAGAAACCGGAGAGAGCAGAGGGTTCGCTTTCGTCAATTTCGTCAACAGAGACGACGGTCAAAGAGCCATCGACCGTTTGGATGGGTTCGGTTACGATAACTTGATCTTAAGAGTCGAATGGTCCGCGCCGAGAGAGGAAAGACGATAAAATTTCATCGTCGAGAGCCAACCAAGAATCAAAGAGGGACAACGAGAGGAAAAGGAGAGGAGACATTCATCATCATCATCATCATTAGCGCGTAATACTAAACTTTAAAGTGTTTTTATATTTTAGAAAGAAGAAGAGAAGAAAATGAATACTCTGCGTACGCGCTCAGTAAAAGTCACAGACACATATGAAAACCATGCAAGCACGATAAGGCAAAAGAAAGATTAAATCGTCACACTTTCCTGCGCTTAATAAAAAAGACAAAGAAGAAGATCATCGCGATGGCACAGACCTGTTGCGGTTGTTGTCGTCCTCATCGTTCTTCTCCCGTTCTGTCTCGCGTTCAGCCGATAAAGGAGAAGACAACAAAGAAGAACAATGGGATTTTGGGGAGAAATGCGCAGCCGTCACGGATAACAAAACGAGGCGAAATGCAGAAAAGGAACGCGGCACCGCCTTCGGAAGGCGGGCCGAAGAAACCTCCGGCGAGCAGAGAGGAGATGATTGACTTTTTACGGAGCGGGTGCAAACCGAAAGAGAATTGGAGGTACGTTCGATGACGATGATGAGATCATATGTATCGTTTGTTCGTTTAAGTAGTTGTTTGGATAATAACACCAAAGATTGGTGGGGCAACAACAAAAAGTCGCGCGCGCATGTTTCGATACTCAGAGAACTGACAACCGTGATCTTCTCTCTCGCGTTTAATAATTATCATCTTTTTGTTCTTCGTATTCTTCTTCTCGCTGTGATTAACGACAACTCTCTTTGACAACAAACATCTACTAAACAGAATTGGAACCGAACACGAAAAGTTTGGCTTTTCGTTGACCGATAACAGCCGGATGCCGTACGCGGTTATCGATTACGTGTTGAGCGGGTTAGTCGAGAGATACGGGTGGGCTCCGTTGAACGAGAAGTGTCCAATAATTGGTTCGTGCACGAATGCGGATGGGACCGTGCGAACGGTGAATATCATCGGCGCGACGAAGAATGGAATGAACGTGACTTTGGAACCGGGAGGACAGTTTGAGCTTTCCGGAGCGCCGTTGGATACGTTGCACGAAACCGTAGAGGAGACGAGAGCGCACATTAAGCAAGTGTGCGAACTCGCTGCGGAGAAAGGGTACGGGTTTTCCGGAATTGGATTCGACCCGAAACATTCCGTGGAGGAAGTGCCGATGATGCCGAAAGGGAGATATAACATCATGAAGAACTACATGCCTAAAGTCGGGACGACTGGGTTGGATATGATGTTTCGCACGTGCACGATTCAAGTCAACGTGGATTTCTCGAGCGAGGCGGATATGGTGAAGAAATTCCAAACGTCGTTGGCGTTGCAACCGCTAGCTACGGCGTTGTTCGCGAACTCGCCGTTTAAAGATGGTAAAGATTGCAACATGTGTTCGTTGCGATCGGACGTGTGGAAAGATACGGATAATGACAGGTGCGGGACGTTACAATGGGCGTTTGACGACGATTTTGGGTTTGAGAAGTATGCCGAGTACATGATGGACGTGCCGATGTATTTCATATATAGAAATGGAGGGTATATTGATGTCACCGGTTTATCTTTCCGCGATTTCATGGCTGGGACGTTGAAAATTTTACCAGGTGAAAAGCCGACGATTGATGATTGGGAACAACACTTAACGACGAGTTTCCCGGAAGTGCGATTGAAAAAGTACATGGAAATGCGAGGTGCTGATGGTGGAAGTGAGGAAATGATCACCGCGTTGAGCGCGTTTTGGGTTGGGATTTTATACGACGAGAAGAGTTTGGACGACGCTTGGTCTATTTGTAAAAATTGGACGAGCGAGGAGCGAGAATGGTTGCGGAACGACGTCACCGCAAACGGGTTACGGTCGACGTTTGAAGGCGGGATGACGTGTTTAGATTTGTGTAAAAAGTGCGTGCAGTTCGCGGAGGATGGGTTAAAGAACCGGAATTTGGGCGAGGAAAAGTACCTAGCGCCGTTGTGGAACATCGTAAACACTGGAAAATCGCAGGCGGATATCTTGCGCGAGAATATACATAGCGAGTGGAACGGAGACGCGACGACGGCGTTCAAAGCGACGCAATATAAAGTATGACTGTGAAATGGACAGTAAAAGTTTAAAAAAAGACTAAGACTAAATTTGTACTGTATGTTTTAATGTGAAAAGAAAAGAATAGTGTGTTGAAAGTTACTACACGTTACTTATACTTTCTCACCGTCTTTGCCACGTCCCGAAAGTTTTCGTGCTCGGCTCCACCCATCTCTTCGAACAAAAACATCTCCGTCGTCGTCATCGTCGCGCCGAGCTCTTTCATTTTTTCTAAAGCGACTTCGCGGTCCACGCCCCTTTGCGACTGCACTCCGTCGCACAACACGAACGGCTTCAAAATATTCCGTCCCGCTTTCTCGTTGTGTTCCATAATCTGCTTCACCGTTTGGTACACGCACACGTGCGCTTCTACTCCCAACAACAAAACGCGTATCTCGTCCGCGTCGTACATCATCTTCGCTAAACTTTCCTTCCCGCACAGCGAGTTCGGCTGAACGTTCAAGTCGCCGTCTTTACCCATCAAAATCGCCCGAAGCATACCAAAATCCGATTTCGCGATTGGAAACTGTTCCTTTATCACCTTCTCCTCGTTTTCAGGGTGCGTCTCTCTCATGCATTGCAAAACCTCCTCGGCGGTCCTCCCGAGTTTGCTCGGAACTTGTTCCGTCGCGAACACCGGCCAGTTGAATATCTTTGCAGATTCGATTAAAATCTTTGAACTTCGAACGACGCCACCGAACGCATCGATCGACGGGCGGAAACATTCTTGCACGTCGCACATAAAAACGACCGTCTTTTGAAAATCTTTCTTCCGGTCGCGATGCGTCTCCGATTGTTCCGGGTACCTAATGATAAGAAGAATACATCGTGATGAGTTTTCCAATGCAAAAAGATACGAAAAGTGGTTACATTGATTCTATCGCTTGGGTGATGAGATCTTTCTTGCTCGTGTTCATTCCAATTTCCATTTTTCTGTTATTGTTTTTGTTGTTGATGATTATGTTGTTTCTTACATTCGTTCGTCTCGAGCGTGTTGGGATAAAAAAGGTAATGCTGCTTCGATGAATTAGGAGTGTTTTGATTCGATGATGCATTTGTTATGACGCGTATTTGTCGTGTATTATGTATTAATAAAACTCTCTAAAGTCGCGAGAAGAACATCACCCAAGCCAAATCATTCGATGAAAAATTATCGTCACGGCGTCCGTTCCCATTTCTTCGCTTCTTCTTCTTTAATACGTCGTCTAAATCAGCAGCTTCTCGATGTTTTGCTTCAAACTCTCGATGCTGGTTTTCAACTGACTCCCTTCGTTCGTCGTGACCGAGGCGGAAATCACCGGTCTGGAAACTCCGCACGCTCTCCCGAGCGCCTGTTTACTCGGCACGAAAACGTACGGCACGTTCTTATCCTCCGCCAATAAAGGTAAGTGTAACAAAATCTCCAGCGGTTCCGTATCCGCCGCCAGAACGATAAACTCGCAAATGCCTCTGTTCAAGGTCTTCGTCGCTTCGTTGGCGCCTTTTTTCAGTTGCTTGTAGTTGTTCGCCTGTTGGACGATGTCGAGGATGCTGATGGTTAATTGCGCGTCCGCGAGCGGGTACGCTTTCGGGTTTTCGTTGTTGGACATTTTGTTAATGCTGTCTGTGGGTTTATTGAATAAGAGAAGAGGAAGAATTCAATTTGGTCAGCTCAACAGCGCAAAGAAAGTCCGCTCGAAAGAAAGAACGAATAAAGAGATTTACACCAAAATAAAGCGCGTTACGAGGACGACGTAAACGACGTAAACGACACAATAATTGGAAAACGAACCAACTTCTTACGCGGATTCAATTCACAATCGCAGAGCGAGAGAATTCTTCTTTTTACGGGAAAGAAAAGACAACACACAATTATATAATACCTTTTAAACACAACAAGAAAGTGTATTATATATAGTTTATATATGAAAAGCTTCACGGCTCTCACTGTTTTTCTTCTTCTCTTTTTGAAGAGGAGAGAGAACTCGAGCTCGGCGTTAAACTGCTGTTTGTTTGCGCGTGTTTTTGCGTTGACAATTCTGATGATTTTGAGCGCAAGAACAGCCGCCTTTTTCTTTCGCGGGGAGCTCCAACATGTCTAACCCCTACACCCTAAATACTACAGATGAATTTCCCCACAAACACCAACAAAACAACACTCTGCTGCTGCTTTTTATCCTCCTCCCTTTCTTCTTTCGAAGAGAGGATGACGCTCGCCCCGTCGTCGTTTAGTACTACTCAATCGTCTGAGAAGTCCCGCTTTGTTTTTCACATCATCCACGGAAACGAGAGGACAAGAAGGAGGAAGAGAAAAGAGTTTTTTTGGCGGCGAAATTCGCAAAAATGGTGTTCAAGCAGCAACAACAACAAACGGACGACGAGGATGATGGCGACGACGATGGAAAACTCTTCCAGCAACAACGATACGATCGTGGCGATCGCGACGCCGATCGTTCCTCAGTTAGGAGGGGTTTCTATCGTTCGAATCAGCGGAGAGAACGCGAGGGAGATTGCGAATGAGATTTTTAAACCAACCGGGAAAAGAAAAGACTGTTTTCAGTCGCACGTGGTCCTTCACGGGACGATTGTGAACAACAACGACGGAGAAGTTATCGACGAAGTTCTCCTTTTACCGATGCTGAAACCTCGATCGTACACCGCGGAAGACGTGGTTGAAATACACACGCACGGCGGGTCCGTGTGCGCCGCGAGAGTGTTAGACGCGTGCTTACGCACGAACGCGTGTCGATTGGCGAGGAACGGCGAGTTTACCATGCGAGCGTTTTTGAACGGGAGGTTGGATTTGTCGCAAGCGGAAGCGGTGCATTCGTTGATTCGAGCGGAGACGGATGAGGCAGCGGTGCAAGCGCTGAAGACGTTGAGAGGTGGTTTGTCCAACGACGTCAAAGAGGCGAGAGGGAGGATGATTGATGTTTTGGCAGAGTTGGAAGCGCGGTTGGACTTTGACGACGAGATGGTACCTCTGGACGTCGATAAGATTGCGAAAGAGGTGGACGAGGCGAAAGAGGTTGCGTTGAGCGCGTTGAAAACGTCGCAGAAGAACGCGAGTTTGTCGGTTGGGTGCACGCTGGCGATTGTCGGACGTCCAAACGCGGGAAAATCGAGATTGTTGAATCGATGGACGAAGAGCGAACGATCGATAGTCACCGACGTGGAAGGGACGACGAGAGATGTGGTCGAGGCGACGGTAAATGTGAGTGGCGTGAAGGTCACTCTGTTAGATACGGCTGGCATAAGAGGTGGAAGTAGTAGGAGTAGTAGTAATAGTAGTAATAGTAACGGTAGTAGCGGTAGTGATGATAGTAACAAAGAAGAGGAAACCGAAATAATAGATAAAGTGGAAGCGGTCGGTATCGAGCGTTCGAAAATAGCCGCGCGAGGAGCAGATTTGTGCGCGTTCGTTTTAGACGCCAGTCGAGGGTGGGAACGCGCCGACGAGACCGTTTGGAGAGAAGCTTTAGACGTGGCGAAAAACGTGATTTTTGTTGCAAATAAAATGGACGATATCACGGAGAACGCATCTCTGATTGAAGACATGAAAAGTGACCCGAGCGGGAAGATGAAACCGTTCTTGACGAATCGATTGCGCGTGCCCGAATACGTGTTGGACAAGTGTACTTTAAACAACGTCGTCTTCTTATCCGCCAAAGAAGGGTTTGGTATCGAAGATTTGGAGTCAAAAGTGTCCAACGCTTTCGAATCTGGTCTTTCCAGCGTCGAAGGTGACGCTTATTTTGTCTCCTCTCGGCAAAGCGAAGCGTTGAAACACGCCGTAGAAGCAATGGAACGCGTGAAAGAATCCGCGCTGAACGATTTACCCGTAGACTTTTGGACGATTGATTTACGAGAAGCCGCGGTGGCGTTGGGGGAAGTTACCGGCGAAGACGTTTCGGAGGATATTTTAGGGACCATATTCGAGCGATTTTGTATTGGCAAATAATAATATTATTACATCTTCTAATGCGCTGTTCTACGTTTTATTACATTTTGTTCCTCTGCTTTATTAGAACGCTTTCGTCGACAAAGCTCTCAACTGCGACGCGAATGGGCTATACTTCTTCACTATTTCACTCTCGTCGTCTGAATCGTCGTCACTACATTTGGAATCAACGGACACGATCGCCATGAGCACATCCGACATCGCTTTAAACACGTCCAAAACAGAATCGACGTTTCCAGGTCCTCTCTCATCGTTTTCTTCGTCCCCGTATCCGCGAACCGCCTGTCGCCAAGCGTGCGCTCGCTCGGCGGTAACGCTCGCGTTCTTCGTAATACCGCTCGCGCGTTTCGAAAAGTGCAACACGTTCGCCTCTAACGCACACTTCAGCTTCGCTCGTATCCTCTTCAACATTTTATCATTCTCGTCGTCGTTTTTGTCTAACATCACCACCGGGTCCACTCGCCTTAAAAGCGACTCCAACGAAACCTCCTTCTCCTCCTCGCTTTTACCTTTTTTCCTCCTCCTCTTTTCGTCCTCCGCATCGTCGTCGTTTACGTCTGAATCGTCCGACTTTGACGACGTCTTCTTCCTCTTAAACTCCTTTTTCGTCTCCTTTTCCTTCTCCTTTTTATGCTTCTTCTTCTCTTTTCGTCGTCGTTTTTCTCCTCGTTTCTCTTTCTCGTCGTCGTCGTTACACTCTTCGTCGTCGTTCTCGTTTTCCGCCGTCGTCGTCGTTTGCTGCTGCTGCGCTTTCAACATCCTCGCGATCGCGGCTAAACCACCGCTGTCCTTCAGCTGTTCCGTGGTACGCATTCTTTCAGTTCTTCTGTGTTTGTGTGTAAGTTGCGTTCGACTTTTTATGACGTGTTTTCCACCGCTGCGGATGTGATGTTAAACAAGAGTACATGTGTGTCGTATAGTATTACAAAGCGAGCGCGGGAATAATCACATTCATTCATTCTCTGATCATCATCAACGAATCAGGATCGATCAACTAGTATGTTATCTTAACAAATTCGTCGTCTTTTTATTCGTATTCCCGATGGTGATCATCTGTTCTTTCAACTTCACGGTACACGCGCTCCCGTTCGCCCTTACTCGAAACGCGTTGGTCCGTTTCTCTCTCGTCACGTCCACCGGTATTGAAATCTTACATCGACTCCCACTCGCGAACGGGAGTTTCACTTCTCGTTCGAGTTTCCCACTCGCGTGGCCGATTTCTTTCATCACGCCGATGGCGCCTACGGATAATATTAACGGGTTTAACGGTACCGCCTCGAACGCGAAGAACGGATCTCGTTTTTTGAAGTTATACCCACAGGAGAAGGAGACGGAACATTTCCCGAACTTGTTCCTTTCGAACGCGCGGAACTTCTTCTTCAATTCGATTTGCGAAGCGTCTAAAACGATCGTCGGTGTGCACGTGTTGAACTCTTTCCCTTCGAGAAGAGAAACTTTTGAAGGGACGTCGTATTCGAGTTTCCCGTAGGTTGCTATTTCTTTCTTTTGGACGAACGCGGAGGCGCCGACGGTGAAGCGAACGTTTTGCGGTTTCAGTAAGATTGTTTTCTCCAATTGGAACACGGATTGGAAGTGGTCGTGGACGGAAAAGGAGAGAGGGATGGAGGATTTCTTCCGTGTGAATCGCTCGGAAAACGTGGAAGTGCGCTGTAAAGGAGGCGTTTTAGGAGGAGACGAAGGCGTTGGTACTTGCGCTGGTTCCGTCGGACTTGCCATGTTAAATGAGTTCGCTCTTTGTTGTGAAGCGAAAAGAGGGAGAAAAGAGTATTATAAACTTTTGATGATGAAATGATGATGAAAATGATGCAGACTTTCCGACTTTCGTAAATCTATTGTTGCGTATTCATAACAACCGATGATCGCACGCTAATAAGTATCTGTTGACTAATGTGTTTGTGTGTGAGCTAAATGAAACAAACGCGAAATGTAACAGCGACGGTGCGTCCTTAAGTCCGAAGTCCAACTCCTCAAAATCTCTCTCTTCATATCTATATACTCTCTCTGAAAATTAATATTTATTATAAAAATCGGGTTCATTTACTTGTCCGCGCTACCCAATTCCTTGGCCACCTTTCTTAACCTCTTCGCCGTCTTGGCTTGAGACTTCACCCCCATGACGCCACCACCCCACGTTCGCGCGTGCTCCTTGGCCTTTTCGTTGTACGACGCCTTGATCGCTTCGACTAACTTAGAAAGCTCCATCTTGTCTTCCTGCTTCACCGCCGTCAACGCCAACGCCGTGGCGGTTTTCTTGTGCACGACGGCACCCAAACGCGCCTTACCCTTCACGATGCAATACGGGACGTTCATACGTTGGCACAACGCCGGGAGCCAAATGACCAACTCGAGCGGGTCGACGTCGTGCGCAATGACGACTAATTCCGCCTTGCCTTGCTCGACCAAGTACGTGATGTGATTAATACCGTACTTGACAACAACTGGTTTCTTGACGTCGGACTCCTTGCCTTCCGCGG
>JACLAA010003417.1_pt1 | contig 10671 bp, 7 predicted proteins | sample 8027891 | NCBI WGS metagenome assembly JACLAA01 (sample SAMN15724900, study PRJNA655200) | protist metagenome | isolation source: fluorescence activated cell sorting (FACS) single amplified genomes of... | place: Spain: Blaines Bay Microbial Observatory, Mediterranean Sea | collected 2016-01-19 | reverse complement strand
AAGAGTCGAAACGGGGACGGTTTCGCGGGAAGAATTTTAAAGGAACAATTGCTCCAGAATTACAAGAGCAAAATGAAAAACAGAAAGCGGAGAAAGAGACGTTTACATTCAAAACAGAACGAGTGAATACGAATTACATGATGATGGATGTTTTAGACGAAATGGAAAAGGACCCTTCTTGGACGAGATTGAGCGAAACGCAAAGAGCCTTACGAAGGCGTTTGCAGTGCGTTCAGCCATTTGAAGCTTTGACGACGCGCGACAATGTAGCCATGCGCATCGATGAGAAAGTTTTACGCGAATCACCGATGCGACCCGCGACAGAGAAATCGCTCGAAGCGCTCGCACAGTGGCAGAACAAGATGTTTCAAGCGTTGCGTCTGGACGGTGTTGTTTTGAACGTGAACGTGCGAATGTCTTCTCGACTGAAGAGTTTATTCTCGACGAGCGAAAAGATGAAGAGAAAGAACGTTCCCTTCAGCGAAGTTTACGACGGACGTGCGACGAGGATTATAGTCGGTGATCCAGTTCCATCGGCACCACGAATAGCATCTGGTGAAGGTGGTGATGAATCAGAACTTTTCGATAAAGATAAAATCGATTCTGGTTTACCAAGTGAAATTGAAGCGTGCTATGCGTTGTTGAATGCTGTGCATAAGATTTACCGTCCAATACACGGCGAATACGATGATTACATCACAAAACCGAAAAAGTCGGGGTATAAAAGTTTGCACACGGCAGTTGTAGGCGACGATGGGAAACCATTAGAAGTTCAAATTCGCACGCGAGGTATGCATGATGCCGCCGAGTGGGGAGTCGCCGCGCACTGGTTGTACAAAACGAGAACGGAGAACAAATCTTCGAAACATTCCTCGAAAAAGAAGAAGAACGAGGTTGATGAAAGAGAAAAAGATCCGACGCCTCAACCTGGACAGGTTGTTCAATTAATTTCACCGACTAGTCGCGCTGGCGGTGGCGTTGTCGTCGGTGTTGAATCGGCTGGACGATGCACAGTTGCGAAACCAACGTCGTCTCGACGGAGCGCAATGATGCCAGATGCGACTGAGTGGGCGCTCGACTTCAATGGGCACGAAGACTTACTTCGTGAAGTTCAGAAGAAACAATTGAAAAGCGCGCGTCAAGAAACAAAACAATACTACATTTTGGAATTTTGTTTATACAAAGATGGTAGATGGCACGAGCGCGATCAACTCGGGAAAGCTGGAAGGATTACCATGGAACCTTTGGACATTTTCGCAAAGTTGGACGATGAAAAAAGCGGCAGCAAGATTGAAAACAGGGATAAAAAGAAAGTTAAGAAAAGAACGCCCGATCGTAGATATGAGCGCATGATGAAGAAATGGCAAAAAGCGAACGCCCCTCTCGGGATCATACGGTCCCAAGGTTTACGCGACGAGTTTGACAAGAAAATGAGCAACCGCGATAAAGAAGCGTATTTATCCGGGACGCCAGGATGGGATCAAGCGCTCGCGAGGTCGCAACCACCAGCGGCATCAACGCCTCCATCTTCCTCTCACGAAGCGCAATTCACGAGAGCCGAAGCGGCGCAACTCGAAGCTGAACTCGCGCTTTCAACCAAACGTAATGGCAAAAGCGAAACTCTTCAATCCGCCACGGTCGATTTAACCTCCAAAGGATTGCTCGTCGTCACGTGGGACGAGTCCAACCCAGCGCTCAAAATTTTCTCTCCCGGCACGACCGCCGGTACTGTTCGCAGACAGATGGCTTTAGAAGCCTCCAGCGACGACAAGAAGAAAGCAAGAAAAGCATTCGTCGACTCGAAATACGTCAACGTGAACTCGGTGATGGTCAGCGCAGATACGCAACTGCAAGACGCCGACTGCGTTTTCTTGGACGACTTAGCCGTCTATTAAATCAAAGATGTGCATTAGGAAGAGAGACAGACAGGTACCATACCGTTGTAACAATACTTATATATCATTACATCAGTAAAATACCATGGTAAAATTAGTTTAGCTTTTCTTTTCGGCGTATTCATCAAAAAAATGCGCTCCCAACACATACCTAACCCTATCCATCTTCAACGCAGACTATCGTCTTCATCCGCGCGCGTGTGCTCCACCTCCTCCAAAACGCAACAAAATATTGTAGAATGGATAGAAGATATCACCAACGACTCGTGCACGGAGCGAGTGAACATCGAAACCAATCAATATGGCGTCCGAGGTTTACTCGCGCAAAAGAAACTCTCCGCCGGGGAGGTAATTTTTGAGATTCCGTTTCAGTATTGTTTTCAAGACGATTACGATGACGAGTCGCTCACTTGGTCGGCGAGAATGGGAATGAAGTTGTTGGAAGAGAGAGCGAAAGGAGTGAAGTCAAGGCGGTATCAAAAATGGATCGAGAGTTTACCCGTGGAAGCACCTTTTTTACCTGGGATTGCTTCAGAGAGAGAGGAGATTGAGGAACTGATTCGGTATCCGCCGTGTGTAAAGAACGCTTTAAAAGATAAAGATAGACACGGACAAAGCACCCGGCTGCTGAAAGATAGATTAGACGCCATAAATTGTACTAGCGAAGATTTAGATTGGGCGGTTGCGTTAATGGAATCGAGATGTTTCAAAGATGGAGGCGTGCGCATCACCGCCCCGGGTATTGATTTGTGCAACCACGCAGGCGAGAAAGCGAATTGTATCGTTCGGATCGTCTCAGAAGTGCCTAAAGATGAAACGCTACACCCAGAAACCAAAAGGAAAATGAAATTGCAAGTCTCGCCGGATCGATTTAAACCAATCGAGAAAGGAGAGGAGATTACCATTTCATATGGTTACCAATCAAACGACATCTACTTTTCATTTTTTGGCTTCGTACCTTTCGATAACGACAATGACACCGCGGTGCTCTTTGATTCCGTGGACGACTTATCGGAGTTTTTAGGTGCCGCCGGCGAAGAGATCCAAAGCTCTCTGTGTCAAAACGAAACTGTCGAGCAATTAAGCGTCCGTATCCTCTCGGCGTCTTCGCAAAATAAGAACGAACACCAAACCTTCTCCATCGCCGCCAACGGAAAAATCGAATCCAACCTCTCCAAAGCGTTCGACGCGTGCGAGTTGAACCAAGCGCAAAGAGCTATCGTCATCCAAAAGCGATGTCACGAAATTTTAACGAATGGACCGTTCGTCGGTACGACGGTGAAAGAAGATTTACGCATAGCCGAATCGGAGGAAGAAGAGGAGAAGAGCAGAGTTTGTGCTCGATACCGAGTCGCGAAGAAGGAGATTTACGCGTTTCCTTTGAAAGTGCGTCACGCGTAGTATCCCGCGTTGCGAAGAACGAGGTTTACGCGTTTCCTTTGAATATGTGTCACGCGTCGTGAAGCGGTGCGGTGTAAAAAATTTTGTAAACACAAAAAGCATCTTCACATTTTACACCTCATCCAAAATCCATGACCATGTCGAATCGACCAAACAAGTTCAACCGCATCCCAAAGCTGACTAAAGACGGTAAATTACACCCGTCTGAGTTTCAACCGCACGCCTCTATGCCTGTGTGGTCGCTCGCTTTGAGCGTTTTGTTCGTCTCTGTCGCGTTTGGATTTTTCGCGAAGAACCCGCCCATCGCGTCGGAGTCGTTACCGTTAGAACGGGTTTTAGCCAAAGAGCATCAATATTTGTCGGATTCAGAAGCAGTTATCATCGGAAGACTCGGAAATAGAAACAGATTTGACGTTGGTGTAATTTTAGGCGCACGATTGAACGAGACGGATTTTTCGCCTTCGATGCGATTGCAATCGAGAGTGAGACACGCGATCGAAGGCTTTTGCTACGGCGAGATTGAACATTTGATTTTTAGCGGTGCAGCTGGGAGGAAGAACACAGATGGTCGAAAGAGACCGAGTGAAGCTAGAGCTATGTTTGAATACGCAAAAGAAACAGTCGAAAAAGCACCTAAAATGAGAGGGAAGAGGGCGCAGGAGTATCGCTGCCCGTTTGAACTCGAACGCTTTTCGAAGGCGAAGGGAGATGAAAGAGGGAATACATACTATATTGGAGAAGACAAGAATGGGGATCAGTTCACGTGGGTATTGGAGGAGCAGTCGTATTCAACGAAGGAGAACGCGGAGTTGAGTTTGAATGTTATTCAGGCGAAAGAGTGGAACTCTGTTGTGGTGAGCACGTCGCACTTTCATCAATTTCGATCTAAAGGCGTGTTCCAAAAAGCCATAGAAACGAGGAAACTGAGTAAAGCGAAGGTGAAAATGTTGAATCAAGTGCAAGAGTCGAGTTATTCGAGACATGTGGATGGAAGGGAGAGAACGAGAGAGTTTGCGATTGGGCAATTCGATTTCTTTAGAGAATTGGCGGCTATCGCGTATTATAAAATGCGGCGATGGATTTAAAAAATGAATACACCTAATTACACGTACAGTGGTACCTACTCGTCTTATTATTACATTCTATATTCGTCTACTTTTTACGAAGCGAGATTTTTAATCCGCAACTGATTGAACCTCGAGATTTCTGTCTCCTTAATCGTCGCTTCGGCGACGACGCTGCTATCTTTCCAATCACATTCCTCTGGAACTGATATCGAACACAAGATGAGTTTCTTTTTCACTTGGATGCACAATCGACTGAGCGACTGCAACTCGTACCATTTCGGGAACGATTTCGTGAGCTCGCCTCTGTTTTCTTCTGACATCGTCGAATTGTCAAACAAGTCGAACGATTTTCCCGCGCCACTGCTTTCCGGCAAAACTAACGCGCAGCAATCAGAATGCACCAACGATGGATGTCGACGATACAAAACGAAATCAGCGCCGTATTGCAAACCGGATCGAGGCAGCCATCCTTGTAACCGAAAGTGACACGTAGCCACGCACTTTAAACCAAACGTAGGACCAGAATTTTCGCGCAATAGCGTCCAAAATTGATATCGAGAGAGCTCTACGTGTCGCCCACCTCTGTTATTATTATTGTCACCGTTATTACTAACCACACTCTCCTCGTAAGCATACACGACCAAACACCCAACTACGGCGTGCAAATAAAACGCATCCTCCGGCGACAACCTCAATGCCACCATATCCCGATGGACAAAAGGCACGTCTCTCGCCACGCACTCTCGCACTCTCCTCCCTATGTTCAACTGATCAAACAAACTCGCCACGCGCCTCGGGCATGACACCCACACGCTCTCTCTATGATACGCGCCACGAAAGACGCAATTCGCGAGTTCAGAGATTATAGATTCTGGGTTACGAGACTTTCGCGCTTGCTTGTATTTTCCTCGTTTCCATTTAATTCGCGTGTTTAAGTTTATCGACGGCATTCTTAATACTCGCTCCTCGCGCGCGCGCACACACACACTCTCCCTCTCTCTCTCTCTCTTTTTGAGTTGTTCCTAATTTGCTCACCACAAAACTAATAAAAAAAACGAGCGGTTATTCTTTCGACTCTCTCTGCTCCTTTTTCCTGCCGCCGTCGTCCTTCTTCTCTCTCCTGAGCTTCTTCTCCTCGTTCACTTTTTCCACCAAAGCTCTTTCCTCGATTTCCAACTCGTTCGTTTTGTTGTGCAAAAACTCCCTCAATTCTCGTAAACTTTTTATTCTCGTGCGTAACGCGAGAACGATTTGGTCTTTGGTTTTCTTCGAGAAGTCTAAGGGTACGCGCGTATCGCGCGAAGTGGTGATGTCTTCGTCGAGGTTGCCGCGTGCTCTTGTCAAGCCGGGAGGTGGAGCGCGTGTTGGGATCGTTGGTTTGGTGTTCTTCTTTACGCGCGTCATGAAGAATGGAGAAGATGCGCGATTCTTTCCATTTTATGAGGAGTAAAAAGACAGGGAATAAATGGTGATGAATATCTTCTGTATTAGTCGTAGATTAAAATGTGTGCGTCTATTCGTCGTCGTCGTCGTCGTCGTCCTCCTCCTCCTCCTCATCATCATCATCGTCCTCGCCCTCGTCGTCGTCACTACCAGCCGTTGCAACGGCGCTTCCACCGAACGTAATCGTGCTGCTCCCACCCCCGACTCTCCTCGCGGGTTCCTCGCCCGGGTAGTACCCGTACTTGTTCTTGAACGCCTTCTCGTACCTCGCTCGTTGCTGGTCGATTTTCGTTTGCGGGTTCAAACTCCCTCCGGGTCTTTTGTATTCCCACAGTGCCCAGGCGCCAATAACCAAGAGGATTCCGAGACCCATCGTGCTCGGTTCGCCTTCATCTCCCGGGTTCCATCCGTCGTCGTAGTCGCCGTCGTCGCCGTCGTCGCCGTCGTCGCCGCCGCCGCCGCCGCTCATGCCACCGTCATCCCCGCCGTAGCCGAGTTTGCGTTGCTCTTGCGTTTCCATGCGGAGCGGGGCAGAACCAGGGCCGCGGCCTGTATTGGATGACCCGCCGCCGCTGTTTCGTTGAGGAAAAGACAAAGGAAAAGCGCTCGTCAGTACAACACACGGGGAAGGAAATGCACATCATCTCGAGGTCAAAAGTGCCCACGAGGTCAAAAGCACGCGCGTCGTTCGGAGAGCGAAAAGCCGGGCCAATTTTCGTACGGCGTACCTTGGAAACCCGAACCCTTCCGGTTCGTCGTTGGAGCTTTTGCTCCCTTTCTTCGCCATCGCTCGGATGATGATGATGCTTTTTTCCGGTCGTCGTCGCGTTCGCATCATCGTCGTCGTCGCGTGGCGACTGCAAAGCCTCCATCTTTCGGGGACGACAAAGCCCCTCGCCGACGTCAACGACGACGAGAGTCTCGCGGACGCCACGACGCGCATGGTGGTGGTGGTGGTGGTGTCGAGACGAAGGAGAGGCGCGTTCCTCTCTTTGTCCTCCTCCTCCTCCTCCTCCTCTTCGTAGTAAGGGACGGCGGGCCACGTTTGTGCCCTTTTGCAAGGAGTGGGTTCCAAAAACGCCCCTCTCTTTTTTTATCTTTAGGGTTTAGGGTTGCAAAGTATTTTAAAACCCTAAATATAAATCTTTTGGGTTTTTTACTTGGGGGAAAAAAAAGGAGACAAAAAACCCGCAAAATGTTGTGGCTCGGACCAACACCTACCACCACCACCACCATCGCCCACCAACCTTGGAGAGGAGGGTGGTCGAGACGACGACGAGTTGTAGACGGCGGCGGCGGCGGCGGCGGCTCGCGGGGGGTGGTGGTTGCTTTTGGTGCTCCCCGTGGAGGACGAGACGACGAGAATTATGATGATTCGGACGATTTGAGTACGACAAAAAAAAGAATGCTCGTGGGAAAGCGGAGGAGGACGACGACGACGACGACGACGACGAACGCGGCGGCTTTTGCACTTCTCGCGTCGTCGCTTCCAGCGCACGCTTTTACGGAATCGACGGCGAGAGAAGCCGTGTCGAATCTCGCCGAAACGAACGGCACGTTAGAATCGGTTCGACTCGTCATCGCTCTGAGCTCTATCGCGTTGATTCTCTTCCAAGGCCCAAAGGGAGACGGGGTCGTGAACACGTTGAGCGAAAAGAGGGTGTTTTCCTCGGCGAAGAACGCGAAGAGCGCGGTGGATTACGTGACGTACGCGTTGATTGGAGGGTTTATAGTGTTGAGCGCGGTGTTAGCGGTGGGATGATGTAATACTATCTATTTGCTTTATATATTACTATTGATATGCGTACTCGCGCGTGCTATTCGCGCGCTTCGTCAGCTATCTCCTCTTCTTCACGGTTTTCTTTCGAGCAGGTGGTGCCAGTTTCTTTTTTAGATTCTTCTGTGCTGGTGCCGCTGTCTTCTTCTCCTTCTGTGGAGGCGCTTCAGGGAGTTTAAGCGGCGACGGGACCGCTTCTGTTACCGCTTCGTCAACCTCCTCTTTGTCGTCTGCCGCGGTCGTTTTCTTCGTCTCCGACCGCATCGCTTTCTTCGCTCCGGGTCGTTTATTTGGAAACACTATGCTCGCGTCAAAGTCTTCACCTTTTAGATCCGCGATTGCCAACGCCAAACGCTTACTCTTAATTTTCGTAAACCCGTCAGACTTTTGCACCAAACTCTCGTAGTAATCCTGTATCGTCCTTTGCTTGTACTTTTCGTTGCGTTCTTTAATTTTATCGTACATGGGCTTGAGAGTATCCGAGGTGAAATCCTCGCTCCAGTTTAAACGCTCACGGAAGAAATCGATAATGTCTCGTTCCAAAGGCGTTTGGTCCCAAACGAAATTTTCCTCGGACGGGTCGACTTTAGGTTCAGTGTACGCCGCGCGAACGGCTTCATCCGGGAAGGATGATGGGAATTTCCATGTCGTCTTTTTCGTTTGGTGTTCGTGGTAGAATCGTTTGCGCACCGCGCTAGCATTTTCGTGCGCGGTTTCTATATTGTCATCATCATCATCGTCTGAGACGACGACGAGTGCAAGTGATTCTCCGTTATCATTGATCTCCCTCTTCGCCTTCTCTTCCTCGACTTTAACCTTTTCCAAATGCTTCCTCACTTTAGCGCCTTTCGCGCCGGGTAAACTCAACATCTGACTTTCTGTCCATGACTTGAACTGTCTCAATCCTTCTAAACTTTGGCCGTCGTCCACGTCTGAAAACCCAGCTACGACTTCCATCGCATTAACAATGCCGATATTATCGATGCCAATAGTGTAATCTGATCCTAGCAACATCGCCAACTGAATCAAGCGTTCGCGATTTAATCCTAACTGTTTCTCGATGCGCGAAGATTTATACATTTGAATCGCTTTGGTATTTTCAAAGGCGTTGCGGAAGACTAAAGTAGCGCCGAATAAGAAAACGTCGCTATCGTTCGTAAAGACACCATCAACTTTACCAGTTCTGTTGAGATGTGCACACTCGGCTTCAGCTTCTTCCGGAGCGACAACGTATGGGATACCCAGGAGCATCAAGAGTTCTTGCACGTCGCGATACATCTGCGGCGTCGGTTGCTCGCCGTAATTTTTTTGTGCTTTCTTACGTTTCTCTTCCAGATTCTGTCTTTCTCTCTCGTTCTCTTCGATCATGGTGTTGATTTTCTTCCTTCGTTCATTTTCTTCCATCTCCTTTGCGACGTTCACGAAGAGGTCGTCGTCTTGAGCCATTTCTCGTTCAATTTGTTCTTCCAGCTCTGATTTAATGCGGAAATTTTTGAAGAACTCGTTCTCCGGAGTATCGATTTGGAAAGAGGACGGTTGGTACGCGGTTGGTGGCGGTGGAGGCGGAGCCGGTGCTTTCGAGTGTTTTTCTTCATCTTCTAAAAACGTCACCATCTTTTGTTTCTGCTTCTCTTGTGCCTCGGCGGCATCGGCCCCCTTAGTTTTTCCCAGAGACGCCTTTTCAGCAACCTCTTCGTCTTCCTTTTTCTCTTCGCAGAAAATCTTCGCCTCGTCCGCCGCTTTTTTCACGTCTTCGCACGTGCTGCGTTCATTGTCGTTGCCTTTTGGCCGATACCGTAATCCTCGACCGACGCGACCTGGGTTGTCTCGTTCGAGGGAGAGAAAAATTGCGCGTTGTAAAGCGCCCTCGTCCTCGTCTTCGCTGTCGACGTCTATATTGTTATAATCTTCATCGCTGAAATCTTTGCGATGTTGGTCATTATCGGAAAGTTTTGGTGGCATGCTTTCTTCTGCTTTTACTTCTGCTTCTTCCGTATCTTTTGCTTTTTTGATATCAATATTGTTGACTTTATCCTCATCATCCGATGACGACGACGGAGGAATTTCGACGCATTCTTCGTCTCTTTCTTCCGTTTTAACCACGTCTTCTTTCACTTCAATTTTCATCATCGTTGATGCCTGTAAAGCTTTCGTCGATTCTTCTTCTTCAAAAATCTCTTCTTCCTCTTCGTCGCTTTTCCACTCCTCTAAACTTTTCCCACGAACGAATCCGTGAGTCATGGAGTATACGTCTTTTCTCGATTTCATCGCGCTTCCTCCTCCGCCGACAGGCTGCTTTCCTTCCTCCTGTTCTTCGCCCAATTCTTTTTCGCTTTCATCTTCGTCTTTCATATCGTCTTTCTTCTGTTTGGACTTTTCTTCGAGCACGCGCTCGACAATTCTCAAGTGTCTTGCTTCTTCGTTGTCTTCGACATCTTCCCACTCTTCTTCTTCTTCTTCATCTTCTTCTTTGACTACTTTGACTTCTTCGCCTTCCTCCGCGAACAGTGGATCAGATTTTTTCATATTTTCGAGTTCTTTCTTCGATATCTGTATGCGCATTTCCACGGATAAGTGTTCTTGTTTGTTTAAATCTTGATTTGCGCTCCCTCCTTTCTTCGCTTCTCGGTGCGGCATTTCCGCCACCGATTTCGCGATTGTCGGTCCCGGTATGTGTTCGTTCAACGCCGAGGAAATGATCAAATCAGTTCGAGGCGCGGATAAATTTTGTTCCCCTTTCCTCCGTTTCTTCTCCTGGTAAAATGAATGCACTTGAGGACGATTGTTGAGTAGTTTCGTTTGGCCCGCTTGGAACGAGGCAAAGCCTCGATAGGATTCCTCCAGCAAATCTCTCGTTTGGCCGTTCGGCAAAATCTTTTGGCTGTTTGCATTGGTATCATTCCCTCCTTTTGTACTGCGAGTACTCGCATCGACTCCACTTGTACCACCACCATCCCCGCTTTTGTGATACACGTACTCTACCCCGTCGTGAGCGGCAATCTTCTTCGCCAAATCCCCAGCGTCGTTTGCGATGTTCCTACTATTCGCTCCGTTCTCCCGCATCGCTCGATCCATCTCTTTCCTCAAC
>JACLAA010007368.1_pt1 | contig 10701 bp, 4 predicted proteins | sample 8027891 | NCBI WGS metagenome assembly JACLAA01 (sample SAMN15724900, study PRJNA655200) | protist metagenome | isolation source: fluorescence activated cell sorting (FACS) single amplified genomes of... | place: Spain: Blaines Bay Microbial Observatory, Mediterranean Sea | collected 2016-01-19 | reverse complement strand
CGATCGTGGGGCCCAGGGCGCATTGTTCCTGCATCAGATTCGCGATGGTGGCAACGGTAATACCGGTAAACGTGAGGCCGATCGCGACGAGGCCGCCGGACATGACCAGTTCCGAACCTCCGCCGTCGTCGTCGTCGTCTTCGTCGTCGTAGTAGTAGTAGCAGTCCCACGAATCTATGATTTTGCAGTCAGCGGTTTCGTCCCTTTGAGCGACGCCGCAGGACATTGAGCAGCACCCGCTGCCAGAGAACGCCCCATCGAGGTTCACGTCGTTGCCGACGCACCAGCCGAGGTCCTGGTTGAAGGACGAAGCCCAGCTGAACATGTAGTGCATATCTCTGACGTTGTCGACATTCCAGGCGCTGATGTCCTGGTCGAAGGCCGAGGCCCAGTGGAACATGTAGTGCATATCCGTGACCTGCTCGACCCGCCAGCCACCGATGTCCTGATTAAAGGACGAGGCGGAGTGGAACATCTGGTGCATGTCCCTGACGTTGTCAACGCTCCAGGCGCTGATGTCCTGGTCGAAGGCCGAGGCGGAGTGGAACATGTAGCTCATGTCTATGACTTGCTCGACGCTCCAGCCGCCAATATTCTGATTGAACGACGAGGCGTACCAGAACATCCCGTACATCCTCGTTACGCCAGAGGTGTCCCACGCGCCAATGTCCTCGTTGAAGGACGCCGCCGAGACGCAGTCGTCCCACCACGACTCGCCTTCCATCCAGTCCTGCCACACGCAAAACAAATTTGACATGTCCGTCACTCCTGATGTGTCCCACGTCGAGATGTGGCCGTACGTCGCCTCGGCAGCGGCGCGGTCCTCCGCCCAGGCTCGGACTGCCGTGTGGATGCTTTCGTCGCCAAATGCGCCATCGAAGAATGTCGGCGCAAGCGTCACGCATATGCCACCCTCAGAACGGCCCTCCACGACGCCGCACGACGTCGACACGCACGGCGTGCCGTAGAACGCCTCGTCGAGGTTCACGTCGTTGTCGACGCACCAGCCGAGGTCCTGGTCGAAGGCCCAGGCGCGCCAGAACATCTTGTCCATGCGCGTGACACTGTCGACCGCCCAATCACTGATGTCCTGGTTAAACGACGAGGCACCGGCGAACATGTGGCTCACGTCCTTAACGATGTGGACCGCCCAATCACTGAGGCCATGGTTAAAGGCCGAGGCGCCGAGGAACATCCTGTCCATGCTTGTGACGCCAGAGGTGTCCCACGCGCCGATGTCCTGGTCGAAGGCCGAGGCTCCCTGGAACATCCTGTACATCGACGTGACGCCCGAGGTGTCCCACGCGCTGATGTCATCGTTGAAGGACGATGCGCCCGTGTTGTAGCAAATCCAACCCGCTCTGGGGCTATCGCAAAACAACAGCGTCATGTCCGTCACCCCTGATGTCTCCCACGTCGAGATGTGGCCGTACGTCGCCTCGGCGGCGGCGCGGTCCTCCGCCCAGGCTCGGACTGCCGTGCGGATTTTGGCGTCGCTCATGGTGTTCGGGGCCGACGCCACCGGGCTCGGCGTCGGGACGACGATCGTCAGGACCGCCGCGTTGATCTTGTCGTTCGACGCCTGCACATCGACGTCGATCGTCATGAACGCCATCGCGGCGGACCCGCCCGCCGCGGCCGCCTCTTCGATGAGCGCCTGGAGGAACTCGCCGCTCGACACGGCCGCGGAAAGCGACGTCCAAATGTCGTTGAAGATGCTCTGACCGCCGTCCGTCACGGCGGCCGCGTCCTGTCGGACGACGATCGTGTACTCGACCTCGACGCTGCCCGCCTGGAGTCGCCGCCGGCGCGCGGACTTGGCGCGGATGTCCGTGACCTCGGCACCCGCGAGCGCCGCGGGCAGGGACGCGAGGATCGTTTGCGCGAAGGCCTCGACCTGCTGCGGGTCGGAGTTGAAGGCGGTGGCGTCGATGCCCGTGAGCACGACCGCGGCCGCGACCTCGACGACGGCCTGCGCGACCGTCGGCGCCGGCGTCAACGCCGGCGCGCCCGGCGGGATGGACGGCTTGGGCGTCGGCGCCGCCGACGGCTCCGGCTCCATGCGGTAGATGCACCGCTTGTCCATGTCCGTGATGTTGTAGCCGTACTTGTTGGGGCGGTTCGATCCCCCGTCCTGCATCGCGTTCAAGGCCGCGGTGATGTCCTCAGTGTTCGCAGTCACGCCGTTCTTCCCCGCGGCGCCCGGTCCCAGCGGCACGTAGTCGTTCTTCGCGGCGAAGGAGGCCGCGGCCGCTTGCTTCGTGGCTATCGTGGAGAAGTGCTCCCGCGCCGCCAGGTAGTCTTCCCAGGTGAAGCCGTCCTTGAGCGTCGCGCCGGCGGCCCAGGCGAGGTCGTAGTGTTCCGATGCCGGGTTGATCGCGGGCAGGCTGCCGTAGACCAGGCCGTCGTCGCGGAACGCGAAGTTGCCGACGCCGCGGTGGACGCCGAAGTACGCGACGCACCGGCAGCTCGTGGGCCCCGTACTGGGCGCCGGCGTGGGCTTCTTCGTCGTCGGCGCGGCCGTCGTCGGCAGGGGCGAGGGGTAGCGCGAAAACGTCGGCCGCGGCGTCGGCATCCCCGTCGGCACCTCCGACGGTGGGCTCGTCGGCACGGCTGTCGGGTCAGACTCTGTCGGGACGCTCGTCGGGACGCGCGTCGGGGGCGTGCTCCCAGTCGGCGGCGCCGTGGACGTCGGCGGTTGCGTCGGGTCTGGCTTCGGCACCCGCGTCGGCTTCGGCGTCGGCTCGGGAGCGCCATCGGGAGTTTTGTACGAGGGCCGGGGCGTGGGCGCCGGCGAGGGCGCCGCCGTCGTGGGCGCCGCCGTCGGCGCGAGCGTGTGCGAGACCTCGAAGAGCACGTACGTGCAGGAGCAGAAGTCGGTGATCTTCTCGAGGCAGTCGCCGTTCGTCGGCTGCACGGACGGTGCGGGCGTCGGCGCGGGCGTCGTCGGCGCGGGCGTCGGGCAGTTGTCCATTTGCACGACGCCGCACGACGTCGACTCGCACAATGTATTGACGAACGCGCCGCCGTGGCCGCCTAGATCCACGTCGTCGTCCACGCACCAGCCGAGGTCCTGGTTAAAGGCCGAGGCGTCGCGAAATATCCAATGCATTCGAACGACCTGGTCAACGCGCCAGCCGCTGATGTCCTGATTAAAGGACGAGGCTTGTCCGAACATCGTGTCCATATTGGTGACTTGTCCGACGCTCCAACCACCTATGTTCTGATTGAACGACGAGGCGGAGTTGAACATCCCGTGCATAATCGTGACCTTGTCGACCACCCAATCACCGATGTCCTGGTTGAACGACGAGGCTTCTTCGAACATTTGCTGCATTTCCTGGACGCCCGAGGTGTCCCACGCGCCGATGTCCTGGTCGAAGGCCGCGGCGCCTTGGAACATGCTACCCAACCACTTGACGCCCGAGGTGTCCCAAGCGCCAATGTCCTCGTTGAAGGACGACGTCGATAAGACGCAGTTGTCCCAATGCGTCCCCCAGTAATATTCATCATCGTTGTCCATCCACTCCTCCCGCACGCAAAACAACCTCGACATGTCCGTCACCCCTGATGTGTCCCACGTCGAGATGTGGCCGTACATCGCCTCGGCGGCGGACTGGTCGGCAAACCAAGCAGCGACGGCCGTTCTGATATTGCTGTCGGTCATCGGATAGTCAAAAATGCATTGCATGACACCGCACGACGTCGACGCGCACGGGGTGCCGTCGAATGCGCCTTCCAGGCTCACGCCGTCGTCCACGCACCAGCCGAGGTCCTGGTTAAAGGCCGAGGCTTGGTGGAACATGTAGCTCATGTCGAAGGCGCTGTGGACCGCCCAACCACTGATGTCCTGGTTGAACGCCGAGGCTTGGTAGAACATCACGTTCATCGACGTGACGCCGGAGGTGTCCCACGCGCCGATGTCCTGGTTAAAGGCCGAGGCGCTATCGAACATGTTGCGCATGTCAGTGACGCCAGAGGTGTCCCACGCGCCGATGTCCTGGTCGAAGGACCTCGCGGCGTCGTTGCACCAGTCACCGCACCAGGGTGTATAAGAGCAATACCCGCAAAACAAATACGACATGTCCGTCACCCCTGATGTCTCCCACGTCGAGATGTGGCCGTACGTCGCCTCGGCGGCCGTCGCGTCTGCGAGCCACGCATCACGCGCAGTGTAGATGTTGCTGTCGTCCATCACATAGCCCGTGAGCGCGCGCCGCTGCGCGAGGCCTCCCGCCGACGCGCGCTGAGGGTTATTGGTCTTCGTCATGGTTTTGAACTTGGTGTTGTCGTCGCTGCGGCCGCTGCGGCCGCGGACCGAAGTCTCCGCCGCCACGCGGGTGGCGTCCCCCCAAATAAGCAGGTAGCCGACGACGGACGAGCGCCAGGCCGCTCCCATCGCCGAGCTACTGCGCCGCGGAACCACCGAAGCGAGTACCTGGAGGAGGCACCAGGAGGCCCGCCCGAGGTAGCTCAGGGCCGCTGCTTATCCGTCGACGCCGCCCTTGGTCGCGTCCGGGGCCGCGGTCTGCTCGACGGCGTGGAGCGCGTGCCCCCCACCCGCCTGGTACTTGTTCGCTACGAGCTCGGCCGTCGCAGCGCCTTTGATAGTCTCGGAGTCGAACGCGTCGGCGTAGACGGCCCCGGAGCTTTTGTAGAGCTGGAGCCACGATTTCGTCGCAGCGTCGGTGCTCGCTAGGGCCCTCCTGGGGAAAGCGCCGTCGAGGCCGTTCTCGCCGGCTTGCGCGCCGCACGTGCTGCCGTTTTCGTAGGACGTGGTGATTCCGTAGTCTCCAGCAAGTGTTTCGATCCCCGCCTCGCCGTCAGCGTGCGCCGCGGCGAGGCTCGAGCCGCCCTTGGGGCAGCTGCTCAGTTTGATACCGCCCCGCGCGGGCGCCCGCGGCGGCGCGGCGCTGCCCAAACGCAGCAGCAGGGCGCCGGCGACCACGGCGACGCTCAGCATCTCTCTCTATTCTTCTGTCTTGGCGGTCCCGGCAGCGCGTTTTGCAAAGCTGCATGAGAACCTCCCCCCAGGGCTGGGTTACTAGTAGATACCCGCACGCACACCCTTGGTGTTAATAATACTGTGTGTGTACTGTGTCTTGTGATACTTACGTCGCGGCTCAGGACTAGTGCAGCTAGCGGCCGTAAGACACTAGCCACTCCCCCAAAAAAAGTGGCTTTGTCCAAAGCTTGGAGACGCATCGGTAGGCTGGGCAGCGGTTACCATCGCATTGGTTAAAGATCCCTGGAAACTCAGCACAAGGCTTGACTGCAGGCCAGCGGGCCGCTGCACAAGAGCAGGAGGTCGGCCGACCACTGCCGAGGCGGCCGACAGCGCTCGCCGGGCCACGCCTCTCGCAGCGCCGACCGATGGCCGGCGGCGCCGCGCCCGGCGCGAGCCGGAACGCGGCCCTGCTCTACTTCATCAAAGCGTTCGTGGGACCCGGGTGCCTCTCGTTGCCCCTGGCCTTCCAGAACGCCGGGCTGGAGCTGGGGTTGGTGACGCTGCTGACCTTGGCAATCGGCGTCACGCTGAACCTGCGAACTTTAGTGTTGTGCAAGCGCCACTACGCGGCCAACGGGCCGCCGCCGACGCCCGGCGGGCGGGTCCACAAGACGACGACGTATGCTGATGTGGCCGAACGGGCGTTAGGTAGGTACGGTCGGATGTTGGTGGAGGTGCTCGTGCACGTCGTCCAGCTCGGCGTCTGCGCCGTGTACTTTGATTTTTTTGGCGAGAACATGAGAGCTTTATTACCCAGGAAGGAGCGGGAGCACGTCGGCGTGCGCTTGTTGGCGCTGTGCATCTTTCCCGTGTATGGCTCGTTGGCTCTACTGAAATCTGTCAAAGGATTAGCTAAGTTTGCCGCATTGGCGAACGCGTTGATCTTCCTGGCGATTGGAATTGTGCTCTTCAGTGCTGCAGCAGCCATGCGCCAGGACGCCTCTACCTCTAGACAATATGCCGTGGCCAAGCCCGCGACGCTACCCTTGTTCTTCGGCACTGTTGTGTATTCCTTCGAGGGCGTGTGCAACATGTTACCTGTTGAAAATGCGTTGAGGCACTCCGACGACGTCTGGCCCATCCTGTACGGGGGCATGTTTGTGGTCGTGGCGTGCTACGCGACGGTGGGAGCTTTTTGTTACGCGGCCTGGCCCGACGTCCAGTCTGGGAGCATTACGGCCGAGATCGCGAGTCACGACCACGCGTCGTCGCTCGAGGCGGCGGGGCCGGTCGTGGCGAACGTCTGTACCGTGGTTGCGGTCATTTTCACGTTTCCCATTCAGCTGTTCCCGTCCATGGAGCTGCTGGAAGCGTCCTTCTTCTTCCGGGAGCGTAAACGACGGAGACGGCACTTGGTGGCGACGGAGGACGGCGTGGAGATGCGGCGGCCGTCCTACATGAAGAAGCATTCGGACGTCCACAGCGCCGACGACGTGGGGAACCCCATGCACGCGGCGGACGACGAGTGCCCGGGCGAGCTCGACGAGGTCAAGACGTCGTCGCCAGTGGTCAAGCGGCCGTCGGTGACGCCGCTGCTGGAAACGCCCGAAACAGGCACACCAGACACGCCGACGTCGACGAATCCTTTGACGAAGGACGAGGCCAAGTCCGACCCCGAGTTTGATAATCTGGTGGACATCGAGCTGTCGAAGCGGCAGGAGCCGGCCAACGTCGAAACGGGCGAGCCGGTGAGTCCGCGCGCGGTCCCGGAGGCGACCGCCAAGCGGAAGGTCATGACCTGGCCGCGCGTCTTCTTTCGCCTTGGAGTTGTTTTAGGCACTTTTCTCGCTGCCGTGGCGGTGCCCGACCTCGGGGCGCTCATCGCTCTGTTGGGCGCGCTGACGGGTTCTATCTTGTCGCTCATCGCGCCGGCGCTGATCAATAGAAAGTGTCCCCGCGAGAAAGGTGGGTGGGAGTGCGTCGCCGACGGCGCGACGATCCTTATAGGTCTTGTGGGAGGGACGCTCGGCACGTACCAGGCCTTCCTGAACGTCGTCAGCGGCGGGGATATGTCGGAGTAACATGTTTTAACGTATCCTACCTTGGAGGGCGGCGAGCTTGTCGCCGCAGACGCCTAGTAGTCGCTCGAGGGACACGCGGCGCGCGGCGCCCAGGAGCTTCGCGACCTGTTCCCGAGAGTCGTCCTCCGGTAAGACACTCTCTTCCGGCAACTCCGCCGGGGCGTCCTCGTCGAGCTGGTCCTTCTTGAGAGACGTCTTCAGCGCCGTGAGCAGCGCCAGGAACGACGACAAAGCTTTTGACAAAGCGAGGCGCCACGCGGGCTCCTGCTCCTTCTCTCGCTTGCCCTTCTTGCCCTTCGATTTCTTTTTCTTCGAGGACGCGTCGTCGGCGAAACATAGAACAACTAACAGAGGCGCCGTCCGCTCCAGAATTACGGCGGCGCTCCGCAGCCTCGCGTGACAAGCATCGACAGTTGACGCCGTCTCGAGCTTCGCGACCAACGCAGAAACGTCAGCTATCTTCGCAGCCACGACGTCGAAGAGCTTCGATGATGTATCTCGATCGCTCTTGAAGGCTGAGGCGGCCTCGTACGCAGAGAGCACCGCATCCACACATTTCTGCTCTAGAGTATCGGAGATGGCGCCGCGAATCGACGCGAGGACGCGATCCACTATGGGAGCGTTCGCTTGCCTGTCAGTTAATAGAGCTGCAAGTAACTCCCTGGTAGCTAAATGATACGCCGCGCTATTCCGAAACACGAACTTTTGACGAGTCGAGCGCTCCGCATCACTTGTGGTGTGGGTCCAGGCCGGCCTTGCTCGTACATCGATGTTCAGCGACCCGAAAACCCGCTCGAACGTCTCATCGTCCGAGACGTCGTCGAGCCTCGGACCGGTCTCCCACTGCGGCAGCAGTTCCACAACTTTTTGAGCGGAGTGGCATTGTAATACTAGATCCAGACCTATCAACTCGCACCGCGCCCAGAGCTTCGTCGTGGAGCGGTCTAATCTATCTCTCTGAAAGGACCAGATTTCCGCCGCTCGGGCGCCATTAAAGCAGTCCAGCGCCCGATGGGCGAACTCCCGCGAATCTCGTCGACACCCGTCGTGCACATGTAACACATTCCTACAATGTAAGGAAACTTCGGCCCAAAATCCCGAAGACGCGGCCCAAGGGGTGATGAGGTGTCCCAGCGAGTCGAGCTGGATCTGCTTCACGCCGAGCGAAGCGTACGTTCTCAAAGCCGCTTCTCCTGCCCCAATAGATTGTAACGCGTCGACGAAGGCCAGCGTCACTCTCGCATTTCCCTCGTCTCTTGCATGGGCACTGTACAGTATGCGACACGCATCTACCTTATTTCCTGCGTCTTGTAAGGTGCAGGCTAGGACGCACGCCGCATCTGATGACGCTGATATATCGTCGCCCTTGATGATTGATAGACAGGTATCAATAGGTACGTCATCACGTAAAAACCGGCGCATGCACAGCAGGGAAGCCTGTTTCCGAGGCGAGCCCTCCACTGTCAATGGGAGTGATTGGACTCTCCTCAGCGACGTCTCGAGGTCGTCGAAGAGCGACGGTGATTGGGCATGAGTGTCGACGTATCTCAAAATTCGATCTTTCAAAGCATCGCCGTCCACAAGCAACAACGACGCTAGTCTAGGCCCGCGGTGCTTCGGCCTCTGTTCCGCCAGAGCGTCGAGCTTCCGTAGGGCGTCGTCCTCCACGGAAAGCGTCTGGCTACACTTCACGTACCCCTCGTACGAGGCCCAGTCGTCCTGATCGTCCAACAGGGCTTCGTATATCGAACGAGCTTCATCCACAGCCCGCCCCTTCAGCAAGTACGAGGCCTCGTCTCTCATTAAATTTCTTTCTGTAGGCCGCCGCACAAAGTCCCCACCCGTAGGAGTAGCGAGGCCGTCCCGCGCTTGTTTTATACAGTGGGCCGCGCCGGGGAAGTCTCCTCGCGCTTCCCTCAGAGAGGCCAAGAGTTCAACGTCCTCCGCGCTGCATCTCTGATACCCGCCGGACTCGTCGATACACCGCTCGAGCATCTTGTCTCCCAATTTCAGCGTGAGCAGTTTCGTCGGTGGTGCTGGTGATGCGGTGGCTTCCACTAAAGCAGCAGCCGCGAAGCGTCGCAAGTAGCCGACATCCTTGGTACTTTTGTACAAGGCAGCAGCTACGGACCGCACGTGGGGCCAGTCTTGTTGCCTAGCATGCGCGGCGCACACTCGACGACCTAGCGACGCGTCCGTAGGCTTCTGCTGATACGCGTGCGCCCAGAGCGTCGTCGCCTCGCCGTCTCGGTTCAACGCGTTGAGGCACATAGTGAGCGGTGCCAGGACGTTCTCGTCCGTGTAGCCCTTCGTCACAAGGTCGTTGCACGCCTCGGCGGCTTCAGACAAGCGCCGCATGCGCTGCAGGGTCAAGCACCGGAGCGCGGCGAGCACGGGGTTCTTTTTGGCGTTTTTGTCGCAGAGCTTGAGGGCGGTCTTGTAGTTTCGGGCATCTAACGCGTCGTAGACGCGCTGGGGGGCCTCCATGGCTGCCCGTTGCCCTGCCGGCGATGCCTCTTCGAGGTATGGCGCCGCGCGCGGGCCGTGCACGACGGCGAGTTACACAGCTCCCAAGCTGGGTTGCACGCAGCGATGCCGAGCGAGCCTGGCGATGCACCAGCGCCGTTGAACAGTCGAGAGATACCCTCTGCTGTCACGTGCAGCAGCTGTGCGGCCGCGCAATGCCAGCAATGGCGGCGGTCTCGATCGATCGAGCTGTAACGCACGGGTTTTTCATGCGATCGCTCGCAGCGCCCGCAGCGAGCTCTCGGGGCGGGCAGGAGATTGGTGTTACATGCAGCCGTCCGCGCGACGCTCAAACTCCGAGCCACAGCGCAGCGCAGAGTGGTGGGAGAGACGCGCTGCAGGCCGACCGCCGACCCCAGCACGCCGCCGGCGCGCCCCGTCTCCATCATTCTAGTGGGAAGAGGCAGCCCCTCCAGCCAACCATGGGCGTCCGGGGAGAAATCGACAAAAGTGGATGGCACCTCATCAAGCCCTCCCGCAAGGAGGCCAAGTACTACCAGATGAACTTGTCGTTCATGGAGATGGAGTCGTTGGTCGATGTTGAAAAAGCGGTGTTTTTGTGCCATCCTCCCCAGGGTGCGAACGCTCCCCAAGAACCTGGGAAACGCAATTTGAAGCACTCGTCCGTTCGACTGAACAACAATTCCATCGTGGAACTGCAGGGTGAAGGTGCCAACGTCATCGACAAGGAGGGCGTCGACCTGGGGCCGCCTCCATCTCTGGAGACGGCTCTCTCGCACGTCGTAGCCGATCTATCAATGATAAGGTGGATCGACCTGTCGTTCAACTCCATTCGCGTATTTGGGGATTGTTTCAAGTGCATGCCGTCGCTCCAAGTGCTCAACCTACAAGCGAATAGAATCGGCGACCTCAAGCAGGTGAAGAGACTCGGGGAACTGCCAAAGCTCAAAAAGCTGTCTTTGTTCGGCAACCCCATCGAGGAGAAGAAGCACTACCGGAGCTACGTCATCACGGTCTGTCCTCTGGTCGGGCAGTTGGACTTTTCGGTCGTGACGAACCAGGAGCGAGATACGGCAGCCGGGTGGGCCTTCACGTTCCGGCGAAAGCTCAACCCCGAGGAGAAGGAGGAGAAGTAAGTAGGTTCCGAAACTTCGTTTGGCCCCCGTCTATTCCCCGTCTCGACGT
>JACLAA010007460.1_pt1 | contig 10704 bp, 7 predicted proteins | sample 8027891 | NCBI WGS metagenome assembly JACLAA01 (sample SAMN15724900, study PRJNA655200) | protist metagenome | isolation source: fluorescence activated cell sorting (FACS) single amplified genomes of... | place: Spain: Blaines Bay Microbial Observatory, Mediterranean Sea | collected 2016-01-19 | reverse complement strand
TTCCTCTTCTTCTTCTTCTGAAGACGACGACGAAGAAGAATCGAACGAGTCGCCGACGGAAATCGCGGAAATATCGATGACACCTTCGTCGTCTCCTCTCGGTGTGGCCTCGCTCTCATCGTACTCGCTCTCGTTCGTCATCGCTTTCAGCGGTTTCAAAGCGTTGTTTCGACGAGGAGGATGATGTCGAAAGAACACCACCGCCGACGAGGATGTCTTCGACGAGGAGGTCAAATCATCATTCCCGGCGGGAGGAGTGGTGGTGGTCGTCGTCGTCGTCTTCGCGGAGGCACCGTTTCGCCACGCGCGTTTTCCTTTTCTTCTTTTTGCCGTATTCGTTGTAATAAACTTCGAAGAAGAAGAGGAGGAAGAAGAAGAGGAGCACGTCGAGGAGGACGATGACCTCATCGGCATCTTCGATCCCGTTAGAAGTGCCATTTTATATATTCTCACCTTTTCTTAATTCTCTTTCCCTACTCACTCTTCTCTCTCTTAAAGGAGAACTCAAAGAGCGACAAAAGAAAACGCTCCTCTCTCGAACGAGCGAAACTGCGCGAAAGGTATTTCGTTTTCGTCGTCTGAGTCGTGCTACTACTCCTCGTCGAAGGAATAAAGAGGAAGGAAGGAAGAGGATGAGGAAGGGGAAAAAAGTGAGAAACAAACAACAGACAGACCAAAAAAGAACGAACAAAAAAGAAAAAAGTGTTGCTCTTTCTTTGAAAAAGTGGCTGCTTTTTCTCTTTTCTCTCTTTGAAAAAAGTGAGACAAGACAAACAACCAAAAAAGAAGGAACAAACAAAAAGAAAAGAAGAAAAATTTTGTTTGTCTGCTTTTTCTCTTCTCTCTTTCCAACTCTTCTTCAACTCCTCGATAGAAAAAATTAGGACGTCATTATTGTTGGCACAGAATCATCAAACTTGTGCACACGTAATAATATATACGCATATATTTGGAAGAAGATATATCGGAAGAGAAAGGAAGAAAGCGAGGAGAACTTTAGTTTTATATCATCATCTCTCTCTGTCGTGCGCGAGAAGATGACGATGAGAAGAAGAAGAAGAAGACAAAGACAAAGAAGAGATTGAAGAACATGAGCAACGAAATCATCTTCGTCTACTCGGACGCGGTGCGGCAAGCCTGCAAATCTTACGGCATGGATTCGAAAGAGTTTCTCGATGAATTGATGCGCCACGAAGCACACGTCAAGAGGCAGTTTCATCAAAATAACGGAGAACACGCCTTCAACGAAACAGTTTCTGCGCAGAAATATTGGTGGGATGTGATTAAAAACATGAAAATTCCGCAGACGACGAAATGTTTGAAAGACACCGGCGCGGAGAATGTGACCTCGACGCTTCGAGCGAAGGAGTTACAAAGACTGGTGTTTTTATGCGTGGTGGCAAAATCGGCGTCGGGAAGTGGAGAGTGGACCAGTGGGAGGTTTGAAGAAGGCATGACGAAGAAGTTGTTCAGGTATTTTCCGGAGCGTGTGCGCGAGTGGCTCGCTCTGCATCACGGAACGATAACGGGAAGACGAGTGGAAGTACGAGAGTATAGGGAGTCTCCTATACCCAGTGAATTTCAAAATATTCACGATATTCTCGAGAGTGCAACGCAAATGCAGAGTCGGTTTCAGCAGATTGGCGACGAGATGATCGTGCAATTACGACGACAACAAGAACAACGAGAACATCAACAACAAGCGCCGCCTTTGTTGTCTCCGGCGGCGTCGAAGTTATCCAGAGCGGAAAAAAGTATACACGATACGTTGGAACGCGCGTTGAATTCGGACCCGGATTTTGCGTTGGTTTCTCCGACGAGTTTTAACCCGACTCGGCCGAACGGTGTGGTCGCGAAGCCGACAAAGTTAGTGTTCACGAAAGCGAACAGTCGAAGCGTCGTGAATTTTGAGCTGACGCCGATTCAAGAGCAATTTTTGCGCGAGAATAGTAAAACGGCGCAACTGCGAGCGTATTCGGTGTTGATTAAGGAGGATGAAGCAAAGGCGAAGAACAGAGTGTTGTGGCCAAACGATTGCGTGATGCACGTGAACGGCGTAAACGTGGACGTGACGAGAAGATCCTCGTCTCAAAAAGTTACGAAATCGACGAGAGAACGTCCGGCGTTGATTTGTAACGCGAGAGGCGTGAATTTACGCGCTGGACAAAATACCATGCGCATCATGGGCGTCGACGCTCGACATTTCGCACTGTGCATTTTGTTAGTTCGAGAGCGAACGGACAAGGAAGTCAGAGCTTTGATACCGCCGCCGAAAGAGTTTGATCATTACGTCAGTAGCTTAAAGAAATCGCTCGGTTTCAGCGATCAAGACGAGGAGGACGACGATATCATAGGTCCAGACACCGCTATTATTTCCGTTCGGTGCCCGATTCGCATGTGCATGATGGAAACGCCCGCGAGGTTGGAAAATTGTAATCAAGCGTGCGCGTTCGACGCGGATTCGTTTTTAGAAATGCACAAAGAAACGCGGAAATGGACGTGCCCGTGTTGCGGCAGCGCCGGCGGGCCGAAAGATGTACGAATAGACGGATTTTTAGTGCGAGTCATGGCCAAGTTGAATAGCGATTTGCGACACAAACGCATCAATCCATCGAGCGCTTCGGTGTCGAGGATTGAAATCGATAAAGATTGCAGATGGCGGTACAGAGAAGCAGCTGGAGATAAACAAGAGTTAGGCGAGTGGGTAGATATAGCAGAAACTCGCGCTGTAGAGCTTAGCATACAAGGCAGGGCGATCGCCTCCGCCGAGGAAGGAGTAGCGCTAGAAGGAAAAAATACTAGTACGAGAAATAATAAAAGAAGCAGCGGGATGACTTCTGCGAAGGAAGTTGAAATAGTCATTAGCGAGGAAGAGGAGCGAAAAAAGCCGAAACGCGATAATACTAATGTGGCCGCCGCCGCCGACGATTACGATTCGGAAGAAGAATTACGAAACGCCTGCCGAGAAGCTGCGGCTATGCGCGGCAACGGCGGCGCAAAAGACACGGTTCCCGACATTATCGTCATCGATGATTCGGATTCAGAAGATGACGTGCGCATCGTTGGGTCGACTTCCGGCGCAGCGCCCGCTCAACCCCCGCATTCTGTTGTTGATCGGAAAGCTGCGGTGACGCCGATGCAGCAACTGCGTGATTTGCATCGATTAAGAAACGCGGCGGAGGAGGAGCAACGCCGCCATCAACGAAAACGAGAACGAGAACGAGAAGCGCATCAAAACGACGGCACGCAACCGTGGCAAAGAGAAATTCTACAGCAGGCTCAAGCAAGAAACGGACGGGTTCCGGTGATCCGTGCCGCTGCAGAGGCGAGACAACGCGCGGAACGCCTCGAGTCTGAGCGCAGAGTGAAAGAGCACGAGGAGAGACTCAGACAACAAAGAATCAACGCCATGCACAACGGCCGAAGCGAGTACGAACGAAGCGTGATGGCAAACGCACAAGCGCAACCGTTTGGTTTGCAGCCACAATACTATCACAACGCGAACAATATGGCACCACAGCCGCCGCCGCCACAGCCGCCACCGCGTCCGTATGTGCCGCTTCAAAATGGTGCCGGGGGCTTGGGAGTGGTGCCGCCGGTTTTGAGTTTTGGGTCACAGCCGTACCAGCCACCGCCGCCGCGACCGCTTCGTCAGATGCAACAACAACAACAACAGCAACCGCCTCACCAATCCGTTCGTTTCGTCTTTCGACCGCCGAATCCAGCAACTACTAGGAGCAACACGCAAAAGTAAAAAGAATGAGACGAAGAAGAAGCAATATTTAGAAAACGTGCATGCGGTTTTAGTATACGTAACGTAGAATACACACGGGTACGAACGTGCACACTACAACATCCTCTCTCTCTCTCTCTCTCTCTCTCTATAATCCTACCGCACATCGCGCGATGCCTCTTTTCACTCTCTCGTCATCACTATTTTAGGTCCTCATGATCCTATTCATCCCTTTCACCGCGAACGTCATCCCCGCGAACGACTCGCTCACCCTCAGCTGACTCGCCAATCTCGACCTCCCTCCGTCTAAAGGCTCGCTGCACAGCTCTTCGATCTTGTCCATCTCCTCTCCGGTTAACTCCTCTAACTCTTTCCTCACCTCTTCCGGGACGATCACGTGCGCGTCATGTCCTAACATCGGTGATATTATCGGTACCGCGTGCATCACGTCTCGGTGTTTCGCGAGGACTTTCGAGAGTTGTTCGTTTACTGAAGCGGAGACGGAGTGTCGAGTGCCGTCGAGGATGACTTTGAAGTCCACCGTACTTTTGTTAACATCAGAAGTAAAAGAAGAATAAAAGATCATCGCGAGAGGTGACAATCTGCGAAGCAGAAGTCTGTCGGTGAGTCCTCGCGAGGACGAGGATGATGCGACGGAGAAGAGCATGTTTACGTGTTGTAAGTGCGTCTTGGAATGAAGAGAAAAGACTGACGTTTTAGGGAAATGTGCTTGACAAATTTGACTCACATCATCTCTCATACTATCATGTGGCGGGCGTAAAAAAGCGCGGTTTGGCGAGAGCAGATAAACGATATACGTGTATATATTGTGTGCGTGCGTGTGCGTGTGTGCGCGTATTCGTATACTATGGATGCATTCTTTTCGTCTGTTTTGGGGAAGATGTCAAAGACGTTTGGACGTTCCGATGATATTGATGATGATGGGACGATGAAGCTGGCAGACGATCCCGGTACCGCGATGGCGCAACGACCGGATGAACTCTTCGAGAGAATGAAACCGCCATCATCGAGGAGGGGTGTTTCTGGTGGTGATGATGATGATGATGATGAAAGTTGCATCGTGCACAAAAACGGACCAAAATCTTCTTCTTCTCCTTCTTGGACAACAACTTCGAGAACAAAAATGTGGCTGGAAAACGCTCGAACGCGAACGGAAATCGACCGGAAAACGTGTCACGAAAACAAAGGCTGGCACAGAAGCGCGCACGTGTGGGTGTTTGATAAGGAGAGGAACCGGGTGCTGTGTCAGAAACGGAGCGAGAAGAAAGATACGTTTCCGGGGATGTGGGATATTTCCGCAGCTGGGCACATCGAGTTTGATCCAGAGACGCAAGGGAGGAGGAAGAGGAAAAAGAAGACGAAGGAGGGAGAAGTCTCGAGAGGAGTCGAAGGTGAAGGAGAAGAAAAAAGTGACGAGGACGAGTACGAGGAAGAAATAAGCGAGGAGGAACGAATGATGGAAGAGAGAAAGAAGAAGAACGCGAAAACATCCGACGGAGACGAAGACGACGAAGATTTCATCCACGAGGCGGACAAACACTCCACGCACCCGAACTCGTCTAGAAATACCGCCGCGAGAGAAATAGCCGAGGAATTAGGAATCAATGTCGATCCGAAGCAGCTCACTTACGCGTTCACTTGCGCGGCAAAACAGGCGGACATGGGCGGATGTAACGCCTACGAAGACGTTTACTTCATGCACGGGGATTCGAGCAAAGACGTCGCGGAAACCTTCCCGTTGCTCGGAAAAGCCGAGGTAGATCAAGTCGCGTGGTTCAGCTGGGAGGCGCTCGTCGCCACGTGGAATAAAGAATATTTCGCCAAAAACAAAACCCAGGCGCGGCCTCGGGAGAGGTTTTTACCGAACGAAAATTCCGTCTCCCCGAAATCCAAATCGCTCCTTTACGAGCACGACAAACGAGAACTCACGAGCGCAAAACTCGTCCCAAGAAACGAACAGTACGTCCGCACGTTAGACGAAATGTTCAAATCCGTCGAAATTCTCAGCTCTGGGAAAGTTTCAAACTTGAAATCGAAGTTTGAAAACGCGCGAGACGGGCGTCTCGTTTCGCCGCTGAAAAAGCCGCCGCCGCCCAAGAAGAAGACGAAGAAATAAAAAGCCCCGCGACGAGAGAAAGAGAGAGAGAGAGAACGAGAACGAGGTTTTGAGAGAGATCATGGAGCGTCCACGGTTGGACGCACACTGCGACATTAGAATACTCTCATCGTCGTTTTAAAATGTCCCTCTCTTCCTTTTGCTCTTTTCCTCCACAAAATGTCGTCCATATTACTACCACTTATTACTACTCCTATTACTACTCCTATTCAGTACAAACACACCACCATCGGACCGAGAAAAACCGTCAGCATCGCGAGAGGAATGAAAACAACGTCATCACCGAACGCTTCTTCTTCTTCTTCTTCATCATCATCGGCGGTGGCGGACGACGAGAAAGAATCCAAATTGGAAACGAAAACCGACGGCGACGAGTACGGCGACGCAAATCGACGGACCACCACCACACCAAAACGCCTCAAAGAAGACGCGAGATGGAGAAAATGGATCGGCATGCCGTCTAAAAATTGTTTGGAGTCTATGCCGATAATTTGCGCGCACTGTAACCAAAAACTCACCGCGAGAGATGTCCCCTATGGGGTGGATGTCTCTAGGTATTCATCGAGAAGAAGAAGCACTAATGTTGAAGATGAGAACGACCAAGAAGAAGAACAATCAGAATCAGAGTGGGAATCCATCGTGCGAAGGAAATTTGTCCAACTTTCGAGAGACGCAGAAACGGACGCGTTTCTTTTGCGATCTTCGCGGCGACCGCGACTCGTCAACGCGCGATTGGCGCAGGCGTGTACTCGCTTGCGCGAGAAAGAAGGCAAGTCACTGACCGAGGCGAACGCGATCCTTGGGAGAGGAAAGATGTTCGTTTTGAGTCGCGAACAGGCGCACGTTTTAGTGGGGAGGAGTTTAATGCATCGTCATCGAGGCGGCGATGAAGGTGGTGAGGGTGATGATGATGATAACACAGTCGTCGACGGGGGCGCGTATCTGGATATTGGTTCCGGCGAAGGCGAAGTGGCGAGTAAATTGGGCGAATATTTTGGCACAGTCGTGGCAACCGAGACGAGTCCGGCGATGGTAAAGCGGTGCGCGGAATCGCATAAAGATTGGACGGTGTTGGAAACGGGAACAATCGAGGACGTCTGGGAAAAATTTAAGATGCAAAATGCAAGGGAGGAAGAGGACGGGACGAGCACGAAGAGCGAGGCGGCGAAGAAAAAGGTGCGCGAACTTTTAGACGAAGAAGAAGGAACAGACACGACAGAACACCAACACCAAGGACGCGGCGGCGGCGGCGGCAAATTCGATTGCATCGGGATGTTCAACGTCCTCGACCGATGCGACCGTCCCTTCACCATGCTCTCGCACGTCCGAAATCTTCTCAAACCGAAAACGGGACTCTTCGTCCTCGCCGTCGTCCTCCCGTTCCGCCCGTTCGTAGAGCTCGACGACGGCACGCGCCGCCCACCCTCGGAAAAACTCGATGTCGCCACCCCAACCTCCGCTTGGGAGTACGGTTGCAGAGACTTGTACGAAAACGTCCTCAAACCGAGCGGCTTTGAGATTGAAAAAATCTCGCGAGTGCCGTACGTCAGCGAAGGCGACCATCTCGCCGGAGCGTACGTTTTAGACGACGTCGTCTTTGTTTTGCGAAGAAGTGCCGATGTGTAGAAAGTGTTGGTTTGCCCATTCAGAATCAGAATTACTAGACTTATTCTTTGAGAATACTTAATACTTGTACTAACACAGTTGTCACTTGTTTCCATCCAAAGGCACCACAAATCTTCATTCTCTCGTCTCTCCTCTTCTTGCGACCACTATATAAACGACGCCTCCTCTTCTCCTCTCAAAATGGCCAAAACCACCACCCTCACGCTTTCGCAAAAGATCTCCCAGTCCATCACCCCGGTCTCGGTGTGTCAAAACTTACCGTTCGACCGGTACGAACGCACGTGCGTGCATTTGCAACGACAACTCGCGGTGTACCGGAACGAAACGAACATCGTGCAGATCTATCGACTCGGTCTCGGGTTTGTCTCTTTAGTCGAAGAGACGATGAAGAAACACCGCGCGTGGCGAGAAAACGAGATACGGTTTCAACGGTGGCAACGCGAGGCCGAGGACGTGTGCGGGGAGCTGGAGACGTTGAAAGGGGAGATTAATGCACTGGTTGGGGTGGAAAAGTATTCGCACGCGACATCGACGTTTAAGACGATGAGGCGACCACCACCGGTAGCGAGAGAAGAAGAGACGAGCAAGGACGCTAGGGTGGTGGCGATGGGGTCGTCGGTGTCGTCAAAGTCGTCCTCAGCGGCGGCGGCGACGATGAGAGCAGTAGGCGCGGGAACGGCGGCGTCGACATCGTCGTCGGCGGCGTCGCGACGAACAGAAGGCGCGGCGGCGAAGAGCGGGAAACACTCCTTATTGAGCGGAGAGGTGATTGTGGAGAAGGTGAAAGGGCTGGATATAGGGGTGTCTTCGAATAGTACTAATAACAACAACAGAAACAACAACAATACGGGCGCGAGCGACGCCTTCTTAGGCGATTATCGGTCGCCGGTGAGGTCTCTCATGGACGACGAAATCGGTTACGGCGGTTACGGTGACGGCGCGTTGAAACCGTCGACTCCTCCTCCACCTCCTCCTCTTCCGGTTCCGCCGCCGTCATCGTACGATTCGTACGATTACGTTCCTTCCGCGGGATCGATCGAGTTCCGACCATCCGTCGTCCTCCAACACGCGCAGAAACCACCTTCCTCTTCAGCCGCCTCCTTGGACCACCTTAAGTTGGACAAACGCCTCGAGCTTTACGGTTTGAAAGAGTTCATCGTGAATGGGGACGGTAACTGTCAGTTTCGAGCGATTAGCGACCAATTATACGGCGACCAATCGCACCACGCTTCCGTGCGAGCGGTAGTTATCGGGCAAATGCGCGCCAGACCGGATCGATACGCCGCCTTCGTAGAATCGCCAAGCGACGAGAACCAAAACGATACCACCACCGAGCTCGCAAACTACCACGCGTACCTCCGCAACATGTCCAAACCCGGATCTTGGGGCGACCACGTCACCCTCCAAGCCGCCTCCGACGCGTTCGGCCTCCCATTTTGCGTCATCACTTCCTACCGCGATAACTTCGTTCTCGAAATTCAGCCGGAAAAACGCAAACATCATCAACGAGTGAATAATAATAATAATAACGAGGAGGAGGAGAAAGTGCTCTGGATTTCCTTTTGGTCCGAGGTCCACTACAATAGCTTATACCCGATAGATTCCAGTAAGTTTAGTACATAGAATTTGCGTAAGAGCGAAGTTTCAGCGTTGGTTGAGTTAACAGGTATTTTCAGCATGGAGTGTTTCGTGTGTCTCTCTCTTTTTCTCTTTAGTAGTATTACAAGGGCAAAGGCGGCTGTAGGACGCGTGCAATTATTCTGATTCTGATTCTGATACTGATTCTGGCACGTGTAACTCTCCATCTTCGTATCGCCAACCATCTGGCAAAGGGCAGCTGTTGTCGAGGAGGTATTGTAAACATTCGGGTGTTTGTGGAAGTGCGCTTTATGTACGGCCCCAGAGCTCAACGGCGCTTTGGCGGTTTCGTGCAAGTACGTCAAACATTCTAAATGGCCCTTCTCGGCCGCATACATACACGCCCATTCGTTATATTTATCATACTTACGCTCAACAAGATATTCGAGTATATGGAGATGACCACTGTAAGCCGCGAAATCGGCAGTTTGCGAATCCCAAGGCGCTTTCGCTTCTTCGTGTAAGTATTTGAGGCACTCGAGATGACCGTTTTTGGCAGCATTTGCACACGCCCACGTATTGATATGACACTTATTTGCAACGCAATACTTTACCATTTCCAGATTACCTTGTCCTGCGGCCGCATTAATCGTCATATAACCCCACTTACACTTTTTCTCCTCTCGTATCCACTTGAGCAACTCGAGTTTATTCGTTTGAGCAACTTGATAGCAGAAATATGATTCATCTTTGCGCCAGTCTCTCGGCCACAACGATTTATTCTCCCACGCAAACTCCAAAGTCAATATCGACGACATCTCTTTGAGCTTAAACCCCTTCTTCAAATCACTCGCGCGAGATGATCTCTTCACCAACTTTCTCGTCTCTGTGTTCACATCGTACAAGAATTTAAGATCAGTTCTATTCAATCTCGGAAGAATGTGTTGGAAACAAATATCGTCGTTATTCACGACCACATCCCACAAAGAATCTCTCCGCCCAACCTTCCTCTTCCTCGCTCTCGTCATCGCGACGCCTTCTCTTCCAGAAGACACCGTAACGACGCTCGTTTTTCTCTTTCGTGGTCGATAGTTGTGCGTGTGTCTCACATCTGAGGAAACGACGGTCGAAGAAAATTTCGCTCGCGTTTTCCTCAAAAAACAACACGCACGGAGACGACAGTTTGGTCTCCTTCTCGGACGACGATGGATCCTCCTCATCCTCCTTCTTCTCTGCCACGAGCTGCTACGAATACGAAGAGTAGTAGTAGTAACACCATCGCGTGCAAATTCTTCCTCGCCGGCGCGTGCGCGAAACCCGAGTGCAAGTTCTCGCACGATGCGAACGACGACCAACGACCAACGACCTCGAGGTGTCCGTTTTATAAGAAAGGGAAGCAGAACAGTTGCACGTACGGGGATAAGTGTCGGTACGATCACTGCAACGACGACAACAACAACAACAACGCGTTGGGGACGATTCAGACGACGACGGCGACGGCGCGACGGGAAAATAGCGGTGGTGGTGGTAATCTCGCGACGACGAGGATGAACACGAAAGCGCCGAGTTTTGTACCAACCTTTGGGACCGGAGGAGCGGCGTATTTGAGCCAGCAGATGCAAAGGACGAA